>Ga0208566_1002441_pt1 | contig 9957 bp, 9 predicted proteins | sample PL_2010_150m_FD_184159 | JGI IMG/M metagenome (GOLD analysis project Ga0208566, IMG submission 184159) | Freshwater microbial communities from Powell Lake, British Columbia, Canada to study Microbial Dark Matter (Phase II) - PL_2010_150m... | ecosystem: Environmental > Aquatic > Freshwater > Lake ... | reverse complement strand
TCATAATTTCGCTCACCTCGATGCGATAGATATGGTACTCGCGGATCCAATTCTCGAATCCTCCGATTATCTTCAGTTCCCCGAAGACACGGCGGGTTCTTATTACCTTGATTTATCCACGCGACTTCCGGAAGCCCAATCTATTCTTCAATAGAAGTCGAGTATTTTAGGGAGGCATCAAATGGTTCCACTAATTGTAGTTGTCACGGTTATCGTCTTTATCATCGTGGATTTCTCCCTGCGCGTGTATTTCCATAAAAAAAGGGAGGCCAGGATTAGAAAAGAGCGCGAGAAAGCTCTTGACGTAGGATTGAAGCTGGATTTCTCTGAGGAAGCAAAGACATTAAAACGGGTAGAAGTGAAGGAACCAAAAGCAAGAATATTGGCTGTCGACGATGAGGCAATCATCCTAGATAGCTTCAGGAAAATTATTGTTGCCGAAGGCTATAGCATCGATACGGTAGAAAAAGGACAGGAGGCTTTGGGGCTCATCCTCAAGAACGACTACGATTTTGTTTTCACCGATCTAAAAATGCCGGAAATGGATGGAGTAGAAGTTGCCAAAGCAGTAAAACATCTGCGCCCCGATATTGATGTGATAGTAATAACCGGCTATGCATCACTTGAAACTGCCATTGAAACCATGAAGTTCGGCGCAATGGATTATGTGCAAAAGCCATTTACTGAAGATGAGCTTGTTGAGTTTCTTAACAAGTCGCTCATCAAGCGTAAAGATCGAATTGAAAGGCAAATGAAGCCAACAGTACGATTGATTACTCCATCTACCAAGGAAACAGAATCAAAACGTGAGTTTAATGTGCCTGCCGGAGTGTTTATTTCCGGAAAACATACCTGGGTAAATATTGAGTTGAATGGCACGGCACGGGTTGGAATAGATGATTTTGTCCGGAAGATAATCGGCCAGATCGATGAAGTGGCATTGCCGAAATTGAATGCTAAAGTTAGCAAGGGCGACTTGCTCTTTTCAATCAAGCACAATTCCAAAAACATCAACTTCAACTCGCCGGTAAGTGGCAAAGTCACTTTTATCAATACAGCTCATATTGAGCATCCGGAATTGATCGCGGTAAACCCGTTTGAACTTAGCTGGATGTGCTGCATTGAGCCGTCAAACCTCGCTGAAGAGCTACATGCCCTAAAGATTGGTGTTGATTCCATTAATTGGTACAAGGAGGAGATCGCCAAATATAACGAGATTGTGCTAGCTGTTGAGAACGCGACTCAGCAATCTGGGTCGTCAGGCAATGAAGGGGATAAGGCGAGGAAGCAACAAACAAGAGATAAGATATTTGAGAAGTTTACGAATACCTTTCTTGCTAACTAAACTCGCAGAATTAGATCGCTACGCTCCTCTCCGAGTCAATATTCAAACAGAGGTAGTTATGATTAAGTACTGGGTTGCAGCGGCAGCAGTAATTGTATTGGGTACTGCCAGTTCTGGCTCAATTGGTGAAGATAAGAAAGCGAATGTTGTTAATACTGGCAAAGCCTCGGCAGAACAAACATCGCGCAGGGGAGTACCAGCCACCTTATCCGGAACGGAAAATCTGGATATACCTGATGAAATCAATTTTCCATCGAGTGTTGGCCAAGTATTGTTCCACCATCGCGCGCACATAAAAGATCATCGGGTCAAGTGCGTTGAGTGTCACCATCAGATTAACGCGAAGACATTGGCCACTCCTCATCCTGACCATCTGAAATCCTCCTGGATTGATTGCAAGATTTGCCACAATGGATCCGGAACGAACAAGAAGAGTGTTTATACATGCTCGGCTTGCCATCACACTAGCCCAGTCAAGATTTCGGATGAAACCCTCAGTGTCAAGGTCGTAGTTCATAAGCAGTGCTGGGGTTGCCACGAGGCCGGTGTCGGTAAGGAGGCAAGCCAGAGTTGCGGAACCTGCCATTCGGCAAAGAAGACCCTTTGATAATCTGCCAATAACCAATTCCGGCTGCGCAAGGCACCATCCATCGCTGTAAGTAACGGCGTTGACTTAATCCTAACTGTAATCTTCTGAAATATTGGGAAATATCATGGATCGAAGACAATTTCTTAGGACCTCAATTACGCTCGGGGCCGCTGGTATGCCCTTGAATGACGTAGGAGCTGCCAGCCCAAAGGAAAGCAAGGAATTCGTTGGAGTACTAGTCGATACGACTCGGTGCATCGGTTGCAGATCCTGCGAAGCGGCTTGCTCGGTGACGCACGACAATTTTGTTCCCGACATAAAGAATGACAATGCCCTTGCGAAACGTCGGGATACCAGCGACAAACAGTGGACGGTTGTGAATCAGTTTAGTACCAGCAAGGGGGAGATATTTGTCAAGCGGCAATGCATGCATTGCTGGCAGCCGGCCTGTGTTGCGGCGTGCCTCGTGAATGCGATGTCCAAGACCAGGGAGGGGCCTGTTACCTGGGACGGAGACAAGTGCATGGGCTGCAGGTATTGCATGGTTTCCTGCCCATTTGACATTCCAAAGGCTGAGTATCATTCAACAAATCCGAGGATCATGAAATGCTCCATGTGCTATGAAAGATTGCAGGACGGAAAGAAGCCTGCGTGCGTGGAATCCTGTCCAACCGACGCCTTGATGTTCGGCCAGAAAAGAGAATTGATGGAGGTTGCACGGCATCGGGTTTATAGCCACCCGGATAAATATGTGCATAGCATTTATGGGGAGAACGAGGTCGGCGGAACTGGCTGGCTGTATCTGTCCGCTGTTCCGTTCGATCAAATCGGGTTCAGGACTGATCTCGGAACAACGCCCTATCCCGAGTACACCAGAGAATTTCTGATTTCCGTTCCGCTAATTGAATTCGGTGTCCCCGCATTCTTGCTGGCGCTGAATATGATGACCGACAGGAGAAAAGAAGTAAGTGAAGATCTGGAATTGAATCGATCAGGGGACGACAATGAATAACACAGCAGTCGCCAAAAATGAATTTGGCAGGTTCATTGACTTTTTTATTCAGGAACTGAAGCCAAGAGGCAAATGGCTCACGCCATTCAATGTCATTTCCATCCTAACGATACTTGCCGGTCTGATAATTCTGTATGTTCGCTTCACTCAAGGATTGGGTTCGGTCACCAATCTCTCACAACAATTTCCTTGGGGTTTCTGGATTGGGTTTGATGTAATTACTGGAGTTGCCCTTGCCGGCGGCGCCTACGTGATTTGCTTCGTGGTCGTCATAATGCGACTAGAGAAGTATCACAGCATCTTGAGAGTAACCGTATTGAATGGTTTCTTAGCCTATGTCTTTTACTCAGGGGCCTTGTTGCTGGACTTGGGGCGCCCCTGGCACATCATGAATCCGCTGATCGGGAACTCATTCGGCTACAACTCCGTCATGTTTCTGGTTGCCTGGCATTTTTTCGTCTATACCTGTGCTCTGTTTGTTGAATTTTCTCCTGCAATTGCCGAGTGGGCCAAGTTTGAGAAACTTCGTAAGTTTCTCTCCGGCTTGACGCTTGCCACGGTGATATTGGGATTCACAATCTCAATGCTTCATCAATCTGGCCTGGGAGCGCTCTTCTTGATGGCCAAGCCCAAAATTCATCCTCTTTGGTATTCCGAGTATTTGCCGCTCCTGTTCTTTGTGTCAAGTATCTATGCTGGGTTATCAATGATCATATTCGAAGGCACAATCAGTCATAAAATCTTTAATAATTTGATCGGCGAAAAGACTCATCATTCCCACGATGAAATTGTTCTTGGTCTGGCCAAAGGCGCAGCCGTCACGATGTTCGTCTATTATTTCTTCCAGGCATTCATCCTCTTGCATGACGGTGAGCGTTGGAAATTGATAAATGGCTTCTGGGGCTTCTGGTATCTTCTGGAAATCGTCGGATTTGTTCTTATACCTTGTTTTTTGTATGCCTATGGTGTCCGAAATAGAAAGTTTGCAGTCATCAAGGTGGCTGCCATCCTGACTGTATTGGGCATTATCCTCAACAGATTGAATGTGACGCTGATTGCCTTTAACTGGTATGCAGTTGATAGATACTATCCATCCTGGCAAGAAATTGTAGTGACCCTTATGGTGGTTTTCATAGAAATATGGGTCTTCAGATGGTTCGTTACTCGTATGCCGGTTTTTTCCAGGAATTGAGAAAGGAATTGATTGTGGAATATTACAGTTATGTAAATATATTTGAGCAAAAGGGAGCAGCATATATTTTGCTTTTGTCATTTCTTTTTTTGGCAATACTGTTCATCAGGTATCTGACGGTTCCGGAGAAGAAAAATCATAATGCCGAGAAAAATAGTTCGCCTTCCGGAAAGAAAAAATCGTTCACTGTTGTCTAATATTTTGTCATTCATGCCAATTTACTTCAGCAAGAAATGAACTTTAGGAATTACCTGGTTGGGTCGGAAGTAACAAGAATAAGTTTAAAACTGATCATTGCAGTTGACGCGATAACAATTGTCATTATTGCCGCATTTTCCTATTTCAGCATTAGCGCGCAAAGCGACGTACTATCTTCACAGGCGGAGATTTATGCAAGCAAACTAAGCGAAGCCATCAAGAACAGCACACACACAAGCATGCTGGAAAACAAGAGAGAAGAAATACATGCAATCATCAATACAGTGGCGCAAGAACCAAGTATTCTGGAAATTCGCCTACTAAACAAGGAAGGAGTGGTAACGTTCTCCTCTCGACCGGAATTAATAGGGAAGATGGTTGATAAACGTGCCGAGAGTTGCTATGCCTGCCACACTGAAAATGCGCCGTTGCAAAAACTTTCCACGATCGACAAGACGCGCATATATAGAATCAGTCCGGAGTCTACCCGCATACTTGGTGTGATCAATCCAATCTACAACGGTCCCTCCTGTTATCAAGCGAAATGCCATGCACACAAGAAGAACCAGACAGTTCTGGGGGTGCTCGATATAAAGATGGATCTGAAGGATGTGGATCAGCAAATTGAGGATAGCAAATTCCGCTTAAGCGTCCTTGCTGTTATTGCGTTTTCAACATTAAGTTTTTTTATCGCCTATTTCGTCAGAAAGTGGATAAGCAAACCTGTCAGGGAGCTGGTAAGAGCAACCAAACAGGTAAGCTCCGGCAATCTGAACTACACCATAGATAATCCTGGCAAGGATGAACTCGGAATTCTTGCGAAGTCATTCAATACAATGACCAAGAATCTGGCTGAAGCGAAGCTTCAGCTTTTTCAATCCGATAAAATGGCTGCCCTGGGAAGACTTGCGGCCGGGGTCGCACACGAAATTAACAACCCGCTGACGGGGGTATTGACTTATAGCAGCTTTCTGCTTAAAAGGACCAAGGATAACCCTGAGTTGCAGGAGAATCTTGAAGTCATAGTTAGGGAAACGATACGCAGCAGGGAAATTGTCAAGGGATTGCTTGATTTTTCCCGGCAATCGGTTCCAAAAAAGAATAGTGCGGATATAAATAGCATTGTTAAATGCGCAATAGATGTGGTCGCCACTCAACTATTGCTTAAGCACATCGAACTCGATGCGCAGTTTGATAGTTCTTTGCCTCAAATCACCGTGGATGCAAATCAGATTCAGCAGGTCGTCATAAACTTGCTTGTCAATGCTGCCGATGCGATCGGAGATGGCGGGGGGAAAATTGCGGTTGCTTCATCATTGATCTCACTTTCTCCGCTTGGATTGGCACAGATAAGAACTGCCATTTGTCCAAAGAAGCATGATCTTATCGATAGTGAAATAAAAAGTTATGGCATGCCAACCATAAAGGTAAAAGCTGTTTCGAGGGGCAATGATGGCACCATAAACCTGGACCCTGTATATGGAAGGCACAGGCACCAGTACAGCGCTGAAATTCAGACCGGAAAGGATTTGCAGGTCTCCTGTCCCCAATGCAATACCTCGTTGATCGCAGCAAATGCCAAATGTCCGAAGTGCGGATCGGCAATTTACTCTTTTGAAGTGCCGCCACATGGCATGTTGGAGAACTGCACAAATCCCGAGTGCAAATGGCAACGGTGGCCAGCAGTGGATTTAGCCGGGTACAAGGATTACATCGAAGTAAAAATTTCTGATACGGGACAGGGAATTGCCAAGGAGGATTTGTCCAGGATTTTCGAACCATTTTTCACGACAAAAGGGCAACACGGCAACGGGCTTGGACTTGCGGTGACATGGGGAATAGTTGATAACCATGACGGAACAATTGACGTGGAAAGTGAGCTTGGCAAAGGGGCAACGTTTACCATTCGTTTACCTTTGCAGCGGTAGTTGTGGCAATGGTGGGAAAATCCAGATTATCCAATTGAGCAATGATCGTTGCAGGTAGCGCTATCTCGTCGCAGCGACGGGCATGATCGGGATCACGCGGCGGCCTGACTCTGGGGCCTTGGCGGGAGGGCTCAACTCCTTGCGCTGTCCCGGGAAGGCCAGTGCTTCGGTCAGGAGGTAGGCCGCCTGGGCGTAGGAGGTCGGGCAAAGGGCGAAACATTCCTGGCATTCCCAGCAGACGTTCTTCGCGACTTCCGGAATGAAGCTGATCTCGCGTTTCGCGCCGTTGTCGATGAAGCCGACGGCGTTCAGGTGCTTGACCTCGTCGCAGTAACGCACGCACAAGCCACACACGATGCAGAAGGATTCCTTCCTCTCGAAACGTTCGCGATCGGCGCCGTATTCCTCGGCCAGCCTCACCAACTCCGGTGCATCCGGTGCATGGGCCATCAGTTCCTCGACGATCACCTTGCGGATCTTGTCCACCTTCTCCGAACGGGTGCGCACGACGATGTCCTTCGCCACGGGATAGAGGCAGGAAACGACATAACTCGTCCAGCCGCGCGATTCCACTTCCACTATGCACAGGCGGCAACCACCGAAGGCTTCCAGCTTTTCATGGTGGCACAGCGTCGGGATGTAGATGCCGGCCTGCTGTGCCGCCTGAAGAACGGTCATGCCGGCCGTGACTTTGACTTCCTTGTCGTCGATAGTCAGGATGATCTCACTCATTGCGCTCATTTCGTTCCACTCCCGCCTGCGATGTTGACAATCCGCGCTTCGTATTCGGGTTTGAAGTAACGAAACATGCTCTTCAGCGGATCGGCGGAAGTCTTGCCCAGCGCGCACAGGCTGCCCAGTCCCGTCACCTCGGCCAGATCCTCCAGGCGCTCCAGGTCGCCTGCCTTGCCCTTGCCCTGGGTCATGTTGGTGAGGATGTGCAGCATTTGCGGCATGCCCTCGCGGCAGGGCGCACACTTGCCGCAGGACTCGTTGACCAGGAAGTCGAGCAAATAGCGCGCCACCTCGATCATGTCGGTGTCCTCATCCATCAGCAACAGGCCGCCGGCGCCGATCGGCGCGCCCAGCTTGGACATCCCGTCGAAGTCCAGCGGGGCGTCGATCAGGTCCGTCGGAATGGAGCCGCCCATGGCGCCGCCGAAATGGATGGCTTTAAGGGTCTTGCCGTCGCGCACACCACCGCCGATGTCGAAGGCCAGGGTGCGTAGCGGTGTGCCCATCGGCACTTCCACGATGCCGCTGTTGACGACGTTGCCGGACAGGGAGATCAGCTTGGTACCCTTGCTCTTCTCCGTGCCGATGCTGGTGAACCACTCGGCGCCCTTGCTGATGATCTGCGGCACATTGGCCCAGGTTTCGACGTTGTTGAGGTTGGAGGGCTTATCCCAGATGCCGCTGACCGAGGTGCGGATGTACTTCGGCCGCGGCTCGGGCGGATTGCCCTCGATCGAGCGCATCAGCGCGCTCGACTCGCCGGAGACGAAGATGCCGACATCGAAATGCAGTTCGCACTCGAAGTCGAATCCCGAGCCGAGGATGTTCTCGCCCAGCAGGCCATACTCCTTCGCCTGGGCCAGCGCGTTCCTGACATGCTTCTCCAACAGCGGCATGTCGTGGCGGGTGTACATGAAGCCCCTCTGTGCGCCGATGGCGTAGGCGCCGATGATCAGGCCCTCCAGTACCTTGTGCGGGTTGCCTGTGAGCATGGCGCGGTCCATAAAGGCAGCGGACTCCCCTTCGTGACCATTGACGATGACGTACTTGGTCTTCTCCGGTGCATTCCTGGTGGTTTCCCATTTCGAGCCGGCCGGGAAGCCGCCGCCGCCGCGGCCGCGCAGGTTGGCTTTCTTGACTTCGTCGAGGACCTGCTGCGGCGTCATCTCGGTGAGGGCCTTGACCAGGGCCGCATAGCCGCCGACCGCCAGATAGTCGTCGATGAGCATCGGGTCGATCTTCGGGTTGTCGCCCATCAGGAGGCGCATCTGGTGCTTGTAGAACGGGACCTCGTTCATATGCACCGCCTTGGCGCCGGTGTTCGGATCCTTGTACACCAGGCGGTCGACGACTTCCCCTTTCAAGGTGGCGGCGATGACCTCGGCTACGTCTGTGGGTTGCACCTCGAAGTAGCAGATCTCGCCCGGGGTGACCACGACATTCGGGCCCTTCTCGCAGTAACCGTGGCAGCCCGTGGTCCTGACTTCCAGCTTGTCGCCCAACGTCTGCCTGGCGACCTCGGCCAGGAAGGCGGCGGCAACGGCGGCGGAGTCCATGCCGTCGCAGGCGGCGCCGGCGCAAACCGCGATGCAGGGTTTGGCCGGATCCCGGCGGAAAAGAATTTCGGCCCTGAATTTTTCCAGCTCAGCTACTGATTGGAGCTTAGTCATCATCTTTACCTACTCGTAGCGTTTCAGGACGTCCGCGACTTTTTCCGGGGTCATCCGGCCGTAATGCTTGCCGTCGACGATCAATTCCGGGCCGATGCTGCAACTCCCCAGACAGGCGCCGGTCTCAAAAGTGAATCTGGAGTCGGCATCCGTCTCCCCGTCCTTCAGGCCGGTGAGTTCCTCCACCTTTGCCTGCAATTTGGGCGCCCCGCGCAGATGGCAGGTCATGCCGGTGCACACATGTACCTCGTGGCGTCCCTTCGGCGTCAGGCTGAAGGCCTTGTAGAAGCTGGCGATCTGCATCACCTGGGCGAAGGGCACTTCGAGTGCGTCAGCCACCTGGTGCATTACCTCTCTCGGCAGCCAGTGGTTCTCGTGCTGAATCTCCACCAGGGCGTGAATCAGGGAGCCCGGTTGGCCGCGGTACTTCTCGATGATGGCGTCAATATTGTTGTCAGACATGATGTTCACTCGGCCTCGGTTTGCTTTTGGGTGAGTCGATTCAGGCAGCGATCGCGATTTGCGCCTGGCCCCCGTCCAACTTGACCATGCCTTGCTGGGACAGCAGTTGCAGGTGACGTGCGACCTCCGCGGCATCGAGGCGCAGCTTCTGGGCGATATCGCCGGCCGTTGCATCCCCGCTGGCACGCAGCGCCCCCATGATCCGGCTCATCGTCAACTTATCGAGGATCAGAGCCTTGAACATCGGCTCATAGTCCTCCCGGGCGAAGAATTCGCGGTAGCCGTCTTCCGTCCGCTTGGCGACGCGGAACCGCTCGCGCTCGACCAGTTTGTAGTACGGCACCAGTTGCGTCGCGGCCTCCAGGCCGGCCTGCAGGTCGGCGACGTCGCGGCCCTCGCTCGATCCGAATGGGCCGAGGCTTTTGATCTTCGCCCCGAACTCGTTCATGATTTCGGCGAAGCGTATGCCCTCGCCGGCAGATACCCATTCGAGGCGCAGCCGGTCGGGATTGACGCCGATGTTTTCGAGGATGCGCTTGGCCACCAGGCTGTTGCCCAGCGCGTCGTAGTTGCCCTCCGGGTTGTAGTGGCAGTCGCCGAGATGGCAACCGCCGATGAACACCCCGTCGGCCTTCTTGGCAAAGGAACGGAAGATGAACTCCAGGTCGACGCGACCGGAGCACATCAGGCGGATCACCCGCAAATAGGGCGGATACTGGAAGCGTGAGACGCCGGCGAGATCGGCGCCGCCATAGCAACACCAGTTGCAGAGGAAACCGACGATGACGGGTTTAAATTCGGTCGGAGCAGCCATTCGGGGTACCTT
>Ga0208566_1002436_pt1 | contig 9972 bp, 7 predicted proteins | sample PL_2010_150m_FD_184159 | JGI IMG/M metagenome (GOLD analysis project Ga0208566, IMG submission 184159) | Freshwater microbial communities from Powell Lake, British Columbia, Canada to study Microbial Dark Matter (Phase II) - PL_2010_150m... | ecosystem: Environmental > Aquatic > Freshwater > Lake ... | reverse complement strand
ATTAACTTTTCTATCCCACCAAAAGGGCATGGCCACAAACAAAAAGAATATTGTTGTAATTGAAGATGACGAAGGAATTACTCGTTTAATCAAATTCAAACTTGAAAAAGAAGGTTACGAGGTTAAAAGCTTTTTGAACGGCGAAAAAGTAATTGAGTATCTTGTTCGAAGCCGACCTGCATTAATAATATCAGACGTTATGATGCCGGTTATTGATGGGCTAACTCTTCTTAAAGAAATTAAAGCCGATTCCAGAATTTCTGATATTCCGGTAATTATGTTGTCTACGCATTCACACGAAAGTACTGTGCTTGAGTGTTTAAGAGCAGGAGCGACAGATTATGTTACCAAGCCCTTCTCGACAACAGAACTTTTATTGAGAATTGAAAAAACACTTCTTAAGTAATCAAATCTCTTTTATTATATTTATAACTATCTGTTATTAACAAATTAGATCGGATATTTATTGTCTACCGGTTACAATTTTTATATACTAATAGCCCTGTTCACACTATTGCTGTTTGCATACTTTTTTATGGCATGTATTTTCTTGCTTAGGTTGGCAAGCTTTCTGAAAACAAGACGGCAGGAAAAATTCATCTCGAAATGGCAAGATCACATTTTTAACTATCTTTATTCAACCGAGGACCCGCAAAACCTTATATCCAGAATTCCAAAATCGAAATACAAATATTTATTTTCTTATTTAAGAACATTTTTATTTAATCTAAAAGGAGAAGACCTAAACCGGCTTAAGCAATTAATAACCGAAACAAGTCTGCGGGAATATTTTTTCAACAAACTTGATAAACTAAGCATAAAGAATAAAGTTGAAGCAAGTTATTTTTTAAGGTATATCAATACCGAAGAGACTGTTAATTTACTGGTAAAAAAATTACACTCATCCAACAAGTTGATATTTAGAACAACCGTAGAAAGTCTTGCCTATCTTAATGCATACGAAAAAATTAATCTCATAATAGATATTGCTAAAAAAAGAAAGAACTTAACCAGCGACAGTATTTTGTCAATAATTCTAAGGTTCGATAAATCAATATGCCCAATATTGACAGAAAGACTAGACACAGAAAAATCAGCACACATTCTTCTTGTAATAATTACGGTTTTGTGGCACTTTAAATATGCCGAAGCTCTTAAGAAGGTTTTAAGCATTTTATTTTTTAGCGGCGATAAGTATTTGATCATTGAATCGTTAAGATATTTGGGAGAAGTTGAAAATTTAGATTCCGTTAATGCGCTTAGATTTTTCTTAGGACATTCTAAACCGGAAATACGGGTTGCGGCAATAGAAGCTGTGGGAAAAATTGGAGACACATCACTTGAAGATTACATAATAAGTAAAATGTTAGATCCCGAACTTGAAGTTAAAATTGCTGCAGCGAAAGCAATGTATAAATGCTCTAATAAAAGCGAATACAGACTGCTGGGATATGCCAAAAATCCGTCGAATCAGATAGAGTCAATAATTGCTCGAAGAATAATTATGGAGAAAAGAATTTTAGAAAATGACTAATGTCTTAAGAAACATAGTGCAATATTTTAATTACTTTATTTTACTTTATTTTCTTGCTATAGGAAGCATTTACATTCTTCTAAGCTTTCTGTCGTTTTATAATTTAAAAAGGTATTTGAACAACCAAGCGTTTAAGGATCTAAAAGAGGTATTCAAATTAAAAAAATATAAATCGATTTCTTTGATCGTGCCCGCATACAACGAAGAAGCCGGGATATATAATTCAATTCTTGCACTCTTACAGCTTGAATACCCCGAATATAAAATTATTGTTGTTAATGATGGCTCGAAAGATCAAACGCTAAATATTCTAAAAGAAAAATTTAATGCCGTTAAAGTTCCATACCTTCCATTCGATAATATTTCAGCTGAAAAAGTTAACGCGGTTTACATTTGCAAGAACTTCAAAAATTTGGTGATAGTTGATAAAAAAAATGGCGGCAAAGCAGACGCTATTAATGTTGGAATAAATATCTCCGACAGCGATCTAATAATTGTAGTTGATGCAGATTCAATCATTGAAAGAGACAGTTTGCTGAAAATGAGTTACCCTTTCGTTGAAAACGAAAACGTAATTGCTGTCGGCGGAACTGTTCGTATAGCAAACGGTTGTAAGATTAATAAGGGATATGTAGCCAATGTAGATTTGCCAAAATCATGGCTAGCTAAATTTCAAGTGGTTGAATATATACGAGCGTTTATGTTTGGTAGAAATGGATTTCAAATAATGGACGGCATATTAATTGTCTCCGGCGCATTTAGTTGTTTTAAAAGAAGTGAATTGATAAAAGTGAACGGATTTCTTAAAGATTGTATTGGCGAGGATATGGAAATAATAGTAAGAATGCATCGCATATTACGAAAAGAAAATCCGCATGCGTTAATCTCTTTTATCCCAGATCCGGTTTGCTGGACAGAAGCACCAGAGAACACAAAAATTTTAGGACTACAAAGAAAACGCTGGCAGAAAGGCACTATCGCAAGTCTTCTACTTCATAAACAATTGTTCTTTAATCCTCGTTACAGATTATTAGGAATGGTAGTATTCCCATATTTTATATTTTTTGAAATGTTCGGACCCATCATTGAAGCTGTTGGTTATATTATTTTTTTTATTTCATTATTCTTTGGAATGGTATCGTTGAATTTTGCTCTTGTGTTGTTTTCAGCGGCAATTCTTTACGGGGTTGTTCTTTCGCTCCTTTCAGTAATTTTAGAAGAGCTAACATTTAGAAGATACGAACGAGTTTCACAGCTTATAGAATTATTCATTATTGCCATATTCGAAAACTTTGGATATAGACAGCTTACTACCTGGTACCGTTTTATGGGTTCGTTGGAATATTTTTGGGGAGATAGAAAATGGGGGCACATGGAAAAGAAAGGTTTTTCTTCTTAACGAGTCAATTTAACGAAAGTAGGTTTTAAGAAATGAAAAACAAATTGAAAGACGCACTCAAATATTTCACCTCCTCGTCGCTGGCAATCTTGCTTATTTTTTTTCTGATTCGATTATATGAAATTCTATTTGTCTGGAACAACATAATAAAGCACAGCATTCAATTCAATCTTTTGTTTATATCATTCTTTTCGGAAATCAACATCTTTTTCGAAATAGCAGCGATATTCGGAGTTGTATTTATAATTCTATATTTAGTACACCAAAAAACATCAAAGATAGTTTTAAATGTTTCCCTTACATTAGTGGTAATCATATATCTGCTGCTCGATTTATATTTTACAAAAACTTCAATTCCTCTCGGCTCTGATCTATTCGGCTATTCAATGTTCGAAATAAACCAAACCGTTACTTCCAGCGGCGGATTGAATCCCATCTATTTTATTTTATTAATTTTATTTACCGGCATTATTTCGGGAATAATATTCTTATTTCATAAGATCCGACTCAATTTTACTGTAATAAAAATTTATTGTATTCTAATTGCCGGCTCATTGATTTTTGGAACTGAACTTAATCCCCAACCGCAAAATTTCTCAAACACATCAGAATATTTTTTAGCAGTAAATAAGCTGGATTTCTTTACAGCTAAAACATATTCGTATTTTTTTGAAAAAGAGCTCGATCTACCCGTTTCTAATTATTATATCGATTCGGGCAAAGGAGAAGAAGTTTTCTTTAAGTACACAGACAGTAATTACCCATTTCTTCATGAAGAAAACACAAAAAATGTATTATTCAATTTTTTTAATATTGGCGAGAAGAGACCGAATTTTGTTTTTATTATTACAGAAAGTTTGGGCAGGGGATACTCCGGCGAGAATGCTTATATGGGCAGCTTCACTCCGTTTTTAGATTCACTTGCAAAACAAAGTCTCTATTGGGAAAATTTTTTGAGCACGGGCGGCCGAACTTTTGCTGCACTTTCTTCCATATTTGGCTCTCTTCCATTTGGAAAAAATGGTTTTTTAGAGATGGCAGAAAACCAACCACCGCATTTTTCTTTGATAAAATATTTAAAGCGATATGGATATAAAGTACATTTTTATTACGGCGGAAATTCACATTTCGATTTAATGGACATCTTTCTTAAAAAACAAAATGTTGATCTTATTGTTGACGAGAATAATTTTGGTAGCGGTTATGATAAGATGCCCGCTAAAGGAAACGGATTTTCATGGGGATATGGCGACAAAGATTTGTTTAAACGCGGGTTTGTAGGGATTAATTCTGATAAACAAGAAAATCAGATCAACATTTTTCTTACATTATCTATGCACGATCCATTTTTAGTAGATGATCAAGACCGTTATCGAAAACAGTTTGATGAAATATACTCTAATCTTCATTTAGAGCCGGATGTTATGACGAGCGTAAAAAGCTACAGAGACATACTTTCAACCGTGCTTTATACTGATGATGCATTCAGATATTTTTTTAATGAATACAAAAAGAGAGATGATTTTAAGAACACAATTTTCATTATTACCGGAGATCATAGAATGCCCGAGATTCCGATTACTACTCAAATCGACCGATTTCATGTACCATTAATAATTTTCTCTCCGATGCTGAAACGATCAGCAAAATTTTCTTCAATCTCTTCACATTTTGATATAACGCCAACACTTTTAGCATTTCTTTCCGATCAATACAAAATGGGAAAAATTTCTCATTCAACTTTTATCGGATCGGGACTTGATACAGCAAGACAATTTAGGAATATTCATAGATACCCGTTGATGAGAAACAAAAATGAACTTATTGATTATCTGTACGGAGAATATTTTTATTCCGACAAGACACTTTATAAAGTTTTGAAAGATTTAAGTATAGTTTCTATAGATGATAAAACGATGGAAAATAAAATAGAAAATGAATTTGCGGATTTTAGAAGGCGCAATAATTACATGCTTCAAACAAAAAAATTAATCCCGGATTCGCTGCTAATAAAATTAAACTAACTGGCCTACTCCTTCTGCAATGAATTATAATAATTTTTTAAGATTGTACTAACAAGAGGTTGATAATACAACCAGAAGAAACTTTCTCTTTCGGCAAGATCGTTAGAGGGATACATCAACCATTTAAATTTTGTTATTTCCGAAAATTTCGAGAAAATCATTTTAATTGAATTATCACAAAAGTCACCGCAGAAATAATAAAATTTATAATCCTTATCATTATGTTCTATCACCGCCGGGAAAGGATTCGGAATATTCAGCGATTGCAAAATAGAATCGCCTCTCGCATTGCTGAATATTTGGTAAACAGAAACAACATTGTTCAACCTTTTGGTTAACATAATATCAAACCAATAAGAATATTTTAACTTTTTTGGAATCCCAAACCGTTTTTGATTTATTTCTGCGGAAATTATATATGGAACTTCTTCTTTTAAGTCTTTTTTATTTTCTAAAATTTCTATTCTGTCATCATTGTTTACTAAAACAATTCCGGAACCCTTAAATGGCCAATGATTATTATGCTGATCTTTATAATCTCTTACTACCCAAATAGGAATATCTTTGTTTGCGGTTGTATCGAGAACATTAAAATATCTTCCCGTCCAACCGCTCCATTTTAAGCCGAACATTTCCTCAAATTGAGTTCTAATTCTTCTCGATGTTGGTGGCGCAACCGTATTAAACTCAGTAAGAATTAATTTATTTTGGACTTTCATCAAATTTAATAACGATAATTCTTTACTAGACATCCCCCCATAAATTAATTGCGAACGCTCGCCTCGATAATTATCGCTATACCAATCTTTACTGTAAACTCCGTATAAGTCGGTCATATAAATCATATCAAGTCTATCTGTAAGAGTCTTTAGTTGAGCCTCATCAAAATTTTCAAAATCATTTATTAAATATTTTTTATTTTCTTTAGGAAAGAAGCCGAAGTAATCTTCGGAAACAGAATATAAATCTCTGTTTGGTTTGCAAAATTTATTGTTGTCAAGAATCCAGTTTAAAGATCTGTGTTCATCACCGCCTGTTGTAAGACTGGTTTTATCTATTACTGCAATTTTTAATTCCTTTTTCGGTTTGAGCTGCCAAGTTACAAACATTATTAAAGGCAGTAATGAAATTAGTATTATTAGAAGAAATGTTAGGATGAGATTTCTTTTTTTCATTCTTTGGCGGAATTAAAATAAAAATTTTAAGCCAAGACCAGCAGAAATTTTAGTAAGAAATCCATATGTACGAGATTCCTCCCTGCTGTAATCTCCGGATATATTCAAAATAAGGTTTCTACTTAGCTTTACTTGATATTCCAAGCCAAACTTATCGGATCTCAGCCAGGAGCCTGGACCATCAACGGAATTTTGATTCGGAGAAATTCCTGTGCCGACTGATAAAGCTAAATAATCATCTGCGCCCGATAGATAATATCTAATTATTAATGAATATGAATGTGAAGCTTTTTCAACCTGCGGGGTAATATATGTTCTTAATGAAAACCAATAACTTCCCCAATATTTTCCGAGAGCGAAAGTATAAATCCAGGTATCACTAGTTAGGGTATCGTTAGAGTATTTTAATAATCGGAATCCCCCATCTATTTCAAAACTAAGAGGTAAACTTAAATATAACGATGCACCGTAGCGTTGCTTCGGAAATATTCCGTCTTTGGAATAACCGAAGTTTAAATAAGAATAAAAACCACTTGCAATACTTGGATACATGTCTATTTCATATTGTGTACCGTTACTCCCGAATCTGTTCGCAAAATTTATTCTTAAGATAGTTGTGCCGAAAAAAAGTCTTCTTGAATAACTAAGCGATCCCAACTGCCACGGGTCAAATGTTTTATCAAATTTTTCATATTGATAGGTTACTCCGATTGAATTTTTTCTAACTTTATCTTTGAGGCGTTCCGCGAAAGCAAACGCTTCCGTGTTTGATTTATCCAGCTTAAATATTTTTTCTAGGGAGAGAAAAGCCGCATCATATCTTTCTAGATCATCAAGTACTTTCGCTTTCCTTAATAAAAATTCTGTAGAGGAGGGAAATTTTGATACACCGAGATTACAAAATTTAAGTGCAGCGCTCGAGTTACCTGACCAATACTCGAGATCAATCGCTGCGTTTATCGCATCACCGTTAGCAGAATCTTTTTTAATTACATCATTAAAAATTACTCTTGCTGAGTCATAAATGTTATCCCAAGTATAAAGCCTGCCGAGAAAAATTGAGATATCTTCATAATCCGGACTTTTAATTAATGCTTGTTTGCAAAGCTTTCTGGCAAGCTTTCTGTCCTTTTGATTGAAAGCGGCATCTTTTGCTTTAACAAAAAGCTCATCTGTAGTAAGCTGAGTTTGTCCCAATAAATTTATGCTTAACAAAAGTATAATTGAGAGAAGAAAATATTTCATTTATTTCTCATGGTTTTTAAGATGCGGAAATTATAATCGTTATCAATATCTCTCCTTAATATATAGAATAATCTTAAAATTAATAACATTATCTGGTGAAATTCTTAACGAGAAGAAGATTGTAGATTTATAAAATAGTTTCGATGGATTGTGCTGAAAGTCATTTTATCAACAATGCAACATTTTCTATATGATAAGTATGCGGGAACATATCAACTGGTCTAAGCTTTATTAATTTGTATCCACCGTCGCAAAGTAATTTAGTATCTCGTGCTTGAGTTGCGGGATTACAGCTTATATAAACTATTTTTTTAGGCATCAATTCTAAAATATCCTTAACGGTTTTTGGATTCATGCCGCTCCTCGGCGGATCGACAATGATAACATTAGGCTTTGGTAGATTCCTTTCTTTTATTATCGGAAGAAATGATTTGTTCAAGTCCGTTAATATCGGCTCAAAGTTTAAAGCATTGTTCAACGAAACATTTACAACAGCGTCTGCAATAGCGGACTCAACATTTTCAAATCCGTAAATCTGTTTTACATATTTCGAAATAAAAATTGGAATGGTTCCGGAACCAGAATACAAATCGTAAACAATTTCATTCCCATTAAACTCAGCAAATTCTACTGCGATAGTAAAAAGTTTTTCAGCTTGAGCGGTATTTGTTTGAAAGAAAGAGTTAGCGCTGATTCGATATTTCCATTTGCTGATGAGATCAAAAATAAAGCCGCTTCCATGAAAAACAATTTCATAATCACCGTAAGCAACTTGAGATAATTTTTTATTAATGTTAAAAACTAATGTTGTTAATTGTGGAAATAATTTAAGAAGGGATTCCTTATATAATATGAACAGGCGTTCGTTTTCTTCGGCAATTACTAAATTCACCATTATTTCATTATTCAAAAAAGACTGTTTTATTACCAAATTCCTTAAAAAACCGGTATGATTTTGAGCAGAGTAAGGTAAAATTTGGTGATTTTTGAAAAACCCCCTCGCATGATTTAGTATACTATTGCTAATCTCTGACTGCAACCAGCACTCATTAATATCTAAAATTTTATCGTATATACCCGGGATATGTAATCCCAATGCGAACGCCTGATCATGTATTTCTTGCTTCGAAGAGATCTCATTTTCACTAAGCCACCGCTTGTCAGAAAAGGAATATTCCATTTTATTTCTGTAAAAAAAGATTTTTTCAGAAGGAACGATAGGAAGAAGTTCAAATTCCTTAACTCCGCCGATTCGAGTAAATAAACCCGCAACGTGTTCCTGCTTAAATTTCAGCTGTTCTACATAATTAAGATCTTGCGCTTTACAGCCGCCACATGTTCCGAAATATTTACACTTTGCTTCAATGCGAAGCAATGATTTTTTTATAAGTTTTTTTGTTTTTGCTTCTGCGTAAGATTTTCTGATCTTTGTTATTTGTGCAGTAACCACATCACCGGGATATGAACCATCAACAAATACAACAAATTTTTTTGGTTCTACATTATCTAAAGCGTGAACCTCTTTAATAATTTTTGCAACACCTTTTCCTTCAAAAGCATAATCGGTAATTTCCAGCTCAAGAAGGTCTCCCTTTTTCATTCATGTCCCTTCTTAAGCAGCAAAGAAAGAAAACCAATAAACTTATCGGCTCCTAACTTTAAATATGCATTTGATTCATGATTGATTTTATTGAGAAGTTTTTTGTAATAACTTTTTTCTCGTTCGGTTAGATTTTCTTTGCTGGTTGAGAGCAAATTTTTGTTTAATAAAAAATATTCATTCAAAGTGTTTGTGAGATCTATGCGACCGGATAAAACAAATTTTCGCTCGGAATAATATTTTTCTAAATTTTCTACAAATAGGGGCAATAAATCAGAAGCATCAAAAATATCTTGAACATATTGTGGGACATCTCTTTTCAGAGTTACAACCTCTCCAACACAGAAGAATCCATCCGGCAGTAATATTCTTTTAATCTCCTTTACAACTTTATTTCTATTTATCGATGAAATGGAAGCTTGTGCATAGACAAGATCAAATGAGGAAGGGTTAAAATCAGTTGCCTCAAAACTCATTAATCTTACGTTAACATTAGACTCGCTGCTTAAAATTAGTCTCGAGTTTAACAAGGACTCATAATCTTCAACGATAACCTCAATTTTACAATTAAATTTTTTAGAAATAATTTCCGCGGGAATTTCGCTGGCGGATCCGATTACTAATGCAGAGTTAATTTCAGAAGTCAGATTTTTTCGGAGGAAATTTATTTGTTTATCTAAGCCTGGGAGAAGAATTTTTTCTTTGTTCATTTATTTTATCAATATTATTTTCTTTGTCAGCGCCAAAGTTACCAACTTTTAATTGATAAAAATATACACACGACCCGCTTAATTATTCTTTGTGAAATCTATAAAACATTTTCCTTATTTTGATCATGAAAATATAAGTACACTTGAATTTATATCAGATAAACATTTATGAAACGACTATCCATCCCTTTCATTTTACTCCTTATTTACGGATGCAGAGAAAAACTTCCTGTAGTTGACGATTTTAAAAACTCAAACTATAAACTGATTAATCAAAACAATCAA
>Ga0208566_1002434_pt1 | contig 9982 bp, 8 predicted proteins | sample PL_2010_150m_FD_184159 | JGI IMG/M metagenome (GOLD analysis project Ga0208566, IMG submission 184159) | Freshwater microbial communities from Powell Lake, British Columbia, Canada to study Microbial Dark Matter (Phase II) - PL_2010_150m... | ecosystem: Environmental > Aquatic > Freshwater > Lake ... | reverse complement strand
AATACTTCGCAAAGCAACGACCGAGTGTTGAGTTGGTTTTGTCTTTAACTCACCGGATGGTCCGATATATGGAACTAATGAGACATGTAAATAGAAAACATTGTCTCTTCCAACCTCTTGGCGAATTTGACGCGCAGCCTCCAAAAATGGCTGTGATTCAATATCTCCAACGGTGCCTCCGATTTCAGTTATGACAATATCGATATCGGGAGCTGCCATTGCGCGGATGCGTTCTTTAATCTCATTTGTAATATGTGGAATGACCTGCACGGTCTCACCTAAATACTCACCGCGGCGCTCTCGTGCGATGACTCGAGAATAAACTTGGCCGGTTGTTACATTTGCCGAACCATGCAGATTTGTGTCTAAAAAGCGCTCATAGTGGCCGATATCTAGATCCGTCTCTGCGCCATCATCGGTTACAAAGACCTCGCCATGTTGAAACGGGTTCATTGTGCCCGGGTCGACGTTTAGATAGGGATCTAGTTTTTGCATAGTGACGCGGAGGCCTCTAGCTACTAATAATCTTCCAAGAGATGAGGCGGTGAGTCCTTTTCCAAGAGATGAGGCGACTCCGCCGGATACAAAGAGGTGTTTCGTCACATGTTGCTGGCCCATGGGAGTCGAACCTATCACTTAAATGGCTCGCCCTCTTACACCTTCATAGATAGCAGCTCGGCGGCGTGTTCTCGTGCGCTCACTGAGTTCTCTAGACCTGCCAGCATTCGCGCGATCTCTTCTATGCGATCTTCACCCTCAACTTTTCTCACATCACTCTGGCTCACTGAGCCATCAATATCTTTTGTTACGACAAAATGAGAATCTGCCCATGCCGCAACTTGTGGAAGGTGCGTGACTACGATTACTTGAGCATGTTGTGAGAGCGCATGAAGTCTTCTACCAACTTCAATTGCCGCTTTTCCACCCACCCCTGCATCTACCTCATCAAAAACATATGTGCCAACGGGGTGTGATGCGGCAATAACAACTTCCAACGCCAACATAACTCGCGACATTTCTCCGCCACTTGCTCCCTTTGATAGCGCAACAAGGGGTGCATCCTTATGGGAGGAGATATACATTGAAACTTCATCACAGCCAGTTGCTGTAAAATCAGATTCTTTTAGCGCGGTGTAATCCACGCTCTCAACGCGGGCAGAAAATGTTGTATGCGGCATTGATAACTGCTGAACCTCAGATGTAACGCTCACTCCCAAAAGATCAGCGGCCTTCGTGCGAAGTTTTGTTAACTCTTTGGCAGCGACTACTAAAGCTTTCTTAATTTCAACTAACTCAGACTCCATCTCAAGAAGGCGATCATCGCCACCCTCTAAATCTGCGATTTCGTTGGAAGATGATTCGAAACGGCTTACAAGTAGATCGGCCTCAACCTCATGTGATCCACTACCGCCATATTTCTTTACCAGGGTATGGATCGATAGTTTTCTTGCGTTCAAAAAATCTAATCCTGCTGGATCGGCCTCAAGAGAGTTCGTATACGTAGCAAGCTGGCCACGTGCATCATCGATAAGGAAGAAGGCTTCGCTGAGCTGGGAGTGGATAGTCTCCAGCGCTGAATCTTTAGATTTAGCGCTCTCCAAAGCCCGTCGCGCAACCCCCAGTGTCGTCAGTACTCCTGACTCCTCATCATCAACGGCCTGTGCCGCCAACTCCCCGGCGATTCGTAACTCTTCAACATTTGATAAGCGATCTATCGCGCTGTTGATTTCGCCGTACTCGCCTAATGTGAGTTTTAGTGCAGATAACGCAGCGGCAAATTCGCGTAATGCCCCGAGCTCTTTATCGGCCTGGTCAATACTTTTACGCAACGCTTGGATTCTAGATTTCAAGCTCTGATACTGAGCCAGGACTGATGAATAATTATCCATAGCCTTTTGAAACTCTTCGCCTGCGAATCTATCCAGAAGTTCACGCTGTTTAGCGCTCTTACCAATATTAGTATTGGCAGCTTGGGCATGAACCTCGACCAATAATTCGCTTACCGATGCCAATGTTCCAGCAGTTACTAAAACACCATTAGCGGTCGCTTTGCTCTTTCCATCTAAATTTACAGTGCGAGTAATGATGAGCTGACTATCTTCAACCACCACGCCGCAATCATCGAAGCTCTGGTCTTGGTTTAGCGGAATCGTGAAACTTCCGCTGGCTAAAAGCCTTTCACTGCCTTTTCGTACTAATGAACTATCGCTCTTGCCGCCCAATATGAGGTTGAGGGCAGTTAAAATCATAGTTTTACCTGCACCGGTTTCTCCAGATAGAACCGTTAAACCTTTAGAGATCTCTAATGTTGCCTGATCGATGACACCGATAGATTTAATCGTAATCTCATCGAGAAATGTACGCTCACTCACCGCGCCAACCTTGAACCGGTAGTTTGAATTTTGCTACTAATCGATCGCTAAAAAGAGTATTACTTAAGTGCGCTAAGCGAACAACGGCGTTATCTTTTGAAATATGGACTCTGTCGCCCTCTATAAGTTCGAAGTTTCGCAGTGAGTCTGACGAGAGCAAAGCCTGTGCCGATTCAATACGCACGACAATCTCGGATTGAGTTGAGATTACTAACGGACGTGAAAAGAGGGCATGGGCTGAGATGGGAAGAACCACTAGCGCATCGACTTCGGGCCAAACGACTGGCCCGCCAGCAGAAAAAGCGTAGGCGGTAGAGCCCGTTGGAGTTGAACAAATCAAACCATCACAACCCCACCGTGAGATAGGGCGTTTATCAATCTCTAAAAAGAGTTCGACCATCGTTGCATGTTGACGTTCAACGGTTACTTCATTTAACGCCCATCCCTGTGAGACTTCGATATCGCCGCGAATAACTGAGTATTTAAGAGTCATGCGAGAATCAATTACATATCTCTTTTCAATAATTGCGCTTACAACAATATCGAGAGAGAGTTTTTCTACCTCAGCGAGAAAACCTACATGACCCAAATTCACTCCTAGCAAAGGAATTTGTTGACTTCTGGTGACTTCGGCGGCACGCAACATTGTTCCATCGCCACCGAGTACGACACCCACTTCTAGCTCTGGTAGCTCCTCAACGCTGCAGTTTGTTATCCCATCGATCGCGATATCGGAGATTGTGTAGAGCATAAATCCAGCGTTGCGAAAATCATTAGCGAGTTTGATCGCAGCCTCTACCGCTTGTGGTCTTGTTGGATTGCAGACAAATAGTAGATTGCGCATTAAGCCGGACCCTCTTGGATAGCTCGATCGAGAGCCTCATGATCAATTGCCGGCGCCCCACGTTTTAGCCAGAGGAAATACTCCACATTTCCAGCCGGGCCAGGAAGAGGGCTGGCGACAATTGCCATGGTGCCTAGGCCAACGTCGTAGGCAGAGTCGGCAACATCAATAACGGCTGCCTTTCGTAGCTGTGGATCACGAACAACTCCCCCAGCACCCAATTTTTCGCGCCCAACTTCAAACTGTGGCTTAACCATTACAACGAAATCAGCATCGGGCTTTGAAACGGCGGCAAGGGCGGGCAATACTAAGGTCAATGAGATAAAGCTCAGATCTGCAACGACTAGATCAATAGGCTCTCCTACTACGTCGCCCGTTAAGTGACGTATGTTGGTGCGATCTAAAATACTCACTCGCTCATCTTGCCGAAGCGACCAGGCCAACTGTCCATACCCAACGTCAACTGCAACGACGTGCGCGGCATTTCTGCGCAGGAGAACATCGGTAAAGCCACCAGTGGAAGCTCCCGCATCTAAGCAGCGCCTTCCTTCAACGATGACTCCAACAAATGCATCGAGCGCGCCTGCCAATTTATGACCGCCGCGTGAGACAAAATCATCACGTTTGCCAGCTAGCTTTATAGAGGTCTGCGCATCGACCATTGTCGCCGGCTTTGTTGCAGGAATTCCATTGACTAAAACTGAACGAGATTCAATGAGATCCGATGCGTTTTCGCGTGAACGTGCGAGTTCGCGGCGTACTAACTCTGCATCTAGTCGTATCTTCATTCGTTGTAGTACCTACTAAAGCCCATCGATTGAGGACAGGGCGATTGAAAGTTTGTTATGGAGTTCATCAAAGCGCTGTGCGTGATCATTGATCGCCATTGAATCGATCTCAACTAGCTCGTTGCGAACCTCTTCAACCAAGCTCTCTCCGTTTATTGGACTCTCCATTTATTTACTCGCCTTCTTAACGGTGGGTTTCTTAGCAGCTGCCTTCTTGGTGGCAGGGTTTTTCGTTACAGGCTTTTTCGTAGCAGTCTTCTTGCTACTCTCTCTTTTAGTCTCTGCCTTTAAACGCACTACTTCCTCTTTCAGCGCCTCAAACTCGCCACGCTTAACAAAACCCATTTTAGAGACCGAGCGCTCGACCTCATCCTCAATCTTGATCTTTAACGCCTCTCCGCCCTCTCGAACCCACTGATTAACGGCAGATGCAACTTCAGTTGCACTCTTATCTCCATCAGTGACTTTTGTCAGATATGTGCGTAGCGTTGAAAAAATGTCGTTGGCCATAGAGCCAAGACTACCTATATCCGTGCAATCTCAATCGCTTCTACCTGCCAACGACTTGCAAGACCTGATGCACTCTGGAAAAACCGTCGATGGACACTTCCAGAGAGCTCAATCCACTCATCGGGTTTAAGGGTTAGAGCGCTTCTCCTTGCCTTGGCGCTCCAGGCGGCGATATCCAGGGTATCTACACCCTTGCCACGTTCCCTTGCGATGATCAGGCGAAACTCAACGACGGTATCACCGCTTGGCAGCTCTTTCTGGATTGCTTTGTCCGATACTCGCCCTCTCAGCAATAGATCATTGAGCGAATAGTCAGGCTCTATATCTGCGATCTCTTTCTTCTTTTTAACCATTGTGTGCCCCCTGTGTCTGGTGTGGAAAAGCCAGAGTCGCAAAAGGGGCTGACAGATTAATTTTTACAATAAGGGTGGTGTGGATAAATCTTTGGAGTTATATCTGCGGTTGTGGCCCTGCTCCTACATTTCCATATCGATGATTTGTAATCGAGACACTCTGTTCAAGTAACCATCGCGGCGTTTCAACATCCCCACGTGCGGCTATGGGACGGATATCGACACTAATCCCGCGAGATAGTAAATCGGCGATTGGAGCGGCTTCATCTCTTAGCCAACGAACTTTCGAGCAATCACCGATCGCTATTTCTCCGCCATTGAATATGATCTTCGTTCCTACTAACTTAGAAACCCACTCAATATATTCGATTACTTTTTTATCAACTTTTGAATCAATGCATACAACAACCGGATCAATATATGGGCGATATCTCTGATAATTACGCTCAACCTTTAAACCGGATCGATCTATCGCTTGCGACCCAGTACTTTGCCACCAATCTGTTGAAGAGCTTTGGGTGAGAGAAAGATCATTCATTGATTCCCATGAACGGAGATTATTTAAATAGTTTGAGCCTCCCGCTTTTGATGTAGCACCCACACTGCTTCGCTTCCAACCACCAAAAGGCTGACGATTTACAACAGCTCCAGTTGTGCCTCGGTTGACATAGAGATTTCCTGCCTGAATTCGATCAATCCATTTTTCACACTCGGCTACATCGAGTGAATGGACACCAGCAGTTAATCCGTAATTCGCGGTGTTCTGTATATCGATTGCAGTGTCAAAATCAGGAGCTTCTATAATTCCTAAGACAGGTCCAAACCATTCATTCATATGGCTCCATGAACCTGGATGAACTCCTAATTTAACTCCGGGTGACCAGAGATAACCTGTTGAATCCAAAGCTTGCGGTTCTACCAACCAACTCTCGCCATCATCCAATGTGGTTAGTGCTCGAAGAAGTGCGCCTGTTGGTGGATGTATCAAAGGGCCCACAGCGGTCGAGGTTAAACGTGAGGATGCGGTTGTAAGTGTTTGAACGGCATCTTTAAGTTGATGAATAAAGGCGGGATTTCGGTACACGCCCGATTCAACAATCGCCAAACTTGCGGCACTACATTTTTGCCCAGCGTGACCAAATGCTGATTGCACCAAATCCTTTACCGCATTATCGATATCGGCACTGGCAGAAATCAGAATGGCATTCTTTCCGCTAGTTTCAGCCAATAAATTTAGGTCGGCCTTCCACGAAGCAAACAGCTCGGCCGTAGCAAAAGCCCCCGTCAGAATTAACGCATCTACTTGATTATGCGAAACTAAATATTTTCCATCTTCATCATCTCTGGTTGATACAAATTGCAAAACATTTTTCGGAACACCAGCGCTCCACAAATACTGCGCCATCAACCATGAGGTTGCAACGGTTTCTGGAGCTGACTTCAAAATAACCGTATTTCCAGAAGCCAAAGCTGCACAGACTCCACCTAGAGGAATTGCAAATGGAAAGTTCCATGGTGGGACGACTACGACAACACCCACAGGCTTTGAGCCCTGCTCCTTTTCACGTGCAGATAGAGCGTAAAAACGTGCGAAATCAATTCCCTCACTAACCTCGGGATCTGCCTCGACATAAGTCTTTCCTGCATCTCTCGACATTCTGGCAATAATTTTGGCTCTATCACTATCCATAAGATGCGCCGCCTTGGCTAAAATCTCTCCACGCCCATGGGTTCCTAATGACTCCCAGTTGGTGATCGCCGCGCGAGCTGCCTCAAAGGCCTTATCTATTAAATCCGCATCAGCAATACCGTATCGATACCACTGACGGCCACCTTCATTGGGCGTTACTCCATTTTCGAAATCATCTACCTGAACCTCGTGACCTGCAACAACTAGCGGAATAGTTAATGTGTCACTGGAGTAAACATCTTCTAGATCGCTCTCCAATTTGCTAATAAACAATGGATTCGTTGCATCGCTATCGCTTGCATTGATAAAGACGCCTTGTGAATATTCTAGTTCTGGATCTTCACGATGAAGATTGTGTCGACGCGACTTCGTTGAAATAGTGTGGCGATCTCGGACTGAGGCTAAAAAACGCTCTCTCTGGTCGGCAAAACCCGCTTTATCGTGAGCGATATCAAAGGATGCCCGCAAATAATTATCGGTTGAAGTGTTCTCATCAAGCCTGCGGACAAGGTATGCAACGGCAGTTGGAAAGTTCTCATATTGCGTGACAGGTGTATACAAAAGCACTCTTGGAGCTCGCTTGGAAATAGCTAATGATTCCGCATTTGCCATCCCCTCCAGCATCTCAATATCTAGTTGGCTCTCTACGCCCCGGCTCTTTGCAACTTCAATCGCCCACGACAAATGGAAAAGATTGTGACTTGCAATACCGATTCTCACTGCCGCAGAGTTTTCTGGGCGCAATGCACAATCGATTAGACGCGTATAACTAGCGTCAACATCGGCCTTGGTTGCATAAGGGGCCGGAACCCAACCATGTAGCTCTGCCTCAGCCTTCTCCATCGCTAGATTGGCGCCCTTTACTAGACGGATCTTTATTCGAGCCCCGGTCTTCTCATGCCGAAGAATTGACCACTGCACGAGATCTGCAAAAGCGTTATGTGAATCTGGAAGGTAGGCCTGTAAAACTATCCCCGCTTCAAGATTTTCAAACTCTTGTTCATTCAGAACTTTCTTGAATACATCGACGGTGATTGATAAATCTCGAAACTCCTCCATATCCAGATTGACGAAAACTTTATGTTCAATTGCTTCTGCATACAAAAGACGTAGTCGCTCAGCAGCTCGTTCAACTGAACCACGATGATCAATAGTGATTAGCTGACTCACTATTGATGATATTTTTACTGAGACATAATTTATGTGAGGACGAGCGACTAAATCCATAATCGCTTGCAAACGTTGGTGCGCTTCGTTCTCTCCCAAAACCGCCTCACCCAAGAGATTTATATTTAGTCTGATCCCCTCTTTATCTCTACGAGCAATATGTTTTGCAAGGAGGGCGCTCTCCGCCGGCAGAATAATTCCCTCAGCAGCCATACGGACTCTTTTATGAACAATTCGCATAACTAACTGTGGAAAGAGTAAGGAAAATGGAGAAGCCAATTTAATTCCCAGGTAATCAAGAGTTCCTAAGCCTTCGCGGCCCACGTTTCTTGCACTCCTTCGGAATGTTTTTGCAGCTCGCCGCATCGAAGTTATTCTCATCACTTCATCTGTAAGTGACATCGTTAAATCAATTGCCTCTGAATCTTTGAGGAGCCTAGAAAATCTACGTCTATTTGCCTCATCATGTCGGCTGCGCAAATGTTCAGATTCGGCAATCAACTCATTAACTAGGTCAATCGAAGGATCTACGGTCGAATCAATATCCGTTGACGTGGCTAAGGGCTGCGTGGGCACGTGTTCAATGCTAACCGTATTTTTAAACAAGATTTTCGAAATAAAGCCACGTCAGGACTCAGGAAAAAGAGTTGCAGTGTTCTTTTAAGGTGAGAGGGAGGTCAATATGTGGATTTGGCAGTTGATAATTCGTCGTGCCAAAAAGGTTACCATCCCCCTCACTGATAAAAACTGTACTCCTCTTTTAACCGATTTAACCCTAAGAAACTAAAAATATTATTTACGCTCTGACGCATCCGTCATTTCATCAATATCTAACGCGGCGCACTTTCCAAACCATTCCCGCGCCTCTTTAGCGCGTCCAGCTGCCTCCAGAGCATCGGCGTAGGCATAGCGAAGACGCACTGCCCAATCTTCGCTCTCATTGGATAAATCCTTACATGTCAGCGTGACGACGGCTGCGTCGAGTTCGCCTAAGTCGCGACGAGCACCGGCTGCAACAATGCGCATTTCAATCTCTTCTGGCTTTGCTAATCGTTTTACTTCGGGAGAGCCTGCAAGAGCTAAAGCTTTAAGCGGATTTCCCAAACCTCGTTCGCAATCAGCCATCACTGGCCACATTGTTACATCCCCAGAAATTCGATTCGCGGCGCGAAGTTCTTTCAATGCAATCTCATAAAAACCTGCACGGTATGCCGCTAAGCCTGCTGATTCGCGGACAACAGCTAAGCGCCCGGCATGGTGTGCTGCAGCTACGCCATGCTTGTGAGCCAGTAGCGGATCGCTATCTGCATAGAGCGCTAAACACTCCAAATGCCGTGAAACAACTTTTGCATTCTCGGGAGAGAGCGAAAGTAACTCTGCGCGTAGAGATTTATCAAGTTCCTCCCCCGTAATCTCTTCAGGGATATCGGGCTCAAAGATTCGTGGACGCAAACGCGATTGATCGCGATCCATTGGTGCAGGACGTGTTCCGCGCGGATCAGATCCATCGCGGGTTTGTCGTGGAGCACCTGGGCGCGATGTTGAACCACCACGTGCCGGCAAATCTTCACGGCGACGCTCGGAGTTTGGTCCAGTTGGTTTTATATCGCCACTAGATGGGCGAGAAGAGGAAGGACGAGAAGAGCTACTCGAACTACTTGATGGACGCGATGATGACGGGCGCCCAGAAGAAGAACGCGGAGTTGAGGGACGATCAGATGGTGGACGTGAGTTTCTACGCTCTTCCATTGTGGTCTCCTCTTTTTATTTTTAAGTGTTATAAACTTTCATTACCAAGATTACTTCACGAGAAATAAAAAAGGGGCGCTCGTTAAAGCGCCCCTTTTTATAAAAGAAGTCCGGCGACGTTCTACTCTCCCACAAGGTCACCCTTGCAGTACCATCGACGCTGAGAGGCTTAACTTCCGGGTTCGGAATGGGACCGGGTGTTTCCCTCTCGCTATGGTCGCCGAAACACTATTGAGTTTTCGGTCTAAATAAAAAGGGGTCAAAGCCTTCTTATTTGTTTGCGGATCTCGAGACCGTATCTCGAGAGCCACACAGTGGACGCGTAGCAACTTTGTAGTTAAATCCTCGGCCTATTAGTACCGGTCAGCTCCAAGTCTTACGACTCTTCCACTTCCGGCCTATCAACCCAGTCGTCTAGCTGGGGGCCTTACCTGGTAAACCAGTGGGAAACCTAATCTTGAAGCGAGCTTCCCGCTTAGATGCTTTCAGCGGTTATCCCTTCCGAACGT
>Ga0208566_1002433_pt1 | contig 9987 bp, 10 predicted proteins | sample PL_2010_150m_FD_184159 | JGI IMG/M metagenome (GOLD analysis project Ga0208566, IMG submission 184159) | Freshwater microbial communities from Powell Lake, British Columbia, Canada to study Microbial Dark Matter (Phase II) - PL_2010_150m... | ecosystem: Environmental > Aquatic > Freshwater > Lake... | reverse complement strand
CATCAAAACGGTGCGCGGCGAGGGCTACGTGCTCGCCGTGCCGGTCGAGGTGAAGCGATAATGCGTCTGCTACCGCGCAGTCTGTTCGGCAGGCTGGTTCTGATCCTGCTCGGCGGCCTGATCCTGGTGCAGTTCGCCACCGCCTATATCAATCTGGCCGAACGCGACCAGCTGCTCTATCGCGCCGGCGGCATGCGCCTGGCGCAGCAGATCTCGGACATCGTCAAGCTGCTCGATTCGCTGCCTGCGGCGGAACGCCATAAAGTCGTCGCGGTGTTCGATGCGCCGCCGCTGACCGTGTCCCTCGACCGGCCCCGGATCACTGCGCGCACGGGATCCGGCGAGAACGATTTTGCGCATTCGATGTTTACCGCGGTATTGCGCTTCGCCCTCGGCGAGAATGCGCAGGTAAACGTGGTCCGGCTCGAGGACGCTCCGGCGAGCTTTCGCCCTGGGCCGCGCGGGGGACCGCCGGAGCTTCCCGGGATGGCCATGATGCCGATGATGCAAGGCCGAAGCATGGAGCGCGGCATGGGTCCGGGCTTTTCTCCCGGAGGCACGTTTTTCACCGTACAGATCGCGCTGCGCGACAGTACCTGGGTAACTTTTGATTCCTACGTTTCGCCGCAGGCGACCGCGGTGCCGCTGCGGCTCGGCCTGACGCTGTCGATCCTTCTGGGAAGCGTAATTGCGCTGTCGCTGATCGCGGTGCGCTGGGTGACCGGTCCGCTGTCGAAACTGGCGATCGCCGCGGAAGAGTTGGGCGAAGACATCAATCGCCCGCCGTTGCCCGAAACCGGTCCGAGCGAAGCCGAGCGCGCAGCGCGCGCGTTCAACACTATGCAGCGGCGGCTGTCGCGCTTCATCGCCGATCGCACCCGCATTTTCACCGCCATGTCGCACGACCTGAAGACACCGATCACGCGCCTGCGGCTGCGCGCGGAACTGCTCGAGGACGAAGCCCTGCGCGGGAAGATCGTCAAGGATTTGGAGGAAATGGAGTCCATGGTCACGCAGACGCTGGATTTCATGCGCGACGCGAACACACAGGAGGCGTTGCAGCGCGTGGACGCAATGGCGCTGCTGGAGAGCCTGCAGACCGACTATCAGGACACCGGCAGCAGCGTCGAAATCGAAGGCAGCGTGGCGCTGCCCTGCCGCGGCAGGCCGCTCGCGCTGCGTCGCTGCCTCACCAATCTGGTGGACAACGCGATTCGCTACGGCGGCCGCGCCACGATCAAGGTGGAGGACGCGGCAGACCGGCTGACCATCCGCGTACTCGACGACGGGCCCGGCATCCCGGCGCAGGAACTCGATCAGGCGTTCGAGCCCTTCTTTCGCGGTGAGGCTTCGCGCAGCCGCGACACCGGCGGCACCGGCCTCGGCCTGGGCATCGCGCGCAATATTGCACGGGCGCACGGGGGTGATCTGGTGCTGCGAAATCGCGCCGAAGGCGGGCTGGAAGCGATGTTGACGCTGCCACGAATCGCGGACACAAATTGATACAAATCGAATTTGACAGACCTGGGTGTTGGATATAGCGTATTCGGCAGTGGGTGTGGAACTTCAGTATGCCGAGCGACTGGCAAGAGGGGCTTGCATCAGGTTTACCTCGGCGGGTTGTGCATCGTTTTAATCGATCAGCAATCAGGAGCACAAAATGCGTAGTCATATAATTGCGGCGGTGATTCGGTTGTCCCTGGCGTTTCTCCTGGTGGCAAACGCCTATGCCGGAGACAGCGGCGGGTCATTCGTGAAGGGCTGGAACCTTTCCGGCAATTCAACGGTGAATCCGGTGAATGTTTCGACCGTGTTTGGAACATCAGCGACGCCCGTGGCCGCAATTACACCTAACGTCGCGGCCATATGGAAATGGAACGCCGCAGGCAAGTCCTGGCAACTGTACACCCCGGTTTTGAGTTCAACGGCTCTCGCGGCCTATGCAACGAAACACGGCATCGAAGTATTGAGCACGATCAACAGCGGCGAAGCCTATTGGGTAAACGCATCGGCCCCGTTTGCCCTGCCCGCTGGCGTGCCCGCGGATGGCACCTACACCTTGACTGGCGCCGACCTTGTCAACGGCTGGAATATGGCGATTACCGGCCAGAGCATTGCGCCCAAGGATCTCAATCCGGCGCTGCAGGTTACCTACGGCAGCCTGCCGCCCGTGCCAGGCGCAACTGCGCCCGCGACTTCGACAGGTTTCGTCAGCCTCTGGGCGTGGGACGGCACGGCGAAGAAATGGTATTTCTACGCGCCATCGCTTGACAACGGCAGCGGTGTACTCACCAATCGCATCTCAAGATGGGGCCTGCTGGATTTCACCACCGCGGGCAAGTTGTTGGGCCCGGGCGTGGGCTTCTGGGTGAATATGCCCTAGCCGGTTCCAGGCTATCGAGTGGCAGGTCCGCGGCAGCCGTTCCAGCGGCGCTGCAACCGCGGACATATGACGATCGTCAATACCCTCGTCGAAACTTGCTGTTAAAGCTAGAGCTAGAGTGCTCGGCTTGTCCGCGCTTCGCCAGCCCATGAGTACCACATCCGAAACGGTCACCCGCACGATCGACTTCAAGTCGGCCGCGCGCGATCTGCTGCCCGCCGGCGCGAGCTACGATGCCTGTCTCTCCTGCGGACTGTGCTCCGCGGGGTGCCCTGCCTCCGGCCTCGAAGGCATGGATCCGCGACGCTTCATCCGCATGGCCATGCTGGACATGAACGAGGAGTTGTCCACCACGGCGTGGATCTGGACCTGCACCCAGTGCCAGCGCTGCAAGTACGTCTGCCCGATGAGCATCGACGTCTCGGTGCTGGTTGGCCTCGCCCGCGGCGCCTGGCCGACCGAGAAGAAGCCCAGGGGGATCGTGCGCTCCTGCGAGGCGCAGTTGCGCTTTCCGGGGACCAGCGCGATGGGGCTGCAGGAGGAGGATTTCGTCGACGCGGTGCAAGAAGTGGTGGCATCGGTACGCGCGCAGGGCGATCGCTTCGCGCGGCTGGATGCGCCGATCGACAGGCAGGGTGCGCATTTCTTCGTCAACCAGAACTCGCGCGAGCCGGCGACGGAGCCCGAGGAGATGGGACCGCTGTGGAAGATCTTCGACTACGTGGGCGCGGACTGGACCTATTCATCCAGGGGATGGGCGGCCGAGAACTTCTGCATGTTTACCGGCGACGATCAGAGCTGGCGCAAGATGATCGAGCAGCGCGTCGATGCGGTCAACCGGCTGGGCTGCAAGGTGTGGCTCAACACCGAGTGCGGCCATTCCTTCTATACGCTGTGGAAGGGCGTCGAGCGCTTCGGTCTCAAGGCCGACTTCGAGCCGGACAGCCTGGTGCGCTACTACGCGCGCTGGATCCGCGAAGGCCGCCTGCCGGTCAACGCCGAATGGAACACGCAGGGCATCAAGTTCACCGTGCAGGACCCGTGCCAGCTGGTGCGCAAGTCCCTCGGCGATTCGATGGCGGACGACATACGCTTTGTCGCGCGCGCGCTCGTCGGCGACGCGAATTTCATCGACATGGCCCCCAGCCGCAGCGCCAACTACTGCTGCGGCGGCGGCGGCGGGTTCCTGCAGGCCGGCATGAAAGAGCTGCGCTACGCCTACGGCAAGCGCAAGTTCGATCAGATCACGACCACCCGGGCCGACTACGTGCTCACCCCCTGCCACAACTGCCACTCGCAGATCGAAGACCTCGGCCGGCATTTTCATGGTGGCTACCGTGTGGTGCATTTCTGGACCTTGATCTGCCTGTCGCTCGGCATCCTGGGTGAGAACGAGCGCAAGTACCTCGGGCCCGATCTAGCACGGCTGGGACTTTGAAAATGTGCGCGCAACCCACACGCGACGGACCGGTACTCGAAACCGAGGTGCTGATCGTCGGCGGCGGCGTAACCGGCACCGGCGTGATGCGCGATCTGGCGCTGCGCGGCATCCATTGCCTGCTCATCGACCGGCGCGACCTGAACGCAGGCGCATCCGGGGGCAATCACGGACTGCTGCATAGTGGCGGCAGGTACGCGGCCACGGACCCGGACACAGCCGCCGAATGCCGGCGCGAAGCCGACATCCTCAAGAAGGTCGCGCCCGAATGCATCGACGCCTGCGGTGGCCTGTTCGTCGCGGTCGAGGGCGATGACGCGGAGTTCGCCGCCCGCTTCCCCGATTACTGCGATGCGGCCGGCATCGAGTGCGCCGCCATCACGCCCGCCGAGGCGCGAGAACTCGAACCCTGCCTGAGCGAAAAGGTATTCGCCGCGTTCACCGTGCAAGATGCGACCGTCGATCCGTTTCGCATCACGCTGGAAAACGTCAACCACGCGCGGCAATTGACGCAGAGCATCTTTCTTGCACATACGGCGCTCGAGCGATTCATCATCGATGGCCGCACCATCCGCGGCGCGATCTGCCGCGATACGCGAACCGGCGAGGCAATGACCGTCCGTGCGCGCCAGGTGGTCAACGCCGCCGGCGCCTGGGCCATGGCGGTGGCGCGCCTGGCAGGCTGTTCCGGCGTCAACCTGCTCTACTCCAAAGGTACTCTGATCATCAGCAACGCACGCATCGGCCGGCGCGTGATCAATCGCCTGCGCCCGCCCGGCGACGGCGACATTCTGGTGCCCGGCGGCACGGTGTCGCTGCTCGGAACCACTTCGCAGACGCTGCAGAACATTGAGGACAGCCATCCCACCGTTGCCGAGGTGGATCGCCTCGTTGCCGAGGGCGTCGCGATGGTGCCGCAGATCGCGCACACGCGGTTCATCCGCGCGTTCTCGGGCGTGCGTCCGCTGCTGCTGGCCGCCGGTGCCAACGCCGACGGGCGCAAAGCCAGCCGCGGCTTCACCTTGTTCGACCATGAATCCGAGGGCCTCGCCAACTTCGCCACCGTGGCCGGCGGCAAGCTCACCACCTTTCGCCTGATGGCCGAGAAGACCGGGGACCTGGTGGCACAGCGGCTGGGCAACCGCCAGCCGTGCAAGACCGGGACTGCGCCGCTGCCCTCCGGGGACGCCCTTCGCTGGACCGAGCCGGGGTTCGCAGCCCGCTACTGGGTTGCGCGACGAGCGCCGCGGGACCTGATTCTGTGTGAATGCGAAATGGTTCCGGCATCGGCGATCGACGCCATCGTCGAGAACGCACCGGGCGCGGAATTGCAGATGAGCCTCAACGCGATCGCCGTTCGCAGCCGCGTAGGCAAGGGTAGCTGTCAGGGTGCGTTCTGCAGCCTGCGCGTGACTTCGCACCTGTACGAGCGCCAGGTGTACGACTCGCGCGTGGGGCTGCGCAATACGCGCGACTTCGTCGCCCAGCGTTTCAAGGGTGTCGCGCCGGTGGCCTGGGGCGAACACCTGCCGCAGCTGGAACTGGCAGAAGCGCTGCACTGCGCGCTGCTGGGTCTGGACCAACTGCAGGACGACGACGCTCATCCCGCGTCACGCGAAGTGCCGGCCGCATGATCAAGCAGCCGCGTCGCCATCACGCCGAGTTGCTGGTGATCGGCTCCGGTCTTGCCGGCATGGCGGCAAGCCTGTTCGCGCTCGAGCGCGGCGTCAGCGTGGCGCAAGTGGGCAACAGCGGCGTGATTGCGTTCACCACCGGGTATCTGGACCTGCTGGGCCACGACGGCAGGGGATTTGTCGACGATCCGTGGCAGGCCCTTGCGCGGCTGCGCGAGGACGAACCACTTCATCCCCTGGCGAATATCATCGAGGACGACATCCGCGTCGCGCTGAACGGCTTCACCCAAACGCTCTCCGCGATGGGGCTGGGCTATAGCGCGCCCGGGCGAAACAACGTACTTGCCCTGACACCGGCGGGCACGCTCAAACCCACGCTGTCGCTGCCCCTCACCATGCAGCCCGCGATCGCGGCGATGGCTGGCAACGCCGACACCCTGGTCGTCGACTTCATCGGCTTGAACGGTTTCAGCGCACGCGAGGTGGTCGCAAACCTGGCGCAGCGATGGCCGGGCCTCAGGTCGCAACGCATCGGCTTTCCGGACATGGACAGTGGCGCCGAGGTATACGCCGAAGTGCTGGCGCGCGCGCTGGAGGTGCCTGCCACGCGGCAGCGCCTGGCTGAACGCATCGCCCCGCTGCTCGGCAGCGCGCAGGCGCTGGGCCTGCCGGCGATTCTCGGCGTGCACCGGCCGGATCAGGTGCATCGCGAACTGCAGTCCCTTCTGGGCGTGCCGGTGTTCGAAATTCCCACCATGCCTCCCGCCGTTCCGGGTGTGCGTCTGCGTGAATTGTTCGAAACCCGGCTGCCGCAACGCGGCGTCGCACTTGAGCCTCAGCACCGGGTCAAGCGTCTCGAACTGCTATCGCATGGCGTCAGGGCGCAGCTCGAGGACGCCTATGGCGAGGTCACGATCGAGGCCGCCGCTGCGGTGCTCGCGACCGGACGTTTCACCTCCGGCGGGTTGAGGGCGGATCCCAACGGAATCCGGGAAACCTTGCTTGAGCTCCCGGTGGTCCAACCCGCGGGGCGCGCGGATTGGTACCGTTCGGATTACTTCGATCCGCGCGGCCACCCCATCAACCGCTCCGGCGTGACCGTCGACGAACAATGGCGGCCACTCGATGCCTCGGGCAGGCCCGCCCATCCGAGATTGTTTGCCGCCGGCAGCCTGCTCGCCCACCAGGACTGGATGCGGCAACGCTGCGGCGCCGGCGTCGCCATCGCCACCGCATACAAGGCGGTGGAATGCGCGGCACACGCCGCGCAGCACAATTTCAATTCTTGACTCGTCCGGTCCGCCCGCTTATGCGGCGACCCTGCAGATCATCTCGGTCGGCGCGATCAATCCGGCAGTGATGTCGGCGGTCAGGTTCCTGACCTTTTGCGCGGCGCTCGCCCCCATGACGATATGCAGCCCGAGCGGCCCCGCCCCTGCCGAAGCGCTTCGGGCGCGCATTTGCGCGAACGTTTCCAGCGCGGCATCGCGGCGGCTGCGCTCCTTGAGCACTTCAAAACCGGCGGCCTCGAGCGCGCGCCGGTAGGCTGCGGCGTCGTCGACAAAGCTCGATCGCGCGTCGCTCGACCAGGGAACCGGATAGGACAAATCTCCGGCGGCGAGCCGCATGACGTCGTAGATTCCGAACACGCCCGAGGGCGACAGAACCCGGCGCACCTCGGCGAACAGCCTGGCCTTGTCCTCGATGTTCATGCCGACGTGAAGCATGTAGGCGCCATCGAAACTGTTTTCCGCATAGGGCAAATCGAGCGCACTGCCTTGCACGCAGACAACGCGTTCGCCCAGGCCGACCCGCGCGGCCAGGGTGTTGGCCACAGCGACGTATTCGGCGGTCAGATCGATGCCGCTGACCTGGCAGCCGTGTTCGTGCGCGAAATAGCGCGCCGCGCCTCCCAGCCCGCAGCCGATGTCGAGCAGGCGCATACCCGGACGCGGCCCGAATTGCTCCGCAAACGCTTTCGTCGCCGGACGGCCGCCAACGTGGAACTCGTCTACCGGTGCGAGGTCACTGGGCGTAAGGTGGTTCAGATCCTTGCCCGCCGCAGAGAGCGCATCCAAAATCGCCTTCTCCAGCGATCCGTGCGCGTAATGCCGACCCAATGCCTGCTCGACGTCCATCGCTTCACCTCTTCTGCTCTGAAATTCGACCCCGCTGTGCGACCATCGCCTCGTCCCGCGGCGCTCCAATCGCGCCAGACCGATACCGGCGGTGTGCGACCGATTCAAGGGAATGTTCAACTGTAGCGCGAGAGAATATCCAGCGCCTGCCTGATTTCGGCGGGTGCGCTTCCCTTAGTGCTCAAGCGCGATTCGATCAGGCAGCCGACCAGCGAGTGAAACACCTTGTCGAGGGCGCGTCTCGCGGCGGAGAGCTGCTGTGCGACCGATTCGCAGGCGGCATCCTCGTCGATCAGTCGCTGCAGGCCGCGCATCTGCCCTTCTATGCGCTTGAGCCGCAGGATCAGCGCCTTCTTGTCCTGTTCCCGATGCAGATGGTTCATGCGTACCCCCTAGGCGCCGAGTTGCCGCGCAAACTTGACATTTGAATCTTGAAACGCGCTGCCATTGACGCCATTCTATACTGGGGGTAGTATCCATGTAAAGCAGATTTCCGCGCATTGTCAGACTGCACTTTTGCACATCGAGGGGATGAATCCATGGCACACGAGATTACCGTCAACCTTAAGCAGGAGAAGGATTTCCGCTTCGCCATCGATTTCGCTGAAGGTATTCCAGTGCTCTATGGCGACGAGGCGCCGCCGCTCGGAGGCGGCACCGGCCCCAACCCGGCGCAGCTGCTCGCCGCCGCCGTCGGCAACTGCATGTCCGACAGCTTGTTGTTTGCCATCCGCAAGTTCAAACAGTCGCCCGAACCGATACAGACCGCGGTGACCGCGACTATCGGCCGCAACCCGGAGAACCGCATGCGTGCGCAGCATATCCAGGTCAGGCTGACGCTCGGCGCGGCCCGGTCCAGCCTCGCCCATCTGGATCGGGCACTGGAACAGTTCGAGGAATTCTGCACCGTCGGCCAAAGCGTACGCCAGGGCATTGCCGTGACGATCGAAGTCTATGACAGCGAAGGACTGCGCCTGAAGTAGGTCGGGCGACGCACCCGTCCGGCACTCTGCGGAATTCCATGCAGCAACTCATCTCCCTGCTCGAACAATACGGGCTTTATTTCGTTTTTCTGCACGTGCTGCTGGAACAGGCGGGACTTCCGCTGCCCGCGTATCCCACGCTGATCGTCGCCGGCGCGCTGATCACGCAATCCCATTTCACCGCGGCGCAGCTGCTGATCTCCGCTGTCGCTGCGGCGATGCTGGCCGATCTCGGCTGGTATCTGGCGGGTTCGCGATTGGGCCGACCGGTGCTGCGTACGCTTTGCCGCATCTCGCTGTCGCCGGATTCCTGCGTACGCCAAACCGAATCGATCTACATTCGCTGGGGCGCGCCGTCCCTGCTGGTCGCGAAGTTCATTCCTGGTTTCGCCGCGGTTGCCACCGCGCTTGCCGGCTCGATCGGCACGCGGCTGTGGGTATTCCTGCTGTTCGACGGACTCGGCGCCCTGCTGTGGGCAGGCGTCGCCGTGGCGCTCGGTGTAAGTTTTCGCGGCGCCGTCAACGAAGTGATCGAGGTATTGGAACAACTCGGCAAATTCGGCCTGGTCGCGATCGTTGCAGCCTTCGCCCTGTTCGTCATTCTGAAGTGGTGGCAGCGCCTTCGTTTCTATCGCCAATTACGCATGGCGCGGATTTCAGTCGGGGAATTGCGCGACCTGATCGACCGCGGCGAACTGCCGGTAATCGTTGACGTGCGCTCGCCGCTCGCGCAGGGCCAGGACGGTCACATTCCCGGCGCGATCCGGGTCGACGCACAAACCTTTGGCGACACGCCTCACGAACTGTCGGCCAGCGGGGAAGTGATCGTCTACTGCGCCTGCCCGAACGAGGCTTCAGCGGCGCTCGTCGCAAAACGCCTCATGCGGCAAGGCTATTCGCGCGTCCGGCCGCTGCATGGCGGCATCGACGCCTGGATCGCCGCGGGCTACGCGATCGAGCGCTAGCTCGAGCGAATTCTGCAGCTCGGTGAAGACGTGATGAACCAAGCAACGTCGCGAAGCAAGAATTTCGGCTGCACGACTGCAGGTTGACCTCCGGCGTGCCGGGTAATACTGTGGTGGTACTTTCTTCCGGATGGATGCCGCCATGCCTGCTGTCACGCTTAAATTGCCGGAAGATCTGAAGACGCGCATCAATAGTCTGGCCGCCGCCAGCGGCAAATCGCCGCATGCGTTTATGGTCGATGCGCTCGCCGCTCAAGCCGCGCGCGAGGAACTCCGCGGCGCATTCGTCGCGTCGGCCCTGGCGGCGAGGCAGAAAGTGGCCCGCTATGGCCAGGTGATGGAAGCCGCAGATGTGCACAAGTGGCTGCTCGCGCTGGCCAAGGGTGGCAAGGCGGCCCGTCCTCGTGCGAGAAAGCTTCTGAAGTAGTGCTGTGGCGCGTATTACC
>Ga0208566_1002432_pt1 | contig 9989 bp, 7 predicted proteins | sample PL_2010_150m_FD_184159 | JGI IMG/M metagenome (GOLD analysis project Ga0208566, IMG submission 184159) | Freshwater microbial communities from Powell Lake, British Columbia, Canada to study Microbial Dark Matter (Phase II) - PL_2010_150m... | ecosystem: Environmental > Aquatic > Freshwater > Lake ... | reverse complement strand
GCGGGCTTCCGTGAGGTTGGCTTTGGCCTTGACGTCGATGATGTCGCCGTGAAGCATATAGCTGCCCTTGTCGTCGGCATACCACACGTCGTCGCCGATCCGGACTTCGTACAAACCCATGGGATCGATCTTGCGCACCTCATCCGCATTCAGCCCGATCGAGGCGGCGGCTTTCCGGATTTCCGCTTCGCCCGCATAGGCCATGCCGGCTGCAAAGGTGATTGCGGCCAGACCGCAGGTGAGAATTCTATTGACCATGTCGACTCCGAGTGAGGGTAAAAGTGCCATTCAGTGTGCTATCCCAACGCATAACGCACCAAGGCGTCTCTTACGACAGGGACCTTGTTGGTAAGGTTCAATCCGGAATTCCGCAGCATGGTGAGTAGAGTGTCCTGGGGCTGAAAGAGGCGTTGCAGACCATGCGTAGCCGATTGTAGCGCAATCACTTCCTCGACCCGTGCCCGTTCGTAACGACGCAGCCACCGCTGGTCGCCGCAATCGACGTAAGCCGGTCGTTGGGCTAGCGTCTCGGCAAGCACCCGCGCGTCCTGGAAGCCGAGGTTGATGCCGTGACCCGAGAGCGGATGGATGGTGTGCGCGGCGTCGCCGATCAGCGCCAGACGGGGCGCCACTGTCCGCGGCGCGCGCATCAGCCGCAACGGGAACCCGGCGGGGGGCGTCACCAGTGTGAGGTCTCCCAGGCGCTGGTCGCCCGCCCAGGCGACGCGCCGGGAAAACTCCTCGGCGGGCAATGCCAGCAGTTCGGCGGCATGATCGTCCGGTGTCGACCAGACGATCGAGATCATGTGGCTTCCGGCCAGCGGCAGATAGGCCAGCACGCCATCACTGCGGAACCACTGGAAGGCAGTGTCGCGATGAGGCAGTGCGCAATTGAAATTGGCAACCACACCCATTTGCTCATAGGGCTTGAAATCCACGGCTATGCCGGCGGCCTGCCGCACCCAGGAATCGGCACCATCGGCGGCGACGATCAGGCGGGCATTCAATTTGCGCCCATCGTCCAGGCTAAGGCTGGCCCGGTCCGATCCAAAGGACAGTGCCTGTGGCCGGGCGGGGCAGAACAGGGCGAGATTGCCCTGGCGCTTGACGGTTTCCCAAAGCTCGCAGTGGATCAACGATGCCTCGATGATCCAGGCCAGTTCCTCGACGCCGCTGTCATAGGCAGAGAAATCCAGGCGGCCGCCGGCGTCACCGTGGATTTCCATGCTTTGAACCGGCGCGATGCGTGACCGATCCAGATGCTTCCAGACGCCGATCTGGTTCAGGAAACGGGCATTGGCGGGACTGACCGCATAGACGCGCGTATCCCAGCCGACCGCCGCCACGGGAGCGTGGCTTTCGACCGCGGCGACCGTCAGGCGGCTGGTGCTTAAGGCAACGGCCAAGGAGAGGCCGGCGAGACCGCCGCCGACAATTACCACATCGAAATCAAGATTCATCCAGGCATTGTCGCGGAGAGCATCAAACTTGACAAGGCTCCGCGCCACACTGGATAATTCCGCCCCTTGCCAAATGGGCCTGATAGGCTTGTCCCTGGCGGCATTTGGTGATGTAGCTCAGTCGGTTAGAGCATCGGATTCATAATCCGGGGGTCGGTGGTTCAAGTCCACTCATCACCACCAGTTACTCAGCGGCCCGCAGCGATGGGGGCCGTTTCTTTCTCCGAGCGGACTGGCGAAAGTTGCTGTCAAACCTATTGACTATAGATCCTCGGCCGCTCCTCAAGGAAGTTCCAGGAGCGGGTGATGTCCACGACATCGTAACTGCGTCTTAGATCCGGCGGAAACGCGGCGAAGGGGGCGCTCATCTCGACGATACGGCGCACTGCGTCGTCGAGTTCCTTGTGGCCGCTGCTCTTCTCGATACGCACTCCGGCGAGTGTTCCGTCGCTGTTGATGCTCACCGTGACCACCAGCGGCTCGTAGTGCCGGTTCTTGGAAAGTTTCGGAAAATTCAGGCTGCCGATGCGCTCGACCTTCTGTCGCCAGCCTTCGCCATAGAAAGCGAGTTGGATGTCCTTGGGGTCCCGCCCGAGTATGCTTCCCCGGCGTTGCCGATCCGCGGGTGCCGGTTGGCTGATCGGAACTCCCGGCAGGCCGCTTCTGGCCTGATCGAGCGCGCGACTGGCGAGACTGCTACCTTTGTCCGCCTGACGCCCGGCCGTGGCCTCCGCCCTTCCAGCGGCGCTCGATGAACCGCCGGTACCGCGGTCCTCCTGGAGTTTCTTCGTTTCACCCGCCAGATCAGATTGCACGGCAAGCTGCTTTGCCTGCTCCACGGCTTCAGCCTCGACCTTCTTTGCCAAGGCATCCTCCCTTGCCTTGATCAGGTTAGCCTGTTCGGTCTTTCTCTTCTCCTCCTCGACCCTCGCTCGCTCCACGGCTTCCAGTCTGGCCTTGGCCAGCGCCGCCTGTTCGGCGGCCCGGTTTCCCTCTTCGATGCGTTGCCGCTCCAATGCTTCCGCTGCTGCCTTGGCGATTGCCGCGAGTTCGGCTTTCTTTTGATTCTCGGCCTGCTCGATCCTGATACGTTCGAGGGTTTCTGCTTCATTGGCCTTTTCCAATTCGGCTCGCTCGTTCCGGGCTTTCTCCTCGCCGTCTTGCGCAGCAGTTGCGACGTTGGTGCTCCATGAGCTCTCCTTGTCGGTGGCCAATATGGCGGCCCCTTTCTCTGTGCCGGAAGCTTGCGTCTGATCGGGGTTCCCGGCGGCAAGGTTGAGCTTCTCCTTGGTTTCTGGTGGTACCGGCAGCTTCTTGACAGCACCAATGCTCCCTTTAGGGACGCCGGCCTCGACCTGGGGACGGGCGGTCTGCCCCTGGAACTGATTCTCCCCTGGCTTCCTGGGCTGGACCCGAATCCTGGCGATCATGTGTTCTGCAGGCATGGGTGGCCGGGGCTTCACCTCCGCGATGGATGATTCCTTGCGTTCGCGCAATATTGCCTGAAGCGTCGGGATACTGGCCCTGCGTTCTGTCCGTGACATTCCTGACAACGACAACCCCAATCCCGACACCCCGAATTGAAGCGACAGGATCAGTGCATGCAAGACCAGGCTTGCCGCAAGCGATGCAGCTAGGTGATCCTGGCGTGGCTTCCTCGCCCATGGGGCGCGGGTGCGTCCCGGCAATTTGATCTTGAACAGGTTCACGGGATTGATCTGCAAATCATCGGGGTCCGGCAAGGTGCAGGGCCAAGGCGATCGTCACATGAGTATTGACCTGCATCAAAGCCGACAAATCTAACGCCATGAAATCCCCTGGCTGAGCTTGACATCCGGGCACCGAATCCTAGGATCAAGAGGGTATCTGAAATGCTCGCTCATCATCAACGGGAGATCAACATGTGGTGCAACATTTGGCGACGACTTCTGGGGCTTCTGGGATGCTTCTCCTTGTTGCTGTTTGCTCCGGCTGCGCAGGCGATTTTCACCAACGGCGGGTTCGAAAGCAACAGCTTTAGCGGCTGGACCAAGATGAATGCCTACAATTCCGGCCTCAAGCTTCCCATGCCTTTCACGGTAAATTCGCTGCAACTGAGCAATGTCAATTCGAATACCGATCTGACTTCGATCGTCGGTTCGCTCAAGGATCCGCGCACCGACAATCTGCTGCAACTGCCCGGTGCCGGCAGCTATACCGCCAAGATCAACGACGAGTATTCGAGTTATCACGTAAACTCCATATTCCAGACAGATACGCTCACATCGGCGGACCTGGGTTCTGACGGACAGTATCATGTCCGTTTCAGTTATGCGGCCGTGCTTGAAGATCCAGGCCACAACCCCGAGGAACAGCCGTTCTTTTACGTGTTGCTGCAAGACATGACCAGCAACACCATCCTGTATTCCGAGTTTACCTATTCCAATCAGCCGGGCCGCGCCTTCCACAAGAGTAGTAATTACTCGGGCTGGTTATGGACCGACTGGCAGAACGTCGATGTCGCGTTGCCGAGTTCCGGCCTTGGGCACAGCATCAAGATTACCGTGCTCGCGGCCGACTGTGCTCTTGGCGCGCATGCCGGATATGTGTATCTGGACGGATTTGGTTCGCAGGGCAGCGTCGTGACCGGCATGACGCTGTCCAGCCTGAGTCCGAGTTCGGCCACCGTGGGTGGTCAGGCTTTTACTCTGACCGTGACGGGAACGGGATTTCAAAGTGGTGACGTGGTTCAGTGGAACGGCTTGAGCCGCACCACAACTTACGTTTCCTCGACGCAATTGACCGCGTCAGTCCAGGCTGTCGACCTGACTTACGCCGGCAGCCAAACAGTGACAGTGGCACGGGGCACCCAGGTATCCAACTCTGCCACGTTTACCGTGAGCAGCGCCACAACCACGACCACCAGCATCGTCGACCTCATTGCGTCGAGTGCCTGGCGCTTCTATGGCACCGGCGCGGTGCAAAGCGGGACGCTGACCGTCGGCGACAACATCGGCTACGACAGCACGGATAGCGACTTTGACGGCAATCCCTACTATGTCTGGTTCAGCGGCACCACCAACGTATCGACGGGAGGCGACTACGACGAAGCCATCACCAACCAGGAATTCACGGCCCCCTTCAAGCTGTCATGGACCGGTTGTTTCCCGGGAACCTCTTACGGCTATGACAACATCGTCATCGGGCGCAAGAATCCTTCCTTCACCGGCGCGAACAACAGCAAACAATACCTGCTTTCCCAGGAGTTCGGTTTTTCCACCCGCTGGGACATGTCCGGCATCAATACCTTCATCCTGGGGGACTACCGTCAAGTGTCGGGCGCCAGCGCCACATCCTCGGGCTATTGCGCCGATTACCGCATCTCCTGGGCCAACGACGTGCTGCAGTTCTATTACAACGGCACCAAGGTGCGCGAAGAAAGTTATGCCTATGTCAGCCCTGTCAGCATAGTCATTCGTTCCTTCGAAAAGCCGCACAGCTTAACGTCCATGAAAGTGGAATTGACGGCCACTTCGCTGACCACGCCGAAGTACGATTGTGTGTTCGACTGGGCTGAAGTGGCTGCCTCGACATTGCTTACGCCTCGCGGGATCCGCTCACAGGCCTTCGGCCAGTATTACTTCCGCTACTATTCCCTGACAAACTCATATCTCGCTGTCTCGTCCAGTGACGGTCATGTCTACTATCAAGGTCCTTCCACCTCCAACGCGCCGGCGGACCTCGGAGCCGTGTCGGGGTTTTACTCGACCGCGGGATGCTATTAGTGCCCGCAGTTGGGTCTGGAGCAACAGCGGCGGGAACGCGCTTACTGGCTCGATTCATCTGAGACCAGGATTGCCGCTCGCCCTGTCACCAGCATCGGGCGATGCTATAGTCCTCATCTACGCCATGCCGACCCGGCCTTCTCGGGGACTGCGGCATTTCGGGCGTAGGCATTTTTGAAAAGCGAGCAGGAATGATGGAATCGGCCAGCATCGGCGTTGCCGGCGTCTGCCCGGTCGGGCCCGATTCACTGCTGGGCATCAGCCGCCAACGGACCAACCCGGCACGCTGGAAAGGGGCGAACTGGCGGGATTTTGCCACTACCGTCCGTGAGCGCGGCATCGAGCTGCGCGAGGCGCCGACGTCGACAGGAATCTTCGCCACCGACGCCGGCGGCACCGCTTATGGCCTGGCGCATGGCGTGGTGACGGCGCGCAGCGCAGCCCAGGTTGCCCGGCTCCTCAAGACGGCGCAGGCCTATCAGGTGCCGGTCACCGTTCGCGGTGGTGGCCTGACCACCGAGGGCGAGTCGGTGGCCTTTGGCGGCGTGCTGCTGGACATGACCGGAATGAGCCGGGTGATCGCCGTCGATGCCGCCGCATTGCAGGTGCGCACTGAAGCCGGCATCTTCTGGCACAGCCTGGCCGAGGAACTGCGCCGGCAGGGCCTAGACTACCTTTCGGCGCCGCTCAACCTCACTTCGTCGGTGGGGGGCACGCTGGGCGTCGGCGGCATAGACGTGAATTCGGCGCGCCTGGGTTGCAGTGCCGACCAGGCGCTGGCGCTGCAGGTGGTGACTCCGACCGGGGAGATCGTCGAATGCTCGGACAGCGAGAATCCCGAACTCTTCAGGCGGGTGATTCTCGGCTACGGCCAGTTCGGCGTGATCACCGAGGCGACGCTGAAGATCCGCCTTTACACGCCCCTGAAGATGCACTATTTCCACTACGACGCACTGCGCCCGGCGATCGAGGACCTGCAGCTGCTCGACCGCAACGACGCCAGCGATTACTCGGGCATACTCACCATCATGGACTGCGCGGTCAATCTGCTGGTGGCTTTCGACTCGGCCGAACGCGAAGCGGCGTTCACGGCCGACTGGCTGCCGCGCCTGCGCGGCCATGGGGAATTCGGTTTCGCCCTGTGCATGCTGCGTCGCTATGCCCTGCGCCCCTGGAAGCTTGCGGAGGCCTGGTACCTGTGGCAACGCAAGCGCGACCTGTTTCCGCAGCTGCAGCGCCCCGAGTACATGCGCGATGGCGTCATGCTGGACCGTACCGTGGTGTTTTCCCGCGCCGTATGGAAATTCTGGGGCGGGCGGCAGATGGTGATTCCGGACCTCGCCACCTCCGCGCCCAAGTTCGTCGCCGCGGTGGAGCGCGGCAACGCCGTGTGTCGCAAGTACTTCCCGCGCTACACCCTCTACTGCGTCGGCATCAAGCTGCGCCCGGACCACCGTGAACACTACGAAATGTCCTGCATCCCGGCGGATGCGGAGGGTTGGGCCTACGGCTGCGAATTCGAACCGGTGGTGGGCAGCGCCGTGTACAGCCGCGATCATTTTCAGGCATTCAAGAACGCCATCTACGATATCGGCGTCGATCTGGGCGCCAGCTACTACCGCTTCGGCGGAATGATGAAAGGCTACATCCGGCGCGTCTTCGGCGATGCCGTGGTGGATCGGCAGCTGGCACTGAAGCGCCAGGCCGACCCGGCGATGATCCTCAACCGCGACGTGATCTTCTGATGGGCATGGCGACACCCGCGTTCGAACACCCGACAGCCGATTACGCCGCTTGCAGCGGGTGTGCGCTGTGCCTGCTGGTATGTCCGATCTGGCGGCAGACCGGCGATGTCGAGCTGACGCCGCTGGGTTGCAGCAAGGCGTTGCAGTTCGGTGCCGCCGTTGAAGCCTTGGTCGCAGCGGCGCAATGGTGCAAGCTTTGCGGTGCCTGCGCGCCGGTCTGTCCGGAAGGCATCGACCTGGTCGGCCTGATGCGCTCTTTGCGGCGCCAGTTGCCGTTTGCGTCGATCGAGCCGGAGCCTGGGCCGAAGGAACCGCTGATCGCCCAACCCGCGGTGCGCCGGCGCCTGGGCGCGGGCGATCTGGTGGTGATCGAAACGCGCAGCTATCACGCCGACTATGAACGCCGTGTAAGGCTCTATGACGGAATCCGTCGCGAGACCGGCTGCATGCTCAATCTCGACTTGCAGCGCATCGCCATCCCGGCCCGGTTGCCTCCACCTGCGGGGAGTACCGATGCTTGCGACGATCTGGCCCAGGCGCGCTGGATCGTCCAGGGCCGCGCCATCGAGCGCATCGTGGTGGAAGACCCGGCGGATTGCGGCGTCTTCGAGCGCCTCGGACGCTGGCCGGTGATTACGCTGGCCCAACTCGCGCAGGAGGGCTGCTGATGCGCAGCGTGGATGTACTCATTGTCGGCGCCAGCCTTTCCGGCGCGGCGGCGGCCAAGCGCCTGGTCGACGCCGGTCTGGAAACCATCGTCATCGAGCGCAAGCAGTTGCCGCGCCACAAGATCTGCAGCGGCATCCTGTCGCCGCGCGGGCACCGCTTCCTGCTCGAGAACTTTGGCCCACTGCCGCCGGAGGTGCTGCACGAACCCACCTCCTGCCGCGGCGTGACCTTCCATTTTCCCTGCATGGTGCCGATGCCGATGGATTTCTTCGGTGGCACCACGCCGCACCTGCATCGCCGTTACTCCGACCATTGGGCGATCCGCCAGAGCGGCGCGGAAATCCATGACCAGACCTCGTTCGTCGGCCTACAGGACCGCGGCGATCACGTCATGGTCTCGGCGCGCAGCCGCGGCGAGCCGGTCGAGTATCGCGCCCGCCAGGTCATCGGTGCCGACGGACCGAGTTCGCTGGTGACCCGGGCGCTCTATCCGGATTATCCGCAAAGCATCCCGTGGTTCTTTGTCGGGCAGAAATTTCACCGCATCATCGAATGCCCGCTCGATCCCCAGTATTTCCACTTCTGGTTTCACCCGGGCCTCGGGCATTACACCTGGAGCCACGCCCGTGACGGCCGCCAGATCGTCGGCGTCGGCTTCAAGCGCGGCGACAACTTCGCCCGCAAGCACCGCACCGTGGTGGACTACCTGGCCGACAAACATGGCGTGCGCCTCGAACCGGAGGATGATGACGACGAAGGCTGCGGCGAGAATTTCGGTCCGTCGCTGATCAATCGCTACGTGTTCGGCAAGGGCAACGTGCTGATCACCGGCCAGGCCGCGGGATTCCTCAACATGATCGGCGAGGGCATGAGCTGCGCCCTGCATTCCGGTGCGATCAGCGGCGAGGCGGTGGTCGAGGCGGGACTGCGCAACCGCCCGGTCCAGGACATGTACCGGCGCATGATCGCCTCGGAAGTGCGCCGTACCAGCGATCAGTGGAATCCGCTCAAAGTCGCCTTCGAGCGCCCGCACGAAGCCGATTTTCCGGCGGCGCTGATGGCGCTGGGCTGGCGGGATCGCGCCAAAGTCATACGGGACATCTGGAACTTCCTTGTGCTCTACAAGGAGTTCAAGTGGGGCCGGCAGATCCTGCGGGCGGCCTTGCAGCGCCCGCTAATCGGGGGCTATTCAATGCAACGGTGGCTGTAGGAGGGCAACTTGGCGAGCGACGTCCTGAAGACTTCCAACGCGCTATCCGGCCAACAGCGCCGGGTATTGATCACCGGCGTGACGCGCGGGCTGGGGCGCGCCATGGTCGATGAATTCATCCGGCTGGGGCACGTCCTCATCGGCTGCGGACGCAGCGCGAAGATCATCGACGAACTGAACGCCGGCTGCGGCTCGCCCCATCGCTTCGATGTGGTCGATGTGGCCGATGATGCCGCTGTGCGGGCGTGGGCGCTGGAGGTGATTGAGTCCCATGGAACACCTGACCTGCTGCTCAACAATGCCGCCCGGATCAACCGCAACGCCGCGCTGTGGCGGGTGCCGGCCGCGGAGTTCGACGCCGTCATCGACGTCAATATCAAGGGCGTGGCTAACGTGATTCGCCACTTCGTGCCGGCGATGGTGAAGGCGCAGCGCGGGATCATCGTCAATTTCAGTTCCGGCTGGGGACGCGCGACCGACGCCGAAGTTGCGCCCTATTGCGCCACCAAGTGGGCCATCGAAGGGCTGAGCCGGGCCCTGGCCCAGGAACTGCCCGGAGGAATGGCGGCCGTACCGCTCAATCCGGGGATCATCGATACCGAGATGCTGCGCGGCGCCTTCGGCGACGCGGCGGGCAGCTATCCGACGGCGCAGCAATGGGTGAAGCAGGCAGTGCCCTTCCTGCTCAGAATCGGCGCCAAGGACAACGGCCGGCCCCTGGCGGTCGGTTGAGCGTATGCCTGCGAGCTTTCCCATCCGCTACGTCGATCCGGTGTTCCGTCCGCCCAGCGAGGCTGAATCGTTGATCCTGCCGGTGACCGACGGCTGCTCATGGAACCGCTGCAGCTTCTGCGAAATGTATACCGAGCCGCAAAAGAAGTTTCGTGCCCGCGACGAGGCCGAGGTGCTGGACAGCCTGCGCGCCAGTGGTGAACGCTTCGGCGCCGGCATCCGGCGCGTATTCCTCGCCGACGGGGACGCCATGGTGTTGCCGACGCGGCGCCTGCTGGCGGTGCTGGAAGCGATCCGCCAACACCTGCCGACGGTGCATCGGGTGTCGAGCTACTGCCTGCCGCGCAATCTGCGCAAGAAGTCCGTGGCCGAACTCAAGGACTTGTCCGAGGCCGGACTGGCGCTGGCC
>Ga0208566_1002431_pt1 | contig 9990 bp, 9 predicted proteins | sample PL_2010_150m_FD_184159 | JGI IMG/M metagenome (GOLD analysis project Ga0208566, IMG submission 184159) | Freshwater microbial communities from Powell Lake, British Columbia, Canada to study Microbial Dark Matter (Phase II) - PL_2010_150m... | ecosystem: Environmental > Aquatic > Freshwater > Lake ... | reverse complement strand
CAATACCTGGATGCGCAGGCCGTCGATCTGCATTGCTTCGCCGCGCTTGGGCAGGCGTCCGAGATGGTGGATCACCAGTCCGCCGAGGGTATCGAACTCCTCGTCGGAGAAATTCGTCTTGAAAGCCTCGTTGAAGTCGGCGATTTCCGTAGTCGCCTTGACCCGGTAGCGGCCGGCGTTGTCGAGGACGATGTTGTCGGCGGCCTCGTCGAAATCGTATTCGTCGTCGATGTCGCCGACGATCTGCTCGAGCACGTCCTCGATGGTCACCAGGCCGGCGACGCCGCCGTATTCGTCGACGACGATGGCCATGTGGTTGCGCGAGGCGCGAAACTCCCGCAGCAGCACGTTGAGGCGCTTGGATTCGGGGATGAACACCGCCGGCCGCAGCGAGTCGCGCAAGTCGAAGTCCATCCCGGCAAAATGCCGCAACAGGTCCTTGGCCAGCAGGATGCCCAGCACATCGTCGCGGTTTTCGCCGGTGACCGGGAAGCGCGAGTGCGTGGCTTCGATCACGTATTCGGCGATCTTCCCGGGGGTGTCATCGATGTCGACGATGTCCATCTGGGCGCGCGGCACCATGATGTCGCGCACCTGCATGTCGGAGACGCCCAGCGCGCCCTCGATGATCGACAGCGCGTCGGCGTCGAGCAGATTGCGTTCGAAGGCATTGTGCAGCAGTTCGAGGAGGTCCTCACGATCTTCCGGTGCGCGCGTCAGCAGCGCGGAGAGGCGCTCCAGCAGCCTGGTGCCCGTCTTTGCTTTTGGGGTTTTTGGGGTAGTAGGTCGACTTCCGGATTCCATATGGTTGGTGCGGATCTTCAGTACGGGTCGGCAATGCCGAGCCCGGCGAGAATCTCGCGTTCCTTGGCTTCCATCAACTTGGCGTCAGCATCGGTGTGGTGATCGTAACCCTGCAAATGCAGCATACCATGCACCACCAGATGGGCGAAATGGGCCTCCACTGCCTTGCTCTGCTCGCTGGCTTCGCGCAGAACCACCGGCACGCACAGCACCAGGTCGCCGGCCACCGTTGGAGGCGGCTCGTAGGGAAAGGACAGCACATTGGTGGCGTAGTCCTTGTCCGACTGCCGGTCTCTGCCGCGGAATTCCCGGTTGAGCCGGCGACCTTCCTCGGCATCGACGAGGCGTATCGTGACCGTGGTGGTCTCCGCATCGCCAGCCAGCGCCGCGCCGACCCATTTGCGCAAGCGTGGCCGCGAGGGCAACGCCTCATCATTGCAGGCATATTGCACCGTCAGCGACAACGAACTAGGTCTTGGCTTTGCCATGTGCCTCATAAGCCGCGACGATCCGCGCCACCAGCGGATGGCGCACCACGTCCTCGGCGAGGAAATCGGTGAAGGCGATACCGCGCACCTCGGCGAGGATGCTGCGCGCCTCGACCAGGCCGCTCTTCTGCCCGCGCGCCAGGTCGATCTGGGTGACGTCGCCGGTGATCACCGCCTTGGCGCCGATGCCGATGCGCGTCAGGAACATCTTCATCTGCTCCGGCGTGGTGTTCTGCGCCTCGTCGAGGATGATGAAGGCATGGTTGAGGGTGCGCCCGCGCATGTAGGCGAGCGGGGCGACCTCGATGGCCTGGCGCTCGAACAACTTGCCGACTTTCTCGAAACCCATCAGGTCGTAGAGCGCGTCATAGAGCGGGCGCAGGTAGGGATCGACCTTCTGCGACAGGTCGCCGGGCAGGAAGCCGAGACGTTCCCCGGCCTCCACCGCCGGTCGCGTCAGGACGATGCGGCTGACATGGTCGCGTTCCAGCGCATCGACGGCGCTGGCAACGGCGAGATAAGTCTTGCCGGTGCCGGCCGGGCCGATGCCGAAGGTGATGTCGTGCTCCTGGATCTGGCGCAGGTACTGGGCCTGGCGCGGGGTGCGGCCGTGCAGGTCGGGTTTGCGCGTCAGCAGTCCGGGCGACGGCGGGAGCACCTGGCTGCGCGCATCGCTCTGCCGGGCCAGCTCGATCAGTCCGAGCTGGATCTCGTCGATGGAGATCGGCTCCTTGGCCAGTTCGTAGAAATGCCGCAAGGCCGTGGCGGCCTTCTGCGCGTTGTTGCCGCTGATCCGGAAGCGCTCGCCGCGCCGCCCCAGCACCACATCGTAGGCGGTCTCGATCTGGCGCAGGTTCTCGTCGAGGGCGCCGCAGAGATTGGCCAGGCGCTCGTTGTCGAGCGGGTCGAGGACGATGTCGAGAGGCTTCAATTGGGAGTCTATCCGTGAATAATCATTTCGCCGCGCAGCGAGTGCGCCATCGCGGCGCTGATGCGCACATCGACGAGTTCCCCGATCAGGCGCGCCGGACCGGCGAAATTGACGACGCGGTTGTTGTCGCTGCGACCGGCCAGTTCGCCCGCGTCGGCATGCTTGCGCGCCGGACCTTCCACCAGCAGCCGCTGCACGCTGCCTACCATGGCTGCGCTGCGGGCGCCGGCTTGCTCCTCGATGCGCTGCTGCAGTTGCTGCAGGCGCGCCTGCTTGACTTCCAGCGGCGTGGCGTCGGCGAGCTCGGCGGCCGGCGTGCCGGGACGTGCGCTGTAGAGGAAGCTGAAACTGCCGTCGAAGCCGACCTCATCGATCAGTTTCAGCGTCGCCGCGAAATCGGCATCGGTCTCACCGGGGAAGCCGACGATGAAATCCGAGCTCAGCGACAGGTCGGGGCGTACGGCGCGCAACCTGCGGACGATGCTCTTGTATTCGAGCGCCGTGTAGCCGCGCTTCATCGCCGCCAGGAGGCGGTCCGAGCCGGATTGCACCGGCAGATGCAGGTGCGAAACCAGCTTGGGCACCGTGGCGTAGGTATCGATCAGGCGCTGGGTCATCTCGCGCGGATGCGAGGTGGTGTAGCGGATGCGCTCGATGCCGGGCATTTCGGCGACCGTCTCGATCAGGAAGGCCAGGTCGACACAATCTTGCTCCGCCCCGTTCATCCCTGCATCCAGTTTTCCGCGGTAGGCATTGACGTTCTGGCCGAGCAGGGTGATTTCCTTGACGCCTTGTTCGGCCAGTACGGCGATTTCGGTCAGCACATCGGCGATCGGCCGCGATACTTCCTCGCCGCGCGTATAGGGCACGATGCAGAAGCTGCAGAATTTCGAACAGCCCTCCATGATTGAGACGAAAGCCGTCGCGCCGTCCTTGCGCGCCGGCGGCAGGGCGTCGAATTTCTCGATTGCCGGAAACGAGACATCGACCTGGGAGCGGCCGCTGGCGCGGCGTGCGGCGATCAACTGGGGCAGGCGGTGGAGGGTCTGCGGGCCAAAGACGACATCCACGTAGGGCGCGCGCGCAAGGATCGCGGCGCCTTCCTGGCTCGCCACGCAACCGCCGACGCCGATTACCAGTTTCGGATTGCGCTGCTTCAGGTGCCGCACCCGGCCGAGGTCGTGAAACACCTTCTCCTGCGCGTTTTCCCGCACCGAACAGGTGTTGAAGAGGATGATGTCGGCGTTGTCGGGGGTGTCGGTGGATACACTGCCGGCCTCCCCGGCATGCTCCGCCAGCACGTCGGCCATCTTGGCCGAATCGTACTCGTTCATCTGGCAGCCGAAGGTGCGGATATAAACTTTCTGGGTCATTCGACTCATTATAGCGAACGGTGCCGGCGACAGCCGCAAAATCAGGCCAGCCCGAGGTCGAGTCCCCGGCCTACCGCGCTAGAATCACATTCCGCTGCCCGTTGCCCCCAAGACCCCCGCATGCTGCGATTGACTGAAGTCAGGCTGGCCCTGGATCATCCCGACGGTGCCCTCACCGCCGCCATCCTCAAGCGGCTCGGCATCCCCGCGGCGGATCTCCTGGGCTACACGATATTCCGCCGCGCCTACGACGCCCGCAAGAAGTCGGACATCGTCCTGACCTACACCGTAGACGTCGAAGTAAGCCACGAAGCGGAGGTGCTCGCGCGCCTGCGCGACGATCGCCAAGTGTCGCCCACGCCGGACACCACCTACCGCCCCGTCGCCCGCGCATCCGAGGCAAGGACCGGCGGTCAGCGCCCGGTGGTGATCGGTAGCGGCCCCTGCGGTCTGTTCGCCGCCTTGATCCTGGCACAGATGGGCTTTCGGCCCATCCTCCTGGAACGCGGCAAGCAAGTACGCGAGCGCACCCAGGACACCTGGGGGCTGTGGCGCAAGGGCAGGCTCGATCCCGAGTCGAACGTCCAGTTCGGCGAAGGCGGCGCCGGGACTTTTTCCGACGGCAAGCTCTACAGCGGCATCAAGGACCCGCAGCACCGCGCCCGCAAGGTGTTGACGGAATTCGCCGCCGCCGGCGCCCCGGCGGAAATCCTCTATGTCAGCAAGCCGCATATCGGCACCTTCCGGCTGGTAACGGTGGTGGAACATCTGCGCGCCAGCATAGCGGCGCTCGGCGGCGAGATTCGCTTCCGCAGCCGGGTGGCGGATATTCTCATCGAGGCGGGACAGGTGCGCGGCGTGGTGCTCGAAGGTGGCGAACAGATCGCCACCGCGCACGTGGTGCTGGCCGTCGGTCACAGCGCCCGCGACACCTTCCGCATGCTCCAGCGGCGCGGCGTGTTCATCGAGGCCAAGCCCTTCTCGATCGGGGTGCGCATCGAGCATCCGCAATCCTTGATCGACAGTGCGCGCTTCGGCAAGTTCGCCGGCCATCCACTGCTCGGCGCGGCCGACTACAAGCTGGTGCATCACTGCGCCAACGGCCGCTCGGTGTATAGCTTCTGCATGTGTCCCGGCGGCACCGTGGTGGCGGCGGCTTCAGAATTGGGCGGGGTGGTCACCAACGGCATGAGCCAGTATTCGCGCAACGAGCGCAACGCCAACAGCGCCATTGTGGTCGGCATCACTCCCGAGGACTATCCCGGCTATCCCAACGATCAGCTGGCCGGCATGGACTTCCAGCGCCGCTGGGAGGAGCGCGCCTTCACCGCGGGCGGCGGCAGCTATGCCGCGCCGGTGCAACATGTCGGCGATTTTCTGGCCGGCCGCCCGTCGACCGCACCGGGCGCCGTGATCCCCTCCTATACGCCTGGCGTGCATTGGACCGACTTGTCCGCCTGCCTGCCCGACTATGTGGTGACGGCGATACGCGAAGCGCTGCCCGCCTTCGACCGGAAGATCAGGGGATTCGCCATGGACGATGCGGTGCTGACCGGCGTCGAGACGCGGACATCTTCACCGATCCGCATCAAGCGCGGCGAGGACCTGCAAAGCATCAATACCCGCGGGCTCTACCCGGCTGGGGAAGGTGCCGGTTATGCCGGCGGAATTTTGTCGGCAGCGGTAGATGGAATCAAAGTCGCGGAAGCGCTGGCACTGGAAATGCTCGGTGGGAAACCCTGAATTTACGCGTAGCCGAAATTCATGTTCCAGCCATCCTGTCTCCAAGCCAGCGCCCGATTTCCCTGATTTCTTCAAGGCAGACGGAGTGCGGCATCGGGTATTCATGCCACTCAATACTATAGCCGTGGCGACTCAGAAAATCCCTGGCACGGATTCCCAGTTCGGGCGACACCATATCGTCTTCGCTGCCATGGGCCGCGAACACCGGCACGGCCCTGTTGGCATCCGTCGCTTCATCTTCGATGAGCTTCGGAGTCGGGATGTAGGTCGATAGCGCGATAACCCCTGCCAAGGTCTCGGGATGGGTCAGCGCCGTGGTGTAGACAATCGCGCCACCCTGCGAAAAACCCGCCAGAAAAATCCGCGAGCAAGACACGCCGCGTTGATTCTCCCGCGCGATGAGGCGCCGAATTGCTTGCCGGGAATGGATGATTCCGGCTTCATCCACGGAACGATTGCTGCTGTCCAATGAAATGATGTCGTACCACGCCGGCATGACATATCCGCCGTTGCAGGTGACCGGTATTTGGGGCGCGTGCGGAAAGATGAAGCGAACGCCGGGGCTAACATCCAGTCCCAACTCCGGCACTACAGCTTCGAAATCCGAGCCGTCGGCGCCCAAGCCGTGCAACCAGATCACGGAAAATCGCGGCATCTTGGCTGTCTCTACTTCGATGGCGGGCAGTAACTCGTCCACTTGGTACTCCTTTTCTTTCGCGCAATATGTTCGATGTGCGCCGCCTTGGCCCGGTCCGCGGTAAATAAGCTACTCGTCGAACCCACTGAACCATTTCACGTTGGCGGTGTTGCCAAGGCCCAATCGCAGCTTGACGGATCCAAGCCCGCCCGCCACCTGCGCATTGAGGCCATCGAACAAAGCCTTGCAGGGATTCGAACCATCCGTAGGCAACCATGCCCGGACGGTGATCCGGATGGCCGAATAACAACATACATCTTACCTCCAAGCATCACCTATTCCACCAGCAAATTGACTGCTTCGTCCAACGCGGATCGATTACCGACAACGGACAGAGGGGGTGAATTCGCCTCAGCGGAAAAGGTCGCGACATGTCGCTGTGGATGACGACGAGTCGGCCATTGCGGACTGTCATACTCTGTTGACAAGACAGCCAGCGCAGGCGCTCTTATACACTGGCCCACACACTATTCTTGCCGAGTTGAGTATCCTATTTCTGCCGGCTTTTTGACGCATACACTGCCTCATCCTCGGCAATTGAACGTCGATTGAACCTCAGCGTTTGATATTTGGCATCCAGCTTCTCTCGTGCCGCCTGCTCGCCGAGCTTTTCAATGACCTCCTGCTCGGTTGTTTCTGTAATCCATCTTGTTGACTCGGGTAGGTCGCTCAAATTCGGGAGGATCTCCGGCGGAAGAACGAGGAAGTTTGTATCGAAGTAGTGAGTCGTGCCGTGTCGAAGGCGCAGGATGTCCATAACTGTTCTAGGTTGCACCGTTGCTAGTCAGCTCCCCCAATCATGTCGCGACTTTAGGGAATCAATATGTTGCCGCCGAGCCGCCCACGTCTTCGGCAATCTGCCAATCTGAAGGGCTTCCTTGATTTGAGACACTTCCGGATCTGAAAACAAGACCGCAGTCTTGCTCTTGATGTAGCCCGTGTATCCGGCGTTCAAAACATTTTCAGGCATCGAGGTTTTAAACGTGCTCTCACCCCAGAACATTACTATTGAGTGGAATAGTCCGTGGTCAATGCCAAGGAATTCGGACAGCACCTTGGTGTGTCGGTAGTTCTGGCGTAGTGGATTCTGGAATCGAAACTTCCGGCCACCCGGGAGTGACTGGGTCCATTGTGCATCCTTTTCATTTCCGAAGATCCAGCCATTGATGTTCTTTGCTTCGATCACGAAGATGCCATGTCTGGATACAATGACATGATCGATTTGGGTAGTCGAGCCATCGGTTGCAATGATGGTGACGTTGTTGAGGGAATGGTAGATCGCCGCGTCAAGCATCATCCACTGTGCCAGCGATCCTGCCGACTCGCCAAACCATCCTTTGAGGGAACTCAGTAGGCCCATCTATTTGTCCTCACCCATTTGAATCACCCCGCTGGCCATCTGAATCAGCCGCCAGAGCATCAGCGGCCTGGCAGCACCGTCCCTGTTGCCATCCGGCATTCGGATGATCTATTCATCGCCCTCGTGGCTACAGATCGAGTACGCGCCGTCGGGCCAAATGACTTCATAGCGAGAGGGCTGCACGGTTGGGATCTCCGCGGGAGGGGCATCACGGATTATGACTCAAGAATCTTAGGCCAAGGCGGCGATGATCCAGAGGGTGTTCCCTTCGGCCACGAGGGAGGGGCTTTCTCGGGTGCAACCTCGGGTTCCATTCTCTTCGTGCTGAAATCAATGAAATGAGGGTATCCGTAATCTGACATTGTGCTTCGGAGTTTCTCGCAGGCCAGATCAGTGGCCATGAAGTCTTTCCTGCAGCCACACCTTGATAGGCGACTGATAAGGAACATCACGCGCGTTATCCGCGGCCTTGATCGAATCCAGCAGATGCTGAGGCAGACGGCGAGAGATCGGTGGTCGGCTTCAGATTAGGCAGCACCACTCTCTGGGCCTTGGTCCAATCCAGGTAGTCCGCCGAGTCATGTGCTTCCCGGAAGGCGCGTTCGTCGGCCTCGCTGGCAAATTTCGGCACGGTCTTATGCTGTTTGCTCATATATTTCTCGCTCCTTTCGGTGCATGTCGCGGGCCGAGATCACTCGAATCTTCTCGCCTGCCATCGTGAGCGTAAGTGCGGCAAAAGCGCGAATAGGCAAGTCATGCAGCCAGTCGCGTTTTCCAGTTGCCCTTGTCCTCTTGCGCGATGATCTGCCCATGTTCCTGCGAGTCCATATCGTTGATTCGCCGGATGGTGGTGCGAATGGGCGCATTACCCTTGTCGTGTTCGATGTAGATCAAGCGCAGCAGCCGATCAGCCGTTTTCGGTAGCCGCCCTTTTCGCTCCCACAACGCCACCGCTTGGTCGGTGACGCCCACAAGTTCTCCCAGGCCGCGCTGGGATAGTCCCATCTCCTTGCGCAGGAAGCGAACCTCCGCCCCGGTCAGGCGGGGCTTGTTGGCCAGCGCTTGGGCGACAGACCGATGTAGGCCATCGACGTCGTGGATGGATACACCTTCCCCGTACTTGGTTTTCCTGATGGTGAAGCCGTTTGCCAGCCAGACGTTCGTCAGGCCGCTTTCCGTGTAGTGGTATCCCTTTTTCATCTCTCTCTCCTGGTTATTCCATGACTGTCACAACCACGGCAAGCTCTTCATTTTCCTGCCGCTCGATGGCGACCGCTACCCGCACCACGTCTCCAGCGCAGTGATGCTCAAGCGTCGCTTTCCAGTCGCCGTGAATTGTGACGTGCGCGGGCTCATGGATGAAGCCTTTGCGCAAGCATTCCATGATCTGGCGAAGGTTGATGCGGCGCTCCCTCATGCGCTGTCTTGCATGTTTCGTCAGGACGACCCGCTGGCTATCCTTGGCGATGGCGCGCAGTTTCTTGAGAAACCCGGCATCGGTAAGGCGAATCGGCTGGACAGTTCCCATACCCATAAAGTGTATGGGTTTCCGTCAGGATGTCAATATGGGCAGGAAAAGAAAAATCTCGGTCGAAGCCAGTGGGAAGTGCGCTGCCGAATACCGGTATGCCCAGCAACCCTCATGATTCAAGCATATTGTCAGTGGTGAACAGTTGCGCTCCCGCCATCCCAAATAATTACTTCACAAATCCACCTTCACCGGTAACGGCGCAGATACCAGGATTCGAAGAACTTCTTGGCGCTGTGCATCACGCCCAGCGGCGGCAGCGATTGATTGCCGCCCTCGGTCCGACGGACCAGCATCCCGGCGTCGAGAGAATCCACGACACACAGTAATTCCACCTTGAAGGTCTTGTTCGGGGTTCGTCCGTCGAACTCGGCGAGCAGATTTTCCGCCGCCGCTTCGGCCTGGAGGTCGGCCATATGCGCCTGCTTCGGCATCCAGTCGGGGCCGGGAAAACTGCCGGCGTCGCCGGCGACGTAGATGCGCTCGCGGCCCTCGACGCGGCACAGCGCGTCGGCCTTGAGCAGCCCGCCGGGAGAGCGCGGCAGGTCGGTATTGTCGAACCAGGCATTGCCGGTCAGGCCCGGCATGAAGATGATGATGTCGGCCGGGACATCGCCGCCTTCAGTTTTCACCAGGGCCGCTGTGAAGCCGGTGAGCTTGTGGCCGAGGTGGGTGGCGATGTCGCGCCGCTGCATTTCCGCCATCAGGCGCGTCACGGCCTTTTCGCCAAGGCGGTTGCCCGGCCTGGGCATGGGATTGAAGAACACCAGCTTGATCTTGTCGCGCCGTCCCTCGCGGCGCAGCTGCGTGTCCAGGCCGAAGGCGAATTCGAACATCGGTCCGCCGCGCATGGCGGTGGGCTCGTTCGGATTTCCGGCAAAGCCCAGCGCGATGGTTCCATCGCCGAGGCCGCGTACCCGGTCGCGGATCTGCTCGGCCGCGGCGATCCCTTCGCACGGCGTGATGACGTGCTCGATGCCCGGCAGCTTCTTGATGAAGCGCCCGCCGCAGGCGATGATCAGGCCGTCGTTGTCCACCTTGCCGTTGTTGGTGACCACCGTTCTGC
>Ga0208566_1002428_pt1 | contig 9993 bp, 8 predicted proteins | sample PL_2010_150m_FD_184159 | JGI IMG/M metagenome (GOLD analysis project Ga0208566, IMG submission 184159) | Freshwater microbial communities from Powell Lake, British Columbia, Canada to study Microbial Dark Matter (Phase II) - PL_2010_150m... | ecosystem: Environmental > Aquatic > Freshwater > Lake ... | reverse complement strand
TTACAACATAGAAGGAATGCAGAAAGCAGAATGCAGGAATGCAGAATTATCGGAAATTTTTTGCTTAACAACTCATCTCCCCAGCGTTTTTCTTGGCCGACAGCAGGTTGTATGCGCCTCTTATGACCACTTTGGTTGCTATTAAATCGAACCCTTCGGGCAGTACGATTTCTGTAAAACCACCGTCGGTAACCCCTTTGTGGATCTCTACCATACGGTATTCGGTAAACTGCTTGCCGTTTTCTTCCTTGTTTTTTTCAAAAACAAAAATATAATCCTTGTCATCAAAGCTGACTATGGCTTCCGATGGGAGGGCGGTTACCTGGATGGCTAAGGACTCAATTATGGCATTCACATACATTCCTGGAAGCACATTTTTGCAAGTGCCTGTAACGGTGGCATATACCTTATAGGTTTTATCTGCACTCACCGATTTTCCGGTCTGGTAAATTACCGCTTCGTGCTGTTCGGTTTCATTGTTAATAAAGAAACGGATTTTTTGACCTGCAAACATTTTATTGGCATCTTTTTCAAATAGGGTTAATTCGAGGTAGAGTTTGTCGCTGTTGACGATCTCGAAAAGCACATCGGTAGGTGATACATACTTTCCTATATTGATGTTGACCACTTTTACATAACCCGTTATCGGTGAAACCACCGCAACCGACCTGCTGATATCGTCTTCGTGAAGATTAGCCGGGTTGATTCCAATAAGAGCAAGCTTTTGTTCCAGCCCACTGACCTGGGCTTTCAGGCTCTTATAATCAGCAGTGACCTGTTGCAGGTTCTTCTGTGAATACACATCCTCTTTATATAATTCAGCATGTCTTTTATATTCGACTTCGGCAAATTCGAATTTGCTTCTAGCTTCGAGATAATTCTGCTGAATATCTACAAATTCCTGATTTTCAAGGATGGCAAGCGTTTGTCCTTTGGTTACTGCATTACCTGGCATCAGGTTTGCGCTTCTAACAAACCCACCGAAGGGCATACAAACTGTGGCAAGATTCTGGGGAGGTACGCCCACCGAACCGTTCACCTTGAGGTTACCGCTGAGTGAACGCAATTCAATGGTTCCTGTTTCAATGTTTGCGAGTTTGATCTGGTCGGCCCTTAATTCAACGATATCTTCTGGCAAAACCTCTGTCTCTTTAAATTGCTGGTTGGCTTTTTTATCTCCATTACAGGAGAAGAGTAAACCTTGTAGAATTATTAAAATAGTAATGGAAATGAATCTATCTGTCTTCATGATGTTCGTGGATTAATAAATTTTACCTGTAATAAAATCAACGTTGATAATAGTTTGGTTATAATTATTAAGGGCATCAAGATAGTTTTGTTTGATATCCAGCGCCCTGTTCAGGGTGATAACATATTCGAGGTAATCGAGTGCACCCGCTTTGTAACTCCGTGTGGCCTGGTCAATAATCAGGTTAGCCTCAGGAACAGCTTGCTGTTCATAATAATCGACGCTGGCGGAATATTTGGTATATTCATCGAGCAACGATCTGTAATTACTTGACAGTGAAACGGCGTAATTGTCGGCATTGGTCTGTAAAACCTGTTCCTGCAGTCTGGCGGCTTTGGTTTTTGAAACAGAAGAACCAAACCAGATCGGAATTGCAATTCCGGCCTGCAGGCCCGTGAAGCGGTATCCTGCATCGAAGGTACGGATTGTTCCATTGATCTCCTGGGTACCAAGGATGGTTTGGCTGGAATAGCCGACGCTTAAATCGGGCATCATCCGACTGCGTTCGAGGCGCCTGGCGATTTGTGCCACTTCTACCTGTTGCCTGATGTACCCTAAGGTGGGGTTTGTAGACAAGGTTGCGCTATCGTTTATAGAAATAAAATCAATCCGGTGTAAAACCGTATCGGAGGGAGGGATCGTCACACCCGAGTTGACCAAAGTTTGCAACTTCCGGTTATAAATACCCACATCAACCATCACATGTCGTAACTGGTTTTTTACTTCAAGACTTTGGGTCCTTGCCGTGATCATTTCGAGACGGTTAGTTTCGCCGGACCTGGCCCTAAGTTCAGCAGCATGTAAAAAACCGGAATACAAACTGTCCTGATAAACAAGGAGTCTCTGCCTGGAATATAAATATGCAAGTTGCCAGTATAACTGTTTGACTTGTGAGGCTACCTCGAGCCTGATACCCTTTATTTGCCAGTCGGCGCTTTTAATATTGGCATTTGAAAGTTTGTATTGATTAATATAAACGGTGGGAAAAGCGAACGCCTGCGACACAGCAAAACTATTGTCTTTCTGATAGGAGTTAATTTGCCCGTATTGCCCTTCAATAACCGTTTTTGGGATGTCCCATGATGCGCCCTTCAGCGCCTTCTGCACTTCAACCGAATAGGCCGCCGATCGGATGGAAAGATTACTGTCGAGCGCCATCTGTATGGCATCGTGTAAACTGACCTTTTTCGGATTCTGCGCTGAAGTCGTATTAATAACTGATGGAAGAATGAGTAACAAAAAGAGCCCTGCCAAAGTTTTCATTGTTGTCCGGGTAAAAAGTTTCTTGAAAAAACCAGCCGAAAAAATGACGTATAACACAGGCAGAACAACCAGGGTAAGCAGGGTGGCACTGATTAAACCACCGATCACTACCGTTGCCAGTGGTTTTTGAACTTCTGCCCCGGCAGAAGTCGAAATGACCATAGGTAGAAATCCCAAAGCAGGAGCAGCTCCCGTCACAATAATAGAACGTAACCGTATGCGCAACCCTTTCAATACCCGTTCGGTAATATCGGTAACACCTTCTTTTTCGAGACGGTTGAATTCAGCAATCAGTACGATGCCATTGAGAACCGCCACACCAAATAATGCAATAAAGCCCACGCCAGCCGAAATAGAAAAGTTCATACCCCGCAACCACAGTGCAAACACTCCGCCAATTGCTGACATTGGTACAGCCGTATAAATTAACAAGGTTTGCTTCACGGAATGGAATGTGAAATAGAGCAATACAAATATTAGCAGCAGTGCGACGGGAACAGCAATGGCGAGCCTGTTCTTTGCTGCCACGAGGTTCTGGAACTGGCCACCATACGAAACATAGTAGCCTGTCGGCAATTGTACCTTTGTATCAATCTGTTTTGTTACTTCGGTAATAACACTTTGGACATCACGGTTACGAACGTTAAAACCAATAGTTATACGTCGTTTGGTGTCTTCCCGTGAAACTTGTGCAGGACCTGATTTTATCTCAATAGCGGCAACCTGATCAAAAGATATTTGCCCGCCATTGGGAAGGGCTACCGAAAGGTTCTTAACATCATCGAGGCTTTGGCGGTAATCTTTATCAAGACGAACAACCAGGCCGAAACGTTTTTCCTGGTCGAATACTACTCCGGCCTGACTTCCAGCAAAGGCAGACTTCAGCACACGGTTTACATCATCAACAGAAAGTCCGTATTGAGCAAGTCGGTCACGGTTATATTCAACCTGCACCTGTGCCAATCCGGTGACTTTCTCCACGTTTATATCTGAGACGCCTTCAATTTGCCGGATTATTTTCTCAACATCGGCTGCTTTCCCTGACAGGGTGTTCAGGTCGTCACCAAATATTTTAACGGCAATATCCTGTTTCGAACCAGAAAGCAGTTCGTTGAAACGCATTTGAATTGGTTGCTGGAACTCGAATTTGACGCCTGCCAATACTACCAGCTTTTCTTCCATTTTCGCAACCAGTTCTTCACGGGTTTTGGCGGTTGTCCATTCGCTTTTGTCTTTGAGTGTAATAATATAATCGCCTGTTTCCATTGGTGTAGGGTCGGTAGGGATTTCCCCTGCACCAATTTTACATACGGTATGTTTTATTTCGGGGAAATTGTCAAGCAATATTTTATTAGCTTTTTCAACCATTTCAATTGTATTACTGAGCGAACCGCCTTGTAGTGTTATAATTCCTGCAGCCAGATCGCCTTCTTCGAGTTGTGGAATAAATTCTCCTCCCAACTGATTAAAAACGAATAAACTAAAAAGGAATAATATGAAAGTTGAAACGGAAACCAATAATTTATGCCCGAGCGCAAAAGTAATTACAGGATTGAAGGCTTTATGAATCCAATCCATCAGTGTATCGGAAAAATTGTGTTTGTGTTGGGTCTTTTTACTCAGGAAAAGAGCGGATGCCAATGGAACATAAGTAAGAGAAAGTATGGCTGCTCCTAACAAGGCAAGAGCTACAACCTGCGCCATAGGCCGGAACATTTTGCCTTCGATTCCAACCAATGCCATTATAGGCAGGTAAACAATAAGGATAATGATCTGCCCGAAAGTGGCCGAACTCATCATTCGTTTGGCCGACTCGAATACATTTTCGTCCATCTGTTGCTGCGAAAGCCTGGTAATACCTAAATGGTGGTGCTTGCTCATGGATATACGGTGTACCACGCTTTCGACGATTATAACCGCTCCATCCACAATCAAACCGAAGTCAATGGCGCCCAGGCTCATCAGGTTGCCCGATACTCCAAAGAGATTCATCAATGATATGGCAAAAAGCATGGAAAGCGGAATCACCGAAGCCACGATAAGCCCTGCGCGCATATTGCCCAGCAGCAAGACCAGGATGAATATAACTATCAATGCCCCTTCTATAAGGTTTCGGGAGACAGTGCCAATGGCACGCCCAACCAGGTCGGAACGATTGAGAAATGGTTCAATTTTCACTCCTTGTGGCAAAGATTTCTGAATAGATTAAATGCGGGTTTCCACATTATCAATGACCTCATGGGCATTTGCCCCTTTCAACATCATAACCACGCCACCTACGGCTTCTGTAGTGTCAACCACCAAAGCTCCGTAACGGGTGGCGCTGCCATATTGAACGGTTGCCAGATCCCGTATTAGTACGGGGATGCCTGAATGGTTAGTGCTTACAACGATCTTTTCAATATCATCAAGCGATTTGACCAAACCGATCCCACGGATAAAATAGGCGGTGGGTTTTTTGTCGATATAAGCGCTGCCTGTGTTCTCGTTATTTTTTTCAAGCGCCTGAAAAATATCAGTGAGAGTCAGGTTCATTCCCCTGAGCCTTTCGGGGTTCACTGCAATCTCGTATTGTTTTACGAAACCTCCATAGCTATTTATATCGGCAACGCCCGGTGTACCAAGCATTTCACGACGCACTATCCAATCCTGAAGGGTCCGTAATTCCATAGGAGGGTATTTCTTCTCATATCCCTTCTCAACAACAAGCCGGTACTGGTATATTTCACCCAAGCCAGTGCTGATGGGAGCAAGTTCAATCTTCGCCAGTCCGGCGGGAATCACGTCTTCAGCCTCTTTGAGCCGTTCACTGAGCTGCTGGCGCGCCCAGTAAACGTTTATACCGTCTTTAAATACAACGGTAACAACCGACAGTCCCAACCGTGAAATGGACCTTAGCTCTATGATATCAGGAATATTTGCGACGGAGACCTCAATGGGGGCGGTAATAAAACTTTCAACCTCCTGTACCGCCAGGGATGGCGCCAATGAAATGATCTGCACCTGGTTATTGGTAATATCGGGGATGGCATCGATGGGAAGTCGTGTCAGTGAATAACTCCCCCATCCAATCAGAGCCAGCACAAATAATCCAACAATGAATTTATTTTTTATCGAAAATTGAATGATACGACTGATCATACCTGTAGTTAATAAAAGATGAGTGAATAGGAAAAAAATCGGAATTCAGCTTAACAGGTCAAGCTTTCGGAGGCTCCCAGATCGTAAAGTCGTAGCGGGTTTGGAACCGGGAATTAAAGAAGAAAGTCAGCGTTCCATACTGGGAAAAATCCTGTAAAATGATAAAGGCCTTCAGAAGTTCAAAAGGAGCACTGCAACAGGAACAGGTGCAAAAAGGAGTGCAGCAGTCGTGCTGGTCCTGGTGAATGGGCAAGGTGGCTGTATTGATCACCGGCCGGGGGTTCGGATCGACTGTAAGATCATGATCCACGCATGGCGCGAAAACAAGCACCAGAACATAAAATGCCATCAGTACCGTAAGGACTTTTTTCATCCTTGCTTTGATTAATTGCATGTACAAAAATAGATAAATTATCGTACTTGCACCTTCCTGATCTTCTAAAAATAAATATTTCATGAAAGGCCATCCCGGAAAACTGATATTTTGATCATTGACAAAATGTTCATTATAATCCTATTCCATATCAGCATCAAAATAATGTGGGTTTGTTTGATGAGTTTGTATTTTATCTTTCAAATCATTTTTGTATTTTTATTCCCCTAATCTAAAAGATACAGACATGAAAATGTTAAAGGAATTCAAGGAGTTTGCCGTTAAAGGTAACATGATTGATCTTGCTGTTGGTATCATCATCGGTGCAGCATTCGGAAAAATAATCGCATCCCTGGTCAGTGATGTCATTATGCCACCGATCGGGCTATTACTGGGCGGGATGAATTTTACCGACATTCATATTACGATGAAAGATGCGGTCACAAATCCGTCAACAGGGAAGATCCTCAAGCAGGCTGTCAACCTCAGGATTGGAAGTTTTATACAGACCCTGGTTGACTTCAGCATTATCGCCTTTTCCATTTTTATGATCGTCAAAGGGGTGTCGAGGATGAACCGGAAGAAAACCGAAATCCCTGCTATGCCTCAGGCTCCTACAAAAGACCAGGAATTACTCACAGAGATAAGGGACCTGTTGAAGAAGTAGCTGGCGAGTTGGCGAGTTGGTGAGTTGGCGAGTTGTTTCATAATTCAAATCTCATATTTCATAATTCATAATTAAAATGGAAATATCATGAAAAATTTATTACTTTTTTCTTTACTCATTTTCTTTTCCGGTCTGGTTATGAGTCAGGATAAGGATATCGTTAAAGTATACAAGGCAAAGGATGCCATAGCAGAAATTAAAACTGACACGGTCAAAGCCTGGTACTTGAATGGAACCGCAGCCCTCAGCTTTTCACAAGCAGCCTTCTCAAACTGGTCGTCCGGTGGTCAGAATTCTTTGGGATTAAACTCTTTCCTAAACCTTCAGGCCAATTATAAAAAGGGAAAACATTCCTGGGGAAACACGTTTGATTTAGGATATGGGTTTAATATTCAGGGGAAGATGAAAGATGCAAAGACTACAAAATCGAATGATAAGCTGGAAATAACGAGCGCTTATGGGTATTCCATTTCGAAAGATAACAAATTGCTGCTTACCGTACTGGTCAATTTTCGTACACAATTCAGTGCCGGGTACAATTATCCGGATGACAGTACAGTCACTTCAAATTTTATGTCGCCGGGTTATCTTGTTGCTGGTTTAGGTGTTACTTATGCTCCCGTAAAATGGTTTTCTTTATTCATATCGCCTTCATCAGGGAGATTTACCTTCGTCCTGGATAAAAAACTTTCTGATTCAGGAGCATTTGGGGTTGACAGGGGTAAAAAGATGCATGCGGAGTTCGGACCTTATATTCGTGCTGATTTGAACAAAGACCTTTCGAAAACTATCAATCTCTCAACCACGGTAGAGTTTTTCACAGATTATATCGAGCATTTCGGGAATATCGATGTAAACTGGAGCCTGCTCCTGACCATGAAAGTCAACAAATGGCTTGCTGCTTCCATCGCAACACAGCTCATATATGATGACCATGTCAAAATCAAGACTGCTCCCACCGGTGAACCCGGTCCGCGTACCCAATTCAAGGAATTGTTCGGGATAGGGCTGACCTATAAATTAAGATAGATCCCCTTTCCGATTAACCAAAGAAATTATTACTTTTGGGCTTTGAGGATTGATCAAAGCCCTTTTTATTCCACTATAAACTGAAACCTATGGCATATCAGGAAGTCAATGAAGAAAACCTCTCCCATGAAGAGATTCAATACCGTTACTATATCCAGAGAGGACTTGATTTTACCAAAATAGAACTGTTCCGGTCGGCAAGAGAACATTATAAGCAAGCATTGCCCTACAAACCCGGCGATCCTTTTGTGCTGGAAAGAATTGATGCCTGCAACGAGCAAATCCGGAAAGACAGGACCAGCGTTCTTATTCTGGTTCCACTGGTGCTGGGTCTCATTGCAGCCGTGATCGCGTTGAATGTGTAAAGTTTTTTATCAATTGATAATTTTTTCGCCATTTCGCTATTTCGCCATTTCGCTATTTTATTTCTTCCATGGATACCCCCTACCCTTCCAGTTTCGCCCGTTTTTATGACCTGATCTATGCAAAGCTCCGCCCGGATGTTGATACTTCGCACAGTGACCTTGTTACCCAAGTCAATCACCTTTCGATGCGGTTCGAGTGGAATGAAGGAGAGAATACTTTTTCCGAAACATGGAATTCTGAACTGCGGTTCTTTTTCCGGTATGAACTTGAATATCTTCTCACACAGTCGAAATTCAAATCGTTTTCAATTTTCGGCGATTACAAGGGAAACCCCTTATCCTGTGAGTCCAGGGATTTTGTGGTGGTGTGCAGGAAATAGTTTGTGTTGAATTTTTAATTTTGATCTTTTATATCATCATTCTAATCTGAAACTCCCGATTCATGAAAAATAAACCTGCACTATCTTTCTGGCAGATCTGGAACATGAGTTTTGGATTCTTCGGGATCCAGTTCGGATGGGGTTTGCAGATGGCCAACATGAGCGCTATTTACGAATACCTTGGCGCCCGGCCCGACCAGATTCCATTACTCTGGTTGGCAGCGCCGCTCACCGGCCTGATCGTTCAGCCCATTATAGGGAACATGAGCGACCGCACCTGGAACAGGCTTGGAAGAAGGAGACCATATTTCCTTGTCGGGGCGCTGCTTGCTTCTGTGGCTCTTATATTTATGCCCAACTCTCCTACATTATGGATGGCCGCAGGTTTACTTTGGATCCTTGATGCCTCCATCAACGTTTCCATGGAGCCTTTCCGGGCATTTGTGGCCGACATGTTACCCGACCAGCAGCGTACCCGCGGATTTGCCATGCAGAGCTTTTTTATCGGAGCCGGAGCCGTGATCGCCTCTGCCCTGCCCTGGATCCTCACCAATTGGCTTCATGTTACCACGGGGGGAACGACCGGTAATGCAATCCCTGCAACGGTCAGGTTCTCTTTTTACCTCGGGGCAGCCGTGTTTTTCGGTGCCGTACTTTGGACCATCCTCCGGACGAAAGAATATCCTCCGGAAGACATTGAAGCATTCCGTCACCAAAAAAAGGAGAAGAAGGGAATCATCATTTTTTTTAAAGAGATTTCCCAGGATATCCTGCACATGCCCGCCACCATGCGGAAACTCGCATGGGTGCAATTCTTTACATGGCTGGGACTTTTCTGCATGTGGCTTTATTTCTCGGTTGCAGTAGCCCGGAATGTTTTTATGGCCCCGGATGAAAAATCCCCGCTTTACCAAAATGGCATTGAATGGGCCAGCCTGTGTTTCGGTATGTATTCACTGGTCTGCTTTGCCTTTTCATTCGTTATCCCAAAACTGGCACAGGTCACCGGAAGGAAATGGGCACATACCATCTGCCTGCTTTGTGGCGCAGCAGGACTCTTATCAATAGGGATTATCCACGACAAATACCTTCTCCTGATTTCCATGACCGGCGTTGGAATCGCATGGGCAAGTATCCTTTCCATGCCATATGCCATCCTTTCCAGTTCAATACCGGCAGAGAAGACAGGAGTATACATGGGTATTTTCAATTTTTTTATTGTATTACCCGAGATCATTGCCTCTCTTGCGTTTGGCTGGATCATGCTGCATTTGCTGCACAACAACCGCCTCACCGCTGTGGTCATGGGAGGAGTTTTCCTGATCATTGCAGCATTGCTGATGCAAAGAGTGAAGAGTGAAGAGTGAAAAGTGAAAAATGAAAAATGAAGAATGAAGAAATCAAATGGTATGAACCCCAGGGCAGAGCCCTGGACCCAAATTCCGGGGCAAGCCCCGGGGAATTTAACCCAAAAAACTCACCCCCTCAATCCCCCTCTCTTACCAAGAGAGGGGGAAGCCGAAGGC
>Ga0208566_1002426_pt1 | contig 9999 bp, 8 predicted proteins | sample PL_2010_150m_FD_184159 | JGI IMG/M metagenome (GOLD analysis project Ga0208566, IMG submission 184159) | Freshwater microbial communities from Powell Lake, British Columbia, Canada to study Microbial Dark Matter (Phase II) - PL_2010_150m... | ecosystem: Environmental > Aquatic > Freshwater > Lake ... | reverse complement strand
AAACAAGGATTATCCAAATGCTGGCCGATGTTACAGGCAATGCCTGTCAATGAAAAACACGGAATATAAAAACAGCCTGGACCAGAAGGCCAGGCTGGGACTGAAAAGGATCAAATCGTATCTTCCTTAAAAACGGAATCCGACGGTGGAGGTCAGCGCACTGGTAGTATACCTGTTTTGTGAAGGGTTGACCATTGTGGGGTCATAAAAATAATAATCTTCTTTTGTTTGGCTCCACCGGTATGTCATATCAAAGAAAAAGTGCTTCACCCGGTATCCCCAACCAAAAGATGCAACAACCATCTCTGACGAGTTGATGCCGGATTGATAAGGGCTTCCGTAATAACCGAATCCCCCTCTCAACAGGAAGTTCTGTATTCTCCATTCGGTTCCGAAACGCAAGTTTAGTGGAGGTTTGTACTTGTTTTTGATGTCGGTATTCACATCGGAAAAACTTGTATTGCTGGCAGAAAAACTGGATTGTGAATAGTTTACATATTCATATTCTCCGCTTATGAGCCCGAATTTTCCGATAATAAATGCCACGCTTCCGATCGCCCTGAACGGTGTAGTGAGCTGATAATCGAAAGAGCCAAGGGGAGAGGATGAAGAATAGGTCCCGAAAGTCAATTCGCCCGTCATATCGCTGTCCCAGTTATCTCTCATGTTGTTGTAATAGGTAGGGGTATGAATGGCAGCCCCGACCCGGATCCAGTCTCCCGGACGGTAGATGAGCCCGATTTTCAGGTTGATACCGGTTCCATGCGTTTCAAGCTCCTGGTTGAAAGTCATAGACTTGAAATAATGGATGGCAGTATCATTTTTGACTTCTCTGTATTGAGAGTGTTCATAATACCGGATAACAGGTATGCCGATGGTAGCACCGATGTATAACCGGTCGTTGTAATTTGCTCCGAAGGCTATATCAAATTCATTGATTGATCCTTCGGTGGTTACTAATTTTGACTGGATCACTCCTCCTTTTGGGGCATCATTGAAATATCTGTTATTAAGTGTATCAATCAGAAAGGTATTGAATGCCAGCGCGATGTCGAAAGGGTACTGATCGTTTATCATCTGTGGAATAACACCGCCCGGTGTGTTGTTAAGAATATTGACATATTGCGTCAGTAGGGAATTTTTGTTGTTTGTTCCTTCCATAAATACCCGACTATTGAAATCATTCTGCCGGTTCATGCCAAACGCAACGTTGAATCCTTTAAAGCCTGAACTGCTCTTGTCGTTGCCATCCAGGTGAAAAACCAAACCCAGGTTGTTCATTCCGACATTGAATTTATTATCCCTGTTGGTTTCCATGTTATAGTTGGAATAAGAATTTTCCATCCGGATGGAAGGGCTGAGGGTCATTTCAGAGCTTGTAAAAAGTCCAAGTCCTGCAGGATTGGTTGCAATGGAAGAGAAGTCGGCGCCGACTGCGCCAAATGTTCCCCCAAGTCCCTGGAATCGTGCGGACCCACCATAAAGGATTCGAGAATAGCGCAATGCATCCGATGAATTCTGTGAAAACAGAGTGGGTATAGAGCTTATGAAAAGCACGATGATCAATATTCGTTTCATAGGACAATAAAATTTTTAAATTCTGAACTGATTTCTTTTTCTATCCTTCAAAAATATTCTCTTTCAGATGTTGTTATCTCCTTTTGCCACTACCGCCACTACTGCCTGAATTGCCACCTGAATTTGACGGGGACGAATTGGAACGCGAGGGAGCAGAATAACTGGGGCTCGATGACCGCGATGGAGCGGAATTTCCCGGCGAGGAGTAAGATCTTGACGGAGTGCTGTAACTACGGTTGCCGCCCGAGGGATTTGAAAAGATCCTGGAGTTACCTCCGGTGTTGGAAGGAGAGGAATACCTCCTGCCCGAGGGGGTTGGGGTGCTGTTATTGCTATTCCGGTTGGAATTCTCTTTCACGCCTGTAGGACGGCCCTGCTGTGTACGGGGATTGATGTATTCCTGGCTTGATTTCGGCTGCCTGTATGCCGGTGAAGAGTAGGTCTGGGCCTCTGACCGGGTAGCTTGTTGCTGGTTTCCGGGCCTTGTATACCTTGGTGCAGGTTCCTGGCGCTGAACATAATTACGATCTGACCGGGTTCTTTTATCCTGGTTGTTTCTTACAACCCGTGTATTCTCCTGAGTGCGTGAACGGGTGTATCTGTAACGCTGCTTATCGGGAGGAACGCGGTTGATATCGGTGCGGCCCGAACGGGTTTGATCAGAAGAACGGTTGACTACACCAGGATCAACGGTTCTTGTGTTTTTCACCTGTCCTGACTCCGACTTGGTTCCGCTGGTGCTGGTTCTGGAGTTTCTTCCTCCATCGGGGGTAGAAAGGGTCCTTCTCTGTCCATAATAGTAGTCCCTGTGATTTCCGTTGTTCCAGTTCCAATCTCCATAATGGTGGCCGTATCCGCAACCTCCCCAATAAGGATAATCCCAGTACCAGTAAGGATAATAACTGTAATACGGGTAACCCCAGAAATAGGGATAGTACCATGAATAGGGATAATACCATGAATAGGGATAACCGAAACCGTAATCACCCCATCCATATCCAAAGCCGAATGAATAGGACGGTCCCCAGAATGATGAGCCCCAGGAGTTCCCGAAATAGATGTTTACATCCGGAGAAGATCCACCCGAAGAAGAAGTGGAATCGGAAGACCCGGTATAATATTCGTTGCTATAGTTCAGTCCGGAATTTTTATCATTAAACCTTTTGATTCTTGCCGCATAGGAATTGTTGCTGTAATCTTGATTTGAAGCGGCAGATGTGGATGTAAGGGCGGATGAACTGTCGGGTGATACAATCGGATGCGAACCGGAAAGATCTTCATTCTGGATCTTCGGCTTTGAAGTGATCTTTGAATGGTCAGACCGGGTGGAATAAACATCATCGTAAGTATAACCGGTTGTTTTTTGTTGCGATTTGCAGCCGAACAGGAAGGTTGCGATGATGGCGCTGAAGATGATTAATTTTTTCATATGATGTTCTCCTTTTGAAATTTGGGATGAATTGAAGTTCTTTAGGATCGCGATAATTTTATTACTTTTGTAGCTGTACAATGAACCCGGAAAGACTGCAAATATTATACCATACTCAGTAAATGGCAAAAGATTTTCCAACAAGAAATGAAAATTATTCACAATGGTACAATGACCTTGTGATCAAGGCCGACCTGGCAGAAAATTCGGCAGTTCGTGGATGCATGGTGATAAAACCCTATGGGTATGCTATCTGGGAGAAAATTCAAGCGGCCCTGGATAAGAAGTTCAAGGATACAGGTCATAGCAATGCTTATTTCCCGATCTTCATTCCAAAATCCTTCTTCAGCCGCGAAGCAAGCCACGTGGAAGGCTTTGCAAAAGAATGTGCAGTGGTTACCCATTACCGCCTGAAAGCATCCCCGGATGGAAAAGGGGTAGTGGTGGATGAGGATGCCCGGCTGGATGAAGAGTTGATTATACGGCCTACTTCCGAAACCATCATCTGGGATACCTACCGTAACTGGATCAAATCTTACCGTGACCTTCCACTCCTGATAAACCAGTGGGCAAATGTAGTGAGATGGGAAATGAGGACCAGGCTTTTTCTCCGGACCACTGAATTTCTCTGGCAGGAAGGGCATACGGCTCATGCAACGCGTGAAGAGGCCATCCGTGAAGCGGAGACCATGCTGAATGTTTATGCCGATTTCGCGGAGAATTGGATGGCTATTCCTGTGATAAAGGGAACTAAAAGCCCGGCAGAACGGTTTGCCGGCGCTGTTGAAACCTACGCGATCGAAGCCCTGATGCAGGATGGCAAGTCGTTACAGGCCGGAACATCTCATTTTCTCGGAGAGAACTTTGCAAAGGCATTTGATGTTAAATTCCTGAATCAGGAAAACCAACTCGAATATGTATGGGCTACCTCATGGGGCGTATCCACGAGGCTCATGGGGGCATTGGTCATGTCCCATTCTGACGACAACGGCCTTGTGTTGCCTCCCAAGCTGGCACCCATCCAGGTTGCCATTGTACCGGTTTTCAAATCCAAAGAACAGCTTGACCTGATCTCAGAAAAGGTCCTCCCACTAAAAAAAGCATTGGAAGCAAAAGGGATATCTGTAAAATATGACGACCGGGATACCCATAAACCCGGCTGGAAATTTTCAGAATACGAGTTTAAGGGCGTTCCTGTGAGGATCACCATTGGGCCAAGGGACATTGAGCAGGGAACCGTCGAGGTTGCCCGTCGTGACACCCTGGAGAAAGAGGTCTTCCAGATGACAGATATTGAAAACAAGGTGGTCAATTTGCTCGACCAGATTCAGAAAAACCTTTACAACAAGGCCCTTGATATGAGAGAAACCAATTCTTACAGAGTGGATACCTGGGAGGAGTTTAAACGTGTTTTGGATACAACAGGGGGATTTATTTACGCCCATTGGGATGGCACAGCCGAAACAGAAGAAAAAATCAAGGAAGAAACCAAAGCCACCATACGCGTGATCCCTCTGAACAATCCACAGGAAAGCGGAGAATGCATTTACTCCGGAAAGCCGTCTTCCCAGCGTGTCATATTTGCCCGGGCATACTGATCAGAACTCAATAAGCTGACCTGCTCCCGTGATGTGCGCATGTACGGTATCGGGTTTCCCTGTATAATAGATATTGCCGATTGACCGGATTGTTGCATCCAGGTATTTAACGGCGTTAACGTAACAGTCGTTCGTCCCGGTATTCGACACATAGGTGAAATCGGTATTCAGGTCTTTCAGTTGAAGAAATCCAAAATCCCCCAAAACAACAGAATTATATACTGCCCTTCCCCTGACTGTGATATCTGCAGTTCCCATATGTTCATAAATAAATCCCTGGTTCACATTGATGGAGAGATCGATACTCCCGCAACCTCCCCAAACATCCAGCAAGAATGATGCGGGTGTCAGGACATTGGTGGAGGTAATATTACCGGCCGACAGGTAATAGATCTTTCTCAGGTTTTTCACATGAACATAAACGTTCAATGGTTTATCATAACTGCGCACCCAATTACAGGTATTGGTGTTATCGATTACCAGTTGCCGGTTGTCGGTTACGGTCTTGATGCCTCCTATTATTTTTTCACCGGCTTCAACCACTACACTGTTGACCGTATCCTGGGTAAGGATAATATCGACATTCTCTTTGGCAAGAATGGTATCGAAATCGGTTACGATCCGTGATTCTTTAATGACAGTGCCGGAGCTGGTAAAACAATCTGCTCCTGATTTCTTACAGGAGGAAATGCCTGAAAACACCGCCAGTAGGATCAGACTTGCAAGGCAGAGACGTTTCGTTGAATTATTTAAGAACTTTTTTCCCATAAAATTGTTCGATATGCAGGCCCAGTCCCCATCCGATATAATCAGCCCGGCCCCAATGAACTTTAAGCATCACATTGGCATAAAAATCTTTTGTAAATTTATATTGAAATGAGATCTTCTCGTAGAACGGTCCATTGGTTCTTTCCTCTCCTCCAAGGTAATACCCGAGATTCAGGATAAAACCGAGTTTTGAAAGCACAAGCATATATGCGGCATTGATTCCCGGCCGGAGGATCTTTAATTTATTTGTTACATCAACCCCACGGCTTTCAAGTATTTTTACATGAGATTCATCGTATGAAAAATCCAGCCCAAATCCCCACTTACTTTTTCGTTGAACGGGGAAGAAAGTGTTTTCATACAAATGATAAACCATATAGTTATTCCCGAGAACGGCCTTCATGTTCTTCCATCCCAGGTATACCCCGATATCAAACTCAATGCTGTGCCTCAAGATAGCTGAGTAGGGCTCGGTAGGAGGGATGAACCGGTCGCCGATGGATCTGTTTTCCCTTGCAAGCCGGTATGCCACCCCGGCATTGATCGCCGGAACATTTAATCCATAATTCGGTAGTTTCAGCGAACCGTTGGAAAAGTGCTGCAACCCAAATCCCAGCGACAAGGTCAACCTCTCGGTCAGTTTGTAACGGGCTTCGAGCATCATATTCGCAGAAGCGTTGATGTGCGAACCGATTGCAAGGTTCTTGTAATTGGTAAGCCGGTCGAATCGTTTGGTGAGATAGCCAACTCCCAGCCCAAACCGGAAATTAAACATGAAATTCTTATGTCGCACCAGCGGAAAATTGATGAAAGGGAAGATGGAAAATGCAGAACCCACCTCAGGGGATTTCCCCAGGCTGGTATAAAGAAAACTCATCCCGATTATGGGATAGGAAAACGCCCTTTCCCATTTGTGTTTTCCGAAGGTTTCCTGCTGAAGGTTGATTTCAAAGACCGGGAAATGGCCGTTAAACTTTTCCAACTCAATGTGCTGTGCATAGAGGAATCCGTAATAAAAACGCCCTTCCAACATCATGTTTGAAGTGAAGAGCTTGTGTTCAATTTTCTGTGACTGAGCAGGGAAGGAAAACAACACCAAAAAAATAACAGATGATATGAGAATGAGAAGTGATGAAAATGAATGTGTTAAAAAGGTTCTCAAATCAAGTATTATTAGATCGTTCTCGTTGTACAAAGTTAGGAGGATTTCTTCATTATGCGAACCATGGCCAGGTTAACTATATTAACGAGAAAACCGATAAATCCTTACTTTTGTAAAAAAATAAAAATGGAAGAGCGCGTTGCCGCATTCGGGCGGTTGCTGGAGATCATGGATGAACTCAGGACCAAATGTCCCTGGGACAGGAAGCAAACTTTGGAGAGCCTGAGATACCTTACCATTGAGGAAACCTACGAGTTATCCGATTCCATTCTGGAAAAAGATATGGATGGGATTAAGAAAGAACTTGGTGACCTGATGCTTCACCTGGTTTTCTATTCCAGGATCGCCTCTGAAACAGGTAGTTTTGATATCCTGGATGTATTAAATAATATCATCACAAAACTCATCCACCGCCATCCTCATATTTTTGGAGACGTCAAAGTGAACAATGCAAAAGAAGTCAGGGATAACTGGGAAAAGATCAAACTGAAAGAAAAAGGAAATGAATCGGTCCTCTCGGGTGTCCCGAATTCATTGCCTGCTATTGTCAAAGCTTACAGGATCCAGGAGAAAGCAAGTGGAGTAGGATTCGATTGGGAAAAACCGGAGCAGGTCTGGGCAAAGGTGATGGAAGAATTGAACGAACTGAAAGAAGAGGTCAGCAAAGGTGCAGCCGTTGAAAAAAAAGAGGATGAACTGGGCGACCTGTTATTTGCCATCGTCAATTATGCAAGGTTCATTGATGTGAATCCCGAAGATGCGCTTGAACGAACGAACCGGAAATTCATACAACGGTTCCAGTACCTTGAAGAAAAAGCAAAGAAGCTAAACAAGCCACTTCATAACATGACACTTGGCGAAATGGATGTTTTCTGGGAGGAAGCTAAGAACTGGAAGCCAATATAATCCTGACTTTGTGAGCGTTTTTACCAAAGGGACATTGAAAACCTGGTTGATCCCGGTAGGGTTGATCCTTCTTAATTTTATCCTGAAGATCATTTTCCTGGGAAGAAGGGACATCGCGATGGATGAACCCTTTACAATTTTTTATGCCCAGGCTGGTTTCCCTGCCCTTTTTGAGATGCTGAAAACCGAAAACAATCCTCCATTGTTTTTCGTGCTTCTGCATTTCTGGATAAAAGTCTTCAGCATCTCGGCTTTATCTGTAAGGTTCCTGCCATTTTTCTTCAGCACACTGACTGCCCCTGTAATTTACCTCACCGGACGACGATTTTTTTCGGTACGGTCGGGTATTCTTGCATCCCTGATCTTTACCTTTTCAAATTATCACCTGGCGTTTTCCCATGAAGCAAGGGTTTATCCGTTGTTTGCATTGCTGACCTGCCTTTCCATGTATTTCTTTTTCTCCCTGGTTCAAAACCCGGAGCGGAGACCTCCCCTTTATCTGTTAATCCTTGCCAATGTTTTACTGATCTATTCGCATTTCTTTGGCTTTTTTGTGATCGGCATACAGTTACTTTCCTGCCTGTTCTTCCCGGATACCTGGAAAGCAACAAAGGTTTGCCTTCAAGCCCAGGTGGCAACCCTGTTTTTTTATTTACCCTATTTCCCGGTTTTTTTCAGCCGTTTCTTTGCTTCCTCAGGTGGTACCTGGGTTCCGCCTCCTGTGTTCAGCGATATGTATACCATGGTGTGGAGGTTCAGCAATGTGCCTGTGGTAACAGTATTTTTTCTTGTGATGCTGATGGCAGCAGTGATGAAATATTTTATGGAATGGAGAAATTCTTCGGCACTTCTTTCTCCGTTTCAGAAGATTCTCTTGCTGTGGTTTTTTTTCCCCTACCTGGCTATCTTTCTCTTTTCGTACAGGATCCCGATGTTTCTTGACCGTTACCTGGTCTTTACTTCCATTGCTTTTTATTTGCTGGTTGCGCAGGCAATCGTATATACATGGGGATCGCGTAAGATCATTTTTTATGTTTTGTCGGTTTTAGCATTCGGAGGGATGCTGCTGACTTTTAACCCAAACATCGACAATCATCGCAGGCTAAAAAAAGTTATTGAGGTTATCCACGATCTGAAGAAGAAAGAGACTCCGGTATTAATGTGCCCTGAATGGCTCGACCTGGGTTTTACCTATTATTATAATCCGGAGTATTTCAAGGATTACGGAAATCTCAGGCAGAACCTTCAAAAGGAATCCATTTTTCCTGTGAGCCATCCTGATCAGATTCCACCAGGGATCATGGAAAAAGCAACCTCTGTTATTCTCCTGGAAGAATGGCCTGAAGTTGTGGATAAAAATAATGAGGTCCTGAAAAAAATATCGGACAGATTTAGCGATTGCAGGGAGATAAAGATCCCTGAAGCATATAAAATTTATTATTTCAGCAGGAGAAAAAGAAACCCGGTTGATTCCTTTCAGTGGTTTGAAAGGTAATTTGCTACACCCTCGGCGGTTTCTTTCATTCCCTGGTCTCCTTTATGCCAATCGGCAGGGCAAACTTCCCCGTTTTCTTCAAAAAACTGAAGTGCATCCACCATCCTTAATGCTTCATCAATACTGCGACCCAGCGGAAAGTCATTGACCACCTGGTGACGTACAATACCCTGTTTATCGATGAGGAATAATCCCCTGTATGCTTGCGCTACGCCTTCAAATTCAATGGTGTCGTCTTCGTTGTACATCCATTCGCCGGCCAGCACATCATAATTTGCTGCAATGGCCTTTGAGAGGTCGGAAACGATCGGGTATTTTACACCTTGGATTCCACCTTTTTTCTTTTCGGTATTCAGCCAAGCCCAATGAGAATATTTGGAATCGACTGAGCAGCCGACAACCGCCACATTTCGTTGTTCAAATTCCTGGAGTTTCTCCTGGAAGGCCAGAAGTTCTGTGGGACAAACAAAGGTAAAATCCAATGGATAGAAGAAGAAGATCACGTGCTTCTTCCCGATATACTGCTGAAGGGAGAATTTTTCAACAAATTCGCCTCCGTTTACAACTGCATCCGCTTCGAACAAGGGAGCTTTCTTACCAACTAATACTGCCATATTTCAGATTTTTAAGATGAATGATTATTTTTTGTGCAAAGATAAAAATTATTGGCGGTGTTTCAGTTTGAAAAAGTTTAAGTTTATGAAGTTATCAGATCAGATATCTCAAGTATGGATACTTATAATAACATTTACTTGGTTATTATCATCCATTTACAGAACTTGGAAAAGATCAAAGGGAAAATAATCATATAAGTTATTATTCCTATCTATGGAGGTGTAATCGAATTTTAGATTCTTCCGAGGGTCTACAAACTGTAAGAACAGAAGAGTCATCCTTATATGCGTCTGAAACTGTACAAAACAGTTCTTGGAATGAATATTTCTTTGATTTAAATTCATTATCCTCTAAGTTCAACTAATAAGTGCAAAAGAGTGTAAACGGAAAAGGGAAAGCGGACTAAAGAAAAAAGCCCTACCTTCCCTTTGCATAAATACCACTCTAT
>Ga0208566_1002424_pt1 | contig 10000 bp, 10 predicted proteins | sample PL_2010_150m_FD_184159 | JGI IMG/M metagenome (GOLD analysis project Ga0208566, IMG submission 184159) | Freshwater microbial communities from Powell Lake, British Columbia, Canada to study Microbial Dark Matter (Phase II) - PL_2010_150m... | ecosystem: Environmental > Aquatic > Freshwater >... | reverse complement strand
GGGTGGGGGTACGGTGGGAGCCGGGGAATGCGTTTGGACGGCGCGGACTGAGTCGAAAATGACCGGATGGTAAAGTATATGTGGGAGCGGCGTGCATGGGGTACGCCGTTTGACCAACCGGTTGACCTAAACGTTGACCTATTTTTGACCTAGTGCGATAGGTCAGGCGAGGTTTGCCAGACTCCGGGAAATTTCCGGTTTTGGCTTGGCAGTGACGTAGGTGTTTGAAAAACAAAGGGCTCAGTTGTTTGAGCCCTTGGTGTGTTGGTGGTGCTGGGGCGACCCCACGAAACCATGTACTGCGGTCGTCCGAGTAAATTAGCGTGCACCTGTCCGGGGATTATAGCTTGACGCTGTCATAGGGGATAGATACTCGCTGGCCGCCCTTTTTAATCAAATGGTCAGGAGTTCGATCCCGCATTTAACACTCGAACTTGGTCTGCCAACTCATGCACAGCTGAAGTCAATCACTCTACGAAGGTCGAATGTTGATGGTCTGGAATTCGATCCCGGTTGCGAGATCGAACTGTTGACCGTCGGCCCCAATGACCAGGCGGTCAGCTAGTCGGCGCTTTCTATTTGAGAGTCCGCTCCCAAAACAATTAGAGCGAGCGCGGCTACTTCAGGCAGCTGGAATTCGCGGCAGCGTAAGTATCGCTTCCAGCCCACCTTCAGCACGGTTTCTGAGCACGATGTCACCTCCGTGTGCGCGCGCGATGTTGCGCGCGATGCCCAGACCGAGCCCTGTGCCGCCGGTTTCGCGATTGCGGGAAGCTTCGCCTCTGAAAAATGGCTCGAACGCGTGTTGCAGTTCCTGCTCCGGAATGCCGGGCCCGTCGTCGAGTATGCGGATGGTGAGTCGGTCCCCGGCATCTTCGGCCATGATCCTGGCGCCGCCGCCATAGCGGATTGCGTTGTCCACGAGGTTGGTGAGGCAGCGCCGCAGGGCGAGCGGCCTGCCCGTGTACGGATGCGCGATGCTGCCTTCGATCTCGACCCTGCTGCCGGTGTCCTGATAATCGGTCTGCAGGCTTTCGAGCAGCGCCATGGCGTCGACGCGCTGCAGCGCTTCCTGGGTGCTCGCGTCGCGCATGAAATCCAGCGTCTGCGCGACCATGGCTTCCATCTCTTCGAGGTCCTTGGCGAATTTTGCCCGCAGCGCCTCGTCCTCCAGCATTTCCGCGCGCAGACGCAGCCGCGTGATCGGGGTTTTCAGGTCATGCGACATCGCCGTGAGAACGCGGGTGCGATCGGTGATGAAGCGCGACAGTCGCTGCTGCATGGTGTTGAATGCCCGCGCGGCGCGCTGCGCTTCGCTCGGTCCGGTTTCCGGCAGAGGCGGGCGGTTGATGTCCTCGCCCAGTTTTTCCGCAGCCGTCGCCAGCGCCGCGAGGGGGCCCGTCACCCAGCGCACCGCAACCAGCGACAGCACGATCACCGTGCCGAGCAATATCAGCAGCGTCAGCGCGAGCCGCAGCGGCATCGCGGTGGCTTGGGGCGAAAGCTGGGAATCGAAAGTCACCCAGCTTCCATCGCGCAGCGCGATCTGCACCGTAAAGAACGTGCCTCCCGGAGCAAATCCCGGCCCAATGCCGCGCCCCCAGCCCCGGCCCTGCATCATCGGCATGTCCGGTGGCCCTCCGATCGGCAGCCCCGGGCGGAAGCCTTCCGGTGCACCCTCGAGCCTGACTACGTTCACCCGCGCATCCTCGCCCAAGGCATAGCGCAGGACGGTGGTGAACATCGATTGGTGGAAATCGGTCTCCGCTGGGGCATTTTCCGGTCCGATCCGCGGCCGGTCGAGGGAGATCGCCAGCGGCGGCGCATTGAACACTGCAACGACTTGGCGGCGCTCCACGGCCGGAAGCGAGTCGAGCAGCTTGACGATATCCGCGATCTGTTGTGCCAGGCGCATTCCCCCTGCACGGTAAAGCAGCTGGTCGCGCTCGGCCAGGTTGATGTAGGCGGTGGCGATCTGCGCGAATATCAACCCGCCGAGCAATATCAGCACCAGTCTTCCAAAAAGACTACGCGGCAGAATGCGCACTATTTTTCCACCTCGACCGGGACCGCAAGCACATAGCCCTCGCCGCGCACCGTCTTAATGATCTGCGGATCGGCTGGATCGTCGCCGAGGCGTTGCCGCAGCCGGCTGACCTGGATATCTATGCTGCGGTCCAGCGGGTCTGCCTCGTGGCCCTTGGCGAGCAGCATGAGCTGGTCGCGCGTGAGCACGTGGTTCGGGTGGCTCAGAAAAATCCGCAGCAGTTGGTATTCGTTGCCGCTCAGTGACGTTACCACGCCTTCGGCCGATACCAAGTGTCGCGCTACTGCGTCCAGGTGCCATCCGGCGAACGAAATCGAGCGCGCATCATCGGCGCGCAGATTGCGCGGCAGGCTGCGATAGCGTCGCATCACGCTCTTGATGCGCGCCAGCAGCTCCCTCGGACTGAAGGGTTTGGCGATGTAGTCGTCTGCGCCCATCTCCAGACCGACAATGCGGTCGGTTTCGTCACCGCGGGCGGTGAGCATGATGACCGGCGTATCGGACTCGGCGCGCAGCTTACGGCACAGCGTCAGGCCGTCGTCGCCCGGCAGCATCAGATCAAGCACGATCAGATCCACGTTGCCGCGCGCAAGGGCCGCCCACATCGCCTTGCCATCGGCGGCGAGGTCGGCCTGGTAACCGTTCTTGCGCAGGTACTCGCTGAGTAGGCTGCGGATCTCGGCATCGTCGTCAACGATCAGGATGTGGTCAGGGGTGTCCATGTGTGCTTTTATAGCCGTCGGCGAGCGTGCTGGGAAAGAGATTTGTAACGTAGTGTATCAAGACCGTTTTTCGATGCGGCCGCGTACAAAACAGGAACAGACGACTTACATTCGAGTGTTCCAATGGAAACCGATGCGGCAATGGACGCCGGTGCAAAGCACCGGCAGCTGCAGAGCAAACAACATCATTCATCGAACGGAGACTTATCATGAAACGAGTAACGAAAATTGCAATTGGCGCGGTCGCCGCGCTGACCCTCGGATTGGCAACAGGTGTGGTCAATGCGCAGCCTTTCGGTTATGGGCCGGGACCGGGAATGGGGCCGGGTTCCGGCTATGGCCCGGGATACGGTCCTGGACCTGGCATGGGACGCGGAATGGGGCCCGGTAGCGGCCCCGGACCGATGGGATTCGGGCCGATGGGTCGCGGCATGGGACCTCAGGCTTACGGTAATCCGGCCACGGCTGCAGATTGGCGTCTTTCAGGCCTGAAATCGGAACTCAAAATCACCCCCGATCAGGAACCGGCGTGGAAGAAGTTTGCCGACCATGCGAAACAGCAGGCCGAAGCGATGCAGGCGTTGATTGCCAGTGCACAGGGCAACGCGAAGGCAACGGCGCCGGAACGCATCGACTTGCGCAACCAGGTCATGAAACAGCGCCAGGAGCAGATGGAAAAGGGGACTGCTGCTTTCAAAGAACTCTACGCGGCGCTGAGCCCGGAACAAAAAGCGCTGGCCGATCAGCGCGTTGGCTTCGGCATGATGGGTGGGAGGGGGATGGCGTTTAACAGATTCGGCAGGTAAGCGCTGCAACGTTTGGGGCGGGGCAACCCGCCCCGCGGTACTTTTCTAGATGCACATGCCATCCGGCAAGCAAACTCTTCTTGGGCGCCTTTTTTTGACAACGATCATCACGGCCTACGGATCCGTCTGTATGTTGGCAAGATCAAGTGGAAAGGCCCAGCGTACGAATAAAGGAGAACATTGATGAAAAAGTCAGTCCTTACATCTCTCGCGGCATTACTTATCATGACATCAGGGCTTGTTATTGCGCAACAAACCAAATCGGAAATGGTCGCGGTTTCCGCGATCGACAAAACCACCTCGGCTGCCGTCAGCAGCCAAGCCGGACGAAGTTCTTTTTTCCTCTTGTTTGACAAGAAAGGCGTCTTGGTCGAGGCGTTGGACAATCCTTATAAGGATGGAGGAAACGCTGGCATTCCCACAATAGATTTCCTTGCGGGTAAGGGCGTCACAGTTTTGGTGGCCGAAAGCTTCGGCTCAAGGATTGTCGACGTCATGAAGAGCAAAGGTATGCGAGCGGTTGAATTCAAGGGCAGCGCAAAAGATGCGATCAAGAAGACACTGGAACTCAAGTGAATGTCGTCTTTTGTGGGGCATAAGATTAGCCGTTGAGTGGCGCACGCGAGCATAGCGCGAGCCTGGGAAAAACGAATTGGAGCAGTCATGACATTGATTCGTGGGGAACATCTTACGAAGACTTATCGCGCTGGCGAAATGGACGTGCCCGCGGTCAAGGGCGTCGATTTCACGATCGATGCGAAGTCCTTCGTCGCTTTCGTCGGACCATCGGGCAGCGGCAAGACCAGCCTGCTCAACATGATCGGCTGTCTCGATCACCCAACTGCCGGAAAGCTCACCGTTATGGATACCGACGTCGGTTCACTGGACCGGCGCGCGGCGGCCAATTTCCGTGGGCAGCATATTGGTTTTGTGTTTCAGGATTTCAACTTGATTCCGGTTCTCACCGTGTACGAAAACATCGAGTATCCGCTCATCATGGTGCAGGATTGGCCCGAGGAGAAACGGCGCAAGCAGATCATGCGGCTGCTGGACGCGGTGGGCATGACTGCCCAGGCCGGTAAGCGACCCGACCAGATCTCAGGTGGACAAAAGCAGCGCGTGGCGGTTGCGCGTGCGCTCGCAACCGACGCGCAACTGGTGCTGGCCGACGAACCGACCGCCAATCTTGATCACGACACCGCGTACCGGATTATCGAGCTGATGAAAAAGATGCGCGACGAGTTCGGTACCACATTCGTCTTCTCCACGCACGACTCCAAGATCATGGATGAGGCCGAAGTGACCTTCACGCTCGAAGATGGGCGGATTCACCAACCCTCGCCCAAGGCGGTGCTCCATGCTTAATATACTGAAAATTGCCGCACGAAACCTCGTCCGCTTTCACAGGCGGACATTGCTGACCTCCACGCTTATCACATTGGGCATCGTCGCCGTGTTGCTGTTTGTCGCGACCGCCGGTTCGTTCAAGGCGATCATGGTTGGTCAGTTTACCGACGCGCTGTTGGGTCACCTGCAGGTGCACCGCAAGGGCTATGTCGCCTCGATCGACAGTCTTCCGCTGAACCTCAACATGCAGCCTCCCTTGGTGGAAAAAGTCGAACAAGCACTCAAGAAGATGGACGCGGTCGAAGCCTACTCAAAGCGCATCAAGCTCGGCGCCATGTTCAGCAACTTCACCGAAACCACGAGCGTTCGCATTAACGGCGTGGATCCGGAAACGGAAGCCGCGACGACGCCCCTGATGCCCGGTCGGGTGGTGGAAGGAAACAAGGAAGGCCCGCTGCTGAAGCGGGGTGAGATCCTCATTCCGACGCTGCTGTCCCGGGGTATGAAAGTGAAGGTAGGCGACACCGTCGTGCTGGTCGCAACCAACCGGGACGGATCGGTCAACGGCAAGACTTTTGCTGTCCGGGGAATTATGGAGAGCATCTCGGGGCCGAGCGGGAAGGATGGCTATATCCATATCGATGACGCGCGGGAACTGCTGAGGATGAAGGAGCCTGAAGTCAGCGAGATTGCGATTCGGCTCAAAAATGCAGCGCAACTGGATCTGGTGTACGCACAGTTGTCAAAGGAGTTGACTGGGATCGCAGGCAAGGGCGGTGGCCCTGGCACGCCGGGCACGGGGAACAAGGGCGGTGGCGGTGGCGGTGGCCCTGGATCTGGACCTGAGGTGCACACCTGGGCGGACCTATCGCCGTTTTCGAGCATCGTGCGGATGATCGATCTGCTTGCCATATTTATCAAGGTCATGCTGGTGTCGATCGTCCTGATCAGCGTTCTGAACGTCATGATCATGGCGGTGTACGAACGCATCCGCGAGATCGGGACGATCTCGGCGATCGGGACGCCGCCGCGGCGAATCCTCTCGCTATTTCTCACCGAAGGTCTGCTGCTCGGCGTGGGCGGGGCCGCGCTCGGAATCGCGATCAGTCTGGCAGTGATCTATGCGTTGAACATTTGGAAGATCACGGTCGCCTTCGGCATGCAGCAGAACGTCGTGTTGTCCCCAGCGGTCAGCGTGGTGGATGTGCTGACGATTGCCGCCATGGTTGTGCTGATGGCGCTGCTCGCGAGCCTGCAGCCGGCGTGGAAGGCATCGCGCATGGATCCGGTCACCGCGCTTGGCCACGTTTGACAACTCAGGATAATCCTCATGAAAAAGCTACTGTGGTTGATTTTGTGTTTGATCGCATTGCCGGCCGTCGCAGCGATGGACGGGACGCAGATTCTGCAAAAAGTGGACCGCAACCTCGAGCCAGAGTCATACGAGACGTACCGCAAGCTGATCGACATCCAGCCCGACGGCACCAAGAAAGAGTATGTACTCTATACGATGAAAAAGGGCCGCGACAAGCTGTTGGCGCTCTTCCTCTCTCCGCCCAGCGACAAGGGGCGGGCCACCCTGCGTATCGGCGACAACATGTGGCTCTATATCCCGGACGTGGGCCGACCGGTGCGGATTACCAGCCTGCAGTCGGTGACGGGTAGCATTTTCAATAATGCGGATATCCTGCGCGTCGATTACAGCGCGGAGTACAACGTCGAAGCGGTGGAGGAGCAGAAGGACGCGCTCGTGCTCTCGCTCAAGGCAAAAACCGGCGAAGTGGCCTACGATAAGCTCAAGATGTGGGTCGATAAGCAGCAATTGCTACCAGTGACCATCGAAGCCTATGCGGCCAGCGGCATGCTGATCAAGACGCTGCGTTTCAAGGACGTCAAGGATTTCGGCGGCGGCATCAGACGCCCGGCTACGCTGGAGACCGACAGCCCCCTGTTCAAGGGCTACAAGTCGGTCATGCTGTGGTCGGCCCTCAAGAAGGCGACCTTTCCAGATGAGATTTTCACGCTCAATTATCTCCCGCGGGTGCAAGAACTGCGCAAATGAGCATGTGGCGTCTATCGTGGGCAGGATGGTCGCTGCTGCTTCTGCTGTCGGCCGCCCACGTATCGGCGGCGGATGAATACAGCTTCGACGCCTCCGAGTTCGACAAGAAGCCGTTCGAACTCGGGGGCTACCTGCAATTGAAGCAGGAGCACTTCTCCCTCAACCGCGACGGGACGTTCTACAAACTGGGGAACGCCGGCCAGCCGCAGCGGGACAGCCTCGACCGCACCACCGGAACCCTGGAACTGGTGGGCAAGCTCCGCCCGGGCATCGGCACGTTCGACTTTCACACCCACTCCGACGCCTGGAACGACCAGCTGACGCACGGCCAGAACAACAAGATGTTCGAGGCGGCCTACTCGTTTCGGCCCGACCCCGGCGTCACCATCGAAGCGGGAAAGAGGACCCTCCGCTGGGGCAAGGGATATGCCTGGAATCCGATCGGCTTCGTCGAGCGGCCCAAGGACCCCAATGATCCCGAACTGGCCCGCGAGGGTCTGGTGATGGCGGACGCCGATCTGATCCTCAACCGGGATGGGCCGCTGCAGACCATTGCCTTTACCCCCGTACTGCTGCCCGTGAGCAACGACGTCAACAGCGGCTTCGGAGTTCCAGGTTACGTAAATCCTGCGGCCAAGCTCTACCTCCTGTATCGCGATACCGACATTGACTTCGCCTGGCAGGGCAAGGGTAGCCGTCCCGCCCGGTTCGGCGTGGACTTCTCGCGCAATATTGCATCAAATTTCGAGATTCACGGTGAATGGGCCCGTGTTCAGCAGTTGGCCAAGCCGGTTGTGGACAACGCCGGGAACGTTGCGACGGTGGTGGGGAATGCGACGAGCTATCTGCTCGGGCTGCGCTATCTTACGGAAACCGATACGACCTACATCGCGGAATATTATCGAAACGGGGCCGGTTATTCAGACCAGGAATTCCAGGACTTCTATCAGCTCGCGAATTCGTCTCTGCAGCAACTTCAGAAATCGGGCAACACCAAGCTGCTGCAAAAAGCGATTACCCTGAGCGAGGGGAGTTATGGCCGTCCGAATTCGGGCACGGACTACCTTTACTTTCGGGCGCAACAAAAGGATATGCTGGGCGTCGTCTACTTCCAGGCTGCGGTCACCGCGATGGTGAACCTGCAGGACCGCAGCTATCAGGTCACCCCCGAGCTTCTGTATACGGGGGTGAAAAATTTCGACCTGCGCGCGCGACTGTATCTGCTGCAGGGCGGCGCCGGGACCGAGTTCGGCGAGAAGTTGAATTCGCGCAAGCTCGAACTTTATGCCAGATATTACTTCTGAATTCCAATGACATCGCCACAGCCTGGCTCTAGTGAGAATGACGAGTCATTACCCGAGCGTGTGATTGCCTGCCGAAACTGTGGCGCGTCAGCGCCGGCAAAGTTTTGCCCGGAGTGCGGTCAGGAAACGGCCAGGGAACCGCGAACCGTTGCGGAGTTCGTTCACGGATTGATCGCACAATACCTATTGCCGAAGGGCCAGCTCTGGCAGACGCTGTCGAAGCTCGTCTTCGCCCCGGGCGTGCTTACGGTCGACTACATAGCTGGGAAGCGGACGCGCTATCTGCGGCCGTTGCAGCTTTACTTGTTGGCCAGCGTAATCGTCTTCGCGGCGGTGCAGGTCTTCGGCTTGAACCTGGGCTTGCGCTTGTACGGAGACCAGGGCGTGCACCTGTTGCGAAGCGCGCGACTTTCTCCTGATATAGACCATGGTTACGGCTTGAGGCTGTCGCCTATGCAGATCATTCTTGATCGCTTCGATACCCCCGGCGTCCGCCGTTTCGGTGCTATGTCAGCCGAAGAGCGGTTCACGTTCCTGCGAGCACGAAGGACCCAATACGTGTCCTACTTCGTGCTGTTTCTGGTACCGCTCTACGCGCTGACTATTGGACTGTTTTACCGCAACCGGCGGCGACGTTACGCCGAGCACTTGATATTCGGCTTGCACTGCCAATCCTTCCTGCTCTTCATGCTGCTGATCGAGGCTAAACTGCCGGCAATCCTCGCCAATGCAATGTCCTGGTGGGTGATCGCATATTTCACTATCGCGCTAAAGCGCGTGTACGGCGGCACTTGGGCCGAAACGCTGAGCCGGGGAACAGCTATATTGGCGCTGTACTTCGTGATCTTTTTTGTTGCGAATCTGGTGCTGGTCTTTGGTCTATTAGCGCTTTAGTACACCGGGGGGTTGCCGATATGCCACACGCAATGGAACATTGTCACCGGCCATGGTGGAAGCGGCCGCCATTCTGGTTCATCTTGATAGTAGCCGTGTTGCTGGTCGTCGTGTTCGTGGCTGAACAAACCGATAAGCCAGACCTGACACCTTACAGCTTATTCCTTGATCAACTTGAGGCTGGCAACGTCGCGAGTGTTACGTTCCAGGGATCTCAGATTAGCGGACGATACAAGCGTCCCTTTGACGGCGCGCCTTCAGGCGGCAAGGTGCAGCGGGATACCTTCAGCAGCCGCGTCCCCGACTTCGGAGATCCCGCGTTAATTGCGGAACTGCGAAAGCAGCACGCCGTGATCGACGTCAAGTCGCCATCGCCGTGGGCGTCGCTGCTCGCGCGACTTCCCTGGCCGATGCTGCTCGTCCTCGGTGTTGCGATCATTGCCGGTTTCGTCAGATTGATGCGCGGAGGGAAGCTACAATCCGGATCTGCCGCGTCCGCATTGCCGGCACATGGAATGATGGGGCTGGTATCGCGCCTGTTTGCGAAGCGGGACGAAACCGCGAACCCGTCGACAAACGACAGCGGAGAATCGAAGGGTCGGTAACGCATTTGTGCTGGCGCGTATGGAATAGGTATCAGGCCGGTCGCATTCCCGGTCGTGAAATGAGACACATGTCCGGCTCGCGGCGTGTGCAGGAGCCGGCCCAGGTCGGGCAACACGGAATCCGGAGGACGACAATGTATAGGCAGGTACGACTCACGCTGACCCTCGTCACCGCAATCGTGGTCGCCGGTTGTCAAACCATCGGTCCCGGGA
>Ga0208566_1002423_pt1 | contig 10003 bp, 9 predicted proteins | sample PL_2010_150m_FD_184159 | JGI IMG/M metagenome (GOLD analysis project Ga0208566, IMG submission 184159) | Freshwater microbial communities from Powell Lake, British Columbia, Canada to study Microbial Dark Matter (Phase II) - PL_2010_150m... | ecosystem: Environmental > Aquatic > Freshwater > Lake... | reverse complement strand
GAGGCTGCCCTGCTCGAGATCGGATTCGGTTACCAGGTGCGCGAGCGTGTGCGCCGCGGTCATGAACATGTCGTCGGTAATGTGCCGCGAGCGGCTGACGATGGCGCCCAGCCCCACGCCCGGGAAAATGTAGGAGTTGTTGCCCTGGCGCGGCACGAAAGTCTTGCCGTTGAACCGCACGGGATCAAATGGACTGCCACACGCGAACAATGCGCGCCCGTTGGTCCAGCGGTACGCCTGCTCGGCATCGCATTCCGCCTGGGACGTTGGATTGGACAGCGCAAACACAATCGGGCGCTGATTGATGCGCGCCATCTCCTCCAGCACTTCTTGGGTGAAAGTGCCGCTGACAGCGGCAACGCCGATGATGGCGGTGGGCCGCAGCGTCTTGACGGCGCTGAGGAAGTCACCGATCGGCGCGTGGTCCTGCGCGTATGGGATCTTGTGCGCGGCGAGGTCGGTGCGGCTTTTGACGACCATGCCTTTCGAATCGACCAGCCAGCAGCGCTGGTGCGCGGCGGATTCGGTCAGCCCCTGCGCCACCATGGCCGAGGCGACCAGATCGGCGATTCCGGTGGCGGCTTCGCCAGCGCCCAGGAACAGTATTTTCTGGTCGCTCAGCTTGCCGCCGGTGACGCGCAGCGCGGAGAACAGGCCCGCCAGCACGACGGACGCCGTTCCCTGGATGTCGTCGTTGAAGGTGGGGATCCGGTCGCGGTACTTGTGCAGCAGGCGGAATGCGTTGTGATTGGCAAAGTCCTCGAACTGGATTATTACCCCGGGGAACGCGGCATGCGCCGCGGTGATGAACTCGTCGATCAAATCATCGTAGGCGGCACCCGTGATGCGGCGCTGGCGCAGCCCGATGTAATACGGATCGCTGAGCAGCGTTTCATTGTTGGTCCCGACGTCGATAGTGATCGGCAGGCACAGTTTCGGGTTTACCCCGGCGCACGCGACATAGAGGGAAAGTTTGCCGACCGGAATGCCCATGCCGTTCGCGCCCAGGTCGCCCAAACCCAGGATGCGTTCACCGTCGGTAACGACGATAATGCGCGCCTGGTAGGGCCAGTTGCGCAACACCTGGGCGATGCGTCCGCGGTCGTTGGCGCCGATGAACATGCCGCGTGGCCGCTGGAAAACGAGGCCGAACTTCTGACACGCCAGGCCGACGGTCGGGGTGTAGACGAGCGGCTGCATCTCGTCTATGTTGTCGCACAGCACGCGGAAGAACAGCGCCTCGTTACGATCGTGCAAAGCGTTGAGCGCGACGAATTTGTCGAGCGGATCGGAGAGCCGGCGCAGGTTTTCGAGCGTGCGTGCGACCTGCTCGTCCTGGGAGAGCACGTGGGGCGGAAGCAAGCCGCGCAACCCGAGTGCATTGCGTTCCTGCTCGGTAAACGCGGTGCCTTTATTGAGGGTCGGATCGTGCAGCAGTGCAAGACCAGTCGGAATACCCTGCGGCGCGCTGTTTTTGTTTTGGTCAGCCATAATCTCCTCTTTGAGGTTCTGGTACTCGCCGCAATGCGCGAGCGCCGCGCCAAGCGGTTCTTGGATGTTATTATTGTGGGCGTGCTGCCGCCACACAAATTTGATTCAGATCAAACCGCATGCGGGTGCAGGGTTTATAGTCTGCCTCGCAGCGTGCCGCGACCAATAAAGGGGGCTATTCCATCGTTACGGGCAGCCACACCATCGCGGGCGACACGCCGGCTCAACGTCAGCGCAAGAACCGCCGCCCGAGGCTTCGCGGGCGGCGGGATCGCGAACACCGGTTGTGCCTGACACCGAACTTCATTTCGGATATCGTGGATATTATATATATATGCAGACCGTCAAAGCTGACGTAGTGATCGTAGGTGCGGGGGGAGCGGGTTTACGCGCGGCGATCGCGGTTGCGCAAGCCGATCCGACGCTGAATGTCGCGTTGATTTCCAAGGTCTACCCGATGCGCAGCCACACCGTGGCCGCGGAGGGCGGTGCGGCCGCGGTGACGCGGGCCGACGACCACCTCGACCACCATTTCAACGACACCGTGCATGGAGGCGATTGGCTGTGCGAACAGGATGTCGTCGAGTACTTCGTCGCCCACGCCCACGAGGAAATGGTGCAGATGGAGCACTGGGGCTGCCCGTGGAGCCGCAAGGAGGACGGACACGCGAACGTGCGCGCTTTCGGCGGCATGAAGATCGAGCGCACGTGGTTTGCCGCCGACAAGACCGGTTTCCACATGCTGCACACGCTGTTTCAGACTTCGATCAAATACCCCTCGATCAAGCGCTTTGACGAGCATTTCTGCGTTGAGTTGGTGGTCGAGGACGGTCGGATCCAGGGCGCGGTCGTAATCGAAATCGCCACCGGCGAATTTCGGCTGATCCAGGCAAAAGCCGTGATCATCGCCACTGGCGGCGCCGGGCGCGTGTTCCGCGAGAACACCAACGGCGGCATCGTCACCGGCGACGGCATGGCGCTTGCCTATCGCCACGGCGTGCCGTTGCGCGACATGGAATTCATGCAGTATCACCCGACCTGCATGCCGCGCACCGGCCTCTTGTTCACCGAGGCGTGCCGTGGCGAAGGGGGATTCCTTCTCAACAAGGACGGTTATCGCTATCTGCAGGATTACGGACTCGGACCGCCCGATCCCTCGCCGCGCAACAAAGCGATGGAACTGGGGCCGCGCGACCGACTGAGCCAGGCGTTCTGGCACGAGCAGCAGAAGGGCAGGACCATCGACGGCCCGTTTGGCTCGGTAGTGAATCTGGATCTGCGCCACCTCGGCGAGGCGAAGTTGCGCGAGCGGTTGCCGCAGATCTACGAACTCGCGGAAGAATTCATGGGCGTCGATCCGGCGCACACGCCGATTCCGGTCCTGCCGGCGGTACATTACACCATGGGCGGAATTCTGGCCGACGGCAAGACGGCCTCGCCGCTGCCGGGCCTGTATTCGGTCGGCGAGTGCTCCAGCGTCGGCATCCACGGGGCCAACCGGCTGGGCTCGAATTCGCTGACTGAGCTGTGCGTATTCGGCAAGGTGGCCGGCATCGAGGCGGCGAAGTTCGCCAAGTCGGTGGCGATCAGCAATCCGGCCGCGATCGAGAAGCAGGCCGAAGCGGCGCAAGCGCGCGCGCTCGGGATCGTCAACAAGTCCGGCGGCACGGAGCGCGTGGCGGTGTTGCGCACCGAGATGGCCAAGAGCATGGAGAGCGGCTGCGGCATCTACCGGCTCGGCGCGACGATGCAGGCCACCTGCGACAAGATCGACGAACTCAGGCAGCGCTACAAGAACCTGAAACTTGACGACCGATCGAAGGCCTGGAACACCGAGTGGCTGCTCGCCATCGAGCTCGGCTATCTGCTCGAGGTGGCCCAGGCAATAGTTTACTCGGCGATCAACCGCAAGGAGTCGCGCGGCTCGCACCAGCGCCTTGACGGCTACGAGCAACGCGACGACGCCAACTACCTCAAGCATTCGCTCGCCTACTACGCCGGCGACGGCGCGCCGCGCATCGAGTATGGCGACGTGAAGATCACCAAGTCCAAGCCCGGCACGCGCGCCTATGGTGCCGCCGGCGAGAAAGCCGAACAGGAAGAAAGAGAGAGCGAGGGGGCGGGCAATGGCTGACACCGAGAAGATAATCGAGATCGAAGTCCTGCGCTATCGCCCGGAGCAGGAGCAGGAACCGGTGCTGCAGACCTACCGGGTTCCATTCACCGACGACATGTCCGTGCTGCAGGGGTTGCAGTACATCAAGGACTACCTCGATGGCACGGTGAGCTTTCGCTGGTCGTGCCGCATGGCGATTTGCGGCAGCTGCGGCATGATGATCGACGGCAAGCCCAAGTTGTCCTGCAAAACGTTCCTGCGCGAGTACTATCCCGGGAAACTGCGCGTCGAGGCGCTCGCGCACTTCCCGATCGAGCGCGATCTGGTGGTCGGGATCGAAGACTTTATCGGCAAGCTCGAAAGCATCAAGCCGTACATCATTCCCAGGGAGCCCCGCGCGCTCGAGCAGGGCGAGTACCTGCAGACACCCGCGCAGCGCGATCAGTACGAGCAATACAGTTCCTGCATCAACTGCCTGCTGTGTTATGCCGCGTGCCCGCAGTACGGCCTCAACCCGGGTTTCACCGGCCCGGCCGCGCTGGCGCTGCTGCACCGCTACAACGCCGATTCGCGCGACCAGGGCTGGGAGGCGCGCCGGGAAGTCGTCAACTCGGAGGAAGGCGTGTGGCGTTGCATGCTGGTCGGCTATTGCTCGGAGGTGTGCCCGAAAGGTGTCGATCCGGCGCACGCGATCAACCAGAACAAGGTCAACAGCACGCTCGATTATTTCGGAGTGCTGAAGTTCCTTTTACCGAAAGGAGCGGCCAAATGAGCGCGCGAAAACCGTACGTTCGGCCGATGGACGGCTGGTGGCGCAGGAACCCGTTCTTCATGCGCTATATGGTGCGCGAAGCAAGCGCGGTATTTCTCGCGATTTACGCGGTCATCCTGCTGGCCGGCGTGTTCCGGCTGTCGCAGGGCGCGGCCGCTTATGAGGCGTGGCTTGCCGCATTGACGAATCCGTTGGCGATCGTTTTCCACGGGATTGCGCTGCTCGCGGTCGCGTACCACGCCTACACCTGGTGGAAGGTCATGCCGAAGACCCTGCCGATGCTGCATCTTGCCGGCAGACGCATTCCCGAGATTGCGCTTTCCGCCGGCGGCTGGGCAGCGACGCTCGCGGCCTCGCTGGTCGTCTACGTGCTCGTGAGGGGGGTGTGATGAAACGCGCGAACGAACCGATATTCTGGTCGCTGTTCGGCGCCGGCGGCGTGCTGTCCGCGCTGCTGGGCCCGATCCTGATCTTGATCACCGGTATCATCGCGCCGACGGGAACCGGGATGCCGCCGGACGCGATGGCGTATCCGCGCGTGCTCGCGTTTGCGCAGAGCTGGTGCGGCAAGGCCGCGCTGCTCGCGGTGATTTCGCTGTTCCTGTGGCATGCGGTGCACCGCATTTACCACAGCCTGCATGACCTGGGCATCCACGCCGGAGCCGGCGCCGCCGCGGTTTGTTACGGCTTCGCGCTGGTTGCCACGCTGGCAACGGCCTATCTGCTGCTGATCATCGGTTTTTGATCGGATAAAATTCCCCGCCACACGGGCGGGGAATCGCGGAACTTAGCGCGCGTTGAACGGCGGGAACCGTCCGTTCCAACGCGCGCAGCTGAACCGGCGCGAAGCGTCCGGATTTAGCGTTATTTGACGCCGAGGATGCCCATCGCTTTGGCGAGCGTGTCTACCGAGTCTTGATGCTTGCCGGCTTTGTGGAACGCTTCGCCGTCGGCGCGGTATTTCCTGACTTCAGACATCTGGGCTTCACTCAGCTTCGGATTCTTGGTCAGCGCCTCGTCGATTTTCTTCATGTCGGCCGGGCAATGGAACGCAAGCGCGCCGGTGCTGGCGAGCGCGAGGCTCAGTGCGACTGCGATGCTGCGTAATTTCATCGGTTTCTCCTTTGATGGTTGTGGATGGCGGTCTTTGCCGCGGAGAAAGTATAGGCGGTGTCATCGTGCGCCGCAATCATTGCCGGAAACATGGCGACCCGCGGGTGCGGGAGGGTAAAATCCGTCCCAACCGGACCTATCGACCATGACTTCCCCTGCATCGCAGCCAACAGCGTCCGACGGCGGAATATTCCGCCTGTCGCGCGAATGGATTTCCGCCCAGCTCGCGCGGACGGCGCCGCCGCAGCCTGACGCGAGGCATATCGCCGCGCTGCCGGCCGGTGCGCGCGTCACGCACGCCGCAGTGCTGGTGCCGTTGATCCATCGCGGCGATGAGGTCAATGTGCTGCTGACGCAACGCACCGCGCATCTGTATGACCATCCGAGCCAGATCAGTTTTCCCGGCGGCCGCGTCGAAACCTCCGACCGCGATCGCGCCGAAACCGCGCTGCGCGAAGCGGAAGAGGAAATCGGGCTGGCGCGCAGCCGCATCGACATCATCGGTCGTCTTCCCGATTATGAAATCCCGTCGGGGTTCCGGATTTCGCCGGTCGTGGGCTGGATCGAGCCGCCGTTCGAGCTCAGGCTCGATCCGTTCGAGGTTGCGGCGGCATTCGAAGTGCCGCTCGCGTTTTTCCTCGATCCTGCCAATCATCAGCGCCGCGCCTATCATTTCGAAGGCCGCGACCGCGATTACATCGCAATTCCGTACCACGGGCGTTATATCTGGGGTGCGACCGCAGGCATGCTCTTCAGTCTGTATTGGCTGCTGCGCGGCTCGCGAGCGGAGCAGTCATAAGGCGCCGGCGGTACCGATGCCCCGTGGCGTCGGACACCGGCGCCCCGCATAACATTAGAAGTCACCGCAACAATATGGCAAACTGACTCCGCTGGATGCACCAGCGGCGGCGGGGGAGAACATGGACAGCGGCGATCGTCAGACACAACCCAGGATCGGCTTGGTCATGACCGGTGGAGGTGCTCGCGCCGCATATCAGGTCGGCGTGCTGCGCGCGATTTCCGAAATGCTGCCCGCCGACTCGCCGTGCCCATTTCCGATCATCTGCGGGACTTCCGCCGGCGCCGTCAATGCGGCGGTGCTGGCCGCCAACGCCGCGAATTTCCGGCAGGGCGTGCGCCTGCTGATGACGGTGTGGAAGAATTTTCACGTCCACCACATCTATCGCGCCGACCCGGTCGGGGTTTTCCGCAACAGCAGCGCGTGGGTCGTGGCATTGCTGACTGGCGGTTTCGGCCGCCAAACGCCGATTTCGATGCTCGACAACTCGCCGCTTGCGCGTCTGATCGGCACGCAGCTCGATTTCGGCGGGATCCAGCGCTCGATCGACAGCGGCGATCTCTACGCTTTCAGCATCACCTGCTCGGGCTACACCTCGGGGCAGTCGGTCACGTTTTACCAGGGTGCGCCCGGTCTCAAGCCGTGGCAGCGCGCACGCCGCATCGGTATCTCGGCGACCATCGGGCCGGGGCACTTGCTCGCCTCCTCGGCGCTGCCGTTCATCTTTCCGCCGGTACGCATCAACCGCGAGTATTTCGGTGACGGCTCGATGCGCCAGATCGCGCCGGTCAGCCCCGCCCTGCATCTCGGCGCCGACCGCCTGTTCGTGATCGGCGTCGGGCGCCAACTCGAGGCGCAGCAGGAGCGCATCAGGACCGACACCATTCCGTCGCTCGCGCAGATCGCAGGCCATTGCCTGAACAGCATCTTCCTCGACAGTCTCGAGGTCGACCTCGAGCGGCTGCAGCGCATCAACCGCACCCTGAGCATCATCCCGCGCGAGCTGCTGGAAAAGAACAACATGCCGCTGCATCAGGCCGAGTTCCGGGTGCTTTCGCCGAGCGTCTCGCTCGCGAAATTCGCGCTTGACCACGTGCACACGCTGCCGCGCACCATCCGTGCGCTGCTGTTTACCCTCGGCGCGCTGAAGAAGAGCGGCTCCAACCTGGTGAGCTACCTGCTGTTCGAGAAGGAATTCTGCCGCGCGCTGATCAAGCTGGGTTATGACGACACGATGCGGCGGCGCGACGACCTGATGCAGTTCCTCGGCTACGAGGCGTGCTGGCTGTAGGAGCGGCGATTGAGTGAAAACGCAAGCTGACATATAGTTCTGTCACCGACCGCATTAAATCAACCAAGGCGAACCGATCATGAGCCGAGCTTTTGTCAAGGAAGGTGACGACGATTTGTCCGCCGGCGAGCTGCCGGAGCGGCCGCTCAGCGATCACCCGAATTACGTGACGCCGCGCGGACTCGAGCTGCTGCAAGCGCGGCTCAAGGAATTGCAGGAAAGCCGCGAGCGGCTCGCGGCCGAAGACGAGGCGATGGCCAAGCAGAAGCTGCTCGAGGTGAAGCGCGACATCCGCTATTACAAAGCCCAGCTCGAACGCGCGAAGGTGGTGGATCCGGCGGGCCAGCCGCAGGACGAGGTGCATTTCGGCGCGACGGTGACGATCTGGGAGGAGGGCGCCAAGCAGCACGCTTTTCATCTCGTCGGCGATGACGAAGCCGATGTCGCATCGGGCCTTATCAGCTGGGCTTCTCCGCTCGCCAAGGCGATGATGGGCGCCAGGGTCGGTGACACCGTCGTGTGGCAGCGCCCGGCCGGTCCGGCCGAGGTCGAGATCGTGGCGATCCGCTACGATGCGGGCCATTCCGCACGCCGGGTCTAAAGCGGGCGCATGGCGTGACGATTACCGGCTTATGACTTTTATTTCGTTGGTCGCGGCGCTATTGCTCGAGCAGTGGCGGCCGTTGCGCAGCGGCAATCGCCTCTACGGCGTTTTTGCGCGCTACGTCGACACCATCGCGCAAAACTTCAATGCCGGACAGTACCGCCACGGCGTGATCTCGTGGCTGCTCGCGGTGGTGCCAGTGGTGCTCGCCGCGCTCGTTGTCTACTGGTTGTTGCACCGTGTCAGCGGCGTGCTGGCGCTCGCGTGGAATATCGCGGTGCTTTATCTCGCGCTCGGCTTCCGCCAGTTCAGCCATTTCTATACCGATGTCGCGGCTGCGCTGCGCGGCAACGACCTGGCGCGTGCGCGCGAGGTGTTGAACGTATGGCGCGGCGAATCGGGGCATGAACTCACTTCCGGCGAAGCGGCGCGCGTCGCAATCGAACTCGGGCTGATGCGCTCGCACCGCCACGTATTCGGCGTCATGGCATGGTTCGTGGTATTCGGCCCGGCCGGAGCGATTGCCTACCGCCTCGCGGCGCTGCTCAACGACCGCTGGGGGGCGGCGCGCGAAGCCGAAACGGCGGCATTTGGGGCATTCGCCGCGCGCGCGTTCGAGGTGATCGATTGGCTGCCGGTCCGGCTTACCGCGCTCGGCTTTGCGGTGGCGGGCAACTTCACGGGTGCCGTCGAATGCTGGCGCGAGCAGGCGCAGACGTGGCGCGTACGCGGCCAGGGCATCGTGCTCGCCGCGGCAGCCGGCGCGCTCGGCGTCAAGCTCGGCGGCGTATTGCACCAGCAGGGTAGCATCGAATACCGGCCGCAGCTCGGCGATGCCGACAGCGATGAGGCCGACGTCGACTACATGCAGGCGGCGGTGGGGCTGATCTGGCGCGCGCTGGTGCTGTGGCTGTTTTTGATTCTGCTGGCGACGATCGCGAGATCGTTCTGATAGTCAGGTCGTTCAGGCGTAGCGCTTGGGTTTGCGCATGAGTTGGGTAACCAGCCTGCGATAAGACTCGACACGCTGAGGATGGATTTCGCCGCCCTGCATGGCGGCCGTGATCGCGCACCCCGGTTCGCTCAGGTGCCTGCAATCGTTGAACTTGCAGTGGCCAAGATGCGGTCTGAATTCGACAAACCCGTGCCCGAGGTCTTGCGGCAAAACATGATGAAGCCCGAATTCCTGCAGACCCGGCGAGTCGATGATGTGGCTCGACCGATCGAGGTGGTAGAGCTGCGCGTGCGTCGTGGTGTGGCGCCCGCTGCTGAGCGCCGCCGATAACTCGCCGACGCGCGCTGCGGCGTCCGGCAGCAGGCGGTTGATAATGGTCGATTTTCCCATTCCCGATTGCCCGACCAGCACGCTCACGTGGCCGGCGAGTCGCGCGCGCAGCGGTGCGATGTCGATCTTCGCCGCGAGCGGCAACACGTCATAGCCGAGCGCGCGGTAAGGCTCGAGCGATTGCAATGCCGCCGGACTCGAGGCCAGGTCCATTTTGTTGAGGGCGATCAGCGCGCGTATTCTCTCGTGCTCGGCCGCCGCGAGGCAGCGATCGAGCAACTCCCGATGGAATGCCGGCGCCGTCGCGAGCACGATCACGATTTGCGTGACGTTGGCGGCGATCAGCTTCTCGCGCTGAATGTCGGAGCGGTAAAAGAGCGATGCGCGCGGCTCGACCGCTTCGATGACGCCCTGGCCCTGCGCGGTGGCGGCGATCGCAACGTGGTCGCCGCAGGCAAGATCGCCGCGCTTGCCGCGCCTGACGCACGCGAGGGTCGTGCCGTCGGCAAGCTCGACCAGATATTGACGGCCG
>Ga0208566_1002422_pt1 | contig 10013 bp, 7 predicted proteins | sample PL_2010_150m_FD_184159 | JGI IMG/M metagenome (GOLD analysis project Ga0208566, IMG submission 184159) | Freshwater microbial communities from Powell Lake, British Columbia, Canada to study Microbial Dark Matter (Phase II) - PL_2010_150m... | ecosystem: Environmental > Aquatic > Freshwater > Lake... | reverse complement strand
TACGTAAGGTCCGAAACGACCAGACTTTGCAAGAAGTGGAAAGTTGCTTTCGGGATGGATACCTAGTTCTCGTTCGCCAGATGGTTGGGCTAATAAATCAATTGCAACTTGTAACGTTAATTCATCGGGCGCCATAGTTTCTGGAATGTTGGCGAACTTTCGATCATCACCAACTCCCTTTTGAATATATGCACCGAAGCGGCCGACACGAATTTCTATATCTTCGCCCATTTTCATGGTGTTGATTTGTTGGGCATCAATAGCGCCAAGATCCGCCGCAAGCGCTTCTAGGCCAGGATTGCCTTCAGTGCCGAAGAAGAATTTCGTCAGCCAAGCAACACGATCTTCTTCACCATTTGCAATGCGATCTAGATCCTCTTCCATCGAAGCGGTGAATTCGTAATCAACTAATTTTCCAAAATGTTGTTCTAATAAACCGGTTACGGAGAAGGCAAGAAATGTTGGTACAAGTGCGCGTCCACGCTTTGAAACATAACCACGATCTTGAATTGTGCTCATGATTGATGCGAAAGTTGAAGGGCGCCCGATTCCAAGTTCCTCCAACTTCTTAACTAGGGTCGGCTCGGTATACCTAGCAGGAGGCTTTGTTTCATGACCTTCGCAGATGTAATTCGAAACTTTTATTGAATCACCAACATCCATGGGCGGTAAGCGTTTATCGGTATCTGCGGTTTCATCATCTCCGGCTTTATCTTCGACGATATCTTCATACGCCGCCAAGAAGCCGGGGAATGTTATGACCGAACCATTTGCACGAAAGATTGCCGCGCTTCCAGTTTTAGTTTCAACGCCAAAATCAACGCGCATCTGCATCTTTTTGGCATCAGACATCTGTGAAGCGATTGTGCGCTTCCAAATCAAATCGTATAACCCAAACTCATCGCGCGATAGTTCTGGTGCTAGTTCACCAGGTGTTCGAAAAGTTTCGCCGGCAGGGCGAATCGCTTCATGTGCTTCTTGTGCGTTCTTGGATCTACCTTCATAAACTCTTGGTGTGGTCGGAATATATTCAGCGCCGTATAAAGATTTTGCAGAAGCTCTTGCTGATTCAATCGCACTTTGAGAGAGCGTTACTGAATCTGTACGCATATAAGTTATATACCCGTTTTCATATAATCGTTGCGCCACTCGCATTGTTAACTGTGCGCCCCAACCAAGTCTTGATCCGGCATCTTGCTGCATTGTTGAAGTTGTAAAGGGCGCCTTAGGTCGTTCGGTGCGCGGTGACTCTTCGGTTGATTTAACGGTGAGGGGTTTTCCGGTAAGGCCTTGGACCAGCTCGGTTGCTCCAGCCTCGTCGAGCAAGAGAATGTTTGCAACGGATCTCTCTTTTAACCCACCATTCGCATCAAAGTCATTTGTTGCAGCAACGCGTTTTCCATCTAAAGATAATAAGCGCGCACTAAATCCTGCATCACATTGGGCAGTTAGATCCCACCACTTTGAAGAGATAAAAGCCATACGTTCACGTTCACGTTCCACGATTAGCCTTGTTGCCACTGATTGCACTCGGCCAGCGGAAATTCGTGGCATTACCTTCTTCCATAAAACAGGTGAGAGCCGGTAACCAAATAGGCGATCCAAAACTCTTCTAGTTTCTTGGGCATCAACCAATCGATAATCTAAATCACGAGTTTCATTAGCCGCTTTTTGAATCGCTTCTTTTGTGATCTCATGAAAGACCATTCGACGGATTGGAATCTTGGGACGTAAAACTTCAATCAAGTGCCAGGCAATTGCTTCGCCTTCGCGGTCCTCGTCAGTTGCGAGAATTAATTCATCCGCATCTTTCATTAAGGCCTTTAACTCTGAAACTTTCGCCTTCTTATCTGGATTAATTACATAAAGCGGCTCGAAGCCCTCTTCGATATTCACACCCTCTTTTGCCCAGGCGATTTTCTTGTATTCCTTTGGGATGTCAGCTGCACGTTGTGGCAGATCGCGGATATGCCCTACAGATGCTTCGACAACGTAATCGTCTCCCAGGAAGCCGCCAATTTTGCGCGCCTTCGCGGGAGACTCAACGATTACAAGTTTTATGCCCAACTTGAGTTAAATAATGTTGGTTGACCCACGATGACCGCGGATCAGTGCGATAACAATTACCAACGTTGCGAATATCGCGATGGACGCTGAATAAACCCCTCGGCCATTTAGTGCAAACTCCACAATTGCTGGAGTTACAAGTAATCCAACCAAGTTCATAACTTTAATTAGTGGGTTAATTGCAGGACCAGCAGTGTCCTTAAATGGATCTCCAACTGTGTCACCGACGATTGTTGCGTGGTGGGCATCAGAGCCTTTGCCGCCGTGATTTCCATCTTCAACCATCTTCTTTGCGTTATCCCACGCACCACCTGAGTTTGAAAGGAATACCGCCATAAGTGTTCCGGTACCAATTGCACCAGCAAGGTAAGCACCGAGCGCACCAACACCTAAACCAAAACCAACAGCGATTGGCGCCATTACGGCTAACAGCCCTGGTGTTACAAGTTCGCGCAATGAATCACGTGTGCAAATATCAACTACGCGACCATATTCTGGTTTTTCAGTACCTTTCATAATTCCTGGGTGCAATCTAAATTGCTCACGAACTTCATATACAACTGCGCTGGCTGCGCGTGAAACTGCGTTGATAGCAAGACCAGAGAACATAAATACAACCGCTGCTCCGATTATTAGGCCAACCAAGTTGCGTGGATCAGCTACATCCAAAATTCCTTGGTATTGAAGTGCTAACGCACCGTCGCCAACAACTTTATGTGCGGCTTCTTTAATCGCATCAGTGAATGCACCGAAGAGAGCTGTCGCAGCAAGAACTGCTGTTGCAATTGCGATTCCTTTGGTAATTGCTTTTGTTGTATTTCCAACCGCATCAAGTGAGGTAAGTATTTGTGCGCCTTCACCTTTGACATCACCAGACATTTCCGCAATTCCTTGCGCGTTATCTGAGATAGGTCCGAAGGTATCCATTGCAACAATTACGCCAACTGTTGTGAGTAAACCTGTTCCCGCCAATGACACCGCGAATAGTGAAAGAACAACTGATCCACCACCGAGTAAGAAGGCCCCAAATACTGATGCTGCAATAAGCAGTGCAGAGTAAACGGCTGATTCAAATCCGATTGAAATACCAGCAAGAATTACTGTTGCAGCGCCGGTTTTGGAAGAAGCAGCAACATCGTTTACTGGACGTCGACCAACTTCTGTGAAGAATCCTGTTAGCAATTGGATTGCAGCGGCCAAAATAATTCCGATTAATACTGCGCCGATAGCAAGGACGCGAGGATTAATATCAACAGCTGCGGCTTCACTTGATAGGCCAGACATTTGTTTAAGAGATGCAGGAAGATAGGTATAAGTTGCAAATGCAACAAGTACCGCGGAAATTATTGCAGATAAAAAGAACGATCGGTTAATAGCCTGCATTGCTGACTTATCTGTTGGGCGAAGTCGAGTAATAAAGATTCCGATTATCGCTGTAACAATCCCAATTGCAGGAACAATTAGTGGAAAAATTAGACCAGCATCACCAAAACCAGCTTTACCAAGAATTAAAGCAGCGACAAGTGTTACTGCATATGATTCAAATAAGTCTGCGGCCATTCCTGCGCAGTCACCAACGTTGTCTCCTACGTTATCTGCAATTGTTGCTGGGTTACGAGGATCATCTTCTGGAATACCTTGTTCAACTTTTCCAACAAGGTCAGCGCCGACATCCGCTGCCTTAGTAAAGATTCCGCCACCAACGCGCATAAACATCGCAAGCATTGCGGCCCCAAATCCAAATCCTTCAAGAACTGCTGGGGCGCTCTCGCGATAAATCGCAACAACGAGTGAAGCGCCAAGTAGCCCAAGACCAACTGTTGTCATGCCCACAACGCCACCGGTACGGAATGCGATACGAACTGCTTTCTCAGCAGATTTTTGACGAGCAGCTTCTGCAACGCGAACATTCGCGCGAACTGCGAGCCACATTCCGTTGTATCCAACAGCGGCAGAAAATAGTGCGCCTAATAGGAAGAAGATTGATCGCCCAAGGCGGATATCAAATTCTCCTGGAAGTGCGAAAAGTAGAAAGAAAACAATTCCAACAAACCAAGAGAGCGTCGTAAATTGACGATTAAGATAGGCGGCTGCGCCTTCTTGTACAGCGGCGGCAATCTCCTTCATCTTCTCGGTTCCCTCATCCGCGGCTAATACTTGGGCGCGCAGTGCGTAGGCGATAGCGAGAGCTAATAACGAAATGCCTAGAACTATATAAACGTAAGTCAGGTTGGAACCAGTTACATGGACCAGATTTTCCACGAAGATCTCCTATAAGTGTGCGTCGATGAACTTGTCGGTAAATTTTGAATCCCAGCCTTGGGACCCATGAGGCTGAAAGGTTACACATAGAACTGCTAGTAGATGCAAATAAATAGGTATATCGGGAAATAGAGGGCTGTTAACTGGGTATATTTCGCCGCCTATGGACATACTCCACGCCTTTAATGCCGAGTCCGCAATCAACTCATTTGGCCTAGCCGGGATATTCCTAATCCTCTTTATCGAGACAGGGCTGCCGATCGTGATCGGACTTCCTGGCGACTCGCTTCTATTTATGGCTGGCCTTGCAGCTTCCGGTACTGGTGCCGTTATAAAGATTCATCTTTCACTGCGCGAGCTTGCTATTGGGGCCCCGTTATTTGCAATTGCTGGATCCCAGTTCGGTCATTGGTTGGGATATGCCTATGGAAGTAAATTGTTTGGTCGAGAAGATTCTAAATATTTCAATCCTAAGAAATTAAAGACGCTGCAGAAATGGATTGATAAGTACGGGATTGGAAAGATGATCTTTCTTGGAAGGTTTATTCCAGTTGTACGACACTTAGTTAATCCTGCCGCGGGTATCGCAAGAATGTCATACAAGAAATTCTTTCTTTGGAATGCAACCAGTGCTGTAGTTTGGACACAAGGGTTTATCTGGGGCGGATATGTTTTAGGTGAAAAATTAAAGGGTTCTGTAGATAAGTATGTACTCCCGATTGTTGCAATAATCGTAATTATCTCGATAGCACCAATCTTTTGGGAGATTTTTAAAGAGTGGCGAAGCCGTAAACATTTAAGTTAAGTTACAAACCCAAATCCGAGAGTTGATAAGCCGCAAAATAAGCTAATCCATTCTCTGCAATTAGTGGCGCCGCTCCACGCTCGACGATAACTGCAACGCCAACAACAATTGCGCCAGCCTCTTTAAGTGCTTCTACCGCTGTCATAACCGAGCCACCTGTTGTTGACGTATCTTCAACTGCAAGAACTCGACGCCCCTTTACATCAGGTCCTTCAATCCGTCGTTGCAAACCATGTGCCTTCTCGGCTTTACGAACTACAAAAGAATCTAAGTTGCGGCCTTTACTAGCAGCGACATGCATCATTGCAGTTGCAACTGGATCTGCGCCCAGAGTTAAACCACCGACTGCATCAAAATCTAAATCTTTGGTTAAATCCAGCATAACTTCGCCAACAAGTGGCGCCGCAACAGCATCTAGAGTTACGCGACGAAGATCTACGTAGTAGTCGGCTTCTTTGCCCGAGGACAAAATTACTTTCCCGTGAACAACTGCCTTTTTTAAGATCTCTTCTCTTAATTTTTCGCGTGAATTCATGCGTGAACCTTAGCCCTCTTCCTTATAAACCATGATTGTTTGTCTGCCTTTTCGCACTAGTGATTTTGGTGGGTTAGCCTCAATAAGTGCATCAACTTCCCTTCGTAATTTCGCCACTTCAATCGCCATAGAAGCAACAGCAGATTCCAATTCCATAATGCGTTTAATGCCGGCAAGGTTTATGCCCTCACCAACTAAGCGTTGAATATTTCGAAGGGATGCAATATCGAGAAGTGAATAACGCCGGCCGCGACCCGAAGCGCGCCCCGGCGAAACTAGCCCCATCCGATCATATTGTCGCAAAGTTTGCGGATGCATTCCTGAAAGTTGGGATGCAATTGAAATTACATATACGGCTTCATCATCTGAATGTTCATCGTTACTCATTCCTACGCCCTCGCCTTCTGTGCTAAATCTATCCGGGGATCAAATTCTTTGGTTGCTTGCGCAAATGCTTCAAGTGCCTCTTTGGCTTTTCCATCAACTCGTTGTGGGACTTGAATTTCAACAGTGATTAGTAAATCTCCAGAACCGCGAGCAGTTTTTACCCCTCGAGATTTAATCCGTAGCGTCCGACCATTTGGAGTCCCTGGTGCTATCCGAACTGTTACTTCATCGCCATCTAGCGTTGGAACTTTTATATCCGCACCAAGAGTCGCTTCAGAAAATGTGACTGGAAGTGTTAATAATAAATTGGATTCGTTGCGTGAAAAAATTGGATGCTTTACAACGTTAACAGTGACATATAAATCTCCTGGCCCGGCAGGACCTTGTCCGCCGCGACCTTTTAATTTAACCTTCGCGCCATCGTTAATCCCTGCTGGAATTCTTGTTGTTACCGCATTGGCTTTCCCGCCTTGTGGGGCTAATTTTAGATCAAGTTCAGTCCCATAAATTGAATCTCTAAAGGAAATTGTTGTCGTTGCCGCTAAATCTTGGCCTCGCCTTGACCCACGACCTGCACCAAAAATAGTTCCAAAAATATCTTGTGAACCACCGCTACCAAATAGATCTGAGAAATCCGCACCTTGGAATCCACCACCGCTAAAATTTCCACCGCCTTGTGGAATCCGACCACCTTTATAGGCTTCGCGCATCTCATCATATTCAGCGCGTTTCTTCTCATCCGATAGAACTTCATACGCTTCAGAGACAGATTTAAATTTCTCCTCGAGCTTCTTGTCGCCTTTAGTTTTATCTGGGTGAAGCTCTCTGGCGAGTTTGCGGTACTGCTTTTTAACAGCAGCGGCGTCATCACTCTTTTTGACGCCGAGGATTAAATACAAATCTTTCTCATATAAATCCTTGGCTGCCATAGCTATATCCTTTAATTACTTCTCAGGATCGGTTACTGCAACTCGGGCGGGACGAATAACTCGTTCCTTAAATTTATATCCTGGTTGTAAAACTTGAGTGACTAGGGTTTCGGTTACATCTGGAGATGTCGCATGCATAAGTGCTTCATGAATATTGGGATTGAATGCAACATTGACTTCAGCAAATTGTGAAAGACCGAGCTTGGTTGTAATTGCAATCATTTGATCAGCAACTGCCTTAAAGCCACCAGATAATTCACCGTGCTCTTCTGCTCGAGAAATATCATCAAGAACTGGAAGCAGCTCTGACAGAACGATGGCAGTAGTAATTTCATTTGCGGTAATTCGGTCGCGATCTACACGTTTGCGATAATTTGAGTATTCGGCCTGAACTCGTTGAAGATCAGAAGTTAAAACTGCAACCTCATCTACTTCAACTTCGGCTAGCGCTTCATTTACCGCATCAGAGAGCTCCTTATCGGAACTCTCTGGCTCAGTGTTTTCAGATTCGTCGGTCACTTATTTTCTTCAACAATCTCGGCATCTTGAACGCCATCATCAGCTTGTGGTTCTTCTGTTGATGCCGCATTTGCTGCATAAAGGGCCGCACCTAATTGTTGTGAAAGTTCACTGGTTTTTTCAGTCGAACTTTTAATAGCGGCAAGATCAGTTCCTTCTAGCGCCTGCTTCAATTCCGCTACCGCGGTTTCCACTTCAGCGCGCTTTTCAGCGTTCTCGCCTTCGGTAAATTTTTCAGCATTATCTTTTAAGAACTTTTCAGTCTGATATACAAGTGAGTCACCAGTGTTGCGAACTTCTGCTTCTTCGCGACGTTGCTTATCTTCATCCGCGTGTGCTTCTGCATCCTTCATCATGCGATCAATCTCTTCTTTAGAAAGAGCTGACCCACCTGTGATGGTCATTGATTGTTCTTTACCGGTGCCAAGATCTTTAGCAGAAACATGGACGATACCGTCTGCGTCAATGTCGAAAGTTACTTCGATTTGTGGGATTCCACGAGGTGCAGGTGCAAGCCCAGTTAGTTCGAACATGCCGAGGCGCTTGTTATAAGCAGCCATTTCACGCTCGCCTTGGAAGGCTTGAATTTGAACTGCTGGTTGGTTGTCATCGGCAGTTGTAAAGATTTCAGAACGCTTTGTTGGGATTGTTGTATTTCGTTCAATTAACTTAGTCATAACGCCGCCCTTGGTTTCAATTCCAAGTGAGAGCGGAGTTACATCCAGAAGTAGAACATCTTTTACTTCACCCTTTAAAACTCCAGCTTGTAGCGCTGCACCGACTGCAACAACTTCATCTGGATTAACGCCCTTATTTGGCTCTTTTCCGCCAGTTAATTCGCGAACTAGATCAACAACTGCTGGCATACGGGTTGAACCGCCAACAAGAACAACGTGGTCGATATCTGCGATTGGAATTCCGGCATCCTTTAGAACTGATTGGAATGGCTTCTTGCAACGATCAAGCAGATCGGCAGTCATTCCTTGGAATTGGGCACGGGTAATAGTTTCATCTAAGAAGAGTGGATTCTTCTCAGTGTCAACTGTTATGTATGGCAAGTTAATTGAAGTCTGTTGCGAAGAAGTTAATTCGATCTTCGCTTTTTCTGCTGCTTCGCGAACACGTTGCATCGCCATCTTATCTTTTGTTAAATCAATTCCATTCTTAGCAGCAAAAGTTTTTACTAAGTGATCAACTAATGATTGATCCCAGTCATCTCCACCAAGATTGTTATCGCCGTTAGTTGCCTTGACTTCAACAACACCATCACCGATTTCAAGAAGTGAAACGTCAAATGTTCCACCACCAAGATCGAATACTAAAATTGTTTGTTCCGCGCTTCCTTTATCTAAACCATAAGCAAGTGCTGCGGCGGTTGGCTCGTTAACAATACGCAGAACATTTAGGCCGGCAATCTCGCCAGCTTCTTTTGTTGCTTGTCGTTGCGCATCATTAAAATAAGCAGGAACTGTGATAACTGCATCAGTAACAGTTTCTCCTAGAAAGCTTTCGGCATCGCGCTTTAACTTCATCAAGATGCGAGCGCTGATCTCTTGTGGCGTGTATTTCTTGCCATCAATATCAATATTCCAACTTGTGCCCATATGGCGCTTAACTGAACGAATTGTGCGTTCAACATTTGTTACTGATTGCCGTTTTGCGACTTCACCAACAAGGACCTCGCCATTCTTGGCGAAGGCAACGATTGATGGGGTTGTACGTGCGCCCTCAGCGTTCGTGATTACAGATGGCTCGCCACCTTCTAATACCGATACGCAACTATTTGTAGTTCCTAAATCGATTCCAACTGCTCTAGCCATTTTTATTGCTCCCTTTTTCCTTTTTTTATTACTCCAGCGCGATTTCTAACCGGCTATGGTCGAATTCTCGCTCTTGAGCCGCCCGATGTCAAAAGATTGAGCCGAGCAGACTCAAGTTAAGTTAATCAGGTAACGTCTTGTTCAAAGGGGATATTCCCGCAAGCTCACAAGTTCACCCCTAACCTTCTCGCATGAGCTATCTAGCCATCGTCCTATATGCCTTCAGCCTTATCGCGATCGGCAGTTTTGGCCTCCGGGTGCGAGAGATGTACCAGCGCATTTCGGCCGGCCAGAGCGAACCTGACCGCTTCTTAAATAAACGCTCTCGAGCAAGTGCGATGGTGAAAGAGATATTGCTTCACACAAAGATGCTCCGATTTACTGGATCGGCGATTGCACATTGGTTTGTAATGATTGGTTTCTTTGCACTCTTTGGAACGCTAATTACCGCTTACGGTCAAATAATTGATGCCTCTTTCATTCTTCCAATAATTGGTGGCTGGGCGCCATACCGTTACTTCGTTTTATTCATTGCTTGGACGACCGGTGTTGGAATTGTTGCGCTAATTGGAATCCGCCTAGGAACAAAGTTCTTCCACAAGAGCCGCACCTCAAGATTCCTTGGATCTAAATCTTTAAAAGCTTATTATGTTGAAGCCACAATTCTCGTAATTGTAATTTGTGTAATT
>Ga0208566_1002421_pt1 | contig 10014 bp, 6 predicted proteins | sample PL_2010_150m_FD_184159 | JGI IMG/M metagenome (GOLD analysis project Ga0208566, IMG submission 184159) | Freshwater microbial communities from Powell Lake, British Columbia, Canada to study Microbial Dark Matter (Phase II) - PL_2010_150m... | ecosystem: Environmental > Aquatic > Freshwater > Lake... | reverse complement strand
TTCCAATACTTTATACTATGAAAACCTGGAATCCGCTATGGACGTTCGTTATATAAACCAAACCACCGCCCATTACAAGCCGCAAATGGAAAACCGCCGGCCAGTTGAATATGATTGACGGGCAAGCGCCTCCCCGCTATACTCGTGCCGCCCAGGCTCGTTAAAAGATGGGAGAGCGGCAACGGTTTATATGAAAATTCCCCCCTCCCTCGCCTCGACGGGGGAGGGAGGGGGGGTGATTTTTCATCCTTCGTTGTGCCCGACCCGGGCATGGGGGTTTGTCTGACACCGTGATGATAACAAGATTTTAAAGGAGGATTTCATGCCTGAAGCGGATACCGGAAAGGTCGAAAAAAGTTTTTATACGGATGTACCTCAAAAAAGCGAACTCTTTTTCCTGAAAGGGTCGAATTCCTATGACTGGGGGATGAAAAACCGGCTTGCCCGCATTTTTGATGCAACGTCCGGCAAGACCGTAATGCTCGCCTTTGACCATGGCTATTTCCAAGGACCGACGACCGGTCTGGAGCGGCCGGATATCACCATCCTGCCGCTCGCGCCCTTCGCCGATGCGCTCATGCTTACGCGCGGGATCCTGCGGTCGGTGATCCCGCCCTCGCTCAACCGGGCCACCGTGCTTCGCGCCAGCGGCGGACCGAGCATTCTGAAGGAACTCTCCAACGAACATATCGCCATGGATATGGACGATGCGGTTCGCCTGAACGCATGCGCCGTTGCGACACAGGTGTTCATCGGCGGCGCGTTCGAAACGCAGTCGGTGATCAACCTTACGCGTCTGATCGACATGGGCAACCGGGTCGGAATGCCGGTTCTGGGTGTAACGGCGGTGGGCAAGGAACTGGTCCGCGACACCAAGTACATCCGGCTTGCCACACGCATCTGCGCCGAGCTCGGCGCAGCGTTTGTCAAGACCTATTTCGTGCCCGATTTTGAGACGGTTACCGCCGCCTGTCCCGTTCCCATCGTCATCGCCGGCGGCAAGAAACTCCCCGAGCTCGAGGCGCTGCAGATGGCTTATGAAGCGATCAACCAGGGGGCGGCGGGTGTGGACATGGGGAGGAACATTTTCCAGTCCGAAGCGCCGGTGGCCATGATCAGAGCCGTTCGCAAGGTGGTTCATGAAAACATGAGACCCGAGCAGGCGTATGAGATGTTCCTCGATCTGAAAAGTCAACAGGCATAATGCACGGCCCTGGAAAGCAACCATTATGAACAACGGCTGGATTGAAGCGGAAGCGGTCGATTTCATAAAGACCCATGGCCCTGAAAGGGGAAACGACGTCGCGCTCATGGCCTATGCAACGCGCCTGGTGGGAAGCCGGCCGGATCTGGCCATGCATGGCGGCGGAAACACGTCGCTCAAGGGGGTGATCAAAACCGTTGCCGGCGATGATGTTGCGGCGCTTTTTGTGAAGGCTTCGGGTGTTGCGCTGGAGACGGTTCTCCCCTCGGATTTTGTCTGTCTCGACCATGCGTATCTCAAGAAACTGCGCAACGTTTCGTCCCTGACCGATGAAGTCATGGCCGACGAATTCCGCACGCGCATGCTCAAACCCTGCGATGCGCTGCCTTCGATCGAGACGTTGATGCATGCCTTCCTCGACCAAAGAAGCATTGTGCATACGCATCCGACGGCCATCCTGGCGCTGACAAATCGGGCCGGGGGTGAAGAAACGATCGTCGCCGCATTGGGAGGCGATGTCGGGGTGGTGCCGTATATCAATGCAGGTCTGGCGCTTGGTCGTGCGGTCGCCGATGCGCGAGACGGCAGAAAAGATCTCCGGGCGATCGTGGTGATGCATCACGGCCTGATCACGTGGGGGACGGATCCGAAACAGGCGTACGACCATACGCTGGAAATGGTCGGCAGGGCGGAAGAATACCTGCGGAAGTCCCGGCGGCGGATCTTCCCGCTGAACACGGCGACAACCCTTGAAACCGCCCGGAAGCGTTATACGAAAATCGCGCCGCTGCTCCGGGGCCTGCTTTCGCCGGCCTCCGACGACCCGGACAACCCGCATCAAAAAACGGTCCTCGCGCCGCTCATATCCAGAGAGACGCTCGATATTCTTGACTCTCCCCAAACCAAAGCGCTTGCCTGCACAGCGCCGCTGACGCCGGATTATCTCGTGCGGACCAAGGCGTATCCGCTGTTCATCGAAAACCCCGATTATGAAGACATCGCTCTCCTCCGCCAACAGTTGGCCCGGGAAATCGCGTCGTTCAGCGCCCGCTATGACGCCTATCTCAAGAAATTCTCATCGCGTCTCCCGGAATTCGACGCCTCCGGTTTCGACCTTCTGCCAAGGGTCCTCCTGCTGCCCGGCCTGGGCGCCGTGTGCGCAGGACCGGACCTGAGCATGGCGCGAATCGCCCGCGACATCACGGAGCAGGCGCTCATCGTCAAGCGCACGATCAGCGAAACGGACGGGACATACCTCGGACTGACGGAAGACCATCTGTTCGACATGGAATTCAGGGCGTTTCAGCGGGCAAAGGTCGCCTGTAAAGATCAAAAGCCGCTGCGGGGCCGCGTGGCAATCGTCACGGGGGCGGCCGGCGCGATCGGGTCGGGCATCTGCGAAGAATTGCTCCGACAGGGCTGCCATGTCGCCGCGACGGATCTTGCAGGCGAGAATCTGGACGCCATGGCGTTGACGCTGAAAAATCTTCATGGGGACCGGGCGCTCGTTGTGCCGCTCGATGTGACCGACGGCGCATCGGTATCGACCGCATTTGAAAAAACAGTCGAGGCCTTCGGCGGAATCGATATCGTCGTCATCAATGCCGGCCTTGCGCATGTCTCGGCGCTTACGGAAATGGATCTTGACGCGTTTCGAAAACTGGAGCGCGTCAATATCGAAGGAACCCTTCTGATGCTTGCCGAGGCGGGGAAGCTCTTCAAACTGCAAGACACTGCCGGCGACGTCGTCCTGGTTTCGACAAAGAATGTGTTTGCGCCCGGCGCGAAATTCGGGGCCTACAGCGCGACAAAGGCCGCGTCCCACCAGTTGTGCCGCATTGCCAGCATCGAGTTCGCGGATATGGGCGTGCGCGTGAACATGGTGTCGCCCGATGCCGTGTTTTCGCACGGGTCAAAGAGATCGGGCCTGTGGGCGCAGGTCGGGCCGGACCGCATGAAGGCCCGCGGTCTTGATGAAAAGGGGCTTGAAGAATATTATCGCGAGCGGAATCTTCTGAAGGCGCGGGTCACCGCGGAGCATGTCGCGCGGGCCGTGATTTTCTTCGTGACCCATCAGACGCCGACAACCGGGGCGACCATTCCCGTCGACGGCGGCCTGCCGGACGCGACACCCCGTTAGTGAGGTGCAATCGATACTCGGATAAAGGAATAGACGCTTGCCAGGTTGCAAAGAAAGCATGGGAAGAGATGATACACGGAATACGTTTGGATAACATTGAGGCAATGCTTTTTGATTTTGAGGGAACCTTGGTCGATTTTCAGTGGAAGCTTTCTGAAGCCATTGAAGAAACCTTGGGAATGCTCTGGACTATGGGTTTTACCAAAGACCTGATTCGTAGCAGAAGATATTCCACGCTGATGACAGAGGCCGTACAGGCAGCGACTGAAATAGGATTACCGCCGGATCAGGTACGGGAGAAGATCGGCTTTGTATATGACCGGTACGACGAAGATGCACTGACGCGTTGGGCTCTGCGATCAGGTGTAACGGATTTCCTTAATACGATCAAGGCGAAAGGGATTCGCACCGGTCTTGTGAGCAATGTGGGGGGCAAAACCCTTGCAAAAGCTTTCTTAAAACTCAATCTGGCGGAATTTTTTGATGTCACCCTTAGTCGCAACGATGTCATCAATCTTAAACCCAATCCCGACGGGTTGAATCTTGCAATAGCGAAATTGGGGATAGGTAAAGATCGCAGCATTTTGCTTGGCGACAGCCTGGATGACGTTAACGCTGCAAGAAACGCCGGCATCCGAATAATGATCATTACGGATGGTGAAAATGTAAAAGAAGATATTCTGGCGGCACAACCGGATCATGTGATTCAAAGTTATGAAGAGCTTCTTAAATCTTGTAATATGAGTATCTCCGGTTAAAACAAGTAGCTTGGGGAGGGTTATTTTTCGAGTAGTAAGGGGTGTTTGTTGCAAGCTGAAGTCTTCACTTGATTTTTTTTGATATGCATGCGTGATTACAAATGGTAATGGTGACGTAAGAATCGGCAAGATCTGCTGCATAGGGGTACAGTCATGAGAAAAAATCTGGTCATTATTACGCTGACGGCAGGAGCTTTGCTGGCCGTCCTCTTTTTTGTCTTTCACCTGCATCAGACAAGCAAGGAAGAAGTTCTCTCCCAATTTAACGAGAATCAACTCCAGACGACCCAGGAGGTCGCCAGGTCAATCCAAAGGTACTTCCGTTCCCGCTCCCAGGACCTCCGGTGGCTCGCCTATATTGCCTCCCAGGAGGCTTTTGATAGGGACAAGATAACGGCTGCGATCCAGTCCAACTTCAACCGCTTGAAGATGGTTCAAATACAGGAGGTATCTCTTTTCAACGAGAATGGAACCGTCGTCTACTCCACAACTGCAAGCGCCGAAGGGAAAAATCATTCCCGGTCGGACTTCTTCTCTTGGGCAAAGAACCCGGGAAACCAAGAGGCGGTCCGGATGTGGTACGAGAAGACGGGGGGACCGCGCACACCTGTGACTGCGGGAAGCCCTGCGCCTCCCCAGATCGAGATCTTCCTGGCCACCCCTTTGTATCGGGAATCCGCCGGCGGTCGACAAAAGCTGGGCGGAAAATTCACCGGCGCCCTCATGCTTACGGTCGATCTGGAGGAAATGCTTGCCGAGCGGTCACCCTTGCTCAATCCGGCGACACAAATGCACAAGTTATGGATCATTGATCGGGGCGGAACGCTTCTGGTGCACTCCAGCCACCCGGAAATGGTGATGAGGGACATCCGGGAAAGGGATAAGACATGCAATGGGTGCCACTATTCCTTCGACTACATAGAGACGATACTGGGAAAAGCGGAAGGCACCCTACAATACCGGATCAAGGGCGAGCCCAAGAAAGTTGCCTCTTTTACGCCGATGACCATTGATAAGACCTCCTGGATCATCGTGATGAATGCGCCGTTGGACGAGGTGACGGCTTTCGAGTGGGAAAATCTCAAGGAGACCCTCTTTCTCCTCGGTACCGTGGCATTCCTGCTTGGTCTCGCATTTTTCACCACATACAGGAACTATCGCCAGAAAGTGGTTGGCGAGATGGAAGTGCAGCGTTTACGTGACCAGCAGAAGCTTATGGAAAAGCTGCGGGAGAGCGAAGAGAGGCATCGCACTCTGTTCGAGAGCTCGCACGACGCGATCATGACGCTGGCTCCGCCTTCCTGGCGTTTCACCACCGGGAATCCGGCCACGGTCGAGATGTTTGGGGCCGGCGACGAGGCGACTTTCACCACGCTGGGGCCGTGGGAACTCTCGCCCGAATTCCAGCCCGATGGACGGCCCTCCTCCGAGAAGGCTGCCGAGATGATCCAAACGGCGATGGCGAAGGGATCTCACTTCTTCGAGTGGACCCACCAGCGCCTGGGAGGCGAGTCGTTTCCCGCCACGGTCTTGCTCACCCGTTTGGAGATCGGCGGGCAGGCCTTGCTGCAAGCCACGGTGCGCGACATCACCGAGCACAAGCAGGCGGAGCAAACCCAGGCGCTCCTGGTGGCCATGCTTGACGCGACACCCGGTTTCGTGGGTTTCGCCGATGCCAAGGATACCCACATCGTCTATATCAATACTGCCGGCCGGAAGATGGTCGGCGTCCAGGCACAGGAGGACGTGACCCGGCTCAAGATAGCCGATGTTCATCCAGAGTGGACGAACAAGTTGTTTTGCAACGAGATTATCCCCACGGCCATCCGCGACGGCATGTGGACGGGCGAATGCGCTTTCCTGAACCGGGACGGCCACGAGACTCCGGTTATGATGGTGCTTCTGGCCCATAAGTCGCCGGGCGGCGATGTGGAACGATTCTCCACGGTTTCGATCGACATCACCGAGCGAAAGCGGGCGATGGAAGCGCTGCAGGAGAGTGAGGAGAAATATAAGAATCTCATTGAAAATGCCGCCGAGGCGATCTTTGTAGCTCAGGATGGTAAACTGGTATTTATCAATCCAATGACTACCATGATGATCGGTTTCTCCAGTGAGGGCCTCATGTCAAGGTCCTTTGTTGAGTTCATTCACCCTGATGACCGGGATATGGTTATAGACAGGCATCATCGGCGAGTAAAGGGCGAGGAGCTTCCTCACATCTATTCTTTTCGGATTATTCGTGGGGACGGCAATGTCATATGGGTAGAACTGAATACCGTCGTTGTGAACTGGAAAGGGAAACCAGCCACGCTGAATTTCCTGAACGACATCACCGAGCGCAATCGGGCGGAGCAGGAGAAGCGAAGCCTGGAGGAACGTCTGCAACGTTCAGAGAAGATGGAGGCCCTGGGCACCCTTGCAGGTGGCGTCGCCCACGATCTCAACAATGTTCTGGGCATTGTCGTAGGATATGCAGAAATGACCCTTGATGAAGTAGATAAGTCAAGCCCCCTCAGGCCCGGTCTTGTGAACATCATGAACGGAGGCCTGAAGGCGGCGGCGATCGTGGACGATCTGCTGACCCTGGCCAGAAGAGGCGTCCCCGGCAGAAGCATTCTCAACCTGAACAAGATCATCGCCGATTGTCAAAAGTCGCCGGAGTTTGATAATTTATCCTTTCACCATTCCTCGGTAAAGATCAAAACGGATCTTGAACCGGACCTGCTGAACATCTCCGGTTCTTCCGTACATCTCGGTAAGTCGCTATACAATCTGGTTTCCAATGCGTGTGAGGCCATGGCGAAGGGCGGCCTCGTCACCATCACGACAAGTAATCAGTATCTGGACAAGCCGATTCATGGTTATGACCAGATCCGGGCGGGAGATTATGTTGTCCTTTCCGTATCCGATACGGGGGAAGGCATCCATGAGGTCGATCTGAAGCGCATCTTTGAGCCCTTTTATACCAAGAAGGTCATGGGGAGAAGCGGCACGGGCCTGGGGCTGGCGGTGGTCTGGGGTACGGTGAAGGATCATAACGGCTACATCAACGTAGAGAGCGAAAAAGGAAAAGGAAGCACCTTCACCCTTTATTTTCCCGTGACTCGGGAAGAGATCACCGCTGAAGCTGTTTCTGTAGCCATTTCCGAATACACGGGTAATGGTGAATCCATTCTGGTGGTGGATGACGTTAAAGAACAGCGCGATCTGGCGGCCGGTATGCTCCGGACGCTGAATTACAATGTATCGAGCGTCTCCAGTGGCGAAGCGGCGGTGGCGTTCCTGAAGGAACATGAGGTTGACCTCATGGTTCTGGACATGATCATGGACCCCGGCATGGATGGACTGGATACCTACAAGAAGGTTCTTGAGATATATCCGAAACAAAAGGCGATTATCGTGAGCGGCTTTTCGGAGTCGGATCGGGTGAAAACCACCAGAAAACTCGGTGCGGGCGCCTACGTGAGAAAGCCCTATATCAAAGAGAAACTGGGACTGGCTGTGAGGAAAGAGCTGGACCGATCCGGATGAATCCGTGAAGGTTAACGTTTATCGTTCCAAGGAGGAAACAATGCTGAAAAAGATTCTGGTCATCCTGACCTGCGGTCTGCCGCTTCTCTGCGCCGGCGTCGCGGGCGCCGCCGAACCGGCCGCCAGGAACCCTGTCGTGCTCATGGAAACCAGTCTGGGGAATGTAAAACTGGAACTCTTCGCCAAGGAGGCGCCGATCTCGGTAAAGAACTTCCTGGACTATGTCAACAGCGGATTCTATAACGGCACCGTCTACCACCGGGTAATCCCCAACTTCATGATTCAGGGCGGAGGATTCACGGCCGACCTGAAGCAGAAGCAGACCAACCCGCCGATCAAGAACGAAGCGGACAATGGTCTGAAGAACCGGCCGGGGACGCTCGCCATGGCCCGCACCATGGTGGTCGATTCAGCCACGGCCCAGTTTTTCATCAATGTGGTCGACAATGGCTCTCTGAACCATCGTGACAAGACGCAGCAGGGGTATGGGTATGCGGTCTTCGGCAAAGTCAGTGAGGGGATGGACGTAGTGGACAAGATCGCCGCCGTCAAGACCGGCATGCAGAAGGGTTTCCGGGACGTCCCGGAAACATCGGTCGTCATCAAGTCGATGAAGGTTCTCCCGTAATCGAACGGGCGCCCCGCGAAAAAGCAAAAATCCTTGAAGAAACTACCCGGAATGGCGGAATCCATGGATAAAGGTTGAAATGTTGGTGCGCCGTCGGGAAACCGGATTTTCCATTCCACATGTGAGGTAACAAGATGCTTCTGTCCGATACGCTGAAGAAGGCTTGCCAGTTCTTTCCCCGCAAAGAGGCGATCATCTGCGGCAACCGCCGATGGACCTATGAGGAATTTTTCGGACGTTTAAGCCGCTTCTCGGATTACCTGAAAGAGATGGGGATCGAAAAAGGCGACCGGGTTGCCATCCTGCATCCCAACTGTCACTATTTTCTTGAGGTTTATTACGCCATTGCGCTGAGAGGAGCGGCGGCCGTTCCGCTGAACTACCGGCTCTCCGCCGGGGAGCTCGCCGTGATCATGAACGATGCCGGCGCCAAGGCGCTGATTGCGGATCCGCGGTTCAGACAAACGGTCGACCAGATCCGTACGGATCTGCCGACCGTGAGAAAGATCATCTGGACCGGCGATAAAACGGGCGAGCTTCCGGATGGGGGGCGGGATTTGCGCTATGAAGAAATTGTGGCGGGAATGGCGTCGCCCGTTTCCGAAGTGGACGTTGCGGAAACGGACATCGCCCAGATCTACTATACCAGCGGCACCACCGGTCGCCCCAAAGGGGTGATGCTGACCCACAAAAACGTAACGATCCACGCCTTGGGAACCATTGCGGAGCTGCATCTTACGGACCGGGATGTCTGGCTTCATGCCGCGCCGCTGTTTCACCTGGCGGACGCCTGGGCAACCTGGGCGATCACGTGGGTCGGCGGCACCCATGTGCTGGTCGGCGAGTTCGATCCGCCGGCGGTCCTGGCCGCGATGGAAAGGGAAAAGGTCACGCTGACGAATATGATCCCCACCATGCTCAACATGCTGGTGAATGATGCAGGGGTCAAGAATTATGATTACCGACATCTGCGGGTGTTGTTGAGCGGCGGCGCCCCCATTGCCCCGGAAGTGGTTCGCCGGATCGTGGAAACATTCCAGTGCGACTACATACAAACCTACGGGATGACCGAGACCAGCCCCTACCTGACCCTTTCCATCCTGAAAGAGCACCTGCTGCAAAAATCCCCCGATGAACAGATGCGATTCAAGTCCAAGACGGGCCGGGAGTTCATCGCGGTGGAACTGAAAGTGGTAACGGACGAAGGCCGGGAGATCCGAAGGGATGAAAAGGAGGTCGGGGAAATCATTGTCCGGGGCGATACCGTGACCCCCGGCTACTGGCAATTGCCGGAGGAAACGGCGCGGGCGATCAAGAACGGCTGGCTTTATACGGGCGATATGGCCGTCATGGATGAAGAGGGTTATGTCACGATCGTGGACCGCCGCAAGGATATGATCGTGACCGGCGGGGAGAACGTCTATTCCACCGAGGTGGAAAATGCGCTTTACCTGCACCCGTCCGTACTGGAGTGCGCCGTCGTGGGCGTTCCCGATGAGAAATGGGGAGAAGCGGTCCAGGGGATTGTGGTTCTGAAACCGGCCGCGCAGGCGACGGAGGAGGAGCTGATCCGCTTCTGCAAGGAGCGAATCGCCAGGTATAAAGCGCCGAAGTCCATCGATTTTATCCCGGCATTGCCCAAAACCGGATCGGGAAAGATTGAGAAGAAAAAACTGCGGGATCGGTACTGGCCGGACGCGGAGAAAAAGATCCACTAACCCCCAAGCCCGGGTCTGGCACAACGAAGGAT
>Ga0208566_1002420_pt1 | contig 10025 bp, 11 predicted proteins | sample PL_2010_150m_FD_184159 | JGI IMG/M metagenome (GOLD analysis project Ga0208566, IMG submission 184159) | Freshwater microbial communities from Powell Lake, British Columbia, Canada to study Microbial Dark Matter (Phase II) - PL_2010_150m... | ecosystem: Environmental > Aquatic > Freshwater >... | reverse complement strand
TTACGCGGACGCGCTCAACAACCGTGGCACCGCCCTGCGTGACCTGAAGCGCCCTGAACAGGCGCTGGAGAGCTACGACCGCGCGCTCACGATCAAACCGGATTACGCTGAAGCGCTTAACAATCGCGGCAACGCCCTACGCGACCTGAACCGCCCTGAACAGGCGCTGACAAGCTATGACCGTGCACTCAAGATCCGGCCAAACTACGCGGAGGCACTCAACAACCGTGGCAACGCATTGCGCGACCTGAAGTGCCCTGAACAAGCGCTGGCAAGCTATGGCCACGCACTCGAGATCAGTCCGGACTACGCGGACGCGCTCAATAACCGTGGCAACGCCCTGCGTGACCTGAAGCGCCATGTAGAGGCCCTGGAGAGCTACGACCGCGCGCTCACGATCAAGCCGGACCACGCGGACGCGCTCAACAACCGCGGAAACGCCTTCAGCGATCTAATGCGGCCTGAAGAGGCGCTGGAGAGCTATGACCAGGCACTCAAGATCAAACCAGACTATGAGTTCTTGTATGGCACTTGCTTGCATACAAGGATGAAGATATGTGATTGGAGCGATCTTGGGAATCGATTTGCGCTACTGGGTGAAAAAGTGGCTGGCGATGAGAGAGTGTCGCCGCCCTTCCCGGTACTGTCGATATCAAATTCCCGGGTACTGCATAGAAAGGCTGCAGAGATATGGGGCAAGGCGAAATATCCCGTCGGTCAGACACTCCCGGGAATAGAAATACGCTCAAGGCACGACAAGATTCGTATCGGATACTTTTCAGCAGATTTTCACAACCATGCCACCGCGTACTTGATGGCAGAGTTGTTTGAACTGCACGACAAGTCCAAGTTTGAGCTGACGGCATTTTCTTTCGGGCCAGACCAGAATGACGATATGAGGAGAAGACTGGTAGCGGCGTTCGACCGTTTTGTGAATGTACGCGAGCAGTCAGATCGAGATGTGGCAGTGCTCGCCCGGAGCATGAATATCGATATCGCGGTTGACTTGAAGGGATTCACGCAAGACGCCAGGCCGGGCATTTTTTCGGTGCGGGCCGCTCCGGTGCAGGTCAACTACCTGGGCTATCCGGGCACGATGGGAGCGGGCTACATTGACTACCTGATTGCAGACCCTACCCTGATACCCGAATCACACCGGAAGGACTACGCAGAAAAGATTGCCTATCTACCGAACAGCTACCAGGTCAACGATGCGAAGCGAGGCATCGTGGACAAGGTGTTTAGCCGGGCAGAACTGGGCTTGCCGCAAACCGGCTTCGTCTTCTGCTGCTTCAACAACAATTACAAAATCACGCCTGAAACCTTTGACGGCTGGATGCGAATTCTGAAGAACGTCGAAGGAAGCATATTGTGGCTCCTTGAAGACAACCCAGCTGTGGCGAGCAACTTGTGCAAGGAAGCCGAACTGCGGGGTGTCAATGGATCAAGGCTGATATTCGCCAAGCGAATGCCACTACAAGAACATTTGCCAAGAAATCGTTTGGCGGATCTATTCCTGGACACGCTTCCGTGCAACGCTCACACGACAGCCAGTGATGCCCTTTGGGAAGGGCTGCCTGTACTGACTTGTCTGGGCGAGACGTTCGCCGGCAGAGTGGCGGCCAGCCTGCTGAATGCAATTCATTTACTGGAACTCATCACGTCCACGCCCGAAGCCTACGAGGCGCTTGCGATAGAGCTTGCGACGAACCCGGAAAAGCTGAGGAAGATCGGGCAGAAGCTCGCCGCCAATCGCTCCACGACGCCCTTGTTTGATTGCCGGCGCTTTACCCGCGACATCGAAGCCATATACACGGCGATGAATGAGCGATATCAGGCAGGCTTGGCACCAGATCACCTTGTCTTCTATCAATCCGGTTCAGGTGGTGGTGTTAAGCAAAGCGTTGAAGCCCCCGCCAAACCGGGGTATGAAAGTCGGCGCGAGTGATGCGGCAACCATCCTGCAAATTGATGGCGCATCGGCGGGTACGCCAGCGAAACGCCCAGAAATGGGTGCTTTTGAAATATATATTGGCGGAGAGGGTGCAGTCGATGTCATAGCAATTCAAAGGCGGAAGTCTGGCGCAGTTCCATCAATTCGCGTTTGAAAGCACTGACGCCGTGTTGGTGGACTATCTGTGGGTTACTCGTTCTCGCTTCCAAGCACTGCGGGCAGGTTACGGGCGCCATGCAGCACCCGTTCGATGCGCACCGTGCCATCGAGCACGCGGAAGAAGATGACATAGCGGCCCAATGCCGCCATGCGCAAGCCGGGCGCCAAGTCTTCACGGCCGGCGTAGCCCAGCGGAGCACGTCCGATGCGTTGGCACTGCTCGATAAGCTTGGCGACGAAACGCCGGGCATTGGCCCGGCTGTCCTTGGCGATGTAGTCGCCGATGTCGAGAAGGTCTTGCCGAGACTTCGGCGAGAAGGTAACCGATGCCATCAAGCCGTGCGCTTACCGCCGGGCTTGGTGGCGGGTTTGTTGCCGGGTTCGGAGTAGCGGGCGTTCAGTTCGGCAAACACGTCCCCGGCCGAAATGGCGGGTCCGCTATCGATGCCGTCCTGAATCGCCACCCGCAGATCGGCATTCAGCCTTTCCAGCATGGACTCATAGACTCCGGGGGACAGCAGGTAGGCCGCCGGCCGATTGTGGTTGAGCACGGCCACAGGTTCGTCGCCGGCCTGTTCGAGCACGGCTGACGGGCTGCGTTTCAGTTCAGTGATGCTGACCGAGCGGGTGGCGAGAACTTGTTCCATGGCGCGCCTCGTAATCTAACCAAAATAGGTGCCTTATTGTGGTCGATATTAAGGGCGGATGCAAGCGCAAACAGATTGGCCGAAAATAGATGCTGATGCGCGTAACGCGCCGCGCTTGGGTGCCATGCTGAGACGCTTGAACGAAACAACCGAGGCCCAGGGAATGAACCTGCCCGGATGGGGCTTGCATCCACTGAAGGGGAAAGACCTGAAGGGACATTACGCGGTAACGGTGAATGGAAACTGGCGCATGACCTTCACCTTTGAAGGCATTGACGCCGTGCTGGTGGATTACCAGGACTACCACTGAAAGGAATTTGACTATGAGCAGAATGCACAACCCGCCACACCCCGGCTTGACCTTGCGCGACGACGTATTGCCGGCATTGGGTCTTTCCGTGACCGAGGCCGCGCAACAGTTGGCCGTCTCCCGTGTAACGCTCTCTCGGGTATTGAATGCCCGTGCGGCTATCTCGCCTGAAATGGCCCTGCGGATCGAGGCATGGCTAGGCAAGGAGCGCGGGGGGGACGCCCGCCTATGGCTGGCAGAGCAGAGCGCCTACGATGTCTGGCAGGCCGAGCAACAATTCAAGGCAGCACACATCCGCGTTACCCCCGCACCGATGGCGCGTGCCGCATAGAGTTCAAACCGCCACCTGACGTCATCAGGCAAAGCGGCGGGAAAGGTGTGGCCGGTTTGTTCTTTCAGCGCCACCCTTGCATAAAATACAAGTTTTTATATAATCCCATCCATGAAAGAACTGCGTTTTCGCGGAAGCTCGCTTGATGATCTGCGCAAGTTCCCGGCGCTTGCCGTGCGGGAAGCCGGGTATCAGATGGACAAGGTGCAGAACGGGAAGGAACCTACCGACTGGAAACCGATGGATACGGTAGGCGCTGGCGTGAAGGAGATTCGGGTACAGGACGAGGCTGGCGCCTTCCGGGTGATCTACCTGGCGAAGCTGGCTGATGCGGTCTATGTCCTGCACTGCTTCCAGAAGAAGACGCCGCGGACCAGCGAGAAGGACATCAAGCTGGCCCGAAAACGATTCAAAAACTTGATGAAGGAGCAGCCATGATCAAGGAACAGCGATTCGCCAGTGTGTGGGATGCCATCGAAGACACGCCGCAGCAGGCCGCCAGCATGCGCGCCCGGTCGGCGCTGATGATGGAGCTTGAGAGCATCATCAAGCAGCGCGGCATGACTCAGGCGGCAGCCGCGGCCCTGTTCGGCGTCACTCAGCCCCGCGTCTCCGATCTGATGCGCGGCAAGATCAACCTGTTCTCCCTGGATTGCCTGATCGACATGGCGACCGTCGCCGGCCTTGAGCCCCACGTCACCATCAAGAAGCCGAAGGCAACACGAAAGCGGCGCGACGAGGAACTGGCAGCGGCTTGACGATTGATCTTTCGAAGATGGACAAGAAGGCGCCTTTTGACGAACTTGAACGACAAAAGAAGCCCATGGCCCCGCAAATCGGGATTGAGCTACCAAGCAAGCCATGACCGCCGACGTCCACCCGGTTGATTCAGGGCTTCATGCGGAACTCAGTTCAGCAATGCTCGATTGATGGTTTATTTGTGGGTTGCGCAGCAAATCACCCGAAGAGCCGCATGAATACAGGGTGCCTGGCGGTGGAGGCAGTCTGGCGCAAACCTGTCTCGGCAAACTCGTTAAGCCTCTTGCATCAAAGCGAGACGCGTGCACGCCCGCTGCCGGCGGTTGTAGCCGCGCTTGATTGCCCTGCGCGCGCCAGGCTTCCAATGCAGGAAGTGGCGCCAGCGCGTAAGGGCATCGTACTCGTCGCCCGAAGTCATGGGGATTGTGTGAGCGCGCTTCACAAAGGCTACACCATCTGAATGACCAACTTCTTGCCGCAGGCACCAGCGTACTTGCGCAGGGTTGCCAGGGAAGGCGAATGCTTCCGGCTGCCGAGGCTCGATTCGATCCTGGCCAGGACCGGCTGGGACACACCCATTCGTTCCGCAACATCGGCTTGGGTGAGGCCCGCATCCTTGCGGGCGTGAAGCAGGGCGCCCAGCGCCGCGAACTCATCTTCCAGTGCGTCGTAGGCAACACGGAACTCCGGATCGGCCTTCCGCTTTTTCACGGCATGAGCCTTGGGGTCGAACGCCACCGGCTGGTAACGGTCTTCGGTCTGGGTAGTCTTAGCCATGTTGAACCTCCTTCAGTCGCTTGCGAGCAGTCTTCAATTCCTTGGGCGGCGTCTGCTGTGTCTTCTTGATGAAGCCATGCAGGACTATGATCCGCCGGCCTATCAGGGTGCAGAAGAACGCACGACCTATTCCCTCTTCGCCCCTGGCTCGAATCTCGAACAGCCCATCGCCGAATGGTCTGGTGTAGGGCAGGCCAAGATTTGGCCCGGACTCAACCATCTGTTCAGCGATGCGGGTGAAACTGGCGTTGATTCCCGCCGGCCATCCCTCAACCTCAGCAAGTACAGCCGCGTTGTAGAACTCGATGGAATAAGTCATGGCGGCAATATAGCATGTATGCTATTAAATTACAAGGAGGCGCTTGGGCTAAAGCCGGGTCGCGGACTACATTTTACGATCGAGAAAATCGGCAGGCCCGCATGCGCGGGCCTTGTCCGTTGAAGCCGAGATTGCCGGCGTCAGTTAGCTACCCCCTGAATGGCCGACAGAGAAAATTTGCACAGTTTGGGGAAATTTTGCGGGGAATGGCAAAACAGAGAATGTGCTGTCGGCCGAAGGCGCCCGTGGCGCGGGGGAATCGCGAATATTTGTGGGGAACTGCCAACTATCAAGACTGGCTGGCGGAGAGGGTGGGATTCGAACCCACGGATGCCTTGCGACATCGCCTGATTTCGAGTCAGGTACAATCGACCACTCTGCCACCTCTCCGTGGGCGCGGATTATACCCGCGAAGCGTTCGTCGATCATAGCCCTCAGGGAGGGAAAGCGTTGTCGAAACTGCCTCGCCTGCTCTGCTGTCTTGCGCTTGTCTGTCTGGCCGGCTGCAGCCGCATCGATCCGCCCGAAGAAGACGGCAGACTGGTCGTTGCGATCAGGGAAACGCCAGGTTCCTTCCAGAGCGAGGGCGCTACCGCGAGCGGTTTTGAACATGACCTTGTTACTGCCTTTGCCGACAGCCTCGGCCTAAAGGTTAACTTCATCCAGGCCGCCGACCTGTACGAACTGAACGATCTGGCACTGGCCGGACGAATCCATCTGGCGGCGTCAATGCCACTGGGCAATGGGCCCTTGCAGTTCTCGACGCCGATCCGCACCGTTACCCAGTGGATTGTCGGCCACAACGATATCCTCGGGCCGGAGCAGTTGTCGGATCTGGCAGGAAAAACCGTCGAGGTGATTGCCGGTTCGCCATTGGCGGACACGCTGCGCGGACTGGACGAGAAGTCCCGCCCACTGGTGATCGAAGTGCCCGGCATCGACGAAATGGAACTGCTGGCACGCGTCGCCGGGCACAAGGCGGAGTTGGCCGCCATGCATGAAATCCATCTCGACCTGGGCGTCAACTTCTACCCGGAGTTGAGACCCCTGCTGCAACTGCCGGGCAAACTCGAGTTTGGCTGGGCCTTTGGCAGCGCAGATGCCGACATGCTGCGCACCAAGGCGAACGCCTTCATCGCCGGTGCCCGCGCCGACGGCACGCTGGCGCGCATCCACGATCGCTACTTTGGCCACATCAAGCGCATCAATGCGACCGGCATTGCGAAATTCCTCGACGACGCAAGAACCAGGCTTCCCACCTGGCGTCGCCACTTTCAATCGGCACAGGATCTGAGCGGCATCGACTGGCGATTGCTCGCCGCGCTGGCCTACCAGGAATCACACTGGGATCCGCTGGCTACCTCGCCCACCGGCGTGCGCGGCATGATGATGCTGACCGAGGACACGGCCGATATCCTGCACGTCAAGAATCGCCTTGATGCACCTGAGAGCATCCGCGCCGGATCCCTCTACCTGGCGCAACTGGTGGAACAGATACCCGCCAGCGCAATGCATCCCGACCGCTTGTGGCTGGCGCTGTCGGCTTACAACCTGGGCATGGGCCACTTCCGCGGCGCTCGCTCCATCGCCAAAATCATGAAGCGCAACCCGGATGTCTGGTACGACATGAAGCAGGTGCTACCCCAACTGGCGCGGCCGGAAATCTATGCGCGACTGAAAAGCGGCGCTGCGCGCGGCGGCGAAGCGGTGATCATGGTGGAGAACATTCGCAGCTACTACGACATCCTCAGCCGCTTCGAGCCGGCCTACGCCTCGCCCTACCCTGCGCAGTCGGCTCTAGGCCAACGCTAGCCCGAGTCAAGCGGCGGTGATCTTCTCCACGCCACCCATCCAGGGCCGCAACGCGGCAGGCACCGTGATGCTGCCGTCCTCGTTCTGGTAATTCTCCAGCACCGCCACCAGCGTACGACCGACCGCCAGGCCGGAACCGTTCAGCGTGTGCAGTAGTTCCGGCTTGTTCTTGTCGTTGCGGAAGCGGGCCTGCATGCGCCGCGCCTGGAAGGACTCGAAATTGGAGCAGGACGAAATCTCGCGATAGGTGTTCTGCGCCGGCAGCCAGACTTCCAGGTCGTAGGTCTTGGCCGCCGAAAATCCCATGTCGCCGGTGCACAACGCCACCTTGCGGTAGGGCAGGTCGAGCCGCTGCAACACGGCTTCGGCGTGGCCGGTGAGTTGTTCCAGTGCGGCCCATGACTGCGACGGATGCACCATCTGCACCAGTTCCACCTTGTCGAACTGGTGCTGGCGGATCATGCCACGCGTGTCCTTGCCGTAGCTGCCCGCTTCGGAGCGGAAGCAGGGCGTGTGGGCGACGAACTTGAGCGGTAGCGCATCGCCCGCAAGAATCTCGCCGCGCACGAGGTTCGTCACCGGCACCTCGGCTGTCGGTATCAGGTAGAGCTTGCTGCCGTCGCTGCGCGGCACCATGAACAGGTCTTCCTCGAACTTCGGCAACTGGCCGGTGCCGAACATGCTCTCGGGATTGACCAGGTAGGGCGTGTAGATTTCCGTGTAGCCATGTTCCAGCGTATGCAGGTCGAGCATGAACTGGGCGAGCGCACGATGCAGGCGGGCGATCCGGCCCTTCATCACGGTGAAGCGGCTGCCGGAGATTTTCACTCCCGCCTCGAAGTCGAGGCCACCCAGCGCGGTGCCGAGGTCGACATGATCGCGCGCCGCGGCGATGACACGCGGCGTGCCCCAGCGCAGCACTTCGACGTTGCCTGTCTCGTCCTTGCCCACAGGTACGCTTTCGTGCGGCAGGTTCGGAATCAATTCGAGAAAAGTATCGAAGCGCGGCATCAGTTCCGCCAGCGCCGTCTCACCGGCCTTGAGATCGTCACCCAGCCCGGCGACTTCCGCCATCACGGCAGAAGCATCCTCGCCTTTGCCCTTCAGCATGCCGATCTGCTTGGACAGCGTATTGCGCTTTGCCTGCAGATCCTGGGTATGCACCTGCAGTCGCTTGCGCTCGGCTTCGAGCGCCTCGAAGGCGGCAGTGTCCAGCGTCACGCCGCGCAAAGCCAGGCGCTCGGCGACGAAGGAAAGATTAGTGCGCAAGCTTTGAATATCCAACATGGTGAGTCCTTATCGTGTCTTCTTCGCCTGGGCATCCAACTCGCGCAGGTGGGCGAGTTTCTCGGCTATTTTCTGTTCCAGCCCGCGCGCCACGGGTTGATACCAATGCACCGCAGGCATTCCATCGGGCAGATACTTTTCACCTGCGGCGTAGCCCTCGGCTTCGTCATGGGCGTAGCGATAATCGGCGCCGAAACCGAGCTCCTTCATCAGCTTGGTCGGAGCATTGCGCAGGTGTTCCGGCACGCCGCGGCTCTGGTCTTTCGCCACAAATGCGCGGGCTGCATTATAGGCGACGTAAGCCGCGTTCGACTTGGGCGCCGCAGCCATGTACAGCACCGCATTGGCCAGCGCCAGTTCGCCTTCCGGGCTGCCGAGGCGCTCGTACGTGGCGCAGGCATTCAGTGCGATTTCCCAGGCCCGCGGATCGGCGAGGCCGACGTCCTCGATGGCCATGCGCACGATGCGCCGCCCCATGTAAAGCGGATCGGCGCCGCCGTCGAGCATGCGCACCAGCCAGTACAGCGCGGCGTCGGGACTGGAGCCGCGCACGGCCTTGTGCAGGGCCGAAATCTGGTCGTAGAAGGCGTCGCCGCCCTTGTCGAAACGCCGCAGGTCGGCGGCCAGCGTCTGTTCGAGGAAGTCGGCGCTGACGACACGGCGACCGGCGGTGGCCACCGCAGTGCGAACCTGCTCCAGCACGTTGAGAAGGCGCCGCGCATCGCCATCGGCATACCCGATCAGGCGATCGCGCGCATCCGGAGAGAATTCCAGATCAGCCAATGCCCTCGTTTGGGCGCGATCAAACAGTTCGCCCAGCTCGACCGCGTCCAGACTCTTCAGCACATACACCGAGGCCCGCGACAGTAGCGCGGAGTTCACCTCGAAGGACGGGTTCTCGGTAGTGGCGCCGATGAAGGTGACGGTGCCTCTTTCGACATAGGGCAGGAAGGCATCCTGTTGCGCCTTGTTGAAGCGATGCACTTCATCGACGAACAGGATGGTGCGCCGCCCCTGCTGCGCCATGACATCGGCCTGCTGCATCGCCTCGCGGATATCCTTAACGCCGGAAAACACCGCCGACAGGGCGACGAATTCGGCATCGAAACTGTCGGCCATCAGGCGCGCCAGCGTCGTCTTGCCGACGCCCGGCGGACCCCACAGGATCATCGAATGCGGTGTTCCCGAAGAAAACGCCAGGCGCAGCGGCTTGCCCTCGCCCAGGAGATGGCGCTGGCCGATTACCTCGTCGAGCGTTGCCGGCCGCATCTGCTCCGCCAGCGGCGCGTGCGCGTTCATCGTCTCGAACAGGTCAGTCGCTGACAACATCGGCCCCGGCGGGTGCGACAAATTGAAACAGACCCGCCGGCAGTGCTGGATTGGCCTCGAAGCGGGTAAAGCGCAGCATCGTCACCTGCGCGAAACTGTCGTGGATTTCCATGCTCACCGGCCGGTTGGCGGCGAAGCCGATCTTGATGCGCTCGAAGCTGGCGTCGCCGCCCTTGGGCGTGGCCTCGACGAACTCGAGGCCGTCCGCCGCGAGGCCCTCCTTGAGTTCGAAGTGCTTGTCCAGATCCTGCCCGGCAAGCAGCGCGGCCGGACTGGAGCCGAACGCCGAACCGAGCTTCTTCACCGCGACCTGATTGAGTTCGGGGTCGTAGCTCCACAGC
>Ga0208566_1002419_pt1 | contig 10025 bp, 3 predicted proteins | sample PL_2010_150m_FD_184159 | JGI IMG/M metagenome (GOLD analysis project Ga0208566, IMG submission 184159) | Freshwater microbial communities from Powell Lake, British Columbia, Canada to study Microbial Dark Matter (Phase II) - PL_2010_150m... | ecosystem: Environmental > Aquatic > Freshwater > Lake... | reverse complement strand
GCGGCGCGGTGAATGCCGGCGCGAATGCGTTGGTAGGCCGCGCAGCGGCACAGGTTGCCGGCCATGGCGTCGTCAATTTCGGCGTCGGTCGGATGGGCAGTCTCCTGCAGCAGCGCGGCCGCCGTCATGATCTGACCGCCCTGGCAGTAGCCGCATTGCGGCACATCGAGTTCCTGCCACGCCTTTTGCAGTGGATGGTCGCCTTGCGCCGTCAAGCCTTCGATGGTCAGCACCTTCTTGCGCCCGACGCTGGACACCGGCGTCATGCAGGAGCGGGTGGGGAGGCCACCCAGGTGCACCATGCAGGCACCGCAGTTGCCAACGCCACAGCCAAACTTGGTGCCGACCAGTCCCAAGGTGTCACGCAGGACCCAGAGCAGGGGCGTGTCGGCTGCTACATCGACCTGATGCGTCACACCGTTGATGTTGAGTGCATAGTGAGCCATGAAGCTACTCCTTTACCGGCAAAGAAGGCGCCAGCCAAACGGCATGGTAGCGAATTTGCCGGCACCGTGCTCTGGCCCTGCTTTGAAGCGCGGGCCTCAGGCGGCGTTGGCGTCCTGATCGCCAAACGCGCCAGCGATTTCCCTGAAAGCGAGGTGTACCTGTTCGAACGCTTCAACAATCAGCGGGTCGAACTTGATGCCCTTGAGACTCAGGATTTCAAGCCGCGCGACCTCGTGTGCCCAGGCCTGCTTGTAGACGCGGGGCGTGGTGAGAGCGTCATAGACATCAGCCACCGCCATCAGGCGCGCTTCCAGCGGGATCTCGCTTCCCTTGAGGTGGCGCGGATAGCCGCTGCCATCCCAGTTCTCATGATGCGCGCCGGCCATCCTGGAGGCGACCATCAGCAGGGAGTCAACCACGGCCTCGCCGCCAGCGGCCACCAGCAGGATCGACTCGCCGATGGCTGCATGCGTCTGCATGATCAGCGTTTCTTCGGGCGTGTGGCGGCCTGGCTTGAGCAGCACATGGTCCGGCACGCCGACCTTGCCCAGATCGTGCATCGATGTGGCTTTCACGATCAGGTCGATGTCATGCTTGGTCAACTGATCAGGGTAGTGACCCGCCGCTGCCAGCGCGTTAGCCAGCGCCTTGACATAGAGTTCGCTGCGCGCGAGGTGCTGGCCGGTCTCATTGTCGCGGTAGCGCGACAGGTGGGTCAATGCGGTGACCATTTTCTCGCGGCTGCGCTCCAGCACATCCAGACTCAGCTCGTGGTATTCGTTCAACACGACTTGCAGTTGTTCGGTCTGCTTGCGTTTGCTGAGGTCCTCGACGATGCTCCAAAGGTATTCCTGACCGTCGCTGCCGGTAATCAGCACGCCATTGAGTGCCACCGGAACAAGACAGCCATCCTTGCGCAGGTATTCCTTTTCAAAAGGGCCAAAGCGACCGCCTTGCTTGAGAAGTTCGCGTTGCGCCGCCTCCAGCGCAGCAAATCGGGGTGGCGACAGGCTGCGTTCATTCAGCTCCATCAACTCCTGCGTGCTATAGCCGCAGATGTTGCGGAAGGCCTCGTTGAATTCGACAAAGCGGCCCGCCAGATCGGTCATGGCGATACCCAGAGGCGAGAGTTCGTACAGGCCGCGCAGTTTTTGATCTCTTTCGCGCAGTGCCGACTCAGCCAGCTTCGTTGAGCTGATATCGGTCACCATGGTGTACAAGCCGCGCACTTCGCGGCCATCGATGTCGGGCAGGTACTGAATCAAAACATCGCGCGGCTGATGACGCTGGGTTGCCGGAAGCCGACGTTCGAACTGTTGCACCTCGCCGCGCAGCGCCGCTTCGAGGTAGGGCAGGTTCAGCCGGTAGGTTTCCTCGCCGATGACATCGCGTAAATGCATGCCTGGCAAACGATCCGGCTCGATGCCGGCCCAGTCAGCATAGGCCAGGTTGCCAAAGCGGTTGCGCAACTCGCGATCCCAATAGCCCACCATGGTCGGGATGTTGTTGATGATGGTGTGCAGGTCCTGATCGCTTTGGTGAAAGCTCTTTTCGGCGCTGATCAACTCACCCAGAATGGTTGTTCCACCAGCCGCCAGCAGGTTCTTCAGGTGGTCCACTTCGGCGTGCAGGCGCCGGTTCTCCGACGCAAGCTGGCGCAAGGCCTTTTCGGTTGAAGCAGGTGCGGCTAGTACATCAACACGCAAGTTGTGAAACATAATGACGTCCCAGCTTGCGATCCGCATCCTGTCGCGTGAAATTCCATTCGATGGCTCGTTGCTCGGCATTGCGTGTTTGCTGCCAGGCAGCCACTTCGGATTGCAGAAGTTCTCTATTTCCAATGCGTCGATCCAGACACTGCCTACTGAGGATGCCAATCTCGATCTCAGCCATATTGAGCCAGCTCGCGTGCTTTGGCGTGTAGTGGAACTGCACACGGCGCAGGAGCTTGTTGGCAGCGCGCACTCCCAGCACGTCGTCGAAGCACTTTTTGAAGTGGGTGTTCAGGTTATCGAGCACCAAGTGAATTCGTCGTGCCTTGGCGTAGGCGCCAGTGAGCAGCCCATTGATGAAGGCGACGAAGTCAATCTTTCCCCGACGCTCGGTGACCGAGACGATTCGCTTGCCACCCTTGGGCTCGACAGCCACAAACAGGTTGGTTGTTCCGTTGCGCACGTACTCGTAGTCCTGCTTGGTTGGGCTGTGTGCTGTCATGGGCAGGGGCTTGCGGCTGTGGTCGATGAACTGCAGACTCTTCTCGTCAATGCAAATGACGGGTTCGGTTTTGGACATGGGTCGCGCGTACAGTTCGAGCAGAGCGTACATGCGCTCCCGGTATTCCTGGGTCAGTACACCGATGCACCACATTACCCGGCGCCAGGGTTTGAGATCGTTTTTTTGAGCATGCGTCGCACGGTTTCCCGGCTCACGCACTCCAAGCCTGGCTCTTGGCGAGCAGCGCGTTCGAGCTCCATCATCGTCCAGCGCTGGCGCCCCGCCGGTGGCGCCGAACAGGCCAAGGCCGTCACTCGCGCCTCTGCGTTGGTGTCGTACTGGCGTGGGCGCCCCGAACGTTCTACGTCGAACAACGCCAGCTCCAGACCACCTTGCAAATACGCGGCACGGGTCCGCCACACAGCCGTGCGACCTATACCCAGCACGGCCATGATCTGGGATTCCGGTACGCCGCGATCCAGACACGAAAGCACATGTGCACGATTGACCTCGCGCGCCTGATGCAAGCCCTTGCTGCGAATGCCTTCGACAATCGAGCGATCCTCCTCGCTCAGGTTCAGTTCTGTCTGGCGCATGACCACTCCTGTGTATGCCGGTTGGCGATAACGAGAGTGTAATCATGTTTCGTTATTTATATGTCACTATACTAGCGTCACCATCACCACCGGTAGCAGTGGGAACGAGACGGGCGACATCACCGTGTCCAGCGCCATTGCCACCGACACCGCTGCGGGCACCCGCATCCTCACGCTCACCGCTGCCGGAGCCATTAACATCAACGCCGCCATTGGCAATACAACTGGCACACTAAATCTCACCCTCAACTCGACCAATGGTGGCATCAGTGGTGCCGGAGCAATATCCGGTACGGGCACAACCACGTTCAACGTTGCCAGCGCAGCGGGTAGTGGAATTTACAGCGGCATTATCAGCAAGACGACCCTAACTAAATCTGGCCTGGGAATGCTCACACTCTCCGGCGCCAACACCTACACCGGTATCACCACGGTGAGCGCTGGAACGCTGAGAATTACAGATAACGCGGCACTCGGTAGTGCTTTAAGTGTCAGCACAGACCACACTGTTGTCAGCGCCAATGCAACGCTTGATCTTCAAGGCGCTACGCTGTTGTATGAAAACGTCACGCTGAACGGCGGCACGCTCAAAGCCAGCACCAGTAGTTTTATCAACGGCAACATCATTTTAGGCGCTGCCACCTCTTATTTTGATGCTGATGCCAGTGCCACGCTATCCGTCGGCAATGGTTCGGGCGGCATCATCAGTGGTGCCACCAAAAATATCGAAAAAGGTAGCGGTACTGGCATCGTTTCCCTGGGGAGTGCGAATACATTCACCGGGACCACCAAAGTTAATGGTGGAACGCTGAAAATCACCAATATCGACGCTTTGGGCACCACTGGCACCACCGTCAACACCGGCGGTACGCTTAATTTGGCCACCGGCGGCACCGTCACCGAGCCGGTAACCTTGAACGGTGGCACGCTGACCAGTCTCAATAGCAATGACACGCTTTCTGGCACGGTCACGCTGCAGATCGACAGCACCGTTGATGCAGGGAGCGGCCGGACATTGACACTGAACGGCGATATCAGTGGCGCCAGCAAGAACCTGATCAAAGGAACCGGCGCTGGTACGGTATCGCTCAATGTATCCAATACTTATACGGGTACCACAACCATCAATGGCGGTACGTTAAGAATATGGTCCGCGCCGGGCGCATTAGGCGGTGTCGGCACCACCGTCAACAGCGGTGGTACGCTCGATTTGTATGGGCTTCCCAGCGGCCTAACGCTCACCACAGAAACAATCACCCTGAACGGCGGCACGCTGACAAACACCAGCAGTGCCACATCAACCACGATCTCTAATCCCGTTGTACTTTCGGCGCAAAGTACGGTCGACGCCGGATCGGGCGCTACATTGAATTTGTCCGGTGTGATCAGTGGCGCAGGAATGAACCTGGTTAAAGGGGTCAACAACACCAGCACCGGCACGGTCACTCTTTCAGGGGCCAACACCTATACAGGTACTACCACGGTCAATTACGGTACGCTGCGAATTGACCATGCCAGCGCATTAGGGACCAGCGGCACCACAGTGAACACGGGTGCGTCGTTAGATGTCTACGGGATCACACTGAGCGACGAACCCATCACCTTGGCCGGTGGCACCCTCAAAGCCAGCCACGCGACTGTCGACTCAAGCATCTCCAGCCCAATTACCTTGAGCGCCGGCAGTATCATTAACGTAGTCACTACCGGCCGCACCCTGACCATTTCCAGCATCATCGACGACGGTGCAGGTAGTTTCGGCATAGGCAAAACTGGCCCTGGAATACTCGCGCTAACCAATGCCAATACTTACGACGGCACCACCACCGTCGGTGCAGGCACGATCAAGACATCCAACGCGGCAGCGCTTGGCAGCACGACGGGTGGCACCACCATCAACAGCACTGGCACGCTTGATCTGGGCACCACGGCAATCAATGCCGAAACGATCACCATCACCAACGGCACACTGACCGTTGGCGGCAACCAAAACTTGACCGGCGCACTGGTGCTTAACGGCACTGCAAATAACATCAACATCACTGCAGGGACGTTGACAGTTGATAACCCGGTCACCGGTGCCTATGCTTTTACCAAGCAAGGTGCCGGCACGCTGCTGTTGAATGCCACCAATACCTTTTGCACCTCCTGTACAAGTGCAACAAATAGTGGCTTTGCCGTAACCGCAGGGACCTTGCGCAGTGGCGCAATTGGGGCTATTCCGTCAAGCGTCATGTCTGCCGATGTTTCCGTTGGAACTTGGGATCTGAATGGTTTTGACGCGACGGTTGGCGGCGGTACAGCCGGGGGGATTACGGGGAGCGGCGGCTTTATTTCGCTAGGTGGCGCAACGCTGACCATTGACACAAAAGCCGCACCGTCGGCTTTTACCAGCATCATTTCTGGTGCCGGTAATATTGTTAAAGCGGGCATTGGCACACAACAATTTGGCGGTGCCAACACCTACACAGGTACCACCACTGTCAGTGCCGGCACACTTCAAGTCAATACTGTCAATGGCCTGGGGGCGACCGGTTCTGGCGCAGAAACAATTGTCCAAAGTGGTGCCTCTTTAACGTATGGATTTACAGACTCTATTGCTGAGAATCTGACCCTGAACGGCGGGACGCTAAAGATTCCTAATTTCTATTCTCCAACTCAAACGGGAACTATTACCCTTGGAGCGAACAGTGCGGTAGATGTCAATTCTGGTCGGACGCTAACTGTTTCCGGTAATGTCAGTGGCAGCTACAACCTCAACAAAACCAGCACGGGTACGCTAATACTTTCGGGAACCAACAGTTACAGCACCACTAGCGTTGCTGCCGGCGTACTTGAGCTTGATGCGCAAAGTGCCGTTGGCACCGGGGGATTTACCTTGGCGGCCAGCACAACACTTAAGACCATTGCAAATATAGACCTGGGAACCCAAGCCATCACCCTTAACGGTGCGGCAACTTTTGACGTTGCGAGCGCCACCACATTGACGCTGGGCGGCAATATTTCCGGCGGCGGTGGCATCACCAAAACCAGCAACGGCACCTCGCTGCTATCTGGCAGCAATAGCTACACCGGGCTGACTACGGTCAGCGCAGGCACACTCAAGCTTGGCAGCACAACGGCGCTTGGTACTGCAGCCGCTGGCACTAGCATCACTAGCGGTGCGACGCTCGACCTTAACGGCTTTACCCTAAGCACAGGAGAGGCACTCACAATCAATGGCACCGGCATCAGCGGCACCGCTGGCGCGCTAACCAACAGTTCGGTCACCGCAGCAAGTTATAGCGGACTCATCACACTGGCCGGTGCCAGCACCATCAATGCCAGTACCGGCAGCATCATGCTTACCAATGCTGGCACCATTACTGGGGCATTCGGGTTAACTCTGGATGGTGCCAGCACCGGCAGCAGCCTCGACAGCATCATTGGCACCGGAGTGGGCACGCTAACCAAGCAGGGTAGTGGAGCCTGGGTACTTTCCGGCGCAAACACCTACACCGGCAGCACGACCCTTAACGCGGGCACACTCAGCATCAGTGCAGACAATAATTTGGGCGCCGCGCCAGTTACCGTAACCCCTGGCAAACTGGTCATCAACGGTAGCGCTACATTGGCCAGCACGGCCACTTTTGCGCTCAGCAGCAATCGCGGAATGAGCTTTGGCACTGGCGCTAACGCCGGCTTGAATGTTGCGAGCGGTACCACACTTACCTACAACGGCATCATCGCCAGCACGACTGCTGGGCTCAAAAAAATAGGTGATGGTACGCTGTCGCTCGGCGGTGCCAACTTATTCACTGGCGCAGTGGCGCTAGACGCTGGAACGCTGGTAGCAACAAATGCCACAGCGCTGGGAACCATCGCCGGTGGTGTTACGGTAGCTAGCCCTGCCACGTTAGAGGTTCAGGGTGTCGCCATCGGTGCTGAAGCACTAACACTAAACGGCACGCTCAAGGGCACTGGCACCACCAGCAGTTTTGCTGGAGCCATCACCCTGGGTGCTAACTTAAGCATCGATACGGCCAATGGCACAATATTCACGCTATCGGGCATCATTGCCGATGGTGCCTCAACTTACGGACTGACCAAGACTGGCGCCGGCACGTTAGTGCTTACTGGTTCAAACACTTACGACGGCATCACAGCACTCAATGGAGGCACACTTAAGATATCCGGAAGCGGCACGCTGGGCAGCACCTCGGCCGGCACCACAGTGGCCAGCGGTACCACACTGGACCTTAGCGCAGGCACCAGGGAGTCCTTGAGCATCAATGGCGGCACGATCAAAACGGGCGGTACCAGCGGATCTGTCGTACTCGAGGCTGGCGGTGCAACAATAGAAATTGCCAGTGGATTAGGAAACTATTCAGGTGTCATTTCTGGCAGCGGGGGCATTACCAAGATAGGTGCAGGCACATTTGTTTTTGGTGGCAGCACTACTAATACGTATACAGGCGCCACGGTGATCAATGCTGGCACGGTTAAGATTGGTGCAAATAACATTTCTCTAGCAGGTTCAGCATTCACTGTTGCAACCAGCACCTTCCTGGATATTACACAGTTCAACACTACGCTGGGTTCAATTGCCGGAGGGGGCAGCATTCTCTTGAGCGATAGGACACTGACCGTTGGTGCGGACAACAGCAGCACTACTTTTTCGGGGACGATTTCTGGCGCAACTGTGTTCGGTGGCGGAGCCGGTAAGTTGGTAAAAAGTGGTGCCGGCACGCTTACCTTGTCGGGCAACAACGCCTACGACGGCATCACTACCATTAACGCTGGCACGCTGGCGGTTACCAGCAATAATGCACTCGGAAATTACCTAGCTACCAACAACGGAACATCCGCGGTTGACCATCGCACCTACGTCAACGCGGGTGCGACGCTGGATTTCAATAACGTTAACTATTCCAGCGCTGAGGCGGTCGTCCTTAACGGCGGCACGCTCAAAACCAGCAGCGGCACCAGCAGCTTTACTGGTACGGTGACGCTCAGCGCGAACAGCATGATTGATGTATCCGGCACGCTACTGACCCTGTCTGGGGTCATCAACGATAGTACATCCACCTTCGGTCTGACTAAGACGGGCAGTGGCAAGGCTGTACTCTCTGCCTCCAACACCTACGATGGCAGCACAAGCATCAATGGTGGCGCGCTGTCCATCGGCGCGCTGGCCAACATCGGCACCGGCAACCTAGCGCTGGGTGGTGGCACACTGGAAGCGACCAACGACCTCAATCTCGGCAGCCGCACGGTGACGCTGACGGCGGACAGCACGCTCAATGCTGCCAGCACCAAGACGATCTCGGGGGGCGTCTTCAGCGCCTCGGGGCGCAACCTGACGTTAGCCGGCGGCGGCAATTTCACGCTGACCAGCACCAGCAATGACTTTGGCACCGTCACAACGGCCAGCGCCACGACGGTGGCGCTGGTCGATACCAATGACCTGACACTGGGCGCGACGACTGTCAGCAGTCTCAACGCACAGGCTGGAGCCGGCGGCGGCACCCCGGGTGCAGGCAATCTCATACTGAATGGTGCGATCAGCGCCAGCCTGGCGGGCGCCAATGCCAATGCGGTGGTCCTTGCCACTGGCAACGGCAGCAGCGTTTTCACCAACAATGTGGGAGCCAACGCAATCACCCTGAGCGGCAGCGGATCGCCGCGCTGGCTGGTGTATGTAAATGACCCCTACACGGCCGGAAACACCTTCGGCGGTTTGAAGAGTTACAACGACGGCATCTTTGGCAAGGTGTACACCGGCTATACGGGCACGGCTTATGCGCCGGGCAGCGTCACAGAGACCGGCAACCGCTACCTCATTCGCGTGCCATCTTCGGTGTCTAGCGCGACGACGGTGACGGTGAATACGCTGGACAACAGCAAGACCTACGGTGAGGCGCTGACGCTGACCGAGAGCGGTTACACGATTTCTTATTCCGCCGGCACGGTGTCGTTGCCGGAGTTTTCCGAAGGACGGCCGAGCTGGATTATTGGTACCGCGGGGCTGACCTCTGGCGGCACGGTGGCAGGCGCCACTGTTATAGGCGGTACCAGCGGTACGGCGCTCTACCCGGTCAATGTGAGTGGGTTGAGTAGCAACGATGTCGCCAAAACAATTCGGTACAACCTTGGCAACATCATCATCGGTGCACGCCCGCTGACTCTGAGCACGACGGCGGGGTCGGTGCAGAGCCGTGAGTACGATGGCACGACCAACGCCACATTCGCTGTGGCACCAAGCTTCACACTTGGTAATATCTTCAATAGTGACAGCGTGAGCCTGATCGGAACCGGCACTGTCAGTTTTGTCGATAAAAATGTTGGTGCGGCCAAGGCGACGACCTGGGGTGGTCTGACGTCGAATAACGCCAACTACACCCTGCCGACGAGCTTGCCGACCTTCACCGGCGGCATCACGGCGCGCACCCTCACGCTGTCGGCCACGGCACAAGACAAGACCTATGACCAGAGCGCCACTGCGACGCTGACCGGCCTGACCGGCGACCGCAAGATTGGCGGCGATGACCTGAGCTATAGCGCGGCCAGTGCCAGCTTTGCCTCGGCCAACGTGGCACGTAACGGCAATGCGGTGATCGCGCAGAACGTGACGGTGAGCGGCCTGGCGCTGGCGGGTGTTGATGCGGGCAACTACAGCCTGAGCAGTACCGGCGCAACGACTACCGCGACCATCAACCCCATCGCGCTCTCGCTCACCGGCGCGACCGGCACCAAGCAATATGACGGCAGCACCGTGTTGTCAGCGCCGAC
>Ga0208566_1002418_pt1 | contig 10030 bp, 9 predicted proteins | sample PL_2010_150m_FD_184159 | JGI IMG/M metagenome (GOLD analysis project Ga0208566, IMG submission 184159) | Freshwater microbial communities from Powell Lake, British Columbia, Canada to study Microbial Dark Matter (Phase II) - PL_2010_150m... | ecosystem: Environmental > Aquatic > Freshwater > Lake... | reverse complement strand
CTCGATGAAGTCAATCTGGACTTTCAGATACTTGGCCCGGCCCCCGGTGACGGCGGCGAGGTTGAACTGTTGATCGCCGCGTCACGCAAGGAAAAAGTCGAAGATCGTGTCGCCGCCGTCGAAGCAGCCGGATTGAAGGCATTGGTGATGGATGTCGAGACCTATGCCACCCAAACCGCCGCCGACCTGATCGTCAGGCAACTGCCCAACGGCGGTCGCGACCGCGCAGTCGCCATCGTGGATATCGGCTCCACGATGATGCACATCAATGTGTTGCTCAACGGGCAGTCGGTCTACATGCGCGAACAGACTTTCGGCGGTAATCAGTTAACCCAAGAGATTCAGCGCCGTTACAGCCTGTCCGCCGAAGAAGCGGAAATCGCCAAGCGTGGCGGCGATCTGCCGGAAAATTATGCGGCCGATGTGCTGCAACCCTTTATGGACACGATGTCGTTGGAAGTGGCGCGCGCCATGCAATTCTTCTTTTCATCAACCCAGTACAACCGGGTGGACCATATCCTGCTGGCCGGCGGCTGTGCCAGCATCCCGGATCTGGATCAGGTGGTGACTTCGCGCACCCAAATCGACACACGCATCGCCAATCCTTTCCTCGGCATGGCGCTCAACAGCAGCGTCAAGGCGCGCCAGCTCAGTGCGGACGCCCCTTCGTTGCTGATTGCTTGCGGCCTTGCATTGCGGAGATTTGACCCATCATGATCCGCCTTAACTTTGGTCGTAAGCCGACATCCGACGAAGCGGCAAAAAGTCTGTCTTTGGGAGGAGCTGCTCAAGACACCGTCCCTCGTCAGACTGTTGCTACGACAACGCTGTCATTCGATCTGATTCGCATCAACCTTCTCCCCCATCGCGAGATGAAGCGCGCTGCGCGGCAGCGTCAATTCATTTTTCTGACGGCTTCCATCTCGGTGCTGGCGATGCTGATCATCGTGCTGATACACGGCATTATCGGCGGTAAAATCGACAACCAGGGGGCGCGCAATAGCTATCTGGAAGGGGAAATAACCAAGCTCGACAAGCAGATCGACGAAATCCAGAAACTGAAGGAACAGATTCAGGCCATGCTGTCGCGTAAGAAAGTAGTGGAAACCCTGCAAAGCAACCGTTCGCAATCGGTTTATCTGCTCGACCAGATGGTGCGCTTGTTGCCGGATGGCCTTTACCTGAAATCCTTCAAGCAAACCGGCAGCCTGGTCAACATTCAGGGTTATGCGCAATCCAACGCGCGAGTCGCGACCTTCATTCGCAACCTGGAGGCGTCGCCCTGGCTGGAATCGCCGGAATTGATCGAAACCAAGGCGGTGACGGTCGACAAAATACGTCTCAACGAATTTTCGCTCAACGTCAAATTGACCCCGCTCCAACCGCCAGAGGATGAGAAAAAGGGAAAAACCGAGCCGAAACTCAAGGATAAGAACTCGTGAAAAGTCCTGACCTCAATTTCAAGTTCGACCTGGATGAGTGGAAGCGGCTCGACCCAAAGAATGTCGGAAACTGGCCGACAGCCCCTAAAGTGGTGGTGCTGGCGGGGCTTTTTTTGCTGTTGCTGGCCGGTGGTTACTGGTTTGACTGGAGCGATCAGTTAGCCCAGCTCGAGACCGCACACCAGAAAGAGGAAACGCTAAAAGCCGCCTTCATGGACAAAAAAAAGCAGGCGATCAATCTGGACACCTACCGCCAGCAATTGAAAGATCTGGAACAGGCATTTGGTGCCTTACTCAAGCAATTGCCCAACAAATCCGAAATGGATGCGCTGCTGACCGATATCAACCAGGCTGGCTTGGGGCGCGGGCTGGAATTCGAATTGTTCAAGCCGGAACCCAGGGAAAATATCTCCGAATTTTATGCCGAGTTGCCGATCGCCGTGCGCATTACCGGCCGATACCATGATCTCGGCGCCTTTGCCAGTGACGTTTCGCTGCTGCCGCGGATTGTGACGCTCAATGATATTGGCGTTTCGATCGGCAAGGACAATGTGCTGACCATGGATGCCATTGCCAAGACTTACCGCTATCTGGACGACGATGAAGTCGCCGCGCAACGCAAAGTGGCAAAGGAAAAAGCGGACAAAGCCAAGGCTGCGAAGGAGGGTAAGAAATGAGAGCACGCCTGACCGCTCTTGTATGCCTGGTGCTGGCGGCGTGCAGCGGCGGCAACCTGGATGATATCCGGCAGTTCGTGGAAAATTCCGGCCAAGGCTTGCGCGGCAAAGTGGAAACCTTGCCCGAAGTGAAACCCTACGAGCCATTTGCCTATAACGCATTCGACCTTGCCGATCCCTTCAAGCCGCGTAAGATCGATCCGGGCAAAGGCAAGGAAGGCGGCCTGCAACCCGATATGACGCGCCGCAAAGAACCGCTGGAAATGTACCCGCTGGAAAATCTGAAAATGGTCGGCTTCCTGCAAAAAGAGCATATGAATTACGCCTTGATCGGCACGCCGGAAAAAGACTTGCACCAAGTCAAGGTGGGCAATTACCTGGGCCAGAATTTCGGCATCATCACTGACGTTGTGATTCGCAACATCAGCGATGCCGAAATCAAACTGACCGAGCTTGTTCAGGACAGTTCCGGCAATTGGACGGAAAGACAAACCAATATGGTGCTGATCGGGGATGAGGCGGAGCAAAAATCGTCCCCGACTGCGCAAAAGTAAGCAGAGGCTGCTATGAAGATAACCAACCCGTTGAGTTCCATCCGTTTTTACCTGGCATGTGTCGTTGCCCTGACGTTTGCCGGCGTTCCCGCGCAATCGGTAGAAATGGCCGCGTCCGCCGCCCCAACGCAGAATAGTATCGAATCTCTGGAACACCACACTACATTGGAAAACGGCAAGATCGTGCTCAAAATCGGCATGAAACAGCCACTCCCAGCGGTACCCGCTGGCTTTACCCTGAACAACCCGCCGCGCATTGCGCTGGACTTTCCCGAAACCGCCAATGCGTTGGGCAAAAGCAGCTATGAAGTTGGAGAAAGCGCGCTACGCAACCTGAACATCGTCCAGGCAGGCAGCCGTACCCGCCTGGTATTCAACCTGGCCAAGCCGGCTGCCTACGAAACCAAGCTGGATGGGAAATATTTGCTGGTGACCGTGCAAAATGCCAATACCACCAGTACGGTAACCAACGTGACGCAACGCTTCGCCGAAACAAAAATCGACGCCCCGCAACCGCATATTCTGAAGGTGGTCGATTTCCGGCGGGGCAGCAATGGCGAAGGACGGATAGTCGTCGATCTTTCCGACACCAATACCGAAATCGACATTCGAACCCAAGGCAAAAATCTGGTGGTCGATTTTCTTAATACCACCGTGCCCCGCAGCCTTGAGCGCCGGCTCGATGTAGTGGATTTCGCCACGCCGGTACAGACGGTCGAAACCCTCGCTCAAGGCAACAACACGCGCATGACCGTCGAACCTAAAGGCTTGTGGGAATATTCGGCATATCAGGCGGATCGCCAATTCATTATCGATGTCAAGGCGGTAGCGGAAGATCCCAACAAACTGGTGCAGAGCGGCAAACCCGGCTATGCCGGCGAAAAATTGTCGTTGAATTTCCAGAACGTGGAAGTCAGGGCGGTGCTCCAGATCATCATGGATTTCACCGGGTTGAATATCGTTACCAGCGACTCGGTCACCGGCAGCCTGACCTTGCGTTTGAAAGACGTGCCGTGGGATCAAGCGCTGGACATCATCCTCAACGCGCGCGGACTGGATAAGCGTAAAAACGGTAACGTCATCTGGATTGCGCCGCGCGACGAGTTGGCATTGAAAGAAAAGCTCGAGTTGGAAGCGCGCAACCAGATTGCCGATCTCGAACCGTTGCAGACCGAGTATTACCAGCTCAACTATTTACGCGCTGATCAGGTCAAAAACATCCTGACTGGCGTGGTCGGCACGGCTGCCGACAAGGAAGAGAAGATCAAATGCCAAGCGCGCTTCGATGAAGGCCAGGGAATATCCTCAGCAGGTGGCGCTGTTGCAGCAGGCGGCGGTGCAGGAAACGCAACCCCACAAATCTTGTCCAAGCGCGGCAGCGCCACCTATGAACTGAAGAAAAACGTACTGATCGTCAACGACGTTCCCAGCAAGCACCAGGAAATCCGCAAGGTGTTGAGCGTGATAGATGTCCCAGCCAAGCAGGTGGTGATCGAATCGCGCATCGTGTTGGTGGACGATCGTTTCAGCAAGCAACTGGGTGTCCGCTTTGGGGTGCAGTCGTATGCCCAATCTGGCGGAACCGCGCTAGGCGTTTCGCAAAACATCACCAACAGCCAGGCGCTGGCGCTCGCACGCAACCCTCTGGGACCGGTCAACACAGGATATGGTGCGACCACCACGGTAACTGCTGACGGCACGACAACCACGACATTGAATAGAACAAGCAACATCGGCTCAGGCGCATCGAGAAATCCAGGCGGTGCCGATGCCAACATCAACCTGCCGGTTGGCAACGCAGCAGGGGCGCTGGGCCTGACGCTGATGAACATCGCCTCCGGGAACCTGGTCAACCTCGAACTATCGGCAATGGAAGCCGACAATCGCGGCAAAGTGGTCGCCAGCCCGCGGGTGATGACCTCCAATCAGCGTCCCGCATTCATCGTCCAGGCGGTGGAAGTCCCGAACATCACGCCCGGAACCGGTACCTCGCTGGCAACCTTCAGCTATCGTCAAGTCGGTATCTGTCTGCTGGTCAATCCGCAGATACTCAACAACGATACGATAGTTTTGGATGTGGAGGTCAACAAAGACACCCTGGGTGAAAAATTGTCTTTCAGCGGCTACGACAACTTCCTGGTGGATGCTCGCAAAATCAAGACCCAGGTTCTGCTGAACAATGGTGAGACGGCGGTTCTGGGTGGCATCTTCGAGCAGGAAACCCACAACGACGTGGAGAAGGTGCCGCTGCTGGGCGATCTTCCGTTGCTGGGAAACTTGTTCAAAACCACCTCGAAAAAAGACGACAAGAAAGAATTGCTGATTTTCATTACACCGAAAATTCTCAGCGACAACCTGAATATGCACTGAGGGTTGGCTGAAACCGGATAGGAAAAACCGGCGATAGCACCAAAGAGCGCGCTTGATGTTCGCCAGCTGCTTTTGTATAGTGCGGCTCTGGGGTTCTGATTCAGACAGAATTAATAATATTTAAGGGGTTCAAGTGAATATCATGGCACATCGCCCGTCCGGCTTCTCGTTCCTGGCAACGGCTTTCATTTTGGGTGTTCTGACGCTGCTTTCCGGTTGCGGGAGTGGTTCCGGGGGAGGCACCGCGACGGCTACTGCGACCGCGCTTGCGATTTCTCCGACCACCCCAACTGGAAGCGCAGGCCAGACGCTGAATTTCGTGATCACCGGAGGGGCGCCGAGCTATACGGTCACCTCGAGCAACCCATCCGTTGCCACTGTTTCCGCCGTCAGCTCATCCGGCGGCCAGTATAGCTTCACCGCCACGCTGACCAGCGCAGGCGTTGCGACGATGACCGTCGTGGATTCCAAAAGCACCGTAGTAAAGACTGACGTAACAGTGACAGCCAACGCTGCGGCTTCGCTGATAACCTCCGCACCCTCCACCGTCACCATCGGTGTTGGGGTGATCTATCAGCAGAGCTATACCATCGGCGGCGGCACGGCACCCTATACGGTCACCAGCGCCAATACCAACGTAGCCACGGCAACCAGTAGTGGCTCAACGATAACTATCACCGGCGTAGCCGCTGGGACAACCAGTGTTTTGGTCAAAGACTCGACGGGAACCTCATCGGTGACGATTGCGGTGAATGTGGCAGCCGTGACCGGTACCGGCTTTACTGTTCTTGGCGCCGGTACTTGGACCATCACCGGGGCTTGCCCTGGTGGCGTTCCTCCTTATGCGGTGTACTACATCAACGGTGGGATACCGCCCTACACCGTGTCGTCAACCGTCCCTCAGGTTGGCACAGTGTTGTCGGCGGTCCCCACCGCCGCGGTGACGGCGGCGGCTAACACCGTATGGGTGTATGCAACCGGCGGATCTTTTGTGGTGGCATGGCCGAATTCGCCCTGCGTCGGAAGCGGAACAGCTTCGTTTGAGGTAAAGGACTCGACCGGCACTGTCGTATCACCGGCCCCGACATTCGTGGTAACTTGGACCCCCTAAACAAAAACCAGGTAGGGCTAAGCAAGCCCATACACAACAACAAGCCCCTCCTACGAGGGGCTTGTTGTTTGGAACAGCGGAAAATGTTTAACAGACTGACCGGCCAAAATCGTCGAGGCTACTTAAGCTGCAACTCGAAATTTCCTTCCCCCCGCTCTACCGCGATCAGACGCAGCAGCGGCGCGAGGTTTGGCTGATGCTGCCGGGGAATGCGCGCGCTTGCCAGGAATGCAGGCTGGGCGCCGTTAACCCACGAGCCTTTGCCGTCGAGTTGGAGCGGCCCCTGTAGAGTGCCGAGCGCGGCATGAGTCGCAATGCCATCAGATGTTAAGCGCAGTTCATAGTCCCCCAGCGGGGCTAGCGAGGTAAGCGCCGAGCCGGCGGCGCGCCATTGCAGCGTGGCTGCGCCGCTCACGCCGCCGCGCCCGGCGGAAAGCTGCTCGACGTGAAGCAGCACCTCGCCGGTGAGAGCCAAGGGCGCCAGCCTGGGTACTGCCAATCCCAGCGCAGTTACCGGCAAAGCTATATCGGCGTTGGCGAATGCTATCCCCGAAATGGATAGGGTCACCGGCAAATATCTGGTTGCGCGATCCAGCGCGATTTCGCAAACCAGGTGTCCGCGCAGCAAGGATGCCGGCAGAAAACGCCAGGACAGACTTTTTGCCACGCCGCCAAGCCCCCCCGCGTTACGAATCTCGATCTGGCCAGCTCCCGACCACAGCGTGCCTTGCGCTTCGGCCAGACGCAGTTTGCCGTCGCTCGCTCGTTGCAGGCCGGCATCGACCAGGGTTGCCGGCGCAGTGACGGCAAGCCCGATCAGATAAGCGCCGAGTCCGACGGCGAGCGGCCTCCAGCGCATGGTTTACTGCGACTTGGCGCGGCTGAGGGTGGCAGAAACGCTGACCAGACCCGGCGTGGATAACGCCTCGGTGCGGCAAGCGCTCAGACGAACCTGCTGGGCTTGCAGGTTAGAGACCCAGGCCAGCCAGTCAGCGAACGCTACGGCGCCGAACTCCACCAGCACTTGGTTGCCGTCCGGTGCATCGATTCGGGTCATGGCATGAGATAACCCGGCTGCGCCGACCTGGGTCTGCACCAGCGTGCGCAGGTCGGTTTGCGAGGCTGGGAGAGGGGGTGCAGCGCGCAGCCGCGCGAATTCAGAGGCATCCTGATCGAGACGGCCGGCCTGCGCGTGCAAGCTGGCAACCGCCGCCCCCAATTGCAGGCGCGCCCGGCTCGCCGACTGAACCAGCCACAGATACAAGGCGCTGCCGAGAACGATGGTCAGCACGACAATGACGATGCGCTCTCGTGGTGCCAGCGATTTCCAGATAGCAAGAATTTGCGCTTTCATATGGCCCTCGCGGTGAGGATGATCGTTCCGCGCGGGGAACGCGTCGACGCCTGCGAAGCGTCGACATTCAGGCCCATCTGGTTCAGGCGCGTCACAATCCGGCGCACCCCGGTTTCTTCGCTGGCGGCGAGTTCCAACGTCATCCGCCCACTTTCATAGGCGACGATGCGCAGGCTACCTACCGGAAGTTCCTTGAATGCCGTTGCCAGTTTTTCTATCATCGGCAGAAAATCGCTGCTGTCGGGTTGGTTGGCGGCGTGGCGCGCCTCGGCGAGCTTGCGGCGCATTTGCAGCGCCGGATCGACCACCGCGACCGCATCGGGAAAAGCGACGCGAAATTGCCTCTCCATTTGCCGGCGCAAGTCGCGTTGCTCGCCCGCGAGCAACGCCCAGTCGGCAACCAGCGCCAACGCGTGAATCGCCAGCGCGGTGGCGGCAATCCACGCGGCCGGGCGTAACTGCGCCAACACACCGGAAAAATCCTGCCAGCGCCGCCGCTCCTGCGCCAGACTGACGCCCGCGTCGGGCGGCGCGGTGCGCCAGCCCCATGCTCCCACGGGGCGCAACGCGACCCCGAGTTGGCGTTGCCATGCTGCAAGATCCGGCAGCGCATCCGGCGCAGTCAGATAGAGCGCTATCGCGCTCGGCGTTACGTGACGGGCTTGCGCTTCTTCGAGCATGAGCTGCAAGGATAGCGGCGGCGTTTCCCGGTTGCCACAATCGGTAGCGGCGCCTTCGAACTCCCCGCTACGCACGAATCCCTCGCGACCGCCCCAGGCCAGGCTCCATTCCCCGCTCGCCCTAGGCAATAACAAGCTCTCGCAGTGAACCTCGCAGGCCCGGATGCCGACTGCGGCCAGCGCATCGAGCCAGCGCTTCAAGCCGGCCTTGTCCACCACCGCCAGCACATCGCGGTTTTCGGCACAACCGAGCCAGCTTACCTGGTTGGCTTCCGGCTCACCCAGCGTTTCTTCTTCAACCGCAAAAGCCAGCACCGCGCCGGCACGGCGCTTGGCGGCGGGGGGCAAGTTCGCGCGGGTGATCAGGACTTGCGCAGCGGGAATCACCAGTTGTACCCGCTGGGCGCGCTGCGGTAGCCCGGCAAGATGGCCCTCGCCGATTACCGCTGCGGCGCTGTCGCTGAGCAGAGCCCACTGGCAGCGTAGCGCCGGGTCGGTGAGCGAACAGTAGATGCGCAGCAGGCTCATAGGAATTTACGCCAGACGATGACAGGCCAGCCGGGGGTTTCGCGCGCGAGCAGCGCGGTACCTCGCGCCGCTGCGCTGCCGTAGGTTACTCGGATAGTTGCCATGAAATAATCGCTGCTTACGCTGATGTTATTGTCGACCGCCACGATACCACCGGGAAGCCGATCCAGAAAGTCGGCACGATCACGAAAATAGGCGCGCTCGCGCTGGGCCACCAGCGCCCGGGCAGCGTCGAGATCCAATCCTGCGATCGTTGCGGCAAGCACTTCCGGCTTGGCCGTGTTGACGTTGACCGCGGTAAAACGGGGAAGCGCCGTCACGAATGGGCGCAGGCGTACCCGCACCTTTGCGTCGTAACCGCGCACCAGCGCGAGTTCGGCCACATCGACCAGCGCTTGGTTGGCCGCCAAGTAAGGCGTCGGCAACGAAAGATAGTAGCCGTCTTCGGCCCCTTCCTGCGGTTGCAGCTGATGGTCGGCGTCGATCCAGTCGGCCAGCGCGTCGGCCAGCCCTGCCGGCAACTCCAGCAATGCCAGCAAGCGCCGGAAGCTGGCGAGTTGCGCGACATCGACCTTGCCGTCGCGCACCAGGTTGTTGAGATTGAATGCGCCCTGCTGATCCTCGATATAGCCGGTGAATTCGCCGTTATCGACCGGGACCGGCGGCAGCCGCAACGCCCAGGGTTCGCCCAGATGGTCGATGCTGCTGGCGCGGCGGTCGTCGCTCAGCACCGCCCGCGACCAGTCCACGCCCGCTTGAACCAGCAAGCGTGCCTGCACATGGTCGCTCGCCAGTTCGCTGTGGCGCGACCAGGTACTCTGCGACACCATGATCGCAGCCGCCGCCAGCGCGGCCAGCGCGACTACACCCATGGCGAGGATAATCGCGACGCCACGCTGTTTCGCGTTCATCCTGGAAACGGCAATTGCTTAACCGCAGAGGCGCAGAGGCGCAGAGGAGCCAATGAGTTACAACAGATTTTTGTCTCTCCAAAGGGGTGAGGTCGGGCAATACTATAATTCATGGTTTTTCCTCAGCGCCTCTGCGTCTCTGCGTCTCTGCGGTTCAACGGGGTTTTTAATATTCATGATTTCAGCACGAACAAACGCACGATTTCCTCGTTCGAGGTCAGCACGATACGCACGCGCACCGCTTGAGGCAGCGGCGGATCAAGCGGCGCTGCCGGCCAGCTATCCACCCAGGCGAGATCGGCATTGAGATATTGCAAATCCAGTTTGGCCACCCCGCTTAACACCGGATAGCGCGCGGGCAACGCGCCGGGCGGGAGATCGAGGCCCGGCCACAGCCACAACT
>Ga0208566_1002417_pt1 | contig 10030 bp, 7 predicted proteins | sample PL_2010_150m_FD_184159 | JGI IMG/M metagenome (GOLD analysis project Ga0208566, IMG submission 184159) | Freshwater microbial communities from Powell Lake, British Columbia, Canada to study Microbial Dark Matter (Phase II) - PL_2010_150m... | ecosystem: Environmental > Aquatic > Freshwater > Lake... | reverse complement strand
TATGAGACCCTTAATTGATAGTTGTAAAATTCTGATTTTACCCGGGGGCGGACATGGGGTTATGTATCAATATCCTTTTGATTTCGCCGATCATGTATTAACTTTTCTAAAAGAATAAAAAAATACCAGTCGCCACATAAGCAGTCTTGGCTTCTTCGGTTCCGAAAACTTACGGAAGCTACTTCAGAATTAATTCTCTAACTTAGCAAATTGAAAAATGTGACATGAGATATTAATTTGAAACCATGCCTTTTAAAATCCACAAATTCGCTTTATGAAAAAATTATACTTAGTTGTATCCCTTTCTCTTATCGGGATCTCTGCGATTGCACAACAACAACTATTCTCACCAGCCGCAGTGCAAAAACCGGTTTATTTTGATATTTCACCACCTTTACGTGACATGGCCGATCTGAAGCAATTCAAAGTTGACGTTACCTGGAAAGATGGTATTGTAAAAAACAATTTCAACAACCGGCATCAGGATACACAAACATTGCCGAACCCGGGTTTCATTGATCCATCGCTCCAGGATCATTTTGGAAAGACGCTGACCGACACCACCATTCAGAATTTTGAAGGTTCGAGCGCCGGCGGTTATATTCCGCCCGACACTTACGGTGATATCGGTCCAAATCATTATTTCCAGGTTGTGAATGCAGTTTATGCCATATACAATAAGGCAGGGGGTAAGCTCCTGGGTCCTCTTCCCAGCAGTTCGATATGGAACGGGATGCCCAACAATTTCAATAGCGGTGATGCTGTTGTTGTTTATGATGAGAATGCAAACCGATGGTTGTTTTCCCAATTCTCTCTGCCCAATTACCCGAACGGACCATTTTACCAGATGATCGCCGTTTCACAAACCCCAGATCCTACGGGGAGCTGGTACCGTTACCAGTATTTGTTCACTTCTATGCCTGACTATCCAAAATTCGGGACATGGCCTGATGGATATTATATGTCATGTAACCGTTTTTCGGCAGGTTCCGGTGGTTTTGCCGGGACGGGAGCTGCTGCTTTTGACAGGACCAAGATGCTGGCCGGAGACCCGGATGCACAGATGGTATATTTCACACTTCCCAATTCAAATGAAGCATACTCATTTCTGCCCTCTGATTGCGACGGAACTTTCCCGCCTGCCGGAACACCCAATTATTTCACTTATGAGGATAACCAGTCTCCTCAGCACCTCGGAATACTTGAATTCCATGCAGACTGGACAACCCCGGCAAATTCAACCTTCGGAAACTTACTTTCCCTGAATGTGAACAGTTTCAATTCAAATCTTGGCGGCGGCATTCCCCAGAAAGGAACCAGTGTAAGACTGGGAACGCTGAGTGACCGCCTGATGTATCGCCTTCAGTTCCGGAAATTCAACGACCATTGGTCTATGGTTTGCAATCATAGCGTAAATGTTGGTGCCGGTGTTGCCGGTATACGATGGTATGAGCTGCGTAAAACAACAGCTGCATGGACCGTCTACCAGCAGGCCACTTATGCTCCGGCCGATAATAATTACCGGTGGATGGGGAGTATGGCCATGGATACTGCCGGAAACATTGCCATAGGATATTCTGTATCCAGCAGCAACCTCTACCCTTCCATCCGGTATACCGGACGGATGCGTTCGGACCCGCTGAACCAGATGACCATCAACGAACGCGGGATCATGAACGGCGGAGGCTGCCAGACAAGCAATACCCAAAGATGGGGCGATTACAGTTCCATGACTGTCGATCCGTCATCACCCACCACTTTCTGGTTCACTACTGAATATTATTCAATGACTTCATCAAGCAGCTGGCAGACAAGGGTTGCGTCATTTACCTTTGGAAATGTTTTTTCAACATATGCCGCTGCAAGTCCTGACAACCTTTGCGGTGGCGATACCTCGCAGCTGAACTCGGTTGCTTATGGCGGATCCGGTACTTACTCCTATTCATGGTCCTCTGTTCCGTCCGGGTTTACATCAACTTTAAAAAATCCGAAGGTTTCACCTACTGATACGACAATATACATTGTAGTTGTCAGCGACGGGACTCAAACCCATCATGATACCACCCGGGTTTCAGTGGTACCTCCTCCTGTAGTTTTTGCCGGTAACGATACTACTGTATGTTCATACGTATCATCCATCCAACTCCATGGCGCTGCTTCCAATTACAAGTTGTTCCAATGGGGCTCATCAGGCAACGGATCTTTCAGCAATCATTCAGATCTTAACACGATTTATACTTTTGGATCGCATGATTACCTGGTAGATTCAGTTGATCTCTACCTCGTTGCATTTGCAAACAGTCCCTGCCTGGGTAGGGTTACAAGCACAAAACACGTTACTCTCGATCCCTGCACAGGGATCCAGGCAAATATTTCAGAAGATCAGAATGTCATCCTGCAACCCAACCCTGCCAGAGAATCCGTCACAATCATTATTAACGGCCTGTTAAATACATCCGCTTTAATTTCGCTGACAAACATGAAAGGACAAACATTATTATCAGAAGATATAACACCATCGGCCAACTCAGTCACGAAACAACTGAACCTGCAGGGATTCCCATCCGGCATTTACTTTTTTAAAGTAAGAACCGATAAAAAGGTTATTACGAAGGAGCTGGTTGTTTCACCGTAACGAGTTGAACGTAATGCGTAACGCGTAATGCGTTACATGAGTTTCTGTTCAGAACTAATATCGGTTTTTGCTATTTTCCCCTCAGGCCGGGTGGCCTCGTCACCGCAATGCAGTTGCGTCTTCTTCTATCTCACTTCGTTCGATTTCCGGCTTCGCCGGAACCGAAGAAGCCAAGACTGCTTATGCGGTGACTGGTATATCTTTTTATTCTTTTCCGCCTCATGAAATTTGCGTTAAGAAAATCGAGAAATGAGCGTTAAAAACTGCGGACTGTTTGAGGAGCGGAGCGACGAGTTTCCGTGGTTTCGACAAGCTCAACCACCGAGCTGGACCCTGAGCTTGTCGAAGGGAACAGCGGTGACTTTTCTTTGTTACTTTCTTTTGGTGGTAGCAAAAGAAAGTAAATACTGTCCCGAATACTCGGGACGGTGATGACGGCCCGTCCGGCCTGAGGACAAACCGGCAAGTACCGTGTACCGACTATTTGTGTGTATCCCGTCACGCGTCACGAATAAAGAAATAAATTGTACTTTTACCATTGATTCGCCTTCTAACCTAAAACCTGATCTTATGAAAAACCTATCCTTTTTGTTGATAATGGTTTTGATTGTCAACTCTGTCATCGCGCAGACCAGATATGTTACAGATTCAAAACGCTTAACCCATCCGAAGTTAATTGAGAAACAGATAACCCCCGATGGAAAAATCCTGAATTCTGAACCCTTCATCACCGGGCAAAAAAGTCGGAGTATAACGGTAGTTGGCAATACCTGGTACGACACCCAGACCTATAACTCAGGCAATCTGATGAACCGGATTTATGAGTACCCCGATGGAAATATTGGTGCTACATGGATGGATAAAGACCAAAGCGGTTTTCCGGACAGAGGAACGGGATACAACTTCTTTGATGGCACATCCTGGACCGGGGAAATACCGCATTTAGGCAATGATCTTAACAATGGTTTTCCAAGCTATGCTCCATGGGGACCCAATGGGGAAGTAGTAGCACATTATCAATATATTCCAGGCGATGGCACTATAAAGATCCTGAGAAGAGAAAATAAAGGAGTAGGCGCCTGGCAGGAAAGCGTATTAGCGCCTCCTGCAGGCTATTATTCGATTGTCTGGCATTCGATGATAACAAGTGGCACAAACCATGAATACCTTCATCTTCTGGCCCTGGTGTATGATGATCCGTATCTGGGACAGGACGATGCCCTGCTTTATTACAGATCACCTGATGGGGGTGTTACCTGGGATATCAATGGCGTAATTATAGATGGACTTGGTGCAGCTGATTTTCTTACTATTCCGGGTCTTAAGTATTCATGGGCTCAACCCGTTGGTAATACGATCGCTTTTTCTTTTGGTTTCGATGGATTCGACGGGCTGGTATTTAAATCGGCAGATAATGGCACTATATGGCAAAAAATTGTGGTTTATCAATCTCCATTCACCCCTTTTAACGTTCCTGATCTGTCGCCCGTTTATGGCGGTGGTGACGGGAGTTCAGCTGTTGCACTGGATTCGCAGGGGAAGGTACATGTTGTTTTCGGCAGGATGCTGCACATTCACGATGTAGTGACATCTCCTCCGGGTGGTTGGTATTTTTATCCAAACACTGAAGGGTTGATTTACTGGGATGAGTCCATGCCTGCTTTGGATTCAACCATCGTCAGTTCTTACACACTTGATTACCTGGCTGCTGGCGGTAACCTGATCGGGTGGGTAATCCCCCCTGATACCAGTCTTGTAATACCATCCGGTCAACCTAACTATGGTGTCGGACTTACCACAGGTGCTCAGATAGGTATTGATGCTAATGATAATTTATATGTAGTCTATGCAGCCCTGTCGCCTGAATATAGTGATGGAACATACTTTTACCGTCGTCTGTATGGTAATTCTTCACCTGACGGAGGAGTTACCTGGAATGGTATAAAAGAACTGAACACAGATTTTCAATTCTCATTTTCTGAATGCGTTTTTCCGGCTGTTTCACCAATTGTGGATCAAAAGATTCATATTGTATTCCAGGAAGATGCAACACCAGGTACAGGTTCTATTGAAGAAAATTTCATGGACCATATTGACTTTGATAAAGATTTCTTTGTCGGCATTCCTGATGTTAATCAAACTGCCGGTTTTAAAGTCTCACAGAATTATCCCAATCCGTCGATCCATTCAACTCAGTTTGTCCTGAGATTGGAACAGACTGCAGATGTTTCAGTCACCGTAACGAATCTGGTTGGTCAGACTATCAAACACCTGGAAATGGGAAAGATGAATTCAGGAAACAACCTAATCACGCTGGATATATCATGTTTAACGGGTGGTATTTATTTCTATTCAGTTCAGGTGAATGACCGGAAGGTAACGCATAAGATGGTGGTTGGGGAATAGGAATACGTTACGCGTAACGCGTAACGCGAAACGCGTTTCGATTTCCGGATACAACAAAAAAAACTGATCTTATATGAAAAGAACCATCCTACTAATTCCGACCATTGCTATTCTGTTGGTTGCAGGCTCCTGCATTAAAAAGAACTCTAACAGTTCCTTATACGATCACCGGCACTACTTTAGCGCCAAGTTTGATAATTACTTTTCACCGGGAGAAACGGGACTCATGATCTTCCTCTCAGACCTATCGGGTAAACTACTTGCAGAAGAAAACCTGGAAGGGAAGAACAGCGCTTATCTCACGCCTGCTCCAGGGACCTTGTTTCCCGAACTGCTCGTTGAAACACTGGTGTACAAAGGCCCTGCGGCCGGCGGTAAATCTACCGTCTATTTATATACTTATCTGCAGGTTTTGCCTGCCGACTGGATATGGACAACGTTCGAATCCGACAGCATTGGCTTTACAAACCTGAATTTTTCGAATATACCATCGCAAACGGCATATAGTATTTCCAGTAATTTCCAGTGGATGCATGGCGATGGTTTGCCCCAATCTCTTACGATCAGCCTCGGGAAAAGTCCTGACAATGTTTACATCCTCCTGAAGACGGTAACAAACGGATACCGGTATAAGTGGCTTACCGGTGTCGGAAATATGAGTTACTATCCGGTCGATCTCTCTTCCACGGATGTGACCCTCAGCAAAACCATCCCCATTCCACCTACTTCGACTCTCTCCTACCGGTTATCCGGTTACCTTCCATCCGGGGAACATGCAAATGGAATGTATACCCTGGATTATGGCGATCAGGCAGGAACATATTCCGATTTAATCACTTTGCATTACCCCGAAACCATATTTGCTGATTTCGAATTTTACATCAATACCCTCGATCCGTCCGACTCCCGGAAACAATGGTACCAGTATGATTTCGGCATCATACCTGATCAGATCGATCACCTGAACGGGAATATCGTTGTGCTGGATTCTACACCGGCACATTACAATGTGCAGGCATCCGGAAACTTCGATCGTTTGGGATCGTCATGGGAATTTAACCCGATAGGGCCTTACCAGTATCAATGGAATGTATATGGGTCTCCATCTGCCACATCATTCAAATTTCCGGTCCTGCCTGCCGACCTGGCTGCACAATTCACGGGATTCAGCGTCGATTCGCTTAAATTATCCTCGGTGGAGATCAAAGACTTTTCAGGAATAGCTACTTATGACGACCTGATCAAGAAGATGTTTGTATCGGGAAAATACATTGCAGACATCGTCCCCAAATACTCGGGACTAATCTATCACGTGACCCCTTCCAAATCATGGAACAAGCCATTCTGACGTAACGCGTAACGCGCACTCGCACCGAAAATAAGGGCCAATTCTGACTTTGCTGGCTATCGGGACTAACGGAATGGCATAGACTTCATCTCTGTGATTCCAGAAAACGATATTACCAATAAATTCAAATGATACTCTTCGCGTCACGCGTCACGCGTCACGATTTCTCAATTCCCGGAACTGGACAATAATTACTCAAAATATTGAGATAAATTACTCAATACGTTGAGATATTTATTATATTTGCAAAAAAACAACTATGTTTCAACGTCCGTATTATTCGAAGATCAAGCAGCGGCTTGGGTTGCAAAGAAAGTTCATCCAGGTTCTCATGGGGCCTAGGCAAGTTGGGAAAACAACGCTTGTCCGTCAACTGTTGGAAAAATATCCCTTCCCCTGGCATTATGCATCGGCAGATGAAGCAACTCAACCTCTTTGGTTGCAACAGCAATGGGAGACGATCAGAATTAAGGCCGGTTCCGCAGGGTCAAAGGAAGTTTTGCTGGTTATCGATGAAATTCAGAAAATTCCGGATTGGAGTAATCAGGTAAAAATCCAGTGGGATAAAGACAGCTTTGATAATCTTCCTATAAAGATCATCCTCCTTGGCTCGTCACAGCTAATATTGCAAAAGGGCTTGAGTGAATCGCTTGCAGGACGATTTGAAGTGCTCTATATTCCGCACTGGTCATATAATGAGATGAAAGATGCTTTTGGTTTCACAATCGAAGATTATATCTGGTTTGGCGGATATCCTGGTCCATCTGATCTGATCTCTGATGAAAGCCGCTGGAAGGATTATATCCGTCATTCCCTGATTGAGACCATAATCATGCGGGATATTTTATTGCTGGTAAGGATTGACAAGCCTGTTTTGCTTCGTAACCTTTTCGACCTTGCGTGTTCATGGTCAGGACAGGTCCTTTCTTATAACAAAATCCTTGGGCAATTAAAAGATGCCGGCAATACAACAACGTTGGCGCATTATCTTAAACTTCTTGAGGGAGCCGGTATGATCAAAGGATTGGAAAAATATTCTCCCTCAGCAATCCGTCAGCGCGCTTCCAGTCCAAAGTTTCAGGTATTCAATATGGCTTTGATGTCGGCTCTGAGTTCCAACCAACACAAAGAAATACCTGGGAAACCTGAGATTTATGGCCGGTGGGTTGAATCTGCCATAGGAGCTCATCTTCTCAATCAATCCTTAACAGAACAGATAAACCTATACTATTGGAGAGAAGGAAATCACGAAGTGGATTTTGTCTTACAGAAAGGAAACAAAACCATTGGGATTGAAGTGAAAAGCGGGCGCAACAAATTATCCACTGGAATTCCTGTTTTCTCCCAGCGTTTCAATCCAACAAAAATCCTGCTCGTTGGTAAGGAGGGAATCCCGGTAGAGGAATTTTTAACCATACCGGTTTCAGACTTGTTCAACTAGCATCTCGTGACGCGTAACGCGTGACGCGTCACGCTGGATTCGTGTTTCGTATCCAACCTCCAATGCTGATAAGAATAGAAAAACATACCAGTCGCCGCATAAGCAGCCTTGGCTGTTGCGGTTACGCCGAAGGCGAAAATCGAACGAAGTGTGATAGCAACAGAAGCAGCTGCGTTGCGGTGAAGAGGGCCCGTTCGGCCTGAGGACAGACAGGCAATTACCTACAATGGATAGATTTTTTATTGGGAGACAAGCAAAAGAAATGAACATCTCTGCAATACTCAACTCGTCACGCTTTACGCGTCACGTCTTTCAAACATCGTAATGGCTTTGGCTTCATCTAAACCGTAATATTTTAAAAGAAAGGGTAGAACCTATAAGTAATCTATCTAATTTTAGTGGATATTTCCTTCCGGTATGACTATTTTTACTTCTTCTTGAAGAAGCAGGCATAGACACTAGATATGCGTCATGCTTGGGCGGAAGCGCGAACTAAAACTTACTGACAAGGAATAATATTATTAACTCTACTGGATTAAACTTAGCGAAATGGCAAACAAAACATCTCAACATATATTAAGCACATCGGCAACCCTTTTAGGGTTTTGCCTTTTCGTAATTACTTCAATGGAGATTACCAATTATGGTGAATCGAGTGTTGTTGATGAATTCACGTCTGTTGTCGCACTATCACTTATTTTTTCTTGCCTGTTTTCATTTTTCTCCATTCGATCAACGAATAGTATAAGAGAAAAGCAACTTGAAACAATTGCTGATTATTTATTCGCTGGTTCCCTGTTAGGAATTCTGATAATTATTTCACTTATAGCGCTACACATTATAAAATAAATTAACCTGGATAAAACCTCAGGTTAACTATAATTTACAAATGAGACTTTCCTGGAATATACTAAATGCACGCCGCATAACAAGCCGGCAGCCACAATGCGCCTGCCAGGCGGGGCGTTATGCACTAAAGCAATAATCATCTGGTTAGAAATTTTAAGAACAAATTCTATTATTCCTTTTAAATTTTCACTAAATTTGTATAATCAATCCCAAAGAAAATGTTAACGAAAAACGAAGTTATTAAGACCATTTCGAATCTTCCTGATAGTTTCAGCATAGATGAATTGATTGACAGGCTTGTATTTATTGATAAAGTTGAAAGAGGTATCGCTCAATCTGACGAAAATTTCATTTTCTCAAAACAACAGGCCAAGAAGCGTCTTGCTAAATGGTTAAAATAAACTGGACAAATATTGCAATACAAGATATTGAGGATATTGCAGATTATATCTCAAAAGATTCCATCCGTTATGCTGAAATTACGGTTCAGCAACTTTTTAACTCAGTTGACATATTATTATCTCATCCAAAAGCCGGTCGAATTGTCCCTGAATTCAATCAGGAAGAATTAAGAGAACTGATTCGGGGGAGTTACCGAATTGTTTATCGAATCCTTAATAAATCAAGAATCGATATCCTTACAGTTCATCATTCGGCACGCCTCTTATCAAATTCACCAATGTTCGAAGATATATCTGAATAAAATATTGCTTCAGTGCCTATCAAGCCGGCAGCCAGCAATGCGCCTGCCTGCCATGCCTTCGGCAGGCCTGCCTGCCGGTAGGCTAGTAAACCGGCAGGCAGGTTTGGGTGTGGTAAGTATATTCAACCGATTTCCTGTATTGTCAATCCTCAATATCTTCTATAAAAAAAGTTGAATGGTTAATAATCGTTTCGTGATGGTGCCCTGGCTCTCTTTCCAAATATTTATCCTGGTTGATCCTTTTATGTTGTAGAATAGAAAACTAGTTTTCTGAATCATTATAATATAAAAAATCGCTAAACGTTAAAAGGATACAGAATTTTAGAGGAAGACATTCTAAAATATAAAACAATAAGGTGCATGAATCTGAAAAATAAAAATAATTTTGCGGTCACAATTTTCAAAGATTAGAAAAAGAAGTGTTTTCTAACCAATAATGTACAATCAACAATTGTAGAATAAAAATCAAATGGTATGAACCCCAGGGCAAAGCCCTGGACCCAAATTCCGGGGCAAGCCCCGGGGAATTTAACCCAAAAAACTCACCCCCTCAATCCCCCTCTCTTACCAAGAGAGGGGGAAGCCGAAGGCAAGGGTGAGTTCATTAAACCTGGAGGTCAAAGAATGAGTTATATTGATACCGTATCA
>Ga0208566_1002415_pt1 | contig 10041 bp, 8 predicted proteins | sample PL_2010_150m_FD_184159 | JGI IMG/M metagenome (GOLD analysis project Ga0208566, IMG submission 184159) | Freshwater microbial communities from Powell Lake, British Columbia, Canada to study Microbial Dark Matter (Phase II) - PL_2010_150m... | ecosystem: Environmental > Aquatic > Freshwater > Lake... | reverse complement strand
GGCGCGGGAAATCGGCATCAAGGTGCACTGGGATGGCCACGGCGTGGACGAGAAGGGTTACGCCGATGACGGCAAGTGCATCGTCGCGGTCGATCCCCGCTACTTCCGTCCCACCGAGGTGGAAACCCTGTTGGGCGACGCCACCAAAGCCAGAACCCAATTGGGCTGGACGCCGAAGATTTCCTTCCACGACCTGGTTTCGGAAATGGTCCGCGAGGATCTCAAGGCGGCCGAGCGCGACGAGCTGGTCAAGCGCCACGGCTATGCTGCCTACAATTTTCATGAATGAAGGCTTGCAGCCCGACAGCCGCATCTACGTCGCCGGGCATCGCGGACTGGTCGGCTCGGCACTGTTGCGCCAGCTTGAGAGACGCGGCTGCCGCAACATCATCGTCCGCACCCATGCCGAACTGGAGCTCACCGAGCAAAGCGCCGTGCGCGATTTTTTCGACAGCGAACGTCCCGAACAGGTCTTCCTGGCGGCGGCCAAGGTCGGCGGGATCCATGCCAACAATACCTACCCCGCCGAATTCATCTACTCGAATCTCGCCATCCAGACCAACATCATTCACCAAGCCTGGCGCCACAACGTCAAGCGCCTGCTGTTCCTGGGTTCGTCCTGCATCTATCCGAAGCAATGTCCCCAGCCCATCAAGGAAACATCCCTGCTCACCGGACCTCTGGAAGAAACCAACAGGCCCTACGCCCTGGCCAAGATTGCCGGCGTCGAGATGTGCTGGAGTTACAACCGGCAATATGGAACCCGCTACCTGGCGGCGATGCCGACCAATCTCTACGGGCCCGGCGACAACTACGATCTGAACAACTCCCATGTGCTCCCGGCGTTGATCCGCAAGGTGCATGAGGCCAAGCAAGGGCACGCTGCGGAGGTTTCCATCTGGGGCAGCGGCACGCCCCGCCGCGAATTCCTGTTCAGCGATGACATGGCCGATGCATGCCTGCATTTGATGAACCTGGACGATGCGCTGTTCAACAAGTTTCTCGGCGCGGATGCCCCGCCGCTGGTAAACATCGGTTATGGCGAGGATCTGAGCATCCTCGAATTGGCGGAGTTGGTGAAGGAAACGCTTGGCTATGCCGGCAACTTTGTCCTTGACCCCGGCAAACCCGACGGCACTCCCAGGAAACTGCTGGATGTCAGCCGCTTGAATGCTCTCGGATGGAAGGCACGCACTTCCCTCAAGGACGGAATACGGCTTGCCTATGCAGACTATCTGGGCAAGTCATGATGGCCGCATCCAGTCCCGGCCCATTTCGGGCAGTGCTTTCCATGGCAAAGTCCCGTCTCCGCCAATTGTGAATGTTTCCTGGGTAAAGTACCTCCCCGGATTTCTCGGCGAAAAGCTCAGGAATCGTCCGTTGCTGCAGGCAATTCTCGGCAACAGCGGCTGGCTGTTCCTGGACAAGCTGGTGCGTATCGGCATCGGCTTGGTCGTAGGGGTCTGGCTGGCCCGCTACCTGGGGCCGGAACGCTTCGGCCAGTTCAATTTTGCGATTGCCTTCGTGGCGTTGTTCAGCCCGATCGCCATCCTGGGACTCGATGCCCTGGTGGTGCGGGAACTGGTCGGCCATCCCGCGAACCGGCAGGAGATACTCGGCTCGGCCTTCGCTCTCAAGCTGGTGGGGGGCATTGTTGCCTTTGCGCTGGCGCTGCTGGCCATCCTGGCCATTCATCCAGGCGATCGGACCACTCAATGGCTGGTCGGCGTGATTGCGGCAGGCATGATCTTTCAGGCATTCGACGTCGCCGACCTGTGGTTTCAGTCCAAAGTGCAGTCCCGGTTTTCGGTGTGGGCGAAGAATGGCGCGTTTCTGACGCTGACGATTGCCAAGGTCTGGTTGATTCTTTCCGAGGCACAACTGCTCGCCTTCGCCTGGGTGTCGACGGCGGAAATCGCTTTGGGCGCCGTCGGGCTCGTCATCGCGTTCAGGTCGGACGGAAACCGCTGGCTGGATTTGCGGCCGAAATGGGCGGCGGCGCAGAGATTGATGCGGGAGAGCTGGCCGCTGTTCCTTTCCGGCTTGGGTGCCATGCTGTATATGCGGGTCGATCAGGTGATGCTGGCGGAGATGGTAGGCGAACGCGAGGTGGGACTCTATTCCGCGGCGGTCCGCTTGTCCGAGGTGTGGTACTTGATCCCGCCGGTGATCGTGTCGTCGGTCATGCCGTTTCTCACCGAGGCTCGCAGCCGATCCGAGCCGGTCTATTACCAACGCCTGCAGCAACTGTTGACGCTGCTGATCAGGGCCTCGATTCTGGTGGCTATCCCGGTGTCGCTGTGTGCCACTCCCCTCATAAGTCTCCTGTTCGGTTCTGCCTACGAAGCATCGGGCAGCATTCTGGCGGTGCACATCTGGTCGGTGGTATTTGTATTCCTGGGCGCGGGGACGACTCCCTGGATCATCAATGAAAGACTGGCCAGGCTGGCGTTGTACCAAACCAGCCTCGGCGCGGTGCTGAATATTGCCCTGAATCTATACTTGATTCCCAGGCACGGAGCAATCGGTGCGGCGATCGCGACCGCATCTTCTCTCGGCGTTTCAATCTGGCTCGCCAACTATTTCCTGAGCGGCGGCAGAAAGCTTTTCTGGCTGCAGACGAATGCCATGCTGCTGGGAATTCGTGGCAAGGCCCCGGCCCAATAATCCGGCCTCCATGCCATGAACAAACCCTGCGCGATTTGTGATGCCGACATGGACAGGGTTTTTTCGGCCACCGTCTTGTCCAGGCATGAGGTGAATTATTATCGCTGCGCCAAATGCGGGCTGGTACAGACAGAAGATCCCTACTGGCTGGATGAGGCCTATAGGGATCCGATCGCAGCCAGCGATACCGGCTTGATCCAGCGAAACTTCAGCCTGGCGGCAAAGCTTGCGTCGCTGCTCTACTTTTGCCTGGAGCGGAAAGGGGCCTATCTCGATGTGGCCGGCGGGTATGGGATGCTGGTTCGCCTGATGCGGGACATCGGTTTCGATTTCTACTGGAGCGACAAGCACTGCGAGAACATTCTGGCACGCGGCTTCGAGTCGGCCAAGGCCGGCAGGGAATTTTCGGCGCTGACCGCGTTCGAGGTACTGGAACATGTGCAGGATCCCCTCGGATTCGTATCCGCTCTGTCGAAGGAGCATGGCGTTCGCACCCTGATCTTCTCCACCCAGACCTATGCCGGCGATCTTCCGCCCAAGGATTGGTGGTACTACGCATTTGAGACCGGTCAGCACATTACCTTCTACCAAGCCCGCACCCTGGCGACACTTGCCGGACGGCTTGGCCTGCATTTTCTGTCCGCCAACGGCCTGCATGTCCTGACCGACCGGCCGGCGCGGTTCGGTCGTCTGAAACTTCTCACCGGACTGCTGGCATTTCCCGCCGCGGTCTGTATTCGGCGCAGGCTCGGCTCGAAAACCATGTCCGACCACCTTGACCTGATGCGAGCCGCGGAGTACTAGGCGACATGCGTATCGCCTACGACCACCAGATATTCGGCTGGCAGGACTACGGCGGCATTTCGCGCTATTTCTACGAACTCGCCCGCGAGATGGCAACGACCTGCAGGCAACAAGTGAAGATAATTGCGCCGCTGTATGTCAATCGCTATCTGGACAGGGCGCCGGCCGCGCTTCAGGTCTTCGGGACGGCGAGCCCCTGCCTGCCGAAATCGGGACGTTTCTATCGGTTTGTGAATGCATTGATTGCCGCGCCATTGTTGCGGCGTTTCCGACCTGATATCGTCCACGAGACCTATTACGCCAGCACCGGCGTGGCGCCGCGCGGCGCCAAAGTAGTGCTGACCGTGTTTGACATGATCCACGAACGATTCAAGGAGAGCATCTCCGCATTCGACCCGGTCAGCCGAGAAAAGATCCGGGCGGTGAAACGCGCCGACCATGTGATTTGCATTTCGGCACAGACCAGGCGCGATCTGCTGGAATTGATCGATATCGATCCCGCCAAGACGTCGGTGGTCCATCTCGGCTTTTCCCTGACCGCTACAAACCCACCCCAGCCTTACCAAATCGCAACGCGACGCCCGTTCCTGCTGTATGTGGGCAAACGCGGCGGGTACAAGAATTTCGAAGGATTGCTGAAGGCATATGCCGCTTCATCCCTGCTCAGGACCGAGTTCGACCTGGTGTGTTTTGGCGGCGGCGGAGTGACTTCCGTGGAACGCCACCTGATGCATCGCCTGAATCTGCCTGCGGACCGGGTCCGACAGGTGTCCGGCGACGATGCGCTGCTGGAAGCTCACTATCGCGCCGCATCTGCATTCGTTTTTCCGTCGCTTTACGAAGGCTTTGGCCTGCCACCACTGGAAGCGATGAGTTTCGATTGTCCGGTGATTTGCAGCGGCGTCAGTTCGATTCCCGAGGTGGTTGGCGATGCCGCGGCCATTTTCGATCCCTATGATGTTGAGGCGATGCGCGGTACCATCGAGAGGCTGGTCGGCGACGGTGACTTGCGCCGGTCGTTGATTTCGCGCGGCCGGCAGCGCCTCCAGATGTTTTCCTGGACACGTTGCGCGGATGAAACCCTGGATGTTTATGGAAAGGTTCTGGGATGAGAGCGTTGATTTGCGGAATCGGCGGTCAGGATGGCGGCTACCTTGCCCGCATGCTGCTTGAGAAGGGCTATGAAGTGGTCGGAACGTCGCGCGATGCCATGGTTGCGTCTTTTGGAATCCTGGAGCGCCTGGGCATCCGCGGTCGCGTCAAGATCGTGTCAACGGCCACCAACGATTTTCGCAGCGTCCTCAGCACGCTCGATCGCCACCAGCCCGACGAAGTTTACAACCTCGCGGGACAGACTTCCGTGGGTCTGTCCTTCGAGCAGCCCGTCGAAGCCATGGACAGTATCGCCGGCGGGACCTTGAATCTGCTCGAAGCGATTCGTTTCATCGGCCGGCCGATGCGTTATTACAATGCCGGTTCCAGCGAATGCTTCGGCGATACCGGCGATCAGGCGGCGACTGAAGAAACGCCTTTCCGGCCGCGCAGCCCGTATGCCGTCGCCAAGGCCTCGGCGCACTGGCTGGTGCGCAATTACCGGGAGGCCTACGGACTTTTCGCCTGTACCGGGATACTCTTCAATCACGAGTCGCCGATGCGCCCGGAACGCTTCGTGACGCAGAAGATCGTCACCACCGCTTCCCGCATCGCCGGCGGCAGTGACGAGATCTTGCGACTCGGCAACATCCATATCCAGCGAGACTGGGGTTGGGCGCCGGATTATGTCGAAGCCATGTGGCGCATGTTGCGCCGGGAGACGCCGGACGACTATGTGATCGCCACCGGACGCACGGTGTCCCTGGAGTATTTCATTGCCAAGGTTTTCGACGGCTTTGCGCTCGACTGGAAGGACCATGTCGAAGTCGACACGAGCCTGCTTCGACCCACGGATATCCTCATCAACCGGGCCGATCCGGGCAAGGCCAGAAATCTCCTGGGCTGGCGTCACACTTCGGGTATCGACACGGTGATCGCCCACATGTGCGACGCCGTTCGTCCGCAACAGTCTTGAAGGTGATCGACCTGGCGACCGTTTCCCCCGGCGCTTCAGCGGTGGAGTAACCCTATCAAGATATCCATCGTCACCGCCTGCTACAACAGCGAATCGACTATCGAGGATACCCTGGATTCGGTCGCCGGGCAGACCCATCCCGACATCGAGCACATCATCGTCGATGGCTACTCCACGGACAGGACGATGGAAATCGTCAATCGCCATCGCGACGGGCTGGGTATAGTGGTTTCGGCGCCGGATAACGGCATCTACGATGCCATGAACAAGGGGATCGCGCTGGCATCCGGCGATGTTATCGGCTTCTTGAATTCGGACGATTGCTTTGCCGGTCCAGGTGAACTCGAGTTCGTCGCCCAGGCCTTTGAAGATCCGGCGGTCGACGCTTGTCACGCCGACCTGGTCTATGTCGCCGAACGCGATCCGGGCAGAGTGGTTCGCTACTGGAAATCCGCTGAGTACCGCTACGGTCAATTCAGAACCGGCTGGATGCCGGCGCACCCGACGTTCTATGTGCGCCGCTCGGTGTATCAGAAGTTTGGCGGGTTCGACCTGCAATTTCGACTGCAGGCGGACTTCGAACTGACCATGCGGCTGCTTGAAGTGCATCGCATCAGGTCGGTGCATATCCCGCGGGTTCTGGTAAGAATGCGCGTTGGCGGCGCGACCAACAACAGCCTGGTGAATATTCTCAAGGGCAATTTCGAGGCATACCGGGCCTGCCTGAAGCATGGCCTTCCGGTCACCCCGTTCTTCATGCTAAGAAAGATCATGTCGCGCATACCACAATTCCTGGCGACGCCGCCGCGTGGGCGCGACAATTCCTAGTACCCCAAAGGCAGAGTCGGGCACTGGGCATTACAATGTCACTGATTGCGGAATGCCGCAGAACGACCGTCCAGGAACCATGATCATCGAGATGAACCAGCCGTGATTACCGCCATCATAGTCAACTACAACAGCGGCGCCCTGCTGACCGCGTGCGTGGCGTCGCTGTTCAATTCATCGTGCCAGGTGAATGTGGTCGTCTCCGACAACGGTTCGAGCGACGATAGCATCGCTCGCCTGCAGGCCTTCTATGGCGAGGAACCGCGTCTGACGACCATCCGAAACCATACCAACCTGGGATTTTCCGCGGGCTGCAATAGAGGTCTGCCCTGCGCGACGGGCAAATACGTGCTTTTCATCAATCCCGATTGCGTGGTCGGCACCGAGACATTGTTGAGGATGCGGGTGATGATGGAAGCCCATCCGGAAGTCGGGATGGCAGGGTGCCTGATCCGCAACGTCGATGGCTCGGAGCAGATCGGCTGCCGGCGCTACGTGCCGACTCCCTGGCGCTCCTTTGTCCGGGTCTTGCGGTTGGATCGGCTGTTCCCGCGTGACCCGCGTTTCCAGACCTTCAATCTGGCAGGCACGCTGTTGCCGTCAGCGCCGGTGGTTATCGAAGCGATCTCGGGCGCTTTCATGTTCGTGAGGCGGACAGCACTGGAGAAGGTCGGACAACTCGACGAACATTATTTCCTGCATTGTGAAGACCTGGACTGGTGCATGCGGTTCCGCCAAGCGGGATATACCATCCTGTTCGTTCCCGGAGTCGAAATCACCCACCTCAAGGGCGGCAGCCGGGCGCCGCCACTGTTTGTCGAATGGCACAAGCACAAGGGGATGACGCGTTTCTATTTGCGCTTCTTCAGACACCAGTATTCATCGGCGCTGATGCTCCTGGTCATCGCGGCGGTTTGGGCCCGCCTGGCTTTGATGGTGCCTTATCTGCTGGTCAAGCGGAACGGGGGGTATCACCCGGACATGCGTTCGGCATATCTGCAGTGTGCCGAGCTATGGCGCATGACCGGCGCCACCGATGCATCCCGCACCATCATTGTCAGTGGCGCGAGCAGCCAGATCGGCTGCTTCCTGTTGCCGCTGCTAGCCCAGGCGCGATTCCGGGTCATCGCATTGAGCCGTCAGGCAGTTCCGAACGTTGACATGGATGTCTCGGAAAACATCATCTGGCTTCAGACCGACATACAGGACACATATTCGCTGGGTTCCCTGCCGCCGGCGCATTGCCTGATTCATCTTGCCCCCCTGAACATATTGCCGCCACAGCTTGCGGCCTTCTCGACCATAGGCGTCAAGCGCATCATCGCCTTCAGTTCTTCAAGCCGGCATAGCAAGGCGGAGTCGCCGATCGCCGCTGAGCGCGCTTTCGCCAAGCAGCTTGATGCCGCCGAGCAGTCGCTCGCCCGGCTGAGCGAAAGCCACGGGATACGCTGGACGGTGTTTCGCCCGACGCTGATCTATGGCCGCGAAATGGACCGTAACATCACCTTGATCCGGCGACTGATCAGGGCCGTCGGGGTGTTCCCGCTGTTGGGCGATGCGTCCGGACTGCGCCAGCCGGTGCATGCCGCCGATCTGGCTGCCGCTTGCGTGGCGGCGTTGAACAATCCCTACACCTTTGACAAGGCTTACGATCTCAGCGGCGGGGAAACCCTGACCTATCGCGACATGGTGGGACGAATCTTTGAGAGTCTCAACCACCGGCCCAGATTCGTCACCATCCCGATGACATTATTCAGTGCCGCCATCGGCGCGCTTTCGGTGATTCCAAGATATCGTGATTTCAATATCGCCATGGCCCAGCGCATGAATGAGGATCTGGTCTATGAGCACGTGGATGCCACCCGCGATTTCGGTTACCTGCCGAACAAATTCACGCCCTAGACCCGAATGTTCCATCAACCGCTGCCGCTGCTCCTGCTGGCTTTCGGCCTGTCCTTCGTGCTCTTGGCGATATTCCTGAATTCCGGCTCCGCCCGCTATCTGGCCATGGATGAACCGAATCAACGCTCACTGCATAGCATCGCCGTTCCTCGCGTCGGCGGCATCGCCATAGTCATCGCCGCACTGGGTGCCTGGAGTCAGCTGCCGGAGATGTCGCAACTCTTGATGGTGCTGACCGCGGCACTTGCGGGAATTTCCTATATCGATGACCGAAAGGGCCTTTCCGTTGCTGTCCGGCTGGCAGCTCACGTTGCCGCCGCCGGCTTGATGGTGATTTCCGGACTTGCCGGCGACAGCGCCTGGCTGACGGCGGCTTTGATTGCCTGCGTGGTATGGACGACCAATGCCTACAACTTCATGGATGGCGCCGATGGCCTGGCCGGAGGAATGGCGATATTCGGATTCTCCGCTTACGCTGTCGCTTCCACCGTCGCACACGTGGAGCTGCTGGCCGCCATGAGCTTCATCCTGGTGGCAGCGACGGCGGGTTTTCTGGTTTTCAATTTTCCTCCCGCAAAGGTCTTCATGGGTGATGCCGGATCCATTTCCCTGGGCTTTCTTGCGGCAGTGCTGGGACTGACCGGATGGACGCTGGGCGCGTGGCCGCCATGGTTTCCCGTCCTGGTTTTTGCGCCGTTCCTCGTCGATGCCAGCCTGACCCTGCTGCGGCGCATCCTGCGCGGGGAGCGTTTCTGGGAAGCACATCGCGACCACTACTACCAACGGCTGATCCGGATGGGATGGAGCCATCGACGCACCGCCCTGGCGGAATATGCGGTGATGGCCGGCGTGGCGGCGAGTGCGGTGGCCGGCCTGCGCCTCGACTCCGGTGGACAGACATGGCTGCTGGCGGGTTGGGCAATGGCCTTCGCCGGCATGATGCTGGCAATCGATATCCATTGGCGTCGCTTCGCAATCTCCGGGAACGAGCACCGGTGAAGCTGCGTACCCTGCTCGTCATCCTCCACGACCTGGCAGCGAGCGCCTTGGCCTGGGCCCTGGGTTACTGGTTGCGCTTCAACTTCGACATTCCGCCCGCCTACGCCAGCAGCCTGCTGGCGACGCTGGTGTTGGTGGTTCCGCTACAGGGCGCGATTGCCTGGGGCCTGGGGCTGTATCGCGGGATCTGGCGCTTCGCCAGCCTGCCGGATCTCAAACGCATCATCACGGCAGTAGCCGCGGGTGCGGTCACCGCGCCGATGCTGTTGTTCATGCTGCAGCGCCTGGCGGACGTTCCCCGTTCGGTATTGGTGCTCTACCCCGTCCTGCTGGTTCTGTTCATGGGAGGCAGCCGCTTCCTCTACCGCTCATGGAAGGATGGACATCTGCTGCGCTTCCGCGATGTGAGGGGCGAACCGGTATTGGTGCTGGGCGCCGGAGAAGCCGCATCGACCTTGTTGCGCGAGCTTGCCAGAAGTCGGCAGTGGCATGTGGTGGGACTGTTGGATGACGATCCCGACAAACGTATGCGCCTGCTCCACGGTGTTCCGGTGCTCGGACCGCTATCCGAAATCCATCATGCCGCCGGCCGGTATGCGGTCCGGCACGCCATCATGGCAATGCCTTCGGCTGCCCATTCCGTCCGCCGCCACGCCGCGAAACTGGCGACCGAGGCAGGGCTGAGCCTGCTGACCGTCCCCTCGTTCGAGGATCTGCTGTCGGGCCGAATCGCCATTTCGCAGATGCGCAAAGTGGAGCTTGAGGACCTGTTG
>Ga0208566_1002414_pt1 | contig 10044 bp, 8 predicted proteins | sample PL_2010_150m_FD_184159 | JGI IMG/M metagenome (GOLD analysis project Ga0208566, IMG submission 184159) | Freshwater microbial communities from Powell Lake, British Columbia, Canada to study Microbial Dark Matter (Phase II) - PL_2010_150m... | ecosystem: Environmental > Aquatic > Freshwater > Lake... | reverse complement strand
GATGGCCGCCCCACAGGCAACCTGAGTCGAGCGCAAGCAAATTGGGTGTCAATTTCAGGCCGAGGGCCGACCAGTGTCCGGTGATCAACACCTGGCCGGAACTCTTGCGATCAGGCACTTCGAACCATGGCAGGTAGCCGGGCGGCGCGCCGGCCGTTTCGCCCTTGGTGCGGAACTCCATGACGCCTTCCGGCGTGCAGAATCGCATCCGCGTCATGGCATTGACGATCACTCTCAGTCTGTCCCATCCGGTCAGGTCGTCGCGCCAGGCGTTCGGATCGCTGCCCCACATGTGGCCGAGGAACTTGCGGAAGTTTCGATCGCGCAGGGCGGATTCGACTTCGCCACCCAATGCCAGTGCCTGCGGCACGCTCCATTGAGGCAACAGCCCGGCATGCACCATGACGTGGCCGTTTTCAGCGTGGATCAGCGGCTGCGCGCGCAGCCAGGCCAGCAATTCTTCGCGATCGGGCGCTGCAAGGATGGGACCAAGCGTATCGTCTTCGCGCAGCCGCGACTTGCCCTCCGCCAGCATGATCAAGTGCAGGTCGTGATTGCCGAGCACCGTCACCGCTGCGTCACCGAGGTCCTTGACGAAACGCATCACCTCCAGAGACTGCGGCCCGCGGTTGACCAGATCGCCGACCAGCCAGAGCCGATCGCAGGTTCGATCAAAGGCGATCGCCGTCAGCAGTTGCTGGAACTCCCTGAAGCAACCCTGAATGTCCCCTATTGCATAGATCGCCATCCCGTTTCCTTGAATCCGATCCCTGGATCAGCCAACGGGCGACGCCGGGCGGTATTCCGCAACCCTTGCCGCGAGGCCCGCCTTGACAGCCGATTGATCCAGGATGGGCAAATTCAGCCAGCGCAGCAGCTCTGACAGCCATTCCTGATCGCCACAGTGGTTCGCCCGGGCCACGCGCACCTTCGGATGAGGGGTCGGCATGGTTGTCTCATCGTCGGCGAGCAGTTCCTCATAGAGCTTCTCGCCGGGGCGCAGGCCGGTAAATGCGATGCGTATGTCTTCTTCGGAAAATCCCGAGAGGCGGATCATGTCGCGTGCCAGGTCGACGATCCGGATCGGCTCTCCCATGTCGAGCACGAAGGTTTCTCCTCCTTGCCCCATGGCCCCGGCCTGCAGGACCAGTTGCGCGGCTTCGGGAATCAGCATGAAGTAACGCACGATGTCCGGATGGGTCACGGTGACCGGCCCGCCCTGGGTGATCTGTTCGCGGAACTTCGGAATCACGCTGCCGCTGCTGCCCAGCACGTTGCCGAAGCGGACCGTGACAAAGCGCGTTGCAGACGGCGCGCCATGTGCACTCAGGGTCTGGCAGACCATTTCCGCCAGACGCTTGCTGGCGCCCATGACATTGGTGGGATTCACCGCCTTATCGGTGGAGATCAGCACGAACCGGCCGACGCCATGGGTCATCGCCGCGCGCGCCACGCACCAGGTGCCGAGTACGTTATTGCGCAGTGCCTGCCATGCGTTGTCATTCTCCATCAGCGGGACATGCTTGTATGCCGCCGCATGAAACACCACATCCGGACGATATTCGCCGAAGGTCTCCTGCAAGCGGGCTTCGTCGCGGACATCCCCGACGACGCAAACAAACCGAACCTGCGGGAACTGCCTGGCGAACTCCTCCTCGATGGAATACATCGCGAATTCCGAGATCTCGAAGAAAACCAGCAGACGGGGCGAGTAATGCGCGATCTGACGGCAAAGTTCCGAGCCGATCGATCCGCCGGCACCGGTGACCAGCACGACTTTTTCTGACAGCAGGGCCACCAGGCCCTGTTCGTCAAGTTGCACCCGGTCGCGACCCAGCAGGTCTTCAAGCTCTACCTTGCGCATCTGCGAAATGGCGATTCGTCCCGAAAGAAGATCCTCGAACGAGGGAACCGTCAGCAAATTCAGTCCTGCCTCGGTGGCCAGCTTGGCCGCCCGGCGGCGCTCGGAATGGGTTGCCGAAGGCATGGCCATGATGGCATGCCGGACCGCGTACCGGGCGGCGGCATGATCGATTTCGGCTAGCGGTCCGAGTACCGGGACGCCATGGAGCAGGCGCATGCGCTTGTCCGGATCGTCATCCAGCAGTCCCACCACATGCCACTGCCGACTTCTGGCAAGCTCGCGCAGCAAGTTCGCTGCGGCGTCTCCCGCGCCCAGCACCAATACCGGTTCGCCCGTCACATCGCGGAAGCCAAGCAGGTGGCCGTCCTTCCATGAACGGTAGAGGAAGCGGCTGCCACCCATGAAGAGAACCAGCAGGATGGGGTAGAGCGCCAAGACCGAACGCGGAACATCGGACAGGCGCTGCAGCATGAACAGCAGCAAGGGCACGGTCACGGCGCCGGCGGCGACCGCCGTGATGATGCGCTTGAGGTCCGGCAGGCTGGCGAAGCGCCAGATCCCGCGATACAGCCCCATGCCCCAGGCGATCGCGCCCTGCAGGGAAACGACGAACACCAGCGTCGCCAGCAGGCTGCTGACATAGGTGGCGGGAATGTCGAAATTGAAGCGCAACCAATAGCCCAGCGCCCAGGCCAGGGCGCTGGCTGCCAAGTCATGGAGAATGACGAGCAGGGTACGCAGCTTCACGGATGTGCGTTCCCGGAGTGTACGTGTGCGAAGCGCCGCCAACGGATATCGATGGCCAGCATCATGCCTGCAAATGCCAGGGTCCATCCCGCCAGGATCAGGGTCTGCCCTCCAGCGCCGAAGCGCAAGGCCGCCACCGCGCTTGCCGCCACCCCTGCCATCACCAGGTATTCCGCCAGCGCGGTGCGCCGGTGGCTCCATCCCATCCGGATCAGCCGTTGGTAGTAGTGGTCTCGATGCGCTTCCCAGAAACGTTCCCGGCGCAAGACCCGGCGTAGTAGCGTGACGCTGGCGTCGACGAGGAACGGGGCGAAGACCAGCAGGGGAAACCAGGGTGGCCATGCACCCGACTCCCACCCGCTCAGCCCCAGCACTGCCGCCAGGAAGCCCATGGATATGGATCCGGCGTCACCCATGAAGACTTTCGCAGGAGGAAAATTGAAGACCAGGAAACCCGCGGCCGCGGCTGCCAGGATGAAGCTCATGGCGGCCAGGAGTTCGACCTGTGCGGCGGAGGCAGCGACGCCGTAAGCAAGGAAGCCGAATATCGCCATTCCGCCCGCCAGGCCATCGGCGCCATCCATGAAATTGTAGGCATTGGTCATCCATACGACGCAAGCCATCGAAGCGGCGGTCAGCCAGGCGCTGTTGCTGGCAGGTCCGGTACTTACGATCAACCCGGCGGCAGCAACATGCAATGCCAGGCGAATCGTAACGGAAAGACCATTCCGGTCATCGATATAGGAAATTCCGGCAAGTACCGCGGTCAACACAATCAAGAGCTGAGAAGCCTCCGGCAATTGACTCCAGGCGACCAGTGCGGCAATGACTATGGCAATGCCGCCGACGCGCGGGACCGCGATGCTATGCAAGGAACGCTGATTCGGCTCATCCATGGCCAGATAGCGGGTAGAGCCGGATTTCAGGAAAATCCCCAACAACAGGAACGACAGGCCGAAGGCCATTAGAAGCAGCGGCAAGAGTGGATGGGCCATACCGGTTTACGGAGTGAACTTGTTCGGCAAATAACCGAAATCGCGGGTGGCATCGACGTGCTCATAGACCAGGTCCTCATTCATGCGCTGGGCCATGGCGATGTTGAAATCACGATATCTTGGAATGACCGACAGTGCGCCGATGGCGGCACTGAACAAGGCCATGGGGATGGTCACGAACCTGGGCCGGTGGTGGAGACTCTCAAAGATTCGTCCCACCATGTCACGGTAAGTCAGGGTTTCCCCGCCACTGAGGTCGTAAGCCTTGTCGAAGGTGTGAGGATTGTCCAGCGCCGCCACGCACGCGGCGGCCAGGTCGGCGGCATGCACCGGCTGGCGCAGGCCGGATGCAGCGCCCAACAGGGGAAACACGCCGACAGCCCTGATCAGCCGCCGAATCAGGGTGATGTTGCGGTCCATTTCGCGGCCGTAGATCAGGGTCGGGCGAAACACCGTCCAGCGAATTCCGTGGCTGTCGCCCAGCCGGGCCAGTGATTGTTCGGCGGCATCGAGCCGTCTTGCGAAAGCCCGCTCGGCGGCGATCGGTGATTCTGCCTTGCTATGCCTGCTCGAAGAACTGAAGGCGATGATGCGCTTGATCCCTATCGCCGAGAATGCCGTAATCTGCGGCGGCAGTATGTTCAGGGGGGCAAGATGAATCAGGTAGTGCGCCGACGGCAGTGAGCCAAGTGAATAGGTGTCCTGTATGTCTGTCTGAAGCCAGATGATATTTTCTGTGGCATCCTGGGCAACATTCGGAACCGCTTGACGGCTCAATGCGATGACCCGGAATCCTGCCCGGGCAAGCAATGGCAACAGAAAGCCCCCGATCTGGCTGCTGGCGCCGCTGACGATGATGGTACGGGATGCGTCGGCAGACCCGGTCATGCGCCATAGCTCGGCGCATTGCATATAGGCCGAACGCATGTCCGGGTGATAGCCGGGGCTCCCCTTGACAAGCAGATAAGGCGCCATCAAAGCCAGGCGAGCCCATACTGCTCCGATCACCAGGAGCATCAGCGCCGATGGATATTGATGTCGGAAGAAGCGCAAATAGAAACGCGTCATCCCCTTGTGCTTGTGCCATTCGACAAACAGCGGCGGCGCCCGGCTGCCGCCCTTGAGGTGGGTGATCTCCACTGCGGGGACGAACAGGATGGTGTATCCCGCTTGGCGGAATCGCATGCACCAGTCGAGATCTTCACAATGCAGGAAATAATGTTCGTCGAGTTGCCCGACCTTCTCCAGCGCCGTCCGCCGCACGAACATGAAAGCGCCCGAGATCGCTTCGATGACCACCGGACTCGACGGTAACGGCGTGCCGGCCAGATTGAAGGTCTGGAAACGCGGGTCGCGCGGGAACAGCCGGTCCAGCCGCAAGACCCGGACAAAGGAGCGCCATGGAGTCGGCACGTAGCGCCGGCAGCCGATTTGCTCCGAACCATCCACGTTACGAATCAGGCAGCCGGCCATTCCGGCTTCCGGATGGGCCTCCATCATCGCCTGCATTCTCAGCAAGGTTTCCGTACCGACCACACAATCGGGATTGATGAACAATACGTATTCGCCGGTTGCGCAGGGCAGCCCTCGGTTGCACCCTGCGGAAAATCCCAGGTTGCCATGATTTCGGATGATCGTCAGACGCGAATCCTCGCCGTAGAAAGCCTGCAGGCGGGCGATGCTGTCGTCACTCGACCCGTTGTCCGAGACAACCACATTCACCTGACACGACGAGTTGAATAGCGAGGCGACGCACGCCGTCAGCAGGGCGCCGCTGTTGTAGTTGACAATGATGGCGGTAATCACGGCGTGCTCATCTCAATGATCATGATTTCTGGCCCGTCGCCTTGCGGCATTCGGCGAAGGGTGCCATTGTAATGCCTAGCACCCTTGACCCAAGGACGGGCACCAGTACCCTGGAAGTAACGGCGGGCACTAGTACCCCGGACCCAATGGCGGGCACTAGCACCCCAGAACCAAATGCGGGCACTAGCACCCCAGAACCAAATGCGGGCACTAGCCATTCTTGGCAACCTCCCCGCTCCGATGGTTCGATCCGTCGGGCTGCCTTGAAAAGAACTGAGGTATCCGCGACATGATTTTTCTGAGCATGAACAATGGGGTGACCGGCAGGCCATGCTTCAGGCAGGCCCGGTAGGCCTCGCGGTTGCCCTTCAGTATATTCATCAGGCTGTTGTTGGTTGCGCCACCCATGCGCATCTTGACCATAACCCGCGGGATATACACGGACCTGATCCGATGCACTTCAAGTAGCCTCATGGCAAGCTCGAAATCCGCCTGCAGTCGAAACTGCAGGTCGAATCCGCCAAACTCCCGGTAGACCGATCGCCGAACGTAAAACGTCGGGTGTGCAGGCATCCAGCCGGTTCTGAATTGACCGTACTGATACTCCTTGGATTTCCAGTAGCGAATCACCTTACCCGGATCGTGTTCGCCCACGTAGACCAAATCGGCATAGCAGGCCTCGACATTCGGGTCTTCAAAGGCCTTGGCCACGAACTCCAGCTCAACTGGGCTGGAAAAGCAGTCGTCCGAGTTCAAGAAACCGATGACATCGCCGGATGCCAGCGCGATGCCCTTGTTCATCGCATCGTAGATGCCGCTATCCGGTGCCGAAACTACTTTCGCCAGGCGGTCGCGATGACGATTGACGATCTCCATCGTCCTGTCCGTGGAGGATCCATCGACGATGATGTGCTCCACGTCGGGATGGGTCTGCTCGGCGACCGAGGCCAGGGTGCCCTCGATCGTCGATTCGCTGTTGAAGCACGCGGTGACGACGGTTATCTTGATGGGGATGCTCCAAACACCAAACTATCGGGAGACGCCTTCCACGTTCGGTCGGCCTCAGGCCTGTTGCGGGCGCAGGGCATCACACATGCGTGCAATCACTAGGTCGATGTCCGCGGTGTGGTGCCAGCCCAGCAGCTTTCTGGCCTTGCCCGGATCGGCCCGGTTGATCAGGATGTCCGTGGGTCGAAAAAGGCTGGTGTCGATTTCGACATGGTCCTTCCAGTCGAGCGCATAGGCTGCGAAAACCTTGGCAATGAAATACTCCAGGGATACCGTCCGTCCGGTGGCGATGACGTAATCATCCGGCGTATCCCGCCGCAACATCCGCCACATGGCGTCGACATAATCCGGCGCCCACCCCCAGTCCCGCTGGATATGAGTATTGCCGAGGCGCAAGATCTCGTCGCTGCCGCCGGCAATGCGCGAAGCGGTTGTGACGATTTTCTGGGTCACAAAGCGTTCCGGGCGCATCGGCGACTCGTGATTGAAGAGTATCCCGGTACAGGCGAAAAGACCGTAGGCTTCACGGTAATTGCGCACCAGCCAGTGCGCCGAAGCCTTGGCGACGGCATACGGGCTGCGCGGCCGGAAAGGCGTCTCTTCGGTCGCCGCCTGATCACCGGTATCACCGAAGCATTCGCTGGATCCGGCGTTGTAAAAGCGCATCGGACGGCCGATGAAACGAATCGCTTCGAGCAAGTTCAGTGTCCCGCCGGCGATGCTGTCCATAGCTTCGACCGGTTGCTCGAATGACAGACCCACGGACGTCTGTCCTGCGAGGTTATAGACTTCGTCGGGCTGCTGACGGTCGAGGGTGCTGAGGACGCTGCGGAAGTCGTTGATGGCCGTCGACACGATCTTTACGCGATCGCGGATGCCAAGGCGCTCTAGAATTCCGAAAGACGCCACCATCGCGTCACGCGAGGTGCCGACCACTTCGTAGCCTTTCTCCAGCAGCATGCGGGCAAGGTAGCCACCGTCCTGTCCGCCTATTCCGCAAATCAATGCTCTCATGCCAGAACCTTTCCATAGACATCCAGGGTTTCTCTTGCGCAGCGTGTCCAGGAAAACACCCGGAGGCGTTCCCGGCCACGCAAGATCAGCGACTGACGCAAAGCATCATCGCCGACCAGCCTCTCGATGGTACCGCGCATGGCCTCGGCTTCATAGGGATCGAATAGTGCCGCAGCATCGCCAACCACCTCGGGAATCGAACTGACACCGCTGCAAATCACCGGGCAATCGAAACTCATTGCCTCCAAAGGAGGCAGGCCGAAGCCTTCGTAAAGCGAAGGAAAGACAAATGCAGTTGCGGCGCGATAGTGCGCTTCCAGCACCGCATCGTCGCCTGAAACCTGCCTGACCCGTTCTGCGGGCAGGTTCAGGCGTTGCATCAGGTCGCGCTCAGCCGAAGTGATGCCGCCACCGCCGAGGCAGACCAGGTCGAACTCGGCCCTGAGCAGGGAAGAAGCGGCGTAGGCCTTCAGCAAACCCTCGAAATTCTTGTAGCCGCCCCGTTTCCCGACATACAGCAGGAACGGGCGTGGGATAGTGATATTGCAGGTCTGGCGTGAGGCGGCAGCGATCAGGGAAAAGCCGAGATAGACCACGGATGTCTTGGCCGGATTGATATCGATCAATTCCAGCAGATCGCGCCTGGTCTGTTCCGAAATGCAAATCACATGGTCGGCACGTTTCACCGCCCGGATTTTTTCACGGCTGACCGGGTCGAATGCGGAAACGCTTTCCTTGAACCGCTCATGGATCATGTCAAACACAGTCAGTACGACTTTGGCATCGCGAGGTGCCACGCCGGCGCTGGCATAATAGGTCTCGTGGACGATATCGGGTCGGAAATGCTGCAACAATGGCGCGGCAATCAAGGCGTTTAAAAATCGATAGAAACGCCCCGACTTCGGCACGTAGGGGCTCAAGGTTCCGAAGACCTGAAGCTCGTCCGGCGCCTTGTCGAGGTAGCGATTGACATACAGCGGGGCAATAATCTTCACTTGCTGGCCGCAAGTGGTGGCCATCTCGCGGGCGAGTTCGTAGAAATAGCGCGAGATGCCGCCGTACTCCTGCCATCCGAATATTTGATGGTCGTAGGCGATGCGCATCTCAGCTAACGCTCCGCGACGCGCATCAAATCAACATGGTCGGAGATGGTCTTCGAGCCGAGTCTGCGCCGGATATAGACCGTGGCTGGAAACGCCAGAATTCCGGTGAGCAGTTTCAGATGCGCGAACTTGGCGGGGCGGTCCGTCAGAACATGCAGGCCGTTGGCGGACAGAAAATGCAGACCGAGCCGCTCGGCCATTGTCGCCAGGGTGCGGGTTTGGTAGAAGGAAATGTGTTGTCCCGTTTCATATGCGTAGTACCACCAATCCTTGGGCGGTAGATCGCCGGCATAGGTCTGGGTGGAGAAGACCAGGGTGCGCACGCCATGTTCCTTCAGCAGATCGGATACAAATCCGGCGGGATCCTGCACATGTTCCAATACCTCGAACGCAGTCAGCGCCGAAAATCGCCGGCTGGCCTTGGCCGACTCGAAACCGCGGGCGAGAATGTTTTCGCAATGCTTGTCGCTCCAGTAGAAATCGAAACCGATATCCCGCATCAGGCGGACCAGCATCCCGTATCCCCCGGCCACATCGAGATAAGCCCCTTGCCGCTCGAGGCAATAGTAAAGCAGTGCCGAAAGCTTCGCGGCCAAGCTGAAGTTTCGCTGAATCAAGCCGGTATCGCTGGCCGCGATCGGATCCCGGTAGGCCTCGTCCAGCCAGTAGGGATCTTCGGTTTGTAACAGACCGCAATTGGCACAGCGATAATAGTTCACCAGATGCCGGGACCGGATGGTGGCCGCAAAGACCCGGTCCATGTCGGCGTCACAAATCGCACAAGGTTTCTGCATGGGCGCGAGATTATCGGGCGGAAGACTTGAAGCGAATGCCGAGCAGCATTGCATTCGTCTGAAGCCAGAAAAGCCTTCTGCCGCCGCTGAGGAAATAATTGGCGAGCCAGATGGAAATACCAAGGGAACAGGCGGTCGCAATCGCCGCACCGATAGCGCCATGCAATGGGATCAACCAAAGGTTCAGGGCAATATTCAACACCGCGCCGAGACTGGTTTGATATAGCGCCAGCCTGGCGAGTCTCTCGTTGATGATCCAGGGGGTGGTTCCCGCGCCCATGAAGACAAAAACCACCGACCATATGTGAACCGCCAGAATGCTGCCCGATGCCTCGTATGCGGAACCGAACAGGAGGCTCATCAGGGGGGTGGCACACAGCGATACCGGGATTGCCACCAGCAACGACGACCGGATCAGCAGCGTGAACAATTGCTGCAGGCGCTGGTAATAGACCGGCTCGGACCGGCCGCGCGCTTCGGTGAGGAAGGGCATGACGGACGACACAATCACCGGCGGGATCAGATACCACACTTCAGACAAGCGAACTGCGGCGGAGTAGAGCCCTACCTCGCGTTCGCCGACCATTTCCGCGAGCATCACTTGGTCCACCCGCATATACAGCATGGCACCCAGGCTGGAAAGGAACAACGGCCAACTCTCCCGCAACAAGCTTCGCGCCACTATCAATGTCGGCCGCAAGTCCAGCCAGCGA
>Ga0208566_1002413_pt1 | contig 10047 bp, 12 predicted proteins | sample PL_2010_150m_FD_184159 | JGI IMG/M metagenome (GOLD analysis project Ga0208566, IMG submission 184159) | Freshwater microbial communities from Powell Lake, British Columbia, Canada to study Microbial Dark Matter (Phase II) - PL_2010_150m... | ecosystem: Environmental > Aquatic > Freshwater >... | reverse complement strand
CCTCGGCCTTTTGGGTGGGCCGGGTATGGGTGGGGTCGGGGAATCTATTCTTGAATCGCCACAGAGGGGGAAAAACATACCTCATGGTAGTTTGAAGTGTGCGTTGCCACGCACATTTTTCTTAACCTACAGGGGGTTTTATGAAACAGGAACGTGTTAGCCATCGCCGCTTATCGCGGCAACTTGCAGCCGTGCTGGTGTCTCAGGATGCCGATGACGTGATCGGTGCCGCTATGCGGATACTGGGGGAACGGGCAAGGCATCAGGACGCGCTGGGTTCTCCAGGTGCCGTGCGGGACTACCTTCGATTGGCTCTGACCGGCAAGGAACGGGAGGAGTTTTGGTGCGTGTTTCTGGACGCCCAGAACCGGGTGATTGCCTTCGAGTCGCTATTTGCGGGGACGCTCACCCAGACCAGCGTTTACCCGAGGGAGGTAGTCAAGTATTCCTTGGCGCACAACGCGGCAGCGGTCATCTTCGCCCACAATCACCCGAGCGGAGTAGCAGAACCCAGTAGGGCCGACGAGCTGCTTACGCAGTCACTCAAGCAGGCATTGGCGCTGGTGGACATCAAGGTACTCGACCACTTCATTGTGGCCGGGGCGGCAGCGCTATCGTTCGCTGAGAGGGGTTTGCTGTAGAAAGCGGGAAACCGGGGGGTTGCCACCCTCCGGAATCCCTAACCGCGCCATCCGTACAGGGCGGGCAAACACGGCTGCAACAATGGTATCACTGGGGAATGGGTGAAGGGGCAGACAGCAGCCAGCGAAAATGCGGGTAGGAATGCGGGTAGGAACCGAAAGCGCAATCCGCGAATCGCCCGTTAAGCTTTATGGAACAAAGGGCTCAGAAAATACTTGCGAATGTGCTGCACATGAAAAAGGGCGCCTGCATGGCACCCTTTGAAGAATAACATCCGGTATTTTAACGGATTTTGGCCAAATACGCACGGACTTTAGCAGCGTCCAGGTGATAATGGCACAGCTCCGTGCCAGCGTGCATCAGCACCGGCACCAGCGCGCCAAGACGCTGCTCCAGTGCGGCATCGCCATCGACATCGACCACGTCCACCAGGAATCCGAACTCGTCGCGTAGCGGCGCCAGCGCGACGAGCATATCGTCGCACAGGTGACAGTAAGCGCGGCCATAGAGCGTAAGCCTCAGCGCCGCATCCTTGTCACCGGAGCGCTTCAGGACCGGACCCTCACTTCTCGTTCGAGCCCTTGATCGTGACAAAACTCTGATTTTCGCCACGACGCACGTGCAGGGTGATGGTGACCGTCTTGTCGATGGCGTTCAGTGCCTTGTTGAATTGCGCGACAGTCTTCGCCTCGGTATTGACGCCCTTGTGGATCAGCGCCAGGATCACGTCGCCCTTGCGGATATCTGCACGAGCTTGTCCCCTCACTTCTTCCACCAGCACGCCGTTCGCGATTTTCAGTTCCTTGCGCTGTTCGTCAGTCAATTCCGACAGGACCAGGCCGAGGCGGTTGGCGGCGGCTTCGGCCGGTTTTGAACGCTTGCTTTCACGGCCGACGAGTTTGTCTGCGGGTATTTCCGCCACGGTTACGGTCAAATCTTTGCTCGCCCCCTTGCGCCATACCTGCAGACCCACCGTGCTGCCCGGGCGGGTCGCTCCGACTATCCGCGGCAGTTCGTTTGAACTGCCGACGTTCTTTCCGTCGAATTTGATAATGATGTCGCTCACTTCAATTCCGGCTTTTTCCGCCGGGCCTCCCTTCTCAACAGCGTTTACCAGCGCGCCGTACGGTTTAGGCAGACCGAAAGAATCGGCCAGTTCTTTGGTCACTTCCTGGATCACCACGCCGATACGGCCGCGGCTGACGCGCCCGCTGCTGCGCAGCTGAGTCTGCACGTCCATTGCGATGTCGATCGGAATCGCGAACGACAAGCCCATGTAGCCTCCGGTACGGCTGTAGATCTGTGAATTGATGCCCACGACCTCACCGCGCATATTGAACAGCGGCCCGCCCGAATTGCCCGGGTTTACCGCGGCGTCGGTCTGAATGAAAGGCACCAGGTTTTCCTGCGGCAGTGAACGCGCCTTGCCGCTGACGATTCCGGCGGTCACGGTATTGTCGAATCCGAACGGAGAGCCGATGGCGAGCACCCATTCGCCCACCTTCAGCTTGTTCGGGTCGCCAAGCTTGACTACCGGGAGTCCACTCGCCTCGATCTTTATCAACGCCACGTCGGTGCGCTTGTCAGCGCCAATCACCTTGGCCTTGAATTCGCGTTTGTCGATCAGGCGCACGGTAATTTCGTCCGCGCCGTCGACGACATGCGCGTTGGTGAGGATGTAGCCGTCGGCGCTGATGACAAAACCGGATCCCAGCGAGCGGGTTGAAAACTCCTGCGGCGGCTGCCCCGGAATTTGCGGCATGAAGCGGCGGAAGAACTCTGAAAACGGATCGTCCTCGTCCCGATTCGGCATTTGCGGCACCTGCGGATGCGCACGCGCCGTCTGGGCAGTACTGATATTGACCACCGCCGGCCCCTGCCTTTCCACCAATTCGGTGAAGTCGGGCAGTTCGCGCGCTTGCGCATAGGCATTCAGCGGAAGCAGCAGGAGCAGCCATAGGAGCAGTGTCTTTCGCATCGTAACGTTCCTTTCTTGCGGTTAGCGGGTGTTGCGGAAAAATTGGAGCAATCGTCGATCGGCCTCAACGGCCGCTTATCAAGGCTTGCGGTATTCCACCGATTCGGCAAGCCGTTTTACGCTTTCGGCGGGCGCTTCCCCCACGGCGGTCACCAGATGGCTGGCAACCTGCCGGCTGTAAATGTTGATTGAACCCTGACGCGACAGCCCTGCCGGCGGCAGCGACGTCTTGTTGGCCATCGGTTCGATGAACACCGATAGCGCGGCCAGCCCGTCGGAATAGATCACATGCTCGACTTCAGTCGATCCGTCCTGCGTGCGTTTCATCTCGCCCATTCTCTTGAATCCAGGCAGCACCGGTCCGACGATCCAGCCGGAAGCGGCCAGGCTGGCCGCCGCTGCGCCGGAATTCTCTATTTGCCAGCTGCGCGACTCGACCAGGAATTTGGGCTTGAGCAGGCCCTGGTCGATCCTGCCGCCGATGCGGATCTCGGTGAAGGCGAATTGCTCGATCACGTCACCCTTGTCATTGAATGTCTGCGATTTGAGCAGCATGCCGGTCTTCCGGTCTGCCCAGAATTTCCGGCCATACCTCAAATTGTCTTTCGGTTGCAGCACGATCGATTGGCAGTCGTAACCCGCCACGCGCTCTACCGGTCCCGTGCTGACGACGTAATACTCTTCAATGTCCTGCAAATCTTCCGGCAGCAATGCCGGAAACACCTTGTGATCTGTCTGCTTGTCGATCTTGATCGTCTTGGTGTCCGGCAGGTAGCACTTTACCTCGTCGCCGTCACGTACGATCTCACGCGCATGACCGTCCAGTTTCTCCAGCCGCTCGCGAATTCCTTTCCGGCCGACGATGTGGACAATACGCGAAGTGTCGGCTTGATCTCCGCTGCGATAAATGAAGGTTCCCGTATAGCTGAGTTTCTGCGCCGCCGTATGGATGCGCTGCAACCATGCTGTCGCATCGCCATCGGCCTGCGCCATCTGGGCCGATAGCGCGAGCAGCAGCACAGCCAGGATTCTCATCGACGCACGGTGCTCCGCTCTTCGGCTACGGTACGCACATAGGGCGCAACGCCCTGCATCGCGTTGCTGGGGGAGTAACGCTGGTGCGCAAGCAAATAGTCTTTGGCCCCCTCGCCCGCCGCCACCGCGACCGGCTGAACCGCGGGTGGCCGGACTTGAGCCAGCTGCGACGATTCCTGCAGCGTTCCGGGGAGCGCCATCCAGCCGACGAAAACCACTGCCGCCACGCTCGCTGCCAGGGTCAACGCGTTCCAGCGCGTTTTTTCCGCCTTGATGCGGCGCTGGGGCGCGAGCACAGTAGGCTCTGCCTCGAGGCGGGCTCGCATTCTGGCGCAAAGGTCCGGCCCATGGACGCCGCGCAAGGCATCCCCGATTACGTGGTAACAGTCCCAGTGCCGGCGCAGTTCCGCATCGTTTTCGAACTGTGTCAGCGACGGACTTGCCTGCTGCTCACTCAATTCGCCATCCATCCAGGCTGACAAAGTCTCTTTCATGGCGTCACCACCTCTTGTCTTTAGATATATCCAGCAGCGGCCGCAACTGCTCCGCAATCGCCTCGCGCGCACGGAATATGCGCGAGCGCACCGTGCCAATCGGGCAATCCATGATCTTCGCGATATCTTCGTAGCTCATGCCTTCGATCTCGCGCAGCATAATAGCCTGCCTCAGTTCCTCAGGCAGCCGATCCATGCTTTGGTTCACACTTTGCGCAACCTGCTTGCTCATCAGCAGATTCTCCGGTGTGTTGAAGTCGCGCAGCTGATCGCTGTCGTCGAACGATTCCGCCTGCTCGGCATCGTAGTTGGAACTGGTCGGCGCGCGCCGCCCCATCGATGCCAGGTAGTTCTTGGCGGTGTTGATGCCGATTCGGTACAGCCAGGTGTAGAACGCGCTATCGCCGCGAAAGGTGGGCAGTGCGCGATAGGCCTTAACGAAGGCCTCCTGTGTCACATCTTCGACTTCGCCTGCATCGCGGACAAAACGCGACAGCAGACGCCCGAGCTTGCGCTGATACTTGCTCACCAGCAGTTCAAACGCCCGCTTGTCGCCCTGTTGCGCACGCTCGACCAACTGCTGGTCAATGTCGCGCTCACTCATGCGCCGCCCTTCCCTCATGCCCTGAGACTGATTTTCGTTTATTCTGTCCGGGCTGTTTTCAGTATAACGCAATGGCCCCGACGCCCGCGAGAACGTCGCTCCAGCGACAAAATCCAGTTCAAGCAGTTCGAGCGGCGTCGTGCTGTTTCCGGGAAATTTCAATCCTTACCTCGCGTACTGGGGGCGACCCCGGTTTCGACCGCCCCTCGCGCATAAAGTTCATGAGCGTGCAACGCGCCAACGCAGCCAGGCGCGCAGTCGGCGCAAATCGTCGGACGCAGCGCAATCCGGAAGCACTACCAGCGAGCGTTTGCGCCGGCCGCCTGCACCCAGAATCACGACGATCAGCCAGCCCGATACATAGCTGCCAGGCAATATCTCAAATTCCTGCCACCGCCCCGTGCCGTCCCGGCAGCGCACGCCGCCCTGGTCGTTCAATTCCAACGCGCGCAGCGCGAACTTACCCAACTGCAGGGCTTGCGCCAGGTGCCAAGCCCATGTCAGAACAATGCCCGTCGCGGCCAGCAGAAAGGCGGGGGGCGTCAGGCTGATCCAGACGCAGGCAAGCGCCGTTCCCGCAGTGACCGTCAATGCCAGGGCGAAAATGCGGGAAGGTCTTAGCGAAACGTTTAGAGTCTGGCTCAAACCCGGCTGAACACCAGGGTGCCGTTGGTTCCACCGAAGCCGAACGAATTGGACAGCGCCACATTGATTTTCATTTGGCGCGCCGTATTCGGCACATAGTCCAGGTCGCATTGCGGATCCTGGTTGAATAGATTGGTCGTCGGCGGCGCGACCTGGTGATGTATCGCCAGTGCCGAAAATACCGCCTCGACGCCACCCGCGGCCCCGAGCAAATGTCCGGTCATGGACTTGGTCGAACTGACCGCAGTTTTTATCGCATGCGCTCCCAGACTGCGCTTCACCGCTATGGTCTCGGCCAGGTCGCCCAACGGAGTCGAGGTGCCGTGGGCGTTGATGTAGTCCACCTGATCCGCGTTGAAACGCGCGTTGCGCAATGCGCTGTTCATGCAGCGTGCTGCGCCATCGCCATCCTCGCGCGGGGCGGTCATATGGTGGGCGTCGCCACTCATGCCGTAGCCGGCGAGCTCGGCGTAGATTCTGGCTCCACGCGCCTTGGCATGCTCATACTCCTCCAGCACCAGCACGCCCGCACCCTCGCCCAGCACGAAGCCGTCCCGGTCCCGATCCCAGGGTCGGCTGGCGCCCGCCGGGTCGTCGTTGCGGGTCGAAAGCGCGCGCGCCTGGGCAAAACCTCCCATGGCGAGTTCCGTAACCACTGATTCGGCGCCGCCCGCGACCATCACATCACAATCCCCGTACTCGATCAGGCGTCCGGATTCACCGATACAGTGCGTCGCCGTGGTGCACGCGGTGACCATGGCGAGATTCGGCCCCTTGAGGCCGTACTTGATCGACAAATTCCCCGAAATCATGTTGATGATGGTGCTTGGAATGAAGAACGGCGAAATCTTGCGCGGTCCGCCCGCTATCACCTCGCGCTGGGTCTGCTCTATCATCGGCAGACCGCCCATGCCGGATCCGATGTTGACGCCGATGCGCTCGGCATTTTCAGCGGTTACTTCGATGCCGCTATCGCGTATCGCCTGCATACCGGCGGCCATGCCGTAATGGATGAAGGTATCCATATGGCGCGCTTCCTTGCGCTCCAGATACAGCGCAAGATCGAAATTCCTTATTTCGCCGGCTATCTGGCAGGTCAGCCGTGAGGCGTCAAAACGACTGATTTTATTGATGCCGGAGACGCCGGCGAGGATACTGGCCCAGGCGTCGCTAACGCTGTTGCCTACCGGGGAGATGATGCCCAAGCCAGTAATGACGACTCTGCGGCGTGACAATATTCCTCCGGCAATAACGCGTGTTGCTGGAACTCAGGCTTTCTTGGGGTGGCTGGTAACGTAATCGATAGCCTGCTGGACGGTGGTGATCTTTTCGGCATCTTCGTCCGGAATTTCGGTCTCGAATTCTTCTTCCAGCGCCATCACCAGTTCCACCGTGTCGAGCGAGTCAGCGCCCAGATCGTCGATGAAGGAGGACTCATTTTTTATTTCCGCCTCGTTGACGCCCAGCTGTTCGGCGACGATTTTCTTTACCCGTTGGTCAACATTTTCCATTTGATTCTCCTTCCCTCTATTTTTGGCTGCGGAAACTGCCAGGCATTTTACCAAAATTCATTGCCTGGGGTTTGATAAATCCTTGCTTACGCCATGTACATTCCACCGTTTACAGGCAGTGTGGCGCCCGTGATGTAGGCGGCCTGGGGTGATGCCAGAAACACCACGGCCGCAGCGACATCTTCGGCCTTGCCCAGCCGCGCCAGCGGGATCCGGCTCAGAATCGCCTCCCGCTGCTGTTCGTTCAATGCGCGCGTCATGTCGGTGTCGATAAAGCCCGGCGCGACGCAGTTTACGGTGATGTTGCGGCTGGCGATCTCCTGCGCCAGCGCGCGCGACAGGCCGGCGATACCGGCCTTGGCCGCAGCATAATTGATCTGGCCGGGGTTGCCCGAACTGCCCACCACCGAGGTGATACTGATAATGCGGCCGGATCGCGCCTTCATCATCCCGCGCAGCACGGCGCGCGACAGTCGGAACACCGACTTCAGATCGGTATCGATCACCGCATCCCACTCCGCTTCCTTCATACGCATCGCCAGGTTGTCCTGCGTAATGCCGGCATTGTTCACTAGTATGCCGATTGCCCCGTATTCCTTTTCAATCTGCGCCACCAGCGCGTCGATGCCGCTGCCGTCGTTCACATCGAGTGCCGTCCCCTTGCCGTCGATATTAGCCGTGGCAAGATAGTCGCTGATCGTCGCGGCGCCGGCCGCCGAAGTCGAAGTGCCAACGACTGTCGCGCCTTGCCCACCCAGACCCAGTGCGATCGCTTTGCCGATGCCGCGCGTGGCACCGGTCACCAATGCAATCTGGCCTTTCAACATGATCACGCTCCTTGGAAACGGGCGACGCCCTGCTCGACGCTGGCTTGGTCCGGCAACGCCACGGAGTCCAGCGCAGCGTCGATGCGTTTGGTCATACCCGCCAGTACTTTGCCGGGTCCGCATTCGGCAACATGAGTAATGCCCTGCGCCGCCATCGACTTGATGACTTCCACCCAGCGCACCGGATGGTAGGCCTGGCGCACCAGTGCATCCTTGATTTGCTCCGGGTCGCTGTAACTCGCCACATCGACGTTATTGATCACCGGAATTCGCGGCGGCAGGAACGCGACGCCCTGAAGATACTGCTGCAGACGATCCGCCGCCGGCCGCATCAGCGCCGAATGAAACGGCGCGCTCACTGGCAGCGCCAACGCACGCTTCGCGCCTTTGGACTTGGCGATATCACAGGCGCGCTTGACCGCCGCAGCGTGGCCTGCGATCACCACCTGGCCCGGCGAATTGAAATTGACCGCCTGCACCACTTCACTCTGCGCTGCCTCGACACAAGCGCTGCGTATCGCTTCTTCGTCCAGTCCGAGGATCGCGGCCATCGCGCCCTGACCCTGCGGCACCGCTTCCTGCATCGCCTGGGCGCGAAAGCGCACCAGCGGCAGAGCGTCACGAAAGGACAGCACCCCGGCCGCCACCAGCGCGGTGTACTCACCCAGGCTGTGCCCCGCCACCAACGCCGGCTCGATTCCACCCAGGCCGATCCAGGCGCGATATGCGGCGTAGCCCGCGGCAAGCATGACCGGCTGCGTGTTGACGGTCTGATTCAACAATTCGGCCGGGCCTTCGGCAATCAGCCTGCCAAGGTCCTGGCCGAGCGCTTCGGAGCCTTCGGCCAACACTTCACGCACTGCCGCGTTGTCGCCATAGGCCTGCATCATGCCCACCGACTGCGAGCCCTGCCCGGGAAATACCATTGCGAATTTCATATTTTCCAAATCAATTTCACAGCCGTTCCCGTCTCATATCTGCACCAGCACTGCACCCCAGGTAAAACCGCCGCCGACGCCCTGCAGCATGACCTTGTCCCCGGCTTTGATGCGGCCGTCACGCAGCGCCAGATCCAACGCCAGCGGCACTGACGCAGCCGATGTATTGCCGTGCTGATCAACGGTCACAATCAATTTTTCATGCGGCAGGCCGAGGCGCTTCGCCGTGGATTCCAGGATGCGCAGATTGGCCTGGTGCGGAATCAGCCAGTCGACATCGTCCACCTGTAGTTTGCATTTTGCCAGAATCTCACGCGCCACCTCATCCAGCACGCGCACTGCGAATTTGAATACCGCCGGTCCGTCCATGCGCAGGAACGGATCTCCGGTTACCTTGCCGCCGCAGATGTTGCCGGGTACGGACAGGATACCCGCATGGCTGCCATCGGCGTGCAGGGCGCTTGCCATGATGCCGGGTTGGTCATCCGCTTTCAGGATCACCGCTCCAGCACCGTCGCCAAACAGCACACAGGTGCCGCGGTCGTTCCAGTCGAGGATGCGTGAGAATACTTCCGCACCGACAACCAGGGCGCAGCGGTGCTGGCCCGAGCGAATGAACAGATCCGCCGTGGTCAGCGCATAGACGAAGCCGCTGCAGACCGCCTGCAGGTCGAAAGCCGGCGATCCTTTGATGCCCAGTTTGTCCTGCAGAAGGCACGCGGTGCTCGGAAAAACGTAGTCCGGCGTCGACGTGGCGACAATGATGAGATCGATATCCTGCGCGGCGATACCCGCGCTGGCGATGGCGGCCTTGCTTGCCTCGAAGGCAAGGCTGCTCGATGTTTCGTTTGCTTCGGCAATGTGCCTCTGGCGGATGCCGGTGCGCGAGCGTATCCAATCGTCGGAGGTATCCATTCGCTGCGCCAGAGCGGCATTGGTGACGACATTGCGCGGCAAGTAACTGCCGCTGCCGATTATTCTGGAATGAATCACGCCGCTTCCGCGTTAGTGTGACCGGCCGCAGCCATACGATGGGAAATGCGCTGCAGCACGCCCTCGCGCACTTCATCGAATGCGCGCGCGATCGCGCTCTCGAAACCGATGCTGTCGGCCGAGCCGTGGCTCTTCACCACGATGCCTTTCAGACCGAGCAGGCTGGCGCCGTTGTAGCGCGCGGGGTCGACGCGGCGCTTGAATGCAGCGAGTACCGGTGCCGCCATGATGCCGGAGGCATAGGTGAGCCAATTGCGCTTGAACTCTTCCTTGAGAAAGGCGCCGAGCATCTTCGCCACGCCCTCGGCCGCCTTGAGCGTCACGTTGCCGACGAAGCCGTCGCACACCACCACATCGGTTGTGCCTTTGAAGATATCGTC
>Ga0208566_1002412_pt1 | contig 10047 bp, 9 predicted proteins | sample PL_2010_150m_FD_184159 | JGI IMG/M metagenome (GOLD analysis project Ga0208566, IMG submission 184159) | Freshwater microbial communities from Powell Lake, British Columbia, Canada to study Microbial Dark Matter (Phase II) - PL_2010_150m... | ecosystem: Environmental > Aquatic > Freshwater > Lake... | reverse complement strand
GCGGGGGTCTTCTTGACGCCGCCGATGCCGTGCTCGTAACGCTGTCCAAGCTGGTATTCGGCTTCGAGATCGCCATCGTCCGCAAGTTCTCTGAGTTCCGGCAGCCGCTTGTGCCAGACCTCGTCGATCTGGTAGCCGATGCTTTCGATGAGGTCCAGGAGCATTACCGCCTTTTCGTATCCTTGTCGTGCGGCCTTTTCGAACCACGAACGGGCCATGGCGCGATTGACCTCGACATCGTTTCCGAAATGGTAGATCCTGCCTAGCCGGTACTGGGCTTCGGCATTGCCTTCGGTCGCAGCACGGTGGAACCAGTATATGGCCTGGTCAATGTCCCTGCCAACGCCAACACCCTCCTGGTACATTAGGCCGATCTTGACCTGGGCGTTGACCATGCCGCGGTTGGCTGCTTTTATGCGCCAGTCGAAAGCCAGTTTCTGGTTCGCCGACACGCCGAGGCCTTGTTCGTAAATATCGGCCAACTTCTCTTCGGCATGTGCGTTGCCCAGAATTGCGGCCTGCTCGAACCAATAGGCTGCCTTATCCGGGTTTTTTTCCAGCCCACCTTCGCCGTTCAGGTAGGCTGTCGCGAGCAGCATCTGAGAAGAAGCACTGCCGCGTTCTGCGGCTTGCGCGATCATCTTGAGGTCGTCGGGGCTGAGGGCGAAACCGAGGTCCGCGTATAGCGCAAGAACGAGCGCGACCAATGCGACTTTTCCCTTCATGCCAAACCTCCGATTACTTTGCCGCAAATCATCACCGATCGAAAGCCAAGGCGATTGCCACTGCTATGACCACACAGGGCATCAAGCCCGGCAGGAACAGCTTCTCGGCCCAGGTCTCAACTATTTTGGTATCGGTGGCGATTCGGATAGCTATGATATCCATACACAAGCGACCTGCGCCACCCTATATGGCATTCGGGGTCCTTGTTAAGATGAAGCGGAGCAATTCACCTTTCGACAGGCAGGGTAAACGGCCGAAGCTTAAGCCTGACTTAAACCGGTGGAAAACGAACGCTGACCAACAAGCCACCGAGCGGCGAGGCGGCCAGTTCGATGCTGGCACCATGCCGGTCGGCGATCGCGCGGACGATGGCAAGCCCCAGGCCGCTGCCGGGCTCGGCGAACTCAGTGCGCCGGTAGAAGCGGTCGAACACCTTTTCGCGCTCCTTTTCGGGGATACCCGGGCCGCTGTCGGATATGGTGAGCGACGGGCGTGGTCCCTCGACGGCAACGGCGATGTCGACGCGACCAGGTCCCGGCGTATAGCGGATGGCGTTTTCCAACAGGTTGGCGATTAGCGTGCGCAGGGCGTCGGCATCGCCGCTGACGGTCGCATTTGCGACACTCTTGCCCAGGCCAAGATCGATGCCGCGTGACTCTGCCAGCAGCGTGTAGTCCGCCGCCACAATCCCGGCGAGGCTGACGAGATCAACATGGGCATACGATCGTGGGCTGCCTCCCCCCGGTTCCTCGCGCGCCAGCGTTAGAAGTTGTTGCACAACATGGCTGGCGCGAACCAATCCGCGTTTCAAGTCGGCGACGGCGGCAGCGCGGTCTGGCTGGGTATTGGCGCGCTCGATCAATTTCGCCTGTAGCTGCAACGCAGTCAACGGCGTGCGCAGCTCATGTGCGGCATCTGCAATGAAAGCACGTTGCGCCGCAAGTGCCGCGCTGAGCCGCTTCAATAGGTCGTTGAGCGCCTCGATCAGCGGACGAGCTTCGACCGGCACTTCGGCCAACGGCAGGGGTTCGAGCTGGACCGCGCTGCGAGACTTCACGTCATGTGCCAGGCGACCGAGCTGCACCAGCCCGATGCCGACAGTCCACCAGATCAGTGCACCGAGCACCGGCAGCAACACCAGAAAGGGCATCACCGTGCGCAGCGCAGCGGCAGCCGCGGCTTCTCTGCGCACGCGTGTGGGCTGCGCCACCTGCACAATTTGGTCATTGAGTTGGATGGCGTAAATACGCCATCGCCCATCCTCAGTCTCGGCCGTGGAAAAGCCCGGCTGCGAATGTCCTGGCAGGCTGGCATTCGGAAGAGAGGAATATCGACGCTTTCCGTCGCGATCAAACACCTGGATCACAAAGTCGAGCTCGTCATCTGTCACCGCGAGCCGGGTGTGGCTTTGTGGCGCGTGGTCCCGAAGCGACAAAGCGATTTGTCTCAAGTGATAGTCAAAAACTTCGTCAATCCCGGCGCGTGCGAGCCGATAGCTGCCGTATGCCGCCGCGAGCACCGCGACTGCGATAGTGGCGAGCAGCGCCACGATGAGTTGACGCCGTATTGATGGCGTCATGGTTTGCGTGGAATCAGGTAACCGACCCCGCGCAGGTTCTTGATCCATTCCGGACCGAGCTTACGGCGGAGTGCATGGATGTACACCTCGACGGCATTGCTCTCCACCTCTTCATCCCAACCATAAATTCGTTCTTCTATCTGGGCTCGGGAGAGCGGCACACCGGGCTCCTCGAGCAGCGCCCGCAACAGCGAGAACTCGCGCGCCGACAACATTATCGGCAGGTCAGCCAAGAAGACCTCATGGCTCGCCAGGTTCACGCGCAGGTCGCCTATGAGCACCTCGGGTTCGACTCGTCCCGACTGCCGACGAACCAGCGCACGAATGCGCGCGGACAGTTCGTCGAAGTCAAATGGTTTTACGAGATAGTCGTCGGCGCCGGCGTCGAGCCCCCGCACGCGGTCGGAAACTGCATCACGCGCGGTGAGGATCAACACCGGGGTCTGGTTGTGTCGGCGGCGTAGATCCTCGAGAAAGTGGATGCCATCCTTGCGCGGCAGGCCGAGATCCAGCAGCACGAGGGCATAATCATGGTCGGAAAGCGCGTTCTCCGCAGCAATTCCATCGCTGACCCAGTCGACGGCATAGCCGTCCTGGCGCAGGCCGCGCTGGATACTTTCGCCTATCATCTGGTCGTCTTCGGCAAGCAGGATTCGCATAGATGGCAATCGTGACGCATCAACACTTAAGAAGCCCTTAAGAGGCCATCGGGCCAACTATCATTGTGGGCCGATCTGGCGTCACCAACAAATCCGGTTTGCCGAAACCTTCCACGCCGATCAGCCGAAGCAACGTCCCAGTGGGCAGTCAAGATTGGAAGTGGTACTTGCATATGAAAGCAATCCCGCCTAGAATATTAGCATTATCTAATTAACCGATCTGCTATGGAACAAGAACAGAAAGCGCTGCTGGCCCAGGAGGCTTACGACAAGGCGGCAAGATATGAGCTGAATTACGGCTGCTGTCCTCAATGCGTACTCGCCACGGTGCAGGAAACACTGGGTCTGATCGACGACCAGACCATCAAGGCCAGCCACGGACTGTCCGGCGGTGGCGGCTTGCTTGGCGAAGGGATCTGCGGCGCGCTGTCAGGCGCATTGTTGGCGCTGGGTGCCAAATATGGACGTGATCGCGACAAGTTCGATGCAGGGCGCTACATGAATAATTTCAGGAAGGCCAAAGAATTTACCGAGCGCTTTCGCGAAGAATTCGGTGGCGTGACCTGTAAAGAGTTGCAGATGAAATTTACCGGCAAGACTTATGACATGTGGCAGCCAGATCAATACAAAGCATTTGACAAAGACCGCGGCGGCCAATGCGCGCATGCTACCGGCACGGTGTCCAAATGGCTGGTTGAAGTGCTGTAACGGCCGGCCGACCGGGCGGGGAAGTCCCCGCGGCCGTCGTCTTCCGGAAAATATCCTGTTACAAACCAAGCGATTCGCGGACGGCAAATTAAGTCTTGCTTAACTTTTCTCTCGCTACGATGCACTCACAGGCGGATGTTCTGCCCAATCCAGATAGGAGTGCATGATGAATACCCAGACAATCCTCCGCAGCGCCATTGGTGTCGCCGTGCTTGCCGCGTTGGCCGGTGGTTACAGTCATTTTGGGGTGAGCGCATTGAACCACGCCAGTGCTGCGGTGCTTGACGCAACGACCTCCACAGCGGCGCCGATCAGCGCTGCGCCGATGGCCACATCCGGCAGCATAGACTTCTCCAGCATCGTCGAGCGTTACGGACCGGCAGTGGTCAATATCAGCGTCACCGGCAAAACGCAGCAAACCGCGAATAGCGGCGACCAGTCAGGCTTTGGCCCAAGCGATCCGGTGTTCGACTTCTTCCGTCGCTTCGGACCACAGTTCCGGATCCCCCAAGGAGGACAGATCCAGCATGGACAGGCCTCGGGATTCATAGTAAGCAGCGACGGCGTCATTCTTACCAATGCCCACGTGGTCAAAGGTGCGCAGGAAGTCAGCGTGAAACTGACCGACCGGAGGGAGTTCATTGCCAAAGTGGTGGGCGTCGATCGACAGACCGATATCGCGGTATTGAAGATCGATGCCGACCATCTTCCCACCGTCTTGCTCGGTGACTCCAGGACTACGAAAGTCGGCGAACCTGTTCTTGCGATAGGCTCGCCTTTCGGGTTTGAGAATACCGCAACCTCCGGCATAGTGAGCGCCAAGTCGCGATCTCTCCCCGATGGCACCTACGTGCCCTTTATACAAACAGACGTCGCCGTGAACCCAGGCAACTCAGGCGGACCGCTCTTCAATACCCGCGGCGAGGTAATCGGCATCAATTCTCAAATTTTTAGCCAGACGGGTGGTTATCAGGGTCTGTCCTTCGCCATTCCCATCGATGTCGCAGCCAAGGTGCAGGCCGAACTGATGCATCATGGCAAGGTCACACGCGGTCGCCTCGGTGTCACCATTCAAGAGGTCAACCAGGCATTGGCCGATTCCTTCGGCCTGCAAAATGCCCATGGCGCATTGGTGAGCGCCGTCGAAAAGGACAGTCCGGCCGAACGGGCCGGCATCGAGCCCGGGGACTTCATTGTGGGCTTGAACGGCAAGTCCATCAATCGCTCTGCCGATCTACCGGGGATCGTGGCCGATATAAAACCGGGCACCACGACCAAGCTCGAAATCATCCGCAAGGGAAGCTCAAGAACCCTTTCCGTGGCCGTGGGTGAGGTGAAGCCCGACCAGATTGCCAACAACGACAATGGGGCATCCCAAGGTCGTCTCGGACTGGCCGTCAGGCAACTCAATCCGGCGGAAAAGCGCGAGACCGGCGTTTCCGGCGGGCTTTTGATTGAGGAGGTTTCTGGGCCTGCGGCCCGTGCCGGCATCGAGGCAGGTGACATCCTGCTTTCTCTGAACGGCGTGACCGTGAATGGCGTCGAACGGCTACGCGAGCTCGTTGCCAAAGCCGGCAAGCATGTGGCCTTGCTGGTGAAGCGTGATGACGGAAAGATTTTCATACCGGTGGATCTCGGATAGTTTGCCAACGGCAGCAGTCCAGACCTGAGAGCGCACGACTTGTATCGACCGGCACAACGATTGATAGAACAAGGTCGTGTGCGGCCTGGTCGAAACAATGTGTTTCATATATACGCTGAACCGATGCGCACGGACAAAGTCTATAAGGCCATTGGTCCTGTCGGAACGGTCGCAAGGCGACCTGTTCAGGCAACGTAGAGATTTCTCAAGCGACAACTTTTAGCGGAAAACCAACCATGAAGAATAGACAGCCGACATTCATAGACATCCTGTATCCGCGCTCCTACCCTAATAACCCCAAGCGGGTCGACGCGACCAGAATCATCGTTCAACCGGAGTGCGATTTATTCGAACAATCCGAAGCCTCCTTCGGCCATCGAAAACCAGCTGAAAGCCCTTCTGCTCAAATGCATTCCCGCCAAGCTTCCATCAGAGGCAGTGTCAGATGATTTCGCTGCTGGTCGAGTACCTGTCGATTTTCTATCAAACAGGTGACACAGCTCAATTGGCAGTCATCGCGCGTAGCTTGCTTGCCGCCATCCCGGACGATCTAGTGGCACTCCAATTCCTGGGCATGGCGCTCTATCAAATGGGGCGTATCGACGATGCGTACCGGGTGTTCAAGCAAGTTGCTACCAAACAGGATCCGGATGTCGTGCCGGGTGGTTCCTCAGATTGCCAGTCAGCCAGCGTGATCAGTTACCGTGAGGCGACCGAAGTGCATCCGGGTCTGGCTGATGGCTGGCACCAAATTGCCGAGATTCTGAATAAGTTTGGTTTTCAACCGCAAGCAGATCGCGCTTATCAGGCTGCTGCGGCCTCGCGTGGCTTGAAAAGTCAGTCGTCCTGATTTCGATAGTTTCCGCTTTTGGCACCTCGAACTTCTACTATGGGCATCAGGCCGTGCCGCGATTTCGCCTGAAATGGCCTTGCGTATCGAGGCATGGCTGGGTATGAAGCGTGGCGGCGAAGCGCGTCTCTGGCTGGCAGAGCAAAGCGCCTACGACATGTGGCAAGCCGAACAACGGCTGAAGGCTACTCCGCTACACGTTAAACCGGCACCGCTGGCAGCGTAAAGTCCGGCCGGCTCGCGGCCAGTACGCTGAATTCGGATGCGGGCATTAATCCCTGGGCGGCTTCGGCCGCTTGGCGATATTCACGGTCAAGTCCAGTTGTTTCCCCGCACGTGAAATCTTCAATTGCGCCGGCTGCCCCGGCGTCTGCGCGGCGATCACCCCCAGCATGCTCTGGGCATCGCCGATCGGCTTGCCCGCCACCGCGAGCAGGATGTCGCCGGGTTTGATGCCGGCGCGGTCGGCGGGACTGCCGCGCATCACGCCGGCGATCAAGGCCCCCTGGGTATTCTGCAGCTTGAAGGTCTCGGCCAGTTCGGCGGTGATTTCCTGCACTTCCACGCCGATCCAGCCCCGCGTCACGGTGCCGGTCTTGATGATCTGCTCCATCACGCTTTTCGCCAGGGAAACGGGAATCGCGAAGCCGATGCCCATCGAACCGCCGCTTTGTGAGTAGATCGCGGTATTGATGCCGGCCAGATGGCCGTTGGAGTCGACCAGCGCGCCACCGGAGTTGCCGGGATTGATGGCGGCGTCGGTCTGGATAAAATTTTCGAAGGTGTTGATGCCGAGGTGGGACCGGCCCAGCGCGCTGACGATGCCATGGGTCACGGTCTGGCCGACGCCGAATGGATTGCCGATGGCCAGCACCACGTCGCCGACGCGCAGCGACTCGGCAGGCGCGAAGGTTACCGCCGGCAGCTTGATGCCGTTGGCGGCATTGACGCGCACCACGGCCAGATCCGAATCCGGATCGGCGCCAACGACGCGGGCCTTGAGTTTTCGCCCGTCCTGCGTTTCCACCTCGATTTCGTCGGCAGCTTCGACCACGTGGTTGTTGGTGAGGATGTAGCCATCGGCGCTGACGATGACGCCGCTGCCCAGGCCCGAGCGGCGTTGCGGCTGAAGGTCGAAACGGTCGCCGAAGAAGTGGCGGAAGAACGGATCGTTAAGAAAGGGGTTGTGCGGCGCCTTGACTTCCTGGGTAGTGAAGATATGCACTACCGAAGGCAGTGCCTTCCTGGCCGCATCGCTGTAGGAACCGGCTTTGTGCTGGTCTTTGCCCACACCCGGTACCGCTTCCTGCACCGCCACGATGCTGGTCCCGCCGCCGCTGCCGTCGCTTCTCAGCCATTCCGGCTTGAGGGTCTGAACGGCGAACAGCAGCGCCACGCTGATGGTGACGGTTTGAGCGAAAACCAGCCAAAGACGGTGCATACTTCGTTCCGTTTTCAAATATGTTGGAGAGGGTTCATGCAGCGTGACGATCTTGCCGATTATCTCGATGAATGTCTTGAAGCCGCGCGCTTCCGTGATTATTGCCCAAATGGCCTGCAAGTGGAAGGCCGCGCCGAGGTCCAACGCGTCATCTGCGGCGTCACCGCCAGCCAGGCACTTCTGGATGAGGCTGTGGCGCAGGCTGCGGACGCCGTGCTGGTGCATCACGGCTGGTTCTGGAAATCCGAGGATGGCCGGGTGACCGGCTTCCGCAAGCGCCGCATGGCCACGCTGCTGCGCCATGACATCAACCTGTACGCTTATCACCTGCCGCTCGATGCCCATGCCGAGCTCGGCAACAATGCGCAACTGGCGGAACGCCTGGCTTGGCGCATCGAGGGACGCTTCGGCGAGCAGGAGATCGGATTTCTCGGCAGTACCGCCAGCGCCACGGCGGGCCAATTGGCCGTTGAACTGGAGCGCGTCCTCGGCCGGGCGCCGCAATTGGTGGGCGATGCCGGGCGCCCGCTAAAGCGCATCGCCTGGTGCACGGGTGGCGCCCAGGGTTATTTTGAGGAGGCCATCGCCAGCGGTGCGGATTGCTTCATCTCGGGTGAAATCTCCGAGCAGACCTTCCATCTGGCGCGCGAATCCGGTATCCCGTTCATCGCCGCCGGCCACCACGCGACCGAGCGCTACGGAGTCCAGGCGCTGGGCGCTCATTTGCAGGAAGAATTCGGGCTGGCTTGCCCCTATGTCGAGATCGACAACCCGGTTTGAGTAAGATATGGATTTTCTAAAGAAGGGAGAGCGATTGAACTACGCATTTTCGATATCTCAGCCGGCCGTGCCGATTGCAGGCGGCAACGCGCTATTCCCGGTGCGGCGCATCTATTGCGTCGGCCGCAACCATGCCGAGCATGCCAAGGAAATGGGATTCGACGCGCGCGAACTGCCGTTTTTCTTTTGCAAGCCAGCCGATGCGGTGGTTCCGGTATTGCCGGGGGCGGTCGGGAAAATCGCTTTTCCGCCGCGGACGGAAAACTTCCACCATGAGATCGAGCTGGTGGTGGCCATCGGCAAGAGCGGCAGCAGCATTTCCGTCGACCAGGCCAACAGCCATGTTTTCGGCTATGCCGTCGGCCTGGACATGACGCGGCGTGATTTGCAATTCGCACTGCGCGATAAGGGCCGGCCATGGGAACTGAGCAAGGCCTTCGATCAGTCGGCGCCGATCGCGCCTATCCATCCGCTGGGCGTGACCGGCAGCATGAACAAAGGCGGCATCTGGCTCAAGGTGAACGGACAGGACCGCCAAAGGAGCGACATCGCCAAGCTGATCTGGTCAGTGCCTGAAATCATCAGCAATCTTTCCGAGTATTTCACCCTGGCGCCCGGCGACCTGATTTTTACCGGTACCCCGGAAGGCGTCGGCAAGGTGCAAAGAGGGGATGTCCTGTCCGGCGGCATAGCCGGCCTGGGCGAACTGTCCGTTGAAATATGCTGACGTCCACTTGGTGTCAGCGCTGCCAGGAGTGCAGAAGATGAGTGGTCAGGATTATCTGGCGTGGCCGTTCTTTGACGACGGCCACCGGCAATTGGCAGGTGAGCTGAACTCGTGGCTCGACGCTAAGCCATTGGCGGGAGAAGACCCAGCCGATGTCGCCCAGACGTGCCGATCGCTGGTCGCCGAATTGGGCAAGGGCGGCTGGTTGCGCTATTGCGTGGACAAGGCGTTTGGCGGAGTTCGGGAGAACATCGACGTTCGATCGCTGTGCCTGATGCGGGAAAATCTTGCACGCCGCTCGGGCCTTGCCGATTTTGCCTTCGCCATGCAGGGCCTGGGCAGCGGGGCGATCTCCATCGCCGGCTCGCCTGAAATCAAGGCGCGATACCTGCCCAAGGTCTGTTCCGGTGAGCGCATCGCGGCGTTTGCCCTGTCGGAGCCGGACGCCGGTTCCGACGTCGGCGCGCTCGCCACTACCGCCCGGCGCGAGGGCGAATACTACGTGCTGGACGGAGAGAAGACCTGGATCTCCAACGGCGGCATCGCCGATTTCTATTGCCTGTTTGCGCGCACCGGCGAAGCGCCGGGGAGCCGGGGAATATCGGGCTTCGTGGTCGACGCCGATACGCCCGGGCTGGAGATCTCCGAGCATATTCAGGTCATCGCCCCGCATCCGCTGGCCACTTTGCGCTTCAGCAACTGCCGGGTTCCCGCGGCGAACCTGCTGGGTCAGACCGGTTCCGGCTTCAAGGTGGCGATGCAAACCCTGGACATCTTCCGCACCAGCGTTGCCGCGGCTGCCCTCGGCTTCGCCCGCCACGCCTTGCACGAAGGTCTTGCCAGGTCATGCTCGCGCAAGATGTTCGGCCAGACACTGGCGGATTTCCAGCTCACCCAGGCGGCAATCGCCGACATGGCAACGGCAGTGGACAGCA
>Ga0208566_1002411_pt1 | contig 10049 bp, 6 predicted proteins | sample PL_2010_150m_FD_184159 | JGI IMG/M metagenome (GOLD analysis project Ga0208566, IMG submission 184159) | Freshwater microbial communities from Powell Lake, British Columbia, Canada to study Microbial Dark Matter (Phase II) - PL_2010_150m... | ecosystem: Environmental > Aquatic > Freshwater > Lake... | reverse complement strand
CATGACTGTCGAGGGCCACTGCGCCCCCCGTTCCATGTCCTTTCGCAGAATCGGTTTTATGATTCAGTTCCTTCTGATGTATTTTCTGAAACTCATCCCACCTTTGTTTCGTAAAGAAATAGGAAGGATCTACGATCTCCAGCCCCTGGTCTTTTGCAAATTTCTCTGCACCCCCGTCGATCAGCATCACATGTTTTGACTTTTCCATCACGGCCCGGGCGGCTGAGATCGGGTTTTTGATGGTCGTTACCCCTGCCACGGCGCCGGCTTTCAATGTTTTTCCATCCATGATCGAGGCATCCATCTCGTTTTTTCCTTCTTCGGTAAATACCGCGCCCTTTCCTGCATTGAACAAGGGAGAATCCTCCATCATCCGGATGCAGGTTTCCACTGCATCCATGCTGGTTCCTCCCTTTGAAAGAATTGTTGCACCCGTTTTCAATATCTCCGTCATCTTCGAGGTATATTGTTGTTGCACATCTTCAGCCATTTTCTGGCCGGCTGTTCCACCGGCACCGCCATGAATGACAAGAACCCATGTCTGGCTACTGGATGCTGCCTGCCTGCCGGACAGGCAGGGATGCTGGATGCTGGATACATCCTGAGAGAAAAGATTTGGGCCATACAATATGAAGAGAAAACTGAGGATGAGGGACAGAAACCTTTTTTTATTGCTATTCGTTTTACATTTTTTCATATTAATTCAGATTTACATGATTCTCTTGAAAAAGTCTGTAAAGTTAACCAATCCGCTGACCTGCAGAATGGTAAGGATGACCGAAACGATGATCACTGCACGGATGAATCCTGCTCCTTTTTTCACTGCAAGATATGATGCGATCAAAGCGCCGATCACACTTCCGATGGAGAGGATCAAGCCGTAAAGATAATTGACCTGTCCGTTGATAATAAACACAAGAAGAGCAAAGATCGCATAGAAAAACACGATGAGGTTCTTGACGGCATTGGCCTTGACGAGGTCATATCCCACTCCGAGTACCAATGCCATCAGTAAAAAATACCCCACTCCGACCTGAATAAATCCCCCGTAAAATCCAATGATAAAAAAAATGATCACCTGCCACCATGTGATGGGATACTTTAGCAACTGTGCATTTTCTTTCAGCCATTTATCCGGTTTATAGAACAGGAAGAATACCATCACCACCATGGCAATGCACATGGCAATCTCAATTACCTTTACATTCACATCGATGGCGAGGTAAGCGCCAAGAATCGCACCTGCTGTAGCCGGAATGCCAAGCCAGACCGGCTTGAGCGAGTCAAACATTTTTTGGCGGGTAAAACTGCCTACCGACGAAAAGGTCTGAAAAAAGATGCTGATACGGTTGGTTCCATTGGCAATATTTGCCGGCAATCCCAGCAGAATAAGGAGGGAAAGACTGATCACCGATCCTCCTCCCGACAGCGTATTTATGAATCCGACAAAAATCCCGGCAACGATTAACACGACGATTGCAATTACAGACATTATCAGTTTATAAAGTTCATAAAGTCGGCAGTCGGCAGTCTCGATCTCCCATCCTCAATCCTCCATCCTCGATCTTCCAGCATCCAGCATCCATTATTAAATTCTTCACTCTTCACTCTTCACTCTTCATTCTTCATTGCTATTAAACTGTGCTTCCTGCTAAACGTAAAAAAGATGATCAATCCGATAACCAGCCAGACGAAAAAACGCATCCAGTTGGTTATACCGAGCTGGGCCATCAGGTAGAAATTAGTAAGCAGACTGATTACCGGGATCAGTGTCATTTGTTTCCAGATGCTTAGCCCCGTAATGATAATTGCAGCAAGGATAAACAGGATGATCGGAAATTCGGTTTTAAATAAATGCCAAATGAATGAAGCTGCGGGTTCATTCGTTCCACCCAGGCTCCTATGCATCAACTGCTGTAATTCCGGTGGATTCCAATACCAGAGCACTGCAAACACACCTGCCCAGAGAAGAGGCAAATAATACCTGCAGTTAAGGTAGGGAATATGAAACCCCTTTCCCCGGTTCTTACCGGTCAATCTTATTTTACCTGTTTCGAGCATCAGCACGCCACCTGAAACAAGCACAAAAGCAAAGAGGGTTCCTATGCTAGTGAGATCCGTTACTTCGGTCAGGTTAAGGAAGAGCGACGGAACCGCAACGATGATACCGGTCACGATTGTGGAGAATGCCGGCGTTTTGAATTTCGGGTGAAGGCGGGAGAATATCTTCGGGAGTAGGCCGTCGCGGCTCATGCTCATCCAGATACGGGGTTGGCCGACCTGGAATACGAGCAGTACACTAGCCATCGCGATCACAGCACTGATGGCAATGATCCCCGACAATTTTGTAAGATGTAGCTTCTGAAATGCATAGGCCAGGGGATCTCCGACTGCCAGGCTGCTGTAATGAACCATGCCGGTAAGCACCAGGCTGATGAGGATGTAGAGAACCGTGGTGATGATCAGGGCATAGATCATCGACCGGGGAATGTCCCTGCGTGGGTTTTTACATTCTTCGGCAGTGGTTGAAATTGCGTCAAAACCGATGTATGCAAAGAAAACACCGGCCACTCCTTTCAATACACCCCCGATCCCATTCGGAGCAAAAGGGCTCCAGTTCTTTGGATCGATATAAAAGGATCCCACCCCGATCACGACCAGCAGGATGGCTACCTTCAGCAAAACCATGATATTACTTGCCATTTTGGTTTCATAAATTCCGATGTAAACAAGGGTTGTGATGAAGACGACGATGCCGAAGGCCGGGATGTCAGCGATAAGCCTGAAATTACCGATATGGGGAGCCTGGACCCAGGCCAGGTAGGCTTCCTGGAGGTTGCCCGATAGCGTGCTAATGGATGCTCCATGTGCAAGTTGAGCTACCGCTGCATGATAACCCCTGGCAGCACTCAGGTAATCCACACTTAGGAAATAAGGAAAATGGATTCCGATCCCACCCAGCAGGCCTGTAAAATAGTCCGACCAGGAAATGGCAACGGCAATATTGCCTACAGCATACTCCATGATCAGGTCCCAGCCAATGATCCAGGCGACCAGTTCACCGAAGCTGGCATAGGCATACGTATAGGCGCTCCCACTGATGGGTATACGCGAAGCAAAATGGGCATAACACATGGCGGAAAAGCCACAGGCTATGGCTGTAAAAACAAACAAGAGGGAAACTGCAGGTCCGCCGGTAGCTGCGGCCGTACCGATCGTGCTGAAGATCCCGGCACCGACGATCGCCGCTATCCCGAGGGCTGTCAGGTCACGCACATTCAGGCTCCGGTGCATGTGGGTCGTTTCGCCAAGATGCCTGTCGGCATCCTTCAGGATATGTTCGATAGATTTTTTGCGAAAGAGGTCCTGGTAACCCACTGAGAATATTGTTTGTGTAAATGTATTAAGATTTTTTGTCCTGAACTTCGTAACTTGGCACAAAAATTCAATCCATGAAGATCGCAATTTTTGGCGCCAGTGGCAGGACCGGGATACTGACGGTTTACCAGGCATTGGATAAGGGGCACCTGGTAACAGCCTTTGCGCGAAAACCATCCTCTGTAACGATCCAGCATAAAAACTTCCGTGTGGTTCAGGGAGACATCCTGGAATACGAAAAGGTAAAACAAGCTGTCGAAGACCAGGATGTGATTATAAGTGCGCTCGGCGTTGAATCCAGGAAACCCACTACTGTTCTGTCGGAAGGTACACGGAATATTCTCATGGCCATGGAGGAATACAAGGTGAGCCGTTTCATCTGCATGTCTTCTGCCGGCATCTTAGGCAATGATGCAGGGATCCTCTTTGGAAAGATCATCATGCCTTTGTTTCTTAAACAGGTTTTCTTAGATAAAGTGAGACAGATGAAGATCATCCAGGAGGCCAACCTCGACTGGGTGATTGTACGACCTACCAGTTTGACCGATGCGCCGAAAACCGGGAAATACAAGATCACAATGGGGCCACCGGTTTCACGCAGGATTCCCCGGGCAGATGTTGCTGATTTCATGCTGAAGCTGCTAACCAATAAACAATACGACCGTCAAATGCCGGCCATTGCAAGTTAAATATGAATTTCCGGGGATTCCCGGTTTTATCCATGCAACGATTTCTATTCACGATACTATTTACCCTTTCCCTGCTGGAATGTTTTTCACAGCCCGGTAAAACATCCCTTAATACTACCGACTTCCTGATCCCGGATACCGTGTGCGCAAATGAACTTTTTACGATCACCAACCTTTCACAAGGAGCCTCAACCTGGTATTGGTCATTTTGTACAGGCGATGCTGGAACAAATCCCTCAGGATTTCCGCTGATCTCCGTTCCTTCTGTTTATGTCCAGCCAATGTACGTTGCACTGGTTGAGGATAACGGAGAATTATATTCCTTCATCACAAATATGGGAAATGGTACAATTACAAGAAACGAACATCACCACAACCTGATGGTTCCTCCGGCCTCATCGGTCAATCTTGGAAATTTCTTTACTGCGAATACCAATGTTAGAGGGATACAGGTAAAAAAAGATAACGGGAACTGGTATGGATTTGTAGCAGATGAAAACCTGATTATGAGGCTTGATTTTGGTATGTCGCTACTGAATATACCAACATTCCTTTTCTACATCGGCATCATCGATACGCTAAGCATGATGAACAGCCTCGTAATCCTGAAAGATGGTCCAAACTGGATCGGATTCTGCACCAATCTCCATGGAAATTCCATCACCCGGCTTACATGGGGAAATAGCCTGGCCAACATTCCTCTTGAGACAAGCCTGGGGAACACGGGAAACCTGAATGTTCCATCCCAATGTGCCGTCATGAAAAAAGACACAAGTTGGTATATACTGGTCGCAAACGAAGGCGACAACAGTATCACCCGTCTCAGCTTCGGTAATTCCCTGATGAACATGCCCACCGGGACAAATCTTGGAAATGTGGGAGCGCTTGATCATGACCAGGGAATTCTGCTGATCCGTGATTGTGAAGCGCCGAACGGATTTGCACTGAATCATACGACAGCAAATGATGTTCTTGTACGGTTGAATTTACCGGGTGATATTGCCGGGCCTCTAACCGGGCAATCCATCGGAAACATTGGGTCGCTGAACCAGCCTGCAACTTTCTCGGAGTTGCTCCGTTTGGGTGACACACTCTATACCCTCGTTACAAATCCAGGTAATTCTACGATCTCCTTGCTCTACTTCCCGGGTTGTACCAATTCATCCATTCCTTCCTCCACCCTGAAAGACCCGCCGGCTATCAGTTATTCCACTCCGGGGCAATACAATATCATGCTCGTCACCGACGAAGGACTTCCTACTCAACAGAATGTCTGCAAACGGATCACTGTTATGTCCCCCCTTACGATCAACATCGGAAATGACACCCTGGTATGTTCAGGGAAATTGATGACCCTCGATGCCGGCGCAGGATATCGTCATTACCTCTGGAGCAACGGGGATACGACCCGGACGATCCAGACAAAAAAACCAGGCAGCTACTGGGTTCGCGTGACCAACCAGTGGAATTGCGAAGCCTCCGATACCCTTGCCATCAGCCAATTGCCTGCGGTGAGCAGTTCAATTGACACTGCCATCTGTTACGGAACAAAATATTTTGCAGGCGGTGCATTGCAATCCGCCCCGGGTACCTATGTTGATACCCTTCAAACACCTGCAGGTTGCGATAGTGTGAAAATCACACATCTTACAGTAAAACCCAGGATCCTCATTGACCTGGGAGGAAACCGGAGCATCTGCCCGGGAGAAAAGATCACCCTGGATGCCACCGTGGCAGGTGCTTCATACATCTGGCAGGATTCAAGTACAGATTCCATTTTCGTGGTCAGCGATCCGGGCATTTACTGGGTACTGGTCACCTTTAATAAATGTACAGCCGGCGATACCGTTCACATAACGGAATGTCCTTCCGAACTTTGGTTTCCTACTGCATTTACGCCCAATGGTGACGGGGTGAATGATCTCTTCCGGCCAAAAGGGATCAGTATTGGCAAATTCCACCTGTTGATTTACAACCACTGGGGACAGTTGTTATTTGAAACCGACGATATGGAAAGGGGTTGGGATGGTGCAGCAAAAGGTATTCTTTGTCCAACTGGTACTTATTCTTTCTTTGCGACCTATGAAGGGACGGATAATCCCGGAAAGACGAAAAAACTACAGGGAAGTTTTATCCTCGTGAGGTAGTCGGATCCAGCAATTCTTTCACAGCTGTCACAATTCCTTCTTCATCATAGCCGCATTCATGATGTAACTCGGCGATGGTACCCTGCTCAATATAATGATCAGGGATACCCAGTTTTTTGATCCGGGCCGTATATCCCTTCTCCGACATGAAATCGATGACAGCAGAGCCAAGTCCGCCAATGATGGTTCCGTCTTCAACCGTTACAATTTTTTTGAATTTCCGGAAGATCTCATGAAGAAGTTCAGTATCCAGGGGTTTAAGGAAGAGCATATTATAATGGGCTACCGAAAATCCCTGTTGTTCCAGTTCCTTACAAGCTTCAATCCCGGCATTGCCTACATGACCAATGGTAATGATCGCTGCATCGGCACCGTCGCGTGTCATCTTTCCTTTTCCTACCGGCAATTCTTTGAAAGGGGTTTTCCATTCCGGCATGACACCTCTTCCCCTGGGATAACGGATTGCAAACGGCCCTTTACCTCCAAGTTGAGCCGTGTACATAAGATTCCGGAGGTCTTCCTCGTTCATAGGGGCCGAAACGGTCATGTTCGGAATGCAATTCAGATAAGCAAGATCGAAGGATCCGTGGTGGGTGACGCCATCTTCGCCGACTAATCCACCACGGTCGAGACAAAACACGACATTCAGGTCCTGAAGCGCTACATCATGGATGATCTGGTCGTAGGCACGCTGCAGGAAAGACGAATAGACATTACAGAACGGGATCATCCCGGAGGCTGCAAGTCCGGCTGAAAAAGTGACTGCATGTTGTTCTGCGATCCCGACATCAAAAGTTCTTTCCGGCATTTTTGTCATCATGATATTGAGAGAACAGCCTGTTGACATGGCCGGTGTGATCCCTACGATCTTAGGGTTCGCCTCTGCCAGCTCGACTATGGTGCGTCCAAAAACCGTCTGGTACTTGGGAGCCTGGTTATGGCATTTATCTTCCTGTAATTCTCCCGTCTTCTTATCAAAGACCCCGGGAGCATGATAGATGGTCTGTTCTTTCTCGGCATGCGTATACCCTTTGCCTTTCACAGTTACGACATGAAGAAGCTTGGGCCCATGAATTTTTTTCATGTCTTCCAGCAGTTTTACAAGCCGGATCACATCATGTCCATCTACCGGCCCGAAATAGCGGAAATTAAAGGCTTCAAAGAGGTTACTCCGGTTCAGCAAGGTCGACTTCAGGGCATTCCCGATCTGCTTGACAATGGCCCTGGAATTTTTTCCGTACCGGGTTCCTCCGCCCAGCAGCAGCCAGATCTTATCACGTATCTTATTATACACACCAGAAGTCACAATATCCGCAAGGTAATCCTTGATCGCCCCGACATTCTTGTCGATCGCGATGCCATTATCGTTCAGGATAACCAGCAGGTTGGCATTTGAAACCCCGGCATTGTTCATGGCTTCCATGGCCATTCCTCCTGAAATGGCGCCATCGCCAATGATGGCCACGTGGTGCCGGTCCCTTTCATTGTTCAGGTTGGCGGCAACGCCCATGCCCAGCGCGGCGGAAATGGAGGTGGAGGAATGCCCGGCACCAAATGCATCATATTCGCTTTCGGTCATCCGCGGAAATCCGCTGATGCCTTTGTACATCCGGTTGGTATGAAAAACATCCTTTCTGCCTGTAAGGATCTTATGGGTATAAGCCTGGTGGCCTACATCCCAGATGATCTTATCGAAAGGAGTATTGAATACATAATGGATAGCAACAGTCAGTTCAACCGTACCCAGGCTGGCACCCAGGTGTCCGGGATTTGTGGAGATCACATCAATAATGAACTGCCGGATCTCTGTGCAGAGCCTGGGAAGATCTTCAACTTTCAACTTCCGAAGGTCCGACGGGTCATTTACTCTTGCTAGAAGGTCACCAATCTTTGCAGTCATCTACCAGGTTAATTCAAGGTTCGGTTCAGGATATTATTAACGCATTAAAATAACGAAGTTGCGATCGGTTATATTGCCATGGATGAACGCCTTTATAGGAGCCCCAATTCCAGGAGTGCGGCTTCCGAGATCATGTCTTTATCCCAGGGCGGATCAAAAACCAGTTCAACCTTCACATCCTTAACACCCTCCACACTTTTTACTTCATTATAAACGATACCCGGCATATCCTCAGCGATCGGACAATTCGGGGTCGTAAGGGTCATGGTTATATATACTACAGACTGATCGTCGATTTTCAGTTCATAGATCAATCCCAGGTCATAAATGTTTACCGGGATTTCGGGGTCATGCACCCGTTTGAGCGCTTCGATGACCTTTTCTTCCAACTTATTATCCTGATTTGTCATAAACTTCAACGTTTTTTCGGAAAGAACAAAGTTAAAGATTTTTCCTATGTCTTTGTTCATTTCCTGGGATGGAGTCATCCTGCTTTTTTACTTCTTTTTCTATCTGTTTCATCCAGGATGATCTTCCGGATCCGGATGGATTTCGGTGTCACCTCCACAAACTCATCCCCCTGAATGTATTCCATTGCCTCTTCCAGCGAGAATTTTACGGCAGGGAAGATCACGGCTTTGTCGTCAGAACCGGAAGCACGCACATTGCTGAGTTTTTTAGTCTTCGTAAGGTTGATGACCATGTCGTCGCTGCGGGTGCTTTCTCCCACCACCTGCCCGGCATAGATATTTTCACCCGGTTCGATGAAAAATTTTCCCCGGTCCTGGAGTTTATCAATCGAATAAGTGATGGCTGTACCGGTTTCCCCGGCGATCAGGGAGCCGCTGTTCCGGCTGGCCATATCCCCTTTCCAGGGCTCATAACTTTTGAACCGGTGCGCAATAACTGCTTCCCCTTCAGTTGCAGTCAGTACCGGGTTCCGCAGCCCAATCAGTCCGCGGGCAGGAATATCAAACTCGAGGATGGTACGGTCACGCTTGGTTTCCAGGTGGATCAGGTCTCCCCTTCTTCGGCTGACGATCTCTATGACTTTTCCGGAAAACGATTCCGGGACAGCTACCCTCAGCAGCTCCACGGGTTCATGGACCTTCCCGTCCACCACTTTGGTAAGAATATTCGGCTGGCCAAGCTGGAACTCATACCCTTCACGGCGCATGGTTTCCACGAGGATGCCCAGGTGAAGGATCCCTCTTCCGTAAACCTGGAACTTGTCGGGCGAATCCATTTCTTCCACTCTCAGGGCCAGATTTTTTTCAATTTCCTTAGAAAGCCGCTCGCGGATGTGGCGCGAGGTAACATAGGTTCCTTCTCTTCCTGCGAAAGGGGAATTGTTGATTGTGAAAAGCATGCTCATAGTCGGCTCATCCACACTGATCCGTTTCATCCCTTCAGGATTCTCAGCATCGGCAAGTGTATCCCCGATATCAAAATTCTCGGGGCCCAGAACGGCACAGATCTCGCCGGCCTCTACTTCAAACTTCACTTTTTCCTTACTCAATCCTTCGAACAGGTACAACTCTTTAACCGTGGATTTCAGGATCGTCCCGTCGTTCTTTACCAGCGAAACCTGATTACCCGCTCGGATCGATCCGCGTGATACCCGGCCAACCGCTATGCGTCCGACATAGGATGAATAATCCAGTGAACTGATCTGCAGCTGAAGCGTACCCGGCTCGCTCGACGGGGCAGGTATATGTTCAATAATGGTATCGAGGAGATACGTGACATCGGTAGCAGGTTGTTTCCAGTCTGCCGACATCCATCCTTGCTTCGATGATCCATACACGGTCGGGAAGTTCAGCTGATCTTCATTGGCGTCCAGGCTGAACATTAGTTCGAAAATAGCTTCATTGACCTCATCCGGCGAACAATTGGGTTTATCTACTTTATTGATGACAACAATTGGTTTCTTCC
>Ga0208566_1002409_pt1 | contig 10061 bp, 11 predicted proteins | sample PL_2010_150m_FD_184159 | JGI IMG/M metagenome (GOLD analysis project Ga0208566, IMG submission 184159) | Freshwater microbial communities from Powell Lake, British Columbia, Canada to study Microbial Dark Matter (Phase II) - PL_2010_150m... | ecosystem: Environmental > Aquatic > Freshwater >... | reverse complement strand
TCCTTGAGGATGGCCGGCCAGTCGAAGAACTGGTCGAGCCAGAGGTAGGTGGTGAGGTGCAGCAGCACATGGAAGAATGCAAACAGTCCGAGCATGCGCCGCAGGCGCACCAACCAGTGCCAGCCAGTGAGCTTGCGCAGCGGCGAGACGGCCAACGTGATCAGCAGAAAATTAAGCGTCCAGGTGCCGAGCGCGCGGGTGATGAATTCGATGGGATTGGCGCCGAGCTCGTCGCGCCACAATCCCCAGCCCAGTCGTGCCACGGGAATCAGGCAGGCGATGAACAGAACGGCCTTGAGCAGGGAAAGCTGTCGCTGGGTCGGGTTGTAGCCGGCAAGCCGGGACATCAGAAGAACTTCTTCAAATCCATTCCGGCATACAGCCGCCCGACCTGATCGCCATAGCCGTTGAATGGCAGGGTCTTGCGCTTCAGGAAATCGCCGATGCGCCGCTCGGAGGCCTGGCTCCAGCGCGGATGGTCGACATCCGGATTGACGTTGGAATAGAAACCGTATTCGCGCGAATTCGCCTTGACCCAGGCGGTTCGTGGCTCGCGGTCAACGAGGCGGATCTTGACGATGGATTTTCCGCTCTTGAAACCGTACTTCCAGGGCACCACCAGGCGCAGCGGCGCGCCGTTCTGGTTCGGCAGCACTTCGCCATACACGCCGACTGCAAGTATGGACAAGGGATGCAGGGCTTCGTCCAGACGCAGGCCTTCAACGTAAGGCCAGTCGAGTACCCGGCTGTTGACGCCAGGCATGGTCTTGGGGTCGGCAGCCGAGATGAATTCGACATACTTGGCCGCACCTAGCGGTTCGACTTGCTTCAACAGCGTCGCCAGCGGCAGGCCCAACCAGGGAATGACCATGCTCCAGCCTTCAACGCAGCGCATCCGGTAAATGCGTTCCTCAAGCGGCGCGAGCTTGATCAGGTCGTCGATGGCGAAGGTTTTTGCTTGCTTTACCAGGCCCTCGATGCTCAGGCTCCAGGGGCGTGTCTTGAGCGTGTGGGCGTGTTCTGCCGGATCGCTCTTGTCAGTGCCGAACTCGTAAAAATTGTTATAGGTGGTGACGTCCTTGTAGCTGGTCGGTTTTTCCGCCGTGCTGAACGGACTATTCGACGCGGCGGCCAGTTTCTCGGCAGCGAAAACTTCAGACAGGGGTTGCAGGGCGATCCCAAGCGTCGTACCGGCGGCGCCCTTGAGAAATTCCCGACGGCGATTGAAAACGCCCTGGGGCGTAATCTCGGTTGGGGCTATGTCGGCAGGATTGCGGATCAGCATGATGGCTCCTATCGGGATCTTGCCTATTCGTCGCGGCAAAGAGGAGAACCTTACAGATTTGCCACGGATCTGCCGATTGAATTGTTCTCGCCCGGCGCTAAAACGGGGTGGCGCAACGCCACCCCTGTTCCGCTGGTCCGGTGCAGTGGCTAGCGCAGCCCGGCGACGTAGTCGGAAACCGCCTTGATTTCCGCGTCCGTCATCTTGACGGCCACCATGCGCATCATCTGGTTCGGGTCATTGGCGCGCTCACCGGTGCGGAATCCCTTTAACTGCTGCTCGGTGTACTCGACGAACTGACCGGCAATGCGCGGATACTGCGCGGGCATCCCGGCGCCGGTCGGGCCATGGCAGGCGGCGCAGGCAGGCAGGCCCCTGGCCTGGTCACCGGCGCGATAGAGCTTGCGCCCGAATTCGACGGTATCGCGGTTTCTCGAAACTTCGGGCTTGAGCTTCTGCCCGCTGAAGTAGGCGGCGATATCGCGCATCTGTTCTTCGTTGTAGGCGGCGATCATGCCGTTCATGATGGGACTGGCGCGCTCAGGTTTCTTGCCGCTTTCGCCCTTGAAATTCTTCATCTGCTTGAGCAGATATTCGGCATGCTGCCCGGCGAGTTTCGGATTGGTGGGAATGGCGCTGTTGCCGTCGGCATTATGGCAGGCGATGCAGACCGTCGACGCGATCTGCTGGCCCCTGGCCGGATCGCCCTTGGCCACGGGAGCGGGGGCAGCGGCCCAGAGCGCGGTGGAAAAGCTGGCGGCGAGCAACAACAGGACGCGATTCATTGTGACACTCCGATTCATGGTGACGCTCCCTGGGAGCATCGGATTGCATAATCCTGATATTCTATACCACTTATATTCGTCCGTAGGACCCGCGCGTCTGCGCCATGTCGCCGTCATTATTCCGTCACGCCGTGTTTGAAACCTCGGTTGCCAAGCCGATCAATTTGCCGCCTTCAGCGGTGGCGGGGCCGGAGATCGCTTTTGCCGGACGATCCAATGCGGGCAAGTCGAGCGCCATCAACACCCTGGCCGGACACACCCGTCTGGCCTTTGTCAGCAAGACCCCCGGACGTACCCAGCTAATCAATTTTTTCCGCCTGCCCAATGGCGCCTGCATGGTCGACCTGCCGGGTTATGGCTACGCGGCCGTGCCGGAGGCCGTTCGCAGGCAATGGCGGGGGTTGCTGGAACATTATCTGACCCGGCGCGAGAATCTGATCGGCCTGGTACTTATCATGGACGCGCGTCGGCCGTTGACTGATCTGGATATCCAGATGATCCACTGGTTCGTCCCGACCGGCAATCCGATTCATGTCCTGCTGACCAAGTCCGACAAACTGTCGCGTCAGGAAGCCAGCCTGACCCTGCGCCAGGTCCGTGAAGCGATAGCCGTCTATGGCGGGCAGGTCACCGTGCAGATGTTTTCCAGTCTGAAGAAGGCCGGAATCGAGGAGGCGGAGTCGGTGATCGGCGCCTGGCTGGATCCGGAGCCGGCGGAAACGGATGATGCTGCCAAAAAAGAAGGGCCCCCGGCCAAAGGGGAGAGGACCGGGGGCCAATTGCCTTAATTCACTTAGTTTGGAATCAGGGCACCCGCTAAGGGAGGAGAAGCGGGAGACGGTTAGCCACCATCTACTTATAAGATAGCAGTTCCCGGTAATAGTTCCAGCAATTATTTGCTTAATTTAAGAGATAAGACCATGAATATAAAAGGTGTATATCCATCGACGCGGATGCGGCGGATGCGCCGGGATGAGTTTTCGCGCCGCCTCATGCGCGAAAATACCCTTACCACCAACGACTTGATCTACCCGGTATTCGTGCTGGACGGCAACCGGCGCGTCGAACCGGTCGCCTCGATGCCCGGGGTAGAGCGAGTCAGCCTGGATTTGCTCTTGCCGCTCGCGGAGCGCGCGGCGAATCTTGGAATTCCGGCCCTGGCGCTATTCCCCGTGATCGACGTCAAGCTCAAGACGCCCGGCGCGGAGGAGGCCTGGAATCCGGAAGGACTGGTGCCGCGTGTGGTCAGCGCATTGAAACGGGAATTTCCCGGGCTTGGCGTGATTTGCGACGTGGCGCTCGACCCATACACCAGCCACGGCCAGGATGGATTGATCGATCCCGACGACCCCCGAGCTTATGTCCTCAATGACGAGACGCTGGAGGCCCTGGCCAGACAGGCTCTTTGCCAGTCCCAGGCGGGCGCCGACGTGGTGGCGCCGTCGGACATGATGGATGGGCGCATCGGCCGCATCCGCGCCGAACTCGATGCCCACCGGCAGATCTACACGCGCATCCTGGCGTATGCGGCGAAATATGCGTCGGCGTTCTACGGGCCGTTCCGCGATGCCGTCGGCTCGGCCGGCAATCTCGGTACCGGCAACAAGTATACCTATCAGATGGATCCGGCGAATTCCGACGAAGCGCTGCGCGAAGTCGCGCTGGATATTGAGGAAGGAGCCGACATGGTGATGGTCAAGCCGGGCATGCCCTACCTGGATATGGTGCGCCGGGTGAAGGACGAGTTTGGCGTTCCCACCTATGCCTACCAGGTCAGCGGGGAATACGCGATGCTCCAGGCGGCGGCACAGAACGGGTGGCTGGACGGCGAGGCGACCATGCTGGAAGCCCTGCTGTCTTTCAAGCGCGCCGGCGCCGACGGCATTCTGACCTACTTCGCCATTGCGGCGGCGGAAGTCCTCAACCGGCGCTAGGTGCTCATCGAGCCAACAGAGCCCATTGCTGCGGCCACAGGGCCATCGGATCATCCTTGAAGCCACTCTTTACGAACTGGTGCCAGCGTCCCAGCGTGTAGCAGCGTAGCAGGTTGGCATGCGCCGCGAAGTCGTGATCGGCGGGCAATGCGCCCTGCGTTGCGGCCATCCTGAGCGCTTGTTTCAACGATGTTTCGACGCGATCCAGCAATTGATTGATGCGCGCCTGCAGGCGCTCGTTTTCGTTGACCAGGGCGTCGCCGATCAGCACTCGCGTCAACCCGCGATTCTTCTGGGCAAATCCCAGCAGCAGGGAGACCATCGCCTGCGCCTGCTTGAGACCGGCGTCTTCCTCGGCGAAGATCTTGTTGATGACCGAAAACAGACCGGATTCGATGAATTCGATGAGGCCTTCAAACATCTGAGCCTTGCTGGCGAAGTGACGGTAAAGCGCCGCTTCGGAGACGTCGAGTCTCTTTGCCAGGGCTGCCGTCGTGACTTTCTCGCCGGCTGGGTCTTGCAGCATTTCGGCGATGACCTGCAGGATTTGCAGCTTGCGCTCGCCCGGTTTGCTTCCCATAGCCTCCCCTTCATTCCGCAGCCGCGACTGCTCGAACGCTTATTCTAGTGCCCGCAGTTGATTCCAGGGTGCTATAAGCGTTCCGGAATGAGTGGGGACTAGCTATTTGCTCCTGATCAGCGTTCCGACCCCTTCATCGGTGAGAATTTCCAGCAATAGCGCATGTTCCACGCGACCGTCGATGATGTGCACGCTTTTCACCCCGCTGCGTGCGGCGTCCAGCGCCGAGGCTATCTTCGGCAACATGCCGCCCGAAAGGCTGCCGTCGGCGACCATCGAATCGATATCTCGAGGCGTGATCCCGGTCAGGAGCTTGCCGTCCTTGTCGAGTACGCCGGGCGTGTTGGTGAGCAGGATCAGTTTCTCGGCCTTGAGGATCTCGGCTATCTTGCCGGCCACCAGGTCTGCATTGATGTTGTAGGTCTCACCCTCGGCGCCGACGCCGATCGGGGCGATCACCGGGATGAAGGCGGCGGAATCGAGCAGGGCAATCAAAGACGGATCGATGGCAACGATTTCGCCGACCTGGCCGATATCGATCAATTCGCCGGGCCTGGCCTGGTCGGGCACCAGCATCTTCTTGGCGCGGATCAGGTTGCCGTCCTTGCCGGTCAGGCCCACCGCCTTGCCGCCGTGATGATTGATGAGACTGACGATTTCCTTGTTCACCTGACCGCCGAGCACCATCTCCACCAGGTCCATGGTTTCGCGGTCGGTGACGCGCATGCCCTGGATGAACTGCCCTTGTTTGCCGATGCGTTTGAGCATGTCGTCGATCTGCGGTCCGCCGCCATGTACCACCACCGGATTCAAGCCGACCAGTTTCAATAGCACCACGTCACGCGCGAAACAGTGCTTGAGATGTTCGTCGGCCATCGCGTTGCCGCCGTACTTGATGACGATGGTGCGCCCGTGAAAGCGCTTGATGTACGGGAGGGCCTCGGCAAGGATGCCGGCCTTCAGATTGGGCGAAAGTTTTTCGGTCATATTGAGGACGGTGTCGGCGCTGTCGTCGGGATCGTGAAGTCTCGATTCTACCGCCTGAATGAAAAAGGGCGCAGCGCCAACATGGCGCCGCGCCCGGTTTCCGGGGAGCTGAACGATTACTGGATGGGCAGGCGCCTGGCGGCGACCGCGGATTTCTTGGGCAGAGTCAGTTCCAGCACGCCCTCATTGAATCTGGCGCTGGATTTGTCCTCGTCTATGTCCTGCCCGAGCTGAAAGCTGCGCGACACCTTGCCGAAATAACGCTCGGTCCGCAATACCCGCTCCCCTTCCTTGACATCCTTTTCCTGCTTGCGTTCGGCGCTGATCGAGACCAGCGGGCCATCGATATTGACTTGAATGTCCTCTTTCCTGATGCCGGGCAACTCGGCCTGGACCAGGTAGTTGCCGTTCTTTTCCTTGACATCGACCTTGATGGCGGGCGCCTCAGTCTGCGATCCCAGGTCCACCGGCCGCACCAGGAAGCCGCGAAGCAAATCGTCGAACGGGTCATAACGTGTGATAAGGCTCATGATGTTCTCCATTGATGATGGGTTGGATTGAAAGAGCGGCAGCGCCGCGTGCTTTGAAGATGGGTCTTGGGCCAGGATTTTCAAGTACCTCTTGCAGCCACCTGCGGATATTTCTAAAGTGTCCAGGTGTTCATTTGATCGGGACAAACTCCATGGCCGAGAATTCCTCCAACACTTGCCCGCGCTGCGGCGCAACTTTCGCGTGCGGGATGCAGGCGGGGTCGGAGCCCTGCTGGTGTGCCGAACTACCGGTACTGCAGCTTGCTCCGGATCAGGTAGCGAGTTGTTACTGCCCGGCTTGTCTGAAACAGTTGCTCGAGATTCAACGCGAAAGCCCGGCTTCGTCCTGAAGCAATTGGGGCAGCATCAGGATCGCGTCGCGATTGGTCCAGGAAAAGACCTTGTCCGCAGCCGCGCGCCAGGGCAGCCAAAGATAATCGAGGTGCTCGCCAGATGCGATCACGATCGTCGTGTCGCGCGGCACGCACAGGCTATACACATGCTCCAGGTTGTGGCCGACGCCCGCGGGATAACGATGGCGCCATTCCGGGAATATCTCGAAACGGTTGGAGAGCCGCCAGTCGATAAGGTCGACCGGCGCGGCAACGATGCCGGTTTCTTCCAGCACTTCGCGGCGTGCGGTTTCGTGCAGCGGCTCCAGATCTTCCTGGCTGCCGGTGACGGATTGCCAGAAACCCTTGCGCCTGGCGCGCTCCAGCAACAGGATATTCAGGTCCGGGTCATGAATCAGCACCAGGACCGATATGGGCCGCTTGTTGCCGGTCATCAGATGCCCGGCAGCCAGGCAATGCCATCGGCCTGCATATCGACCAGGCACCACAGCGCCATCCCCTGCCCCCGCCAAGTGTTGGCGGCTTCCTCAAAGATCTGCAGGGCGATCACGAGTTCGCCGGCTGCGCGCTCGTCGAGCAGGTCGCAATGTTCCAGCAACACCAGGTATCCTTCGCCCGGCCGCCAGCCGAGATCGTTCAGGCAGTCTGCCAGCGCGTCCCAATTGCTGCCGAACCATTCGGGGAAAGCCATATCGCGGCCGACGGCTGCCAGCAGTCCCTGCCGGTCGCCGGCGCGCGCCAGATCGACCCGGAAGACCACATAACCGCAGTCTTCCGCGGCACCAATGATTTCCTCCGGGCCGCTGTGCGGCAGGTGATAGACCCCGGCGCGAGCGATATCGCGCAAGAGTGCTGCGTATTCGGCCCGGGAAGTATTCATTTTCGGAAAAGCCATTGAACCGCAGAGGACGGAGAGGACTCAGGGATATTCAAATGTCTGGCGTGACACGCTTTGGCAGCCGATTCGCGACTCGGAACAACTTTGCAGGTTCTTGTTCCTTCTCCGCGTCCCCTGCGCTCCCTGCGGTGGAACGCTGTTGTCTCCAGGATCATTCCCGGATCCTCCGGAAACTCCGGTAATGATCGTCGCTGTAATAGTAATCGCGTGCCTCGCCGGCGACGATGCGGCGTGCCCCGCGATCGCGGCGACCGGGCGTCGACACCGTGTATTCGCGGTAATAGCCGCGCGATTTGGGAGGCAACAACCGCTCGCGATTGCCGAACGCCACGCCGTCGCGGTGGCCGGGGAATGGACCGCCGCGCTCGATCAGGCGCAGTATGGTGCGCGCCTCCGGCGGAAGTTCCTCAATACCGATCTCCGCGCCCGCAAGCGCCAGCGGCAGGAAGGCGGCGCAACCCAGCCAGCAGGCGAGGATCAGGCGCCGCATAAGCGCCTAGTCCTTGGAAACCTCGAGCTGTGTCTCCGTCTTTTGGCGCAAGCGGATGTGCAATTCGCGCAGCTGCTTCTCGTCGACGGCGGAAGGAGCGTCGGTCAGCAGGCACTGCGCGCGCTGGGTCTTGGGGAAGGCGATGACGTCGCGAATCGATTCGGCGCCGGTCATCATGGTGACGATGCGGTCGAGACCAAAGGCCAGCCCGCCGTGCGGCGGCGCGCCGTATTTAAGGGCATCCAGCAGAAAGCCGAATTTCAGCCGCGCCTCTTCGGCGCCAATCCCAAGCGCGCGGAACACCTTGCTCTGAACCACCTCGCGGTGGATACGCACCGAGCCGCCGCCGATCTCCGAGCCATTCAGCGCCAGGTCGTATGCCTTGGCCAGGCAGGCGCCGGGATCGCTTTCGAGCAGATCCTCGTGTCCGTCCTTGGGCGCAGTGAATGGATGATGGCAGGCTGACCAGCGCTTGTTTTCCTCGTCGTATTCGAACATCGGAAAATCCGTCACCCACAGCGGACGCCAGGCATCTCCGCTGAGAAATTTCCGGTCGTGGCCGATTTTCGTGCGTAGCGCGCCGAGGGCGTCATTGACGATCTTGGCTTTGGCGGCGCCGAAAAAAATCAGGTCGCCGCTGTGCGCGCCGGTGCGTGCGATGATGGCTTTCAGCGCCGCCTCGTGCAGATTCTTGACGATCGGCGACTGCAATCCCTGCTCATTCGGCTGGTTGGCGTCGTTGACCTTGATGTAGGCCAATCCCCTGGCGCCATAGATCTTGGCGAATTCGGAATAGGCGTCGATCTCGCCGCGCGTCAGGGCGTCATTGCCGCTGCCGCCGCCGGGAATGAGCAGGCCCGCAACGCGGCCGCCGGCGTCGTTGGCGGGGCCGCTGAAGACCTTGAAGGCAACATCCCTGACGACCTCGGTCAGTTCGGTCAATTCCAGCGTCACCCGCAAGTCGGGCTTGTCGGAACCGAAGCGGCGCATCGCGTCCGCAAAGCTCATGCGTGGAAACGGATCGGGTAGTTCCACCGCCAGCGTTTCGCGAAACAGGGTCCGGATCATGTCTTCCATCAGCGCCGTGATCTGGATTTCGTCAAGGAATGAGGTTTCCACGTCGATCTGGGTGAATTCGGGTTGTCGGTCGGCGCGCAGATCCTCGTCGCGGAAGCATTTGACGATCTGATAGTAACGGTCGAAACCGGCAATCATCAGCAACTGCTTGAACAACTGCGGCGACTGCGGCAAGGCGAAGAAATGGCCGGGATGGACGCGCGAGGGGACCAGATAGTCGCGCGCGCCTTCCGGCGTGCTCTTGGTAAGCATCGGCGTTTCAATATCGATGAAGCCATGTCCGTCGAGAAAGCGGCGGCAGGACATCGTCGTCTTGTAGCGCAGCATCAGGTTGTTCTGCATCTGCGGCCGGCGCAGGTCAATCACTCGATTCGTCAGGCGCACCGTCTCGGAAAGATTCTCTTCATCCAGCTGGAAAGGCGGTGTTACCGCCGTGTTGAGTACCTCGAGTTCGTGGCAGAGGATCTCGATTTCGCCGGAGGCAAGGCCAGGATTCACTGTGCCGTCGGGCCGGCGGCGCACCTTGCCGGTGATTTTCAGGACGAATTCGTTGCGCACGTCCTCGGCACGGGCGAACATCTCGGCGCGATCCGGATCGCAAACGATCTGGGCCAGGCCCTCGCGGTCGCGCAGGTCGATGAAAATGACGCCGCCATGATCGCGGCGGCGGTGGCACCAGCCGCAGAGAGTGACGATCTGATCGACATGGGCGGCGTTAACCTCGCCGCAGTAATGGGTTCGCATGAGCGTGGCTTTCGAGCGGAAGTGCTGTGCGCGGCGCGAACTATTTGTTCTCGGCGCGTCCGGCCAGGTTGGCGTTACGGTTGGAATTACGGTTGGAAGGCACGACTACGCCCATCGAGACGATGTATTTCAATGCATCGTCGACGCTGATATTGAGTTCGACCGTGTCGCTCTTGCGGACGAAGAAGAAAAAGCCGTTGACCGGACTGGGCGCGGTCGGGATGAATACGCTGACCATTTCATCCGGACTGTGCTGGGTCACCTCGCGCGGCGGCGCGCCGGTCTGGAAGGCAACTGCCCAAGCCTCCGGGTGCGGATAGCGTACCAGCAGCACCTTGCGGAACGCATCGCCGGTACCGGAAAAGAGAGTGTCACTGACCTGCTTGACGCTGTAATAC
>Ga0208566_1002408_pt1 | contig 10064 bp, 7 predicted proteins | sample PL_2010_150m_FD_184159 | JGI IMG/M metagenome (GOLD analysis project Ga0208566, IMG submission 184159) | Freshwater microbial communities from Powell Lake, British Columbia, Canada to study Microbial Dark Matter (Phase II) - PL_2010_150m... | ecosystem: Environmental > Aquatic > Freshwater > Lake... | reverse complement strand
ATCGTCCTGCTGTTGAAGGGGGTGCCCGAAGCGCCGGCGATGGTGGCACGCGGCGTCAATGTGTCGTTCTTGTCAGTGCTGCTGGACGGGCAACTGGCGCGGATGAATTTCGGCGTGCTCGCGCTGCATGCCATGCAGACCGCCCTGTGGGTGGTGGTTCCGGCGGCGCTGGTCGATTCGGGTGGCCTGCCGCTGCCCGAGCACTGGAAGGTCTATCTGCCGGCGGTGCTGGGATCGTTCTTGCTGATGCTGCCGGCCATCATGGTTGCGGAGAAACGCGGCAAGGTCCGGCTAGTGTTCGGCGGTGCCATCCTGCTGCTGCTGCTGGTGCAGGCGGGTCTCTACAGTCATGGCACCGGCGTGTATTCGATCGGCGGCTGGCTATTGCTGTTCTTCGTCGGCTTCAACATCCTGGAGGCCATGCAGCCTTCGCTGATTTCGCGAATTGCGCCGAGCGAAGCGCGAGGCGCCGCGCTGGGGATCTACAATACAACGCAGTCGCTCGGGTTGTTCATCGGCGGAATGTTGGGCGGGTGGCTGGGAAAGCATTATGGGGCGCCGGCAGTGCATCTGTTCTGCGCCGGGCTGGCGCTGATCTGGCTGGTGCTGGTGTCCACCATGAAACCGCTGCAGCCACGGTCAACCGCGACACCGGCTGAAGCGTTGGAACCCAAGAAGCAGGAACGGGCACCCGTAAATCAATACTAAAGGAGACACCATGGCTTCGGTTAACAAGGTAATTCTGATCGGCAACCTCGGCAAGGATCCGGATGTCAGGTACATGCCCAGCGGCGAAGCGGTAACCAACATCACGTTGGCGACGACCGATACCTGGAAGGACAAGACCAGTGGCGACAAGAAGGAAGCGACCGAATGGCACCGCGTCGTGTTCTTCCGCAAGCTCGCGGAAATCGCCGGCCAATATCTGAAGAAGGGCTCCCAAGTATATATCGAGGGTTCCCTGAAGACCCGCAAGTGGCAGGACAAGGAAGGCCAGGACCGCTACACCACCGAGATCGTCGCCGACCAGATGAAGATGCTCGGTTCGCGTCAGGGCAGCGGCGACGTGAACGAATCGGCGCCGCGCGACCGGCCCGCACAGTCCGGTGGCGGCGCGCCGCAGCCTTCGTTGCAGTCCGCCCCGCCTGCCGGTAGCGGCTTCAACGATTTCGAGGACGATATTCCCTTCTAGCGCCCAGGGGCAGGGCGTCTCGCCCGAGGGAGATAAGCAATGAAGATCTTGTTCCTGGGCGCGGGGGGCGTAGGCGGATATTTCGGCGGGCGCCTGATCGAGTCCGGAGCGGATGCGGTTTTCCTGGTCCGCCCCGACCGGCAGGCACGGCTGAAGGCTGATGGACTGCGGGTCGAAAGCCCGCATGGGAATCTGACCCTGTCCGTGGCGACGGTGACGCGGGATGCCGTCGAGCCGGTCTACGACCTGGTGGTCGTGGCGCCGAAATCCTACGACCTCGAGGATGCGATCGCCTCCATCCAACCCGCCGTTGGCCCCGGGACGTTTGTCCTGCCCCTGCTGAACGGTGTGGTGCACATGGATGTGCTGGATGCACAGTTAGGACGGAATCGGGTCCTCGGAGGGGTCGCCCATATCGCCGCCACCATGAGTGCCGAAGGGACGATCCGGCAACTCACCGAAATGCACTCCCTGACAGTCGGAGGCCGCGATCCCGGGACACAGACGATGGCGCAGGCCTTTATCGAGATGTGCAGCACGGCAAGATTCGACAGCCGACTGGTCTCAAACATCGAGAGCGTCCTCTGGGAAAAATGGGCGTTCCTTGCCGCTCTCGCGGGAATGACGACGCTGATGCGCTGCCCCGTCGGCGAGATCATGGACACCGATTGTGGTGATCGACTGGCGCGAAGCCTTTATTCCGAATGCCTCGGCGTTGCGGCCGCGAATGACTTCCCGGTGGAGCAGACTGCCCAGCAACGGGCCCTCGGCATGCTGACCCAGAAGGGTTCAGCATTTGCGGCGTCAATGCTGCGCGACCTGGAAAGCGGCCAGCGCACGGAACACGAACATGTCTTGGGGGAGATGGTCAGGAGTGCCGCACGACATGGCCTCGCCGCGCCGATTCTCGATGCGGCATTCACCAACATGCAGATTCGCGCGCGAAGGGCGCCCTGACGATTTTCGGCGGGTGCAGCTTTGGGAAGGCAACTCCAGTGATTGGCCCGAGTCCACCATGAACCCGCTGAATGCGGAGGAGGTTCAATCAAGCCTCGGACAGATCCGTCCCAGGCTGTTGGGCTTCGCGCGGCTTCAATTGCGGTCGGCTGCGGCGGCCGAAGATGCGGTCCAGGATACCTTGCTTGCGGCACTGGAGGGCGCATCGGGATTTACCGGGGCATCATCCTTTCAGACCTGGGTGTTTTCCATTCTGAAGAACAAGATCGTCGACGAAATTCGCCGCAGCAGCCGGACCAAGGCCGACGTCGATTCCGAATCCGCCCTCGACGCGGCGGTATCTGACCTGTTCGACGATCGCGATCACTGGGCCGAAATACCCTCCGCGTGGGGCGATCCCCACGCAAGCCTGGAGCAGAAGCGCTTCTGGGAAGTGATGGACGCCTGCCTGACCAATTTGCCCGCGTCCCCGGCGCGGGCTTTCATGATGCGGGAATTTCTCGGACTCGAGACGACGGAAATCTGTAAGGAACTGTCCATCAGCACGACTAACTGCTGGGTGCTTTTGCACCGGGCGCGCATTGGCCTGCGGGAATGCCTGGACCTGCGCTGGTTTGGAGGGAGGGCAAAATGATGAGTTGCAGGCATGCGACGGAAATGATGTCCCAGGGACAGGACCGCCGACTCTCGTTCGGCGAACGGGTGAGTTTGCGGGTGCACCTGATGATTTGCGTGGGGTGCCGCAACACTTTGAATCATTTCCGCTTCTTGCGTGATGCCATCAGCAGTCACCCGTGGAAGTTGTGACCTGCGATGGCGTTGCAGGAAGATTCGAACTCCCTGTAAGGAATTCGATCCTGCTCCGACCAATCGAGCAGGAAGCCCTGTTGCCAGGGGCTTCCGATCGTCGATTGGCTGTTCCCCAATTTTTAAAGGAGATCTTGAAATGAGCAGTGCGCGCACTTTGATTCAAACCGCAGCATCCACGCTTCTGGCTGCCGGTATCCTCGCCGTTTCGGCTTCTGCGGTTGCCGCCGACGAACCCAAGGAGAAATGTTTCGGCGTTGCAAAGGCCGGTCAAAACGATTGCGGGAGCAAGTTCAGCAAGCATTCCTGCGCCGGCCAGTCGAAGATGGACAACGATCCCAACGATTTCAAACTGGTACCCAAGGGTACGTGCGAAAAGATGGGGGGCAAAATGGCTCCCGCCGGCAGCACCATGATGGACAAGCAGAAGTAGGATTCGGCTTGCCGCGCCGACGGCCTGCGACGAATTTCGCCGCAGGCCCGGTCGACCGCTGGCTGGCCGGGAAGCAAGTCAGGATTTCTGCTATCGTTCGACCGGGGGCGCACCGCGTGCCCTGAGGAAACCCAGCGCCAAGGTGTGCCGAACCGTGTCCGATTCGGCACACCTTGGCGCTGCGGCACTGTCCTCTCCAACCGCATCGCAACGAATCGGGAGTACCCATGAAACTCCTCCGCTCACAGGGCATTGGCATCCGACTCGGGGCGGCCTTTACGGTATTGCTCATGCTGCTATTGGTCGTGGCGGCATTCGCGCTCCAGCAAATGAAGCTGCAGACTGCCACGACCTCGGTCATCGTCGACGAACAGTCGCTGCGCGTCTCGCTCGCGGAGGAACTTCAGCGCCACGCGCAGGGTGCCGCGCTCCCGTTGCTGCAGTTGCTGGTAACTCAAGAGAGGGCGCAGCGCGTTCCCCTTTACAAGCAGATGGACGACGCCAACAACGCGGCCGACAACGCATTGTCGCAACTCGTGAAGGCAAGTCCATCAACCGGGGACCAGGTGTTGCTGGACCACCTGGCGTCGCAACGGACCAACTACCGGGATCTATTTAGGGAAACCGTGGAGCAGATCGAGCTCAGCGGCCCGCAGGGGGCGCGGCAGCATTTCGTCAGCCAGACGCAACCGGCCTTGACCGGGCTGCTCAAGGCCTCCGCCGAACTGGTCGCTCGCCAGCACCAGGCCATGCAGTCGGGCCGCCAAGCGCTGGAACAGGACGTGGCACGGGCACAAACGCTGGTCATTTCGATCGCCGTCGCGGCAATCCTGCTCGGCGCATTGCTGGCATGGGCGGTCACTCGCAGCATTACGGTACCGCTCGCAGAGTCGGTCGCCTTCGCCGGCGCCATCGCGCAGGGCGACCTCGGCCATTCCCTGGAAGTCCGGGGCAACGATGAAACCGCCGCCCTGGCCGCTGCACTGGCGGCCATGCAGCGATCCCTTTCGTCCCTGATCGGATCGATACTGGGCGTAGCCCGGCAAGTCAACGCGGCGGCGACCGACATGGGCGGTCCGGTCGACAATGTCCGAACAGGGTCCACGGTCCAGCATCAGGCGGTAACCCAGGTTTCCGGAGCCGTCGAGGGATTCGCACGCCAGACCCGGGATATCGCGGCTACGGCAGGAACGACAAGAGAAAGGGCGGAGGCCGCGCGCGACCTGGCCAAGGAAGGCTGCAACCTGATTGCCCACGCCTCGCGCGAAGTTTCCCGCATTTCCGTGACGATCACCGAGTCCGCGACGGCGGTGGAGGAGCTGCGGAACCGGGCGCTGTCTGTCCGCACTCTGCTGGATACCGTAAAGGAGATTGCCGACCAGACCAACCTGCTCGCCCTCAATGCGTCCATCGAAGCGGCCAGGGCCGGCGAGAGTGGGCGGGGCTTCGCCGTGGTCGCGGACGAAGTGCGCAAACTGGCGGACCGCACATCCCGGGCGACAACCGAAATCAACACGGTGATCGACGCGATAGATCTGGAGACCAGCAAAGCCGTGGCGCGCATCGGCGAGGGGCGTAGTGAAATGCAGCGCGGCGTCGAACTGATTCAATCGATCGTGCCGCCGCTCGACCGCCTCAGCCAGGGCGCGCAGCAATCCCTTGAGCAGCTTGATGCCCTGAGCAGCACCCTCGACCGCCAGGTGCAGGAAAGCAGCAGCATTGCCGGAAGCATCCAGCGCATCGGCGACATGGCAACGGAAAATCTCGATGCCACGCAGCAGGTGGCGACCACGGCGGCGGGCCTCAAGTCCCTGTCGGCGAGCCTGACCGAGCAGGTAGGCCGTTTTCGACTATTGCCATGAGCACGATTGATTTCCTCGTCCGCAAGGACCGGTTGACCGTCACCGAGTTGACCGAGGCGCCCGGTGCCCCGCTCGGCGAGGGTCAGGTCCGCCTCGCCGTCGACAGATTTGCACTGACGGCCAACAACATCACCTACGCCGCGTTCGGGGAGGCGATGAACTATTGGAACTTCTACCCGGCAAAGGCGGGCTGGGGTCGAATCCCGGTCTGGGGCTTTGGCCGCGTCATCGAGTCGAGGCGGCCGGACGTCGAGACGAACGACAGGTTCTATGGCTACTACCCGATGTCGTCAAGCGTCGTACTCGAGCCAGACCGCCTTTCCCCCAAGGGGTTTGTTGACGCAGCGAAGCATAGGGCCGCGTTGCACGCCGTCTACAATACCTACACTCGCTGCGGCACGGATCCGTTTTACGCAGCGCAGACCGAAGACATCCAGGCGCTGTTGCGGCCGTTGTTCATCACTTCATGGTTGATCGACGATTTTCTTGCTGACAACGATTTCTTTGGTGCCGGCGGGCGCGGGAGCAGCACGATGCTGATCTCCAGCGCATCGAGCAAGACCGCCTACGGCACCGCGTTTCAGCTCGCGCAGCGGAACCTGGGAGCGGTGGTAGGCCTGACGTCCGCCGCGAACGTGGCGTTCTGCCAAAGCCTGGGCTGCTACGACCGGATTCTGGCCTACGATCAACTTGACCGGATTGCTCCCGACGCGAGTTGCATCTACATAGACTTTGCGGGCAACGCCGCCTTGCGCAAGGAAATTCATTCCCGCTTTGCCAATTTGAGATACAGCAGTTCGATCGGCGGAACGCACGTCGAGCAACTCGGAAGCGCCAAGGACCTGCCTGGACCGCGCGCCACACTGTTCTTTGCACGGGCACAGATCAAGAAGCGCAGCGCCGACTGGGGTGCGGACATTCTCGGCCAGCGCTTGCTGGAGGCATGGCAAGGCTTCGTCGCAGCGGTCGCAAATCCGGCGGCGCCTTGGCTGGTTGTCCAGGAACACCGGGGCCCGGCGGCGGTCCAGGCCGCCTACGCCGAGGTCCTGCGCGGAAGCGGCGATCCGCGCGTCGGTCACATCCTGTCGCTGGTGCCGCCGCCCGCATAGATCGCGTAGGCAATCGCCCCGATCCGGCGCGGCTCTTATTTCAACCGGAACCCCTGCGCCGTGCCATCCTGGTACTTGATAAAGATCCTGCCATCGGCCTCGGCCCACCACGCATCCCCGACATGCGCGGCCGGCACCGTAGCGCCGGTGTAGTCCGGAAGCAGCCTGTAGGTGCCCCCGGCCAGCGTCGCGACAACCGATCCGTTGCCGCCGGCGATGACTTCGATGCCGGAGTCCAACTTGCGGAGCGTGGCGGTCAGTTGGGATACGTCCGCAAACGCCGGATACAGGACCTGACGGGTGGCCGCCGGATCCGTGTAATTCAGGTAACCGTCCCTGGCGGCGCTGAAGCCGGTCGCCCCAGCATCGCGCGTTGCCACCCATCCGGGTTGCAGGAAATAGGTTTCTCCATTGACTTTCGCACGGAGCGTTCCGTCCTGCTGGACGGTGGCGCTGCTGCCGGCGGAGATCGAACTCAGCCTGCCGGCGAAGTCGGAAAGGTCGCCCACGCTCGGAACTATCGTGGTCACCAGTCCGTTACTCGTCACCTCGATCCTGGTGCCTGAGACCACCACCCCGTCCGCGCGCGAAGTGTCGACGAGCACGTTGCCGACCGGCAGGGCGTTGATGCCGCCGCCGTCAAACGAAAGCTGGAGGACGCCGGAAGCGTTCTGCACCGAGGCGTCGAAGATTGTCCCGGTGTTCCTGGCGACCGCCGTTGCGAATCCTGTCACCAGGGTTGCGCCGCCGGTCCGCCCGCTCGACTGGCGCATGTCCGGCACTGCAGATGCCAGCACCATGTTGCTCGGCGCGACAGACTTCAACGGATCGCCCGCGCCGCCCTCCCCGGCGACGGATCCAAGCCTTACCTGAGTAATGCGGCCGCCGGCGTCGATTTGCGCGGTTTCGCCAGCGTAGACTTTGCCGTCCTTGAGAGCCGACGCATCGAAACTGTCGGCAGGCAAGACCACCTCGCCATCGGTCACTGACAATGCACTTGCTCCGGTTGCGCCGTCGACCGTTTGGCTTGCCGAGGCCCCGCCCGCGCCTGCGGCGACCGGCGAGCTGTTGCTGCCAAGCACCAGCATGGCCCGTCCGGACGCGGCAGCGACTGTCACGGTACCGCTGCCAACCGCCGGAGCCAACGTCCGCGTGCCGTTAACTGTCACCGTCCGAAGAGTGACGACGGCATCGGACTTCCCTGACTGGACGGAAATGGATTGGCCGTCTATGGTCATGGTCACCGGTGCCGCCGAACTGCCGGCGGCGGATCCGGCGAGGGTGACAGTGGTGCCCGATGTCGCGGTTCCCGACTGCACCACCAGCGTGCTCCCGCCGGAAGCAACGATTGGCGTCGTGTCCGTCAGTGTCGTCACTGCACCGCTCTGGGCGACGACTTGCGGCAGGGTCACCTCGTTGCTGGCTGCGGAAGCTGCTCCGGAGCCAATGATGTTCGCGGCGGAAACCGTAAAAGTGTAGGCAGTGCCAATGCTTAGCCCAGTCATCGCAATCGGGCTGCCGGCGCCAGCCGCCGTGATACCGCCGGGACTGGACTTGACGGTGTAGCTGACGACGGGACTGCCGCCGTTGCTGGACGGTGGATTGAAGCTCACGGTCACCCGGGAATTCTCCCGTGAAGCACTCACCGCGGTCGGCGCGCCCGGCACCGTCAGGTTTGAAACATTGAAGTCCTGCGTGACTTGCGGTGCCGGGTCGAAATTGGAATTGCCGGCCTGATTGGCGGCGATGGTGCAAGTGCCGGCGGCTGTGATCGTCACTATCGCGCCGCTGACGCTGCACACGGTGGGGGTCAGAGAACTGAAGGTTGCGGCGAGACCCGAGGTCGCCGTCGCGGCCGCACTGGTGGTGCCGCCCACGGCGATCGAAGCGGGCGTAAAGCTTATTGCCCCGATGGTTTGGGTTCCGATCGGAATCACCGGACTTGACGCGGCCGACGGCGATCCCGTGCCGGCGCTGTTGGTCGCCTGTACCGTGAACGCGTAGGAAGTTCCGTTGGCGAGGCCGCTCATGGTATGGCTGGTAGCGGTCGAGCCGGCATTGATGTCGACGCCACCGGCCGGGCTGGACAAGACGGTATAGCCGGTGATCGTGGCCCCTCCGTTGGACGCGGGGGCCGCGAAACTGACTATCGCCTGTCCGTTCCCGGCGTTGGCGACGACCGATAACGGCACGCCCGGAAGCGTTGCTGCGGCCTGACTCACCACCTGGCTGAGGACGGCCGAGGTGCTGCTGCTGGTGCCGCTGTCGCCCGAATATGCCGCCGTTATGCTGCGGTTGCCTGTGGCCAGGGAAGTGGTCGCGCACTGTGCCTGGCCGTTCGACACGGGCACGGCGGAGCAGAGTGCGACGCCGGAAGAATAGAAAGTCACGCTGCCCGCAGGTGCGCCGCCGGTTACAGTCGCCGTGAACGTGACGCTCTGCCCGGAGACGCCCGGATTCGCCGAGGAAGCAAGTGTGGTGGCGGTGATCGCCTGTGCGGCAAAGGTTTGCGATTGATTGGCCGTGATGTTGGCGAAATTCCTGGTGTTCGGCGAGAAGTAGTAGCCTGTGTTCCCGCCGGGGTAAACGTCATAGGTGCCCCCGGCATTGACGGTAAAGGAGTAGGCACCGTTTGTGTCTGTCGTCGCCAGTTGGGGCGTGCACCCGGAGATGCAGGCGACCGTCATTCCGCCGACAGGGGCTCCCCCGAGGGTCACCGTTCCGGAAATCGTGTTGGTATTGTTGGTCGCGGTAAAACTCTGGGTCTGGTCGCTGGTCACTGCGGTAAAGCTCTTGCCGGCCGGCGTGAAGGTCAGGTTGGCCTTGGAGGGCGTCACGGTGTAGTTGCCGCCGTCGCTGACCACGAAGTTGTAGTTGCCGAGGCTGTCCGAAGTCGTTGTGCCACTGGCTCCGCCCGACAGCGTTAGCGTCGCGCCGCTGACCCGACTGCCCCCGAGCGTCAGAATCCCGCTGATTCTGCGCGTGACGACCACTGCATTGGGGTCGCCAAGCGAAAATGATATCGACGAACCGGCGACTGACCCGATGTTGGAGATGCTGATCCCGCAGGGACTGCCGTCCGACAGGAAACAGGCCGGGTTCGAGGTGTTGTTGAATTGCACCCGCCCCGTCTCGGCGCTGAAGCACGCTTCCCAGGCGTTGCCGGTGCCGTCGCTGCCGAGCGTCCCGTTGAGGCGGTAGTAGTAGAGGAAGAATGGCGGACCTCCCAGGTTGCCCCAGATGCCGGCCGACTCGTTGACTCTGGTGACGCACAATCCGCTGCCGAACAGGTTGGATTCAAATGCGCCGGCGGCCTTGCGATACTCCAGGATCAGGTATTCGCTGCTGTTGGCAATCTTGATCTTGTAGCTATTGTTGCTGGCCTGAGTCAGGTCGTTCAGCGTGTAGGTGCCATAGGCGGATATTTCCGGAATGTTGGGTATCCAGTTGGTGAACCGGTTCTTCATGTAAGCCCCGGAATGCACTACTCTCGAGGTCGACATGACGTCCCAATCGCCGACCGGCTGTCGACCGGCATTTCCCCTCAGATCCGGATAGCCGAACGAATGGCCCATCTCGTGAATCTCTGTCGCGCCCAGCGTCACGCCCGTATTCGGGGCATCCTGCGCACCCGTAACCCAGGTGTACGCGCCGAGTTTCTTGCCGTTGAGCGTGACGCCGCCGCTCCAGTCGTAGGCCGCCCT
>Ga0208566_1002407_pt1 | contig 10069 bp, 7 predicted proteins | sample PL_2010_150m_FD_184159 | JGI IMG/M metagenome (GOLD analysis project Ga0208566, IMG submission 184159) | Freshwater microbial communities from Powell Lake, British Columbia, Canada to study Microbial Dark Matter (Phase II) - PL_2010_150m... | ecosystem: Environmental > Aquatic > Freshwater > Lake... | reverse complement strand
GCGCCAGATTCACCGTGATGCGCCGCTGCGGAAACTCGAAGCGGCAGTTCTGGATCGCCGCGCGCACCCGGTCACGGGCTTCCTTGACCTCGGTATCTGGCAGTCCGACCAGGGTGAAGCCGGGCAGGCCGGGCGCCAGGTGCACCTCGACGGTGACTTCCGGGGCGTCCATGCCGGACAGGGCACGTGACTTGAGGACGGCGAGGGACATTGAGAGCTATAGCGGCTGCGGAAGCGCCAATTATATGCCGGGGCCGCGAACCGCCTGCTTTGGCTGATTACTTTGGCTTGACCCTGCCGTGCAGATGGATGAATAATGTTTCCACCAAGTCGCGCATTGCGCGGTGACTGTGGCTGTTGGACCGGAACCGGAGGAAAACATATATGACCAAGAAACTGGTCTTGCTTGCCGCGGCCATTCTGGCAAGCACCGTGGCACAGGCCGCTGGCGTTGATGTCACTTACACCCTGGGAAGCAAGGCTGGCACGGTCCAGTCGTTGCTCGGCGTAAATGCCGGCCCGCTCCATTGGAACAGCAAGACCACCACCCAGGATGTAACGGGTGGTTTCAAGCAACTCGGCGTGAAGTCGGTTCGTACCCATGATTTCCCGGCCGCGGTCGACATGAAATTAATGTACCCCGACCGGACCAAGGACCCCACCCTGCAAAGTTCATACAATTTCACGACGGGAGGTACGTACGGCGACTACAGCAGCGATACTGCCATCGCTACCCTCAAGGACAACGGCCTGACCGTCTATCTGCGCATCTGGGATTCCGCCGGTGGGGTCGTTGCGCCGAGTTCCAGTGAACGTGCCAACTGGACCCAGGCCGCGGTGGAGGTGGTGCGCCATTACCAGGAAGGCAAATGGAACGGCTACACCGGCCTGATCGAGACGGTGGAAATCGGCAATGAACCGGACAGCAGCAATTTTTGGCCGAGCCCCTACACCAAGGAAGATTTCTTCAAGCTCTACTCGGACACGGCCAAGGCGATCCGGGCTGCATTCCCGACCATGAAGATCGGTGGCCCCGGCATCACCAGCAGCGGTTTCGCGACCGTCCCGGGCAGGCAGTGGACGCTGGCGTTCTTCGACTACGTCAAGGCGGCCGGCGCGCCGCTCGACTTCTTTTCGTGGCATGTCTACACCAACACGACCGACGACTACATCACCGGCGCGAGCTACTACCGCAGCGAACTCGACAAGCGCGGCTATGCGGCGACCGAACTTCACATCACGGAATGGAACACCCATGCCCAGAGCGGAGCGACCGATACGGCGACCATCGCCAGCAACGAGTCGCTGCGCATCAAGGCGCAAGGCGCGGCCTTGAACACCACCGCGTGGATCAACCTGCAGCAGCAGGGCGTCACGCAGTCGTATATCTACCGGGCGAACAATCCCAGTACTACCGACCCCGAGAAGTACGGGCTGTTTACCGCCGACGGCATTCCGACCAAGACGGGTCTCGCCTTCAGCTTGTGGTCCGAATTTGCCGCTTATTCGGATCGCATCGACCCTGTCGCCAGCGCCACCGTGTCGGGTCTCAAGGCGCTCGCGGCCCAGCGCGCCGATGGCCAGGTTGCGCTGCTGGTCGCCAATACCGGCACTGCCAGCAAGAAGTGGACGGTGAGCTTCTCGGACACCCGCAAGCTGTCCAGCTATGCGCTATCACTAAAAACCATCGACGATAGTCACGCTATGGTGGATGTCACCACCCCCGCGGCGGCCGAATTCGACATTGCCGCCTACTCTGTCCAGTTGCTCACCTTGCATGCCACCGGCGGTGCATTCGGAGCGACGGCGACGAATTTCGGTCCGAGCAGCGCGATGTTGCTCGGCGCCAATCTGCAAACCGCCGGTGCGGATTACGGGCAGAGCCGGTCGGTCTATTTGTTGGCGATGGCCGGCAGCACGATTGTGTTCAATGATGGAAGCAAGTGGATCCCGTGGTTGGGAGGCACGTTCCCGGCCTACTACTCCGGCGCCATGCCGGCGCTATTGTCAGTGCCCATCCTGAGCGCCGTGACTCCCGCGCAATCTCTCAATGGTATCCAGGTGTACATGGGTTACGGCACCAGCGCCAACGAGATGGTATCGGCCGGCCGCTACAAGGCTATCGTGACCTTCGGCACGACCAGCCCATGACGTAGCGTCCCGCCAAGAATTCCGGCATCGACTTGCGGCGGGAACGCTGTTGTTGATTGATTGCACAAGGCCTGTAGTCCGTGGCGGCGAGCGACATGAAAAGGCGGCTGCGGAAGCGGCGATCACATGCCGACGCTGCGACCCGATCACAAATCAATGAATTCGCCGGTGCAGGTAACTTACCAGGAACGTGATCGAGAGAAGCCCCGGATGGCCGACTTGGGGTCTAAGCGAATGTGGGCACAATTTATGCTCAGTCTTCTCCCAACTAGATCCTATGAGTCCGGCTTTGGTTGCATAAAAACATGCTGAACATGACGACACCACCAAGATTGTTCGCGATTATCAGCCTGTCCATGATCCTCGTGATGGTCATTGGGACCGGATTCACGCAAGCCCTGTTTTTCCGTCAATCGATCATCGATCGTGAATCGGTGATAGTAATGGACATGGCGAATGCGCTGGCACTGGAGCATCTAGTCACTGTCTCCGATATGGAGAATTACACCAGCGCTGAGGCAATGGACCGTTTCGATCAAGGCTTCCAACCATTGACGCAGCTATCCGGAACGCAGCGGATCAAGGTCTTCAATCGTAACTTCACCATTGTCTGGGCCAACGATCCGGCCCTGGTTGGGACAAAACGTACCTCCCACTTGGATGATTTGACACGGGCAATGCACGGAGAAATCCGTGCCGTATTCGACTCAGAGCAAAACAGTCTCGACATTCCAGCTCAGAGCTCTGACACAAGTGAGTCAATTGAAATCTATGCACCAATTTATCAAGCCAAGATGGGCACGGCAAGTCCGGAGATTATGGGAGTATTGTCATTGTCCCGCTCTCCGTTGAAGTTAAACAATACTATTCGTAATGGGCTGTATCTACTTTGGACGGTAATCGGTATCGGCGGAGCAATACTGTTTGCGGCACTCTATAAGTTATTTACGCTTGTCTATAGCCGCCAGAAAGTCGCTGAATTGCAGTTCACCAAATTGACCTCCGAACACAACCACATAGTGCAACTGGAAAAGCTTTCCGCCATGGGTGAGATCGTCAGCGAGATCGCGCACCAGATCAACAATCCACTTGTTGGGGTAATAAATCTTAGTCAGATCGCCGAGCGCGATCCCGAAATCTCCGCGAAAACGCGGCGTTTGCTTGCTGCGATTCAAAAGTCCGGCATCGAGTGCAGTGATTTTGTTCAGCGTCTACTACGCCTCAATCAGGCCTCCCGCTCCGAGCCGCAATCTGTCCATTTAAACGATCTGGTACGAGATACCATCGCCTTTTTCCATCAGACTATCGGGAAAAATCACACCGTGACATTTACGGAGTCGGAGCGCAATGTGACGATCATTGTCGACCCAGTCTTGATTCGTCATGCACTGTTCAACTTTATTCACAATGCGATTCTTGCCGCGCCCGACAAACCGGTAACGATATCGTTTGATTCTGAAAAGCACGACGGTGTCTCCGGCTATATGTTATCCGTCACTGATATGGGCGCGGGATTCAGCGACGAAGTGGCGAAGAAATTGTTCAAACCGTTCTTTACAACCCGAGCAGGAGGAACCGGGCTCGGTCTTGCTGTTGCACAGCTGATTGCAATGAAACATGGGGGGATAGTACGTGCGGAGAACATTTCTGGCTTCGGGGCGCGCTTTGGTATTTGGCTCCCATCCGTGGTGAACCCATGAAAACAAGAATATTGCTTGTTGATGACGAAGCCTCAGCGCGACTATTGTTTGAGGAATTATTTTTTGGCAAGCCCGTCGACCTCGTCACTGCCGTCAATGTAGCCGAGGCCCGTCAGGCCTTTCATTCGACTGATTTCAATCTGGCTATTCTTGATCAACGGTTACCGGACGGTAATGGCCTCAGTCTTTTTGCAGAGATGCGTAAAGAGCGGCCAAGACAGATGGCCGTCCTTATTACCGGTCACGCCGAGGTACGCGATGCAGTGCGCGCCGTGCGTGAAGGGCTATTCGACTATTTGACAAAACCTTTCAGCAATCTCGAGGAGCTTGAAGCAGTCATAGATAAGGCGCTCGAGATGGACCAAGCATTTCGCGAGATTGCCAAGCTCCGTCAGAACTTGGAAGATGAAAAGCAGGGAAACGTTCCGCCCATCGTCGTCGGTCGCTCAGCCGCCATGGCGCGGTTGCTGCATCAAGTACAACAAGCAGGCCCTCTGGATACGAATGTGGTTATTGAGGGCGAGAGCGGTTCGGGCAAGGAAGTGATCGTCCGGCAACTCCATGCTATCAATGAGCGCTCGAAGAAATCACTCGTGGAAGTCAACTGCGGTGCGCTTTCGGAATCCCTCCTGGAGGCGGCCCTGTTTGGATTTGAAAAGGGCGCTTTTACCGGCGCGAACAAGACAACCGCGGGCTATTTCGAGGAGGCTGATGGAGGGACATTGTTTCTGGATGAAATCACGGATATGAGTCCCAAGCTTCAGGTCAGTTTACTGAGGGTTCTTCAGGAACGTACCTTTTCCCGAATTGGAAGCACCGCACAACGAACCACCGATTTCCGTTTGATTTGTGCCACGAACAAAGCGTTGGAAGCGGAAACAAAAGAAGGGCGCTTTCGGGAAGATCTTTTCTACCGCATCAATGTCGTGATGATTCAGGTCCCTCCTCTCCGTAAGAGGCAGCAGGACATAATGCCGCTAGCATGGTCGTTCCTCGATCACTTCAATCGCAAGTTCAGCAGGGATGTTGGTCCCTTTACCCCGGATGCGATTGCGGCGCTGGAGGCTGCATATTGGCCGGGCAACGTTCGCGAATTGCAGAATGTCGTGGAACGTGCTGTGGTTATCAACGCAGGGGGGCCGATCAGCCCTGAAGACATGGGTATGTCGGCCGTCGGCGACATACCGATCGACGGGGTTGCGGATTCCGCAACGCCGCTTCATTTTCGCCGTGCGCGCGAGCGATTTGAGCTTGAGTACTTCGAAAATTTACTCAAAATTGCAGGTGGAAACGTCTCCGAAGTCGCGAGGCTGTCTGGCATCACTCGCCAAAATCTTTACCCCTACTTCAATCGCCTGGGTGTCTTAAAAAAATAGAGACACCTGTCATTGCTTTAAGACAGCCAATACCCAGCGGCCGTCCTGGTCCTCCATTAAGGTACTATTTCCTAACAACAAACCTGTTTGCCCCTGGGTGGTACAGGGCTTGCAGATAGCTCCAGTGAGTTTGTCCCTTTGAGTAATGCGCAGCTGGCATTACCTGATTGATTTTGACTGTTACTGGAGAAGTAAAAATGAAGAAACGCAATTTTCGTGTGGCCGCAGTGTTGGGAGCAATGCTGGTTCCCGGTTTGGCTTTGGCCCAACAGTCGCCATCAACAAGTGGTTTGTCTGCTGAACGGTTTGATGCACTCATTGCGCAAGTCGAAGCGATGAAGGCGAAGATCGCGATTCTCGAAGCAGCACAAAGCACCAATGCAAAGGCGACACAAGTCGCCTCGACCACTCAGTCCTCCGTTGCAACCGAGTCTGACAAGAAGAACACCGTCAAGATCGGTACCAATGGCGAAGTGAGCCTGTATGGCCGCATCATGGCGCAGGTCGAGAACGTAAAGGTTTCAAACAATGCGGTGGCCTCCGAGAATCTTACGAAGAACCGGGTTAGCGCGCATAACTCTAACATTGGCTTCAAGGGAACCCTGGACGTGGGTAGCGGTAACGCCGTGTTCTTCCAAATCGAGCAAAGAGCCCCGATTGACGGCACAGCCGACAGCACTTTCGCCAACCGGAATTCCGGGGTTGGGTTTAAGGGCACGTGGGGCACGGCACTGGTCGGTAGATGGAATACGCCTTACAAGGATCAGACCATCAAGGTCGATCCATTCAATGAAACAACACTTGCCGCCAACACGTTTGTCATGGGCCAGGTGTCACAACTCGGCGACGACGACATTTTTCACGCACGCCAGAAGAACGTAATCCAGTACTGGACACCCAAGGTCAACGGCTTCAGCGGCAAAGTTCACTTCACCGCCAATGAAGGCAAGACAACCACGACCAACCCGTACACCATGTCACTGGCCCTCGATTATGACCAGGGGCCGGTATTCGCCTTGTTCGGTTATGAGACTCACAAAGATTCAGGCGACCTCACTGCTGGCGCCACCGGCATGGACAAGGGCACGCACGTGGGCGGCGGTTACCGCTTTGCGAACGGCACCACCATCACCGGGATCTGGGAGAAGCTTGCATTCCACGCTGATCGGTTCGGCGCCACAGCTGCCGCTGATATGTCCCGCAATGCCTGGTTCCTCGGCGCGAGCCACAAGTTCAACCAGGTTACGTTGCGCGGTGGTTACGGTGTTGCAGGGGACCAAAGTGGAACAAACACCTTGCCGGGCGGCAACAAGGACACCGGCGCAAAGGGTTTGTACGCTATGGTCGGTTACGCTCTCACAGGCTTCAAGGCGCTGGACAAGACAGAAGTCTTTGCCCAGTACGTACGCCTTAACAATGACAGAAACGCCTCGTATGTAGTGACCAACAACGATGGCCCGAATGGTGGTCTTGACATGGTCAAGTCCGGGGCCGGGCGTTGGGCGGGAGCGACATACAGCGGCGTCACGCTTGGCGTCATGACCTATTTCTAACAGTTAACTCCAGCAATGTTTTTGACATCACTCAACTTGGTACTACGCAAAGCGGCCCATAATCTAACCAGGCCGTTAAGCCTAGTTCCCAAGGTGCCAATGAGGCGTAGACACCGCCTTGATTAAAGTGCAAACCACTTTTCAAATTACGACCATACGACGAAAGGAATACGAAATGAAACGACCACTCAAACTCTCATCGATCGCCCTTGCATTGGCAACTTTGACACTCGCTGGTTGGCAGTCGGCAGGCACCGTCAGCAGTGCCATCGGCGCCGGCAATGACACTCTGGTTGCGGTCAAAGTTGCCAAAGCGCCGAACCCGGCCGCATTGGATACTGACCCAGTCTGGGCAACGGCGAAAGCACTGAAGATCGAACTGTCCGGCGGCAAGAATTTTGCCAATGGGAAAGGCATGACAGACGCCTATCTGAAGGCCGTCTATACCAGCGACATGTTGTACATGCTGATCCAGTATGCGGATCCGACCGACTCGGTGCGCCGTGGCCCCTACCAGAAGCAGGCGGACGGCAGTTGGAAGAAACTCGGCGACCCTGCCAACAAGGGCGGCGACGACAATGTGTACTATGAGGACAAATGGGCGTTCCTCTGGCCGCTGGGAGACTTTCAAACGCAATTTACCAAGGAGGGATGCGCCGCCCTTTGCCACGAAGGCGAGGGCAAGCCTTACGGGAACAAGTACACTCCCAAGGAAGGCCAGATGGTAGACATGTGGCACATGAAGGGTAGTCGCACGGCGCCCTGGGGCCTGGTCGATGACCAGTACACCGACCATACCCGCTACGATCCGAAGACGAGCCCCAACGCGGGACGCAAAGGCGACCCCGGAACGCCGGCCGGCGATTACGACAATATCAAGCTGGTAAATGGCAAGCCTGAGTTCATGGGTCGGGATGGCAAGGCGGGCAATGCCGGAGGGACCTATTACATCAAGCGCGGCGATGAAGTGCCGTTCGACGACAGCCGTTTCAAAGCGGGCGACGAAGTGGCCTCGTTTATTGCCAATGAACTCATGGGTGACCGCGCAGATATCAAGGTCGTGCATAAGTGGAGCAATGGCAAGATCACTTCGGTGATGAGTCGCAAGTTAGTCACGGGCAGCAAGTATGACGTGCAGTATGACAACCTTAACGCTCGTTACCCGTTTGGCTTTGCGGCGTTTGACAACGCCCAAGTCAGGCACGCTACGTCTGACGACTCCAGCTTCCTGGTTTTTGGGAAGTAGGAATTGCCTTCCGCCCGCGACGATGTGACCTGAGACTGCCGATCTCCTGCTGTTAGGGAGATTCGGCGGGTCCATTGTCGCGGCTTGCGGGTTTTCCGGTAAGTCGAGCTCTCAATAGCGGAGCATTGAGGGCGTTGGCCAACGTCCATCATCAATGGCCGCTGTTTGGTAACATTCCCGAACCCACTGTCGTTGATGTCCGCAATCCTGCAGCAGAACCACCCATCCGCGGAACGCAGATCAGATTGGTACTTGAGCAAGCGACGATCCTGTGTTGAAATGAATTTTCCAGCGGTAATGGGGGAAACTCTGCCTACATGTTGCCAAGTACGCCAAGCCGAACCGCACTCGCGACTGCCTACCTACGAGCGGCACACCAGATTCTTGATGGACCGCGCCTTCTGCTTAGCGATCCATATGCTCTGCGCTTGCTTGGAAAGGGGGCGGAGCTGCGGATTCGCGAGGGGATTGCGCGTTATCAGACGCCCGAAGGACTGGCGCTACGGTCACATGTAGTTCTTCGATCTCGCTACGCAGAGGATCGGCTTTCGGCGTCGATGCAAAGAGGTGTCTCTCAGTACGTGGTCGTTGGTGCAGGTTTTGATACGTTTGCATTGAGACAGCCACACTGGGCCACTTCACTGAAGATCGTCGAGGTGGACCACAGTGCAACTCAACAGGCCAAGCGTGCCCAAATCGCCGATTCGGGCCTGACGCTTCCGGGCAATGTGCGTCTTGCGGACATCGACTTTGAAAGAGAATCGTTGCTGGAGGGTATGCTTCGGCACGGCATAGTGCCATCTCAACCGACACTGTTCTCGTGGCTCGGCGTAACGATGTATCTCACCGAGTCGGCCATTGACGAAACCCTGAGGTCGATGGCGGCGTTTGCTCCCGGGAGCGAAGTCGTACTGACCTTCATGCAACCAACCGCCACCGATTCAGGCCCAGCCGCGGACGGGAGGTCCCGGTTGGCGGGAGTCGTCGCGGAGTCTGGTGAGCCATTCGTTAGTTTCTTTGATGAGCAGGCGCTTGAAGCAAAGCTGCGTGGAGTCGGGTTCAGCACAGTCGAGTTTCTTACGCCTGAAGTTGCGCAGTCACGATATTTTCAGAATTCAGACACCAAGCTGCCGCCGCCGAGGCGGACAGGCATTGCATCCGCAATCCATAACGAACGAATTCTGCGGACGGCCCACCTGTCGCGCTAAACTGGGCGTCGTGCGTCCTGAAATCGGCCACGCAAACGCCCGACTTCAACCTCAAGCCCCGGAGCCCCCATGCACCCTAACGCCGAATTGATCACCCGTTTTTACACTTCGCTGGCCAAACACGACGGCGCTGGCATGGCGGCTTGTTATGCCGGCGAGGCGACGTTTTCTGATCCGGTCTTCACCGGATTGAGCGGCCAGGAGCCGGGCAAGATGTGGCGCATGTTGTGCAAGCGCGGCAAAGACCTGACCGTGGTGTTCGACGGCATTGAAGCGACCGACACAGCAGGCAAAGCGCACTGGGTGGCAACGTACACTTTCTCGGGCACCGGCAACAAGGTCATCAACGACATCCAGGCCAGCTTTGTGTTCAAGGACGGCAAGATCGTCCAGCACCAGGACGTGTTCGACCTGTACAAGTGGGCGAGGCAGGCGCTGGGCCTCAAGGGCCTGTTGCTGGGTTGGACCCCGATGGTACAGGGGGCCATTCGCAAGCAGGCCGCAGCCGGGCTGGCCGCGTTCAAGGGCTGACTCATTGTCAATCGCAAGGCAGCAAAGGCACTTGGTCTGACGATTCCACAGTCGCTCCTGATTATCGCCGATCGAGTAGTCGAATAGCCGGGGTAGCGCCCCACCATTTGGAGGATTTCATGGTCAAGTTTTCCAGTGCGTTCCTGCTTCTTGTCATGTCCATCACCGCCCAGGCGCAAACCGCGCCGAGTCTGACCAGCGCGGGCAGTACTTTCACGCTCTCGGTGCCCTATTTCGAGTATGGCGCCGGCAGCAGCAAACTGGCACTCAGCGCCACGTTCACCAGCACGACACTTCCCAATTT
>Ga0208566_1002405_pt1 | contig 10069 bp, 9 predicted proteins | sample PL_2010_150m_FD_184159 | JGI IMG/M metagenome (GOLD analysis project Ga0208566, IMG submission 184159) | Freshwater microbial communities from Powell Lake, British Columbia, Canada to study Microbial Dark Matter (Phase II) - PL_2010_150m... | ecosystem: Environmental > Aquatic > Freshwater > Lake... | reverse complement strand
GAAGGCTTGGAACGGATAAATACGGGTGGATTACAATTTTGGAATAATCAGGAGTTAAGCGAACTCAGCAAAACTTCCATCTCAAGTTGAACCTTCAACGATTCTTCCCGTGCTTTTTCTGCGAAATCCTTTTCTTTCGAAACATAGATAATATTCCTTGAGGAATTCACCAGTAGCCCGCAATCTTTCGTCAATCCATATTTTGCCACTTCCTGAAGACTGCCACCCTGGGCTCCCACACCGGGAACGAGAAGGAAATGATCCGGAACGATTTTGCGGACAGTGGTAAGCATTTCTGCTTTAGTGGCGCCAACCACGAACATCATATTTTCCTCGCTTCCCCAGGTCTTTGATTGGGTAAGTACCTGTTCGAATAATTTTTTTCCTTCGGATGGAAAGAACTGGAAATCCTCTGCGCCTTTGTTGGAAGTGAGGGCGAGCAGGACAACCCATTTGCCGCTGAATTCGAGAAAGGGTTTTACCGAATCTTCACCCATATAAGGCGCAACGGTAACCGCATCAAAATCAAGTCCCGATTGATCGGGGTTGAAAAATGCCTTTGCATACTGAGTGGATGTATTCCCGATATCTCCCCGCTTTGCATCTGCAATAGTGAATACCTTGAATTTTTTCAGGTACTGGATCGTCTTTGCAAGGCTCTGCCATCCTCTAACCCCGTTGCATTCGTAAAAAGCAAGATTGGGTTTGTAGGCAATGGCAAGGTCGTGCGTAGCATCGATGATCTGTTTGTTGAATTCAAAAGCCGGATCTTCAGCCGTAAGAAGGTGATGTGGAATTTTCGTCAGGTCAGTGTCGAGACCGATGCAGAGAAAAGACCTTTTTTTTCGGATGAGGGAAATGAGTTCAGATCTAAGCATAATTAATTATCCATTATCAATAATAAATTAACTAACAGCTTCCTTCATCCGTTCGGCGTTCTCGGCCAACTGCAGGGCCTCGATCAGGGGCTGCACATCTCCATCCATGATGACCGGCAGGTTATAGAGCGTAAGGCTAATGCGGTGATCGGTAACACGGCTTTGGGGATAGTTGTACGTCCTGATCTTGGCAGAACGGTCGCCCGTAGAAACCATTGTTTTCCTTTTCTTCGAAATCTCATCGAGGTATTTCTGGTGCTCCATCTCATACAAACGGGTACGAAGAACCTTCATCGCCTTCTCGAAATTCTTGATCTGTGATTTCTCATCCTGGCAACTGGCCACGATACCCGATGGAATATGCGTCAGGCGAATGGCCGAATAGGTTGTATTTACCGATTGTCCGCCCGGACCTGAAGAACAGAATGTATCTTTCCTTACATCGGATAGTTTGACTTCGACATCAAATTCATCTGCTTCCGGCAGCACAGCCACGGTGGCAGCGGAGGTATGAACACGTCCCTGCGTTTCTGTCTGCGGAACACGCTGCACGCGGTGAACGCCCGATTCATATTTCATCTGCCCATAAACGCCATCGCCGATCACGTTAAAAATGATTTCCTTGAAGCCTCCGGCAGTTCCATCCTGAAAATCCACCAACTCCACTTTCCATCCACGGTTCTCACAGAATTTGTTGTACATACGGTAAAGGTCGCCGGCAAAGATACTGGCTTCATCTCCGCCAGTACCGGCACGGATTTCCACCACGGCATTCTTCTCATCTTCCGGATCCACCGGTACCAGCAACAGCCGGATATCGTCTTCCAGCTGATCTCTCTGATGGGTGATGGTGTCGAGTTCCTCTTTTGCCAGACTCCTGAATTCCTCATCCTTCTCATTGTGGATGATATTCTTCGCGTGATCGATGTTGGCCAGGATATTTTTATATTTCTCATAGGCTTCCATGATCGCCTGCAGCGACTTATAATCTTTACTCAGCTTAATGTACCGTTTCATGTCGCTCATCACATCCGGATCCGACATCTGGTGCTCGATCTCATCGTACTTGAGTTTTATGGCTTCTAATTTGTCTAACATTCTCTCTCCTGCATTGGCGCAAAGGTACTGAAAAAAATAATGCTGGAGGCTTGGTACTGGGTTCTATGTACTTGGTATTGGGTTTTAGGTATTGGGTATTGGGTAATTGATAATTCTTTCGCTATTTCGCTATTTCGCCATTTCGCCATTTTTCTCGTGACTATTGTGGTGAAAAAACAATCAATATCTAAAGGTGCCGGCAGGGGAATTGATGGTTAATTTTCCGGAAGGAGCATCAATGCAACGGCCTATCACCTTTGCAGCGACATTGAATTCCTTTGAGATGGCAATAATGCTTCCGGCGAATTTCTCAGGAAGGTAAATTTCCATCCTGTGGCCCATGTTGAAGACTTTATACATTTCTTCCCACGAGGTTCCGGATTGGGATTGAATCATCTGAAATAAAGGAGGAACAGGGAAAAGGTTTTCCTTGATCACATGGAGGTTGTCGATGAAATGAAGGATCTTGGTTTGTCCGCCGCCGCTGCAATGCACAATTCCATGGATGTGCGAACGATGTTCATCCAGGATCTTTTTTACTACCGGTGCATAGGTGCGGGTCGGGGAGAGGATCATCTTCCCAACATTCATACCTGGAATATCCACCGGATCTGTGAGTTTTTTATTCCCTGAGTAAGTCAGCTCCGGTGGAATGCCATCGTCGAAACTTTCCGGGTATTTCTGAGCGTAGAAATGATCCAGCACATCATGACGTGCCGAGGTTAACCCGTTACTTCCGATCCCTCCGTTATACGTATCCTCATAGGTTGCCTGCCCTGAAGAGGCAAGTCCCACAATTACATCTCCTGCTATGATATTGGCATTGTCGATCACCTCCGAGCGTTTCATCCGGACAAATACCGTTGAGTCAATGATGATGGTACGCACCAGGTCGCCAACATCTGCAGTTTCTCCACCTGTTGAATGGATGCCGATCCCCCATTTCCGCAGCGAAGCGAGAAATTCTTCTGTTCCCCGGATAAGTTCCCCGATCACTTCGCCGGGGATAAGTCTTTTGTTCCTGCCAATGGTGGAAGAGAGTAAAATGTTGTCCGTGGCGCCGATGCACAGAAAGTCATCCAGGTTCATGACGATGGCATCCTGTGCAATACCTTTCCAAACGGAAAGGTCGCCGGTTTCTTTCCAATAGAGGTAAGCAAGGGAGGATTTGGTTCCGGCTCCATCGGCATGCATGACATTGCAATATTCCGGATCATTTCCGGTGATATCCGGGATGATTTTACAGAAAGCTTTCGGGAACAGCCCTTTGTCGATATCGCGGATGGCTGAATGGACATCTTCTTTCGAAAAAGAAACGCCTCTCTGCCCGTAACGAGATGGATCCGTCATCTGATAGGTTCTGGGAAAAGGACTATTTGGTAAAGATCACTTTGTTTTCTTTATCATCGATGGTATAAGCGCCGAATTTCTCCAGCGTATTATCACCAAAGACTATATCCTGCTTTGCCTTGTTATTCACTGTGGCTTCAATGTTCTTTACGACATTTTTGCCAACCCTCATTTCTTTGATCGTTAATACTGATTTATCGGCAACAGTTCCGGCACCCAGGATCTTGTTCGGATCCCCTTTGAAATCCGTTTTATCGATCGAACCCTCTTTCAGCAGTTTCATGGTTACATCGGGAGAGATGAAGAATTCTTTCTGCAGTTTAATAAACTCGAACTGTGTGGTCATTCCGTTCACAAAACAGCTTGCCTGGAAACCGTCACGGGTTGCAGTAAATGTAAGGGAATTTTCTTCCGGGTTCTCCACTACTTCGATCTTTGGTGCAGCCGTCTTTGTGATCATCTGTTTTGGGATGAAGTCGTTTCGTACAATGCTGAATTCGGTACGGCGGTTGAGGGCATGTGCGGCCTCTTTTTCCGCCGTGGTCTGAAGCGAATTGATTACAGAATCGGTGAGAACGGTCCCTGTCTTGAACAGAAAGCCATCCTTGGTGATGTCTTTCATAAGCACCCTCGGAACCCTCTTTCCATAGCCTTTTGCTGTCAGCCGGTCGGGGTCAATTCCACGGGAGATAAGATAGTCGACGACCGATTGGGCACGTCGTTGAGATAGAATGTCATTCCGTTCCTCTGATCCCCGGGTGTCGGTGTGGGAAGCAAGTTCGATGACGATGTTCTCATTGGCATCGAGGGTGGAAATAAGTCCCTGCAGCGAATCCTGGAACTGCGGCTTTAGATCGTACTTGTCGAGGTCATAGAGGATGTCGGGCAGCACCACCGGTTTTTTCGGAATGGGCTTCAGAACGAAATTCCGTGTAAGGTCCTTGCTCTTTTCCAGTCCGACAGTGGTTTCCTTTCCCTTTTCATTGAAATAATCTTTTTTTACAACGAGGATCTCGAAGGTGGTATTGGGAGCGATCTGGTTTTTGTTAAAACTGTATTTTCCTTTATCATCTGTATTGTACTGCAACGTTTTTCCATTGGTGCCGTTCAGTTTGACCAGCGCACTCTGTATTGGTTGCAGCGTACGGTCGTCAGTGACGGTCCCTTCGAGGGTAAACAACAAGGGTGGTACGACAAATGAATAGATGTCATCCCCGCCTTTGCCACCGGGGCGGTTGGAACTGAAATATCCCTCTTCCGGTTCATCGGGGTTGAACACAATCCCGAAATCATCGGCCGGTGAGTTGATCGGGTACTTCATGTTTTCCGGTTTTGTCCATTTCCCATTCACCCTGACTGAACGGAAGATATCCTGGCCTCCCATTCCCGGTTGGCCGTTGGAAGAAAAATAGAGGGTACTGTCTTCGCGGATAAAAGGAAATAGCTCATCCCCGGGGGTATTGATCTCGGGCCCGAGGTTTTCAGGCCGGCTGTAACCGCTTCCTTTTGTTGCTTTTCCCTTGCGGGTAACCATCCAGATATCTTTTCCTCCGAATCCTCCCGGTAGATCAGCCGAAAAATAGAGGGTGTTTTCATCAGGAGTCATTGTCGGATGCCCGATCACGGTAGAGCTGTCGCCCGCGAGGTCGAGCTTTTCCGGATCGCCCCAGGAGGTATTTCCGGAGCGGGTGACTTTATATATGGCACATCCGTTTTTCTTTTTGGGTTCATTCCAGCAGCGGGTAAAATACATGGTTCTGAACCCGCTGTTAAACCTTGCGACACCATCATTTGCCTTGGTATTGAGTGTCTCCGTTGCATCGGCAGGAATGGGTGTATTCCAGTCGCCTTTTCGGTCCTTACGGGCAAGGAAAAGGTCGGAAAACCGTTTCCCTGTCCAGTTATCAACATCCTTTCCCATAGCGGCATCCCGGTCGGAAGTGAAGATGATCGAATTATGCGTCTTGTCTGCATATCCCGGGGCATAATCATTATCCTTTCCGTTGATCTTTTTCTCCCATTTTACCTCATATTTGCCCGGGTTTTTGATCCATTCCATGGCCTGGTTGCAGGTCTCGACACCTCTTTGTGCGCGGGCATCGTTGGGAACTTTTTCAAGGTATGCCTTGTATTGATTGATGGCTTCTTTATAGTTTCCGTTGGTCTTTAAAGCATCGGCATAATAGAGAAGGACTTTCGGGTCAGTTTTGACATATTTACTTGTAGCAAGCCTTTTATAAGCGATCTCCGCCTTCTTCATGTTGTTCATCATACGGTAACATTCAGCCATGCGGAAGGAGATGCGGTCGCGTTCAACTTTGTTGTTCTTGACCTTGGAATATGCTTTCTGGTAACGTGTCAGCGCAGTGAGGTATTGCTGATCGGTGAATGCATCATCGGCAGATTTTGAATATTTGTTCTGGGCGAAGATAAAGCTTGAAATAAAGAATAACAAGAGCAGGAATATTCCCCGGACATTATTCATATCGATAGGATTATTTTTTGATATCAGATAAAACAAAATAAGCCAGGTTATTATTGTTTTTACAAAAATATAAAAAAGTCACGAGAATGCTGTTCTTTTTCGCCTTTCGCTTTTCGCTATTTCGCCTTTCGCTTTTCGCTATTTCGCTTTTCGCTATTTCGCTACTTCGCTATTTCGCTATTTATTATCAGTCTGAACCCATTTCCATGGATGTTAAGGATCTCGACTGAAGGATCGGCTTTCAGGTATTTCCGCAGGCGTGCCATGAAGACATCCATGCTGCGGGTGGTGAAATAATCTTCTTTTCCCCAGATCTGGTGAAGGGCATCATGGCGGGTCAGGATCCCTTCCTTCGCACTGCAAAGCATTTTCAGGAGCTCGGATTCCTTGGGTGACAAGGTCTGGGAAATCTTGCCCAGTTTCAGTGTCCGCAAGCGGCAATCATAATGAAAAGCGCCTACCTCGTAGGAAAGAGGTTGACCTGCAGATTCGGCGATCATGGCATTCCGCTTAAGGATGGCTGCGATCTTATACAGCAATACTTCAGAATCGAATGGCTTGGTAAGGTAGTCATCTGCCCCGATGCGAAATCCTTCAAGGACATCTTCTTTCAGGGTCTTTGCCGTAAGAAAGATGAGCGGGATCTTATTGTTCAGCTTCCGGATCTCTTTTGCCAGCGTAAAGCCATCCATCTCCGGCATCATAATATCAAGAATGCAAAGATCGAAGGAATAGGTTTTATAAGCCGCCAGTCCCTGCTTACCGTCTGCCTTGAGGAGTACCTCATATTCAGCCAGTTCAAGGTACGATTTCAGGATCGAACCAAAATTCGGATCGTCTTCAACTAGTAAGATTTTCACCTTTTTAACCATTTATGCAGTCGTTTTAATAGGTGTTGGGTATTGGGTATTAGGTTCTGGATGTTTGATGCTGGATGCTGGATAAATTGACAATTGATAATCATTTCGCCATTTCACTATTTCGCCATTTCGCTATTTATGATGGGCAACGCCACCTCAAAGGTACTCCCTTTCCCAGGTTCACTCGTAACTTTGATTTCGCCTTTATGTGCAAGGACAATGGCACGGGCATAGCTCAGGCCCAGTCCGAATCCCTTTACATTGTGAATATTTCCGGTAGTCAGACGATAGAACTTCTCAAAGATCTTGCGTTGGGTTTCAGAATTCATCCCCATCCCTTTGTCTTCCACCGTCACCACCACCGATGGACCCCGGTTCGTTGTGGTTACCCTGATCTCAGGTTTACCGGGAGAATATTTGTTTGCATTGTCGAGAAGGTTCATGATCACATTGGAGAGATGGATCTCGTCGGCTTCCACCAATGAATTCAAAGCACCGGGCTGCAGTTCCAGCCTTCCTTCGCGGTTCTCTACCTGAAGGCGGATATTCCCCGCTACTTTGGTCACCAGGGCATTGAGGTCAACCGGTTTTAGGTTCAACCTGAATTCACTGCTGTCGAGCAACGCCATCTGCAGAACCTGCTCCACCCGGGCATTCATCCGGTTGTTCTCCTCTTTGATGATCCGGGTGAAAGATTTTATCCGTTCCGGCTCATCGATCACCTTTGCATTATTGATCGAATCAACTGCAATGGAGATGGTGGCAATGGGAGTCTTGAATTCATGGGTCATGTTGTTGATGAAATCCGTTTTGATATCGGAAATTTTCTTCTGACGCAACATAGTTACGATACCGAGAATGGAAGAGAGGACGATGATCAGCGTGAAGAAAACCGAAACGATCATCAACCCGGAAAGCGATTTGAGAACGATGCTTTTCTGTTCCGGGAAATATAGCAACAGGGTATTGGTTTTCCGGAAGATGTCATTCGGGAAAAGGGAAACCCGGTGGATCTGGTTCCTTTTATCAATCTGAAACCCGCCCGATCGGAGCGGAACCTTGTTGTTGCCAGGACTTGATGTGATCACAGCATATTCATAAGGGCTGCTGATGTCCTTGTCGGAAAGCGCTTTCGACAATGACTTCTCCAGATTTTCCCTGTTGATCCGTTTCTCGATGGGAAGAGGCTTGTTCTCCATCTCCCTTGCCATTTTCTGGATCACATCTTTGATCTTCCTGGCTTTCTTCGTGATGATCCTCATATCATCATGAAATAGTGCAGGATCAGGACGATTCAGTTCCCAAGAGCGTGCAATATAGATTTGAGCAGGATTCTCGCGTGGGGGGGGCATCCGTTTTATCCGGCGCATCTCTTTCTGTTGTTTTCTCAATGCCTTCAATTGTTCCTGGGCCGGCGACATATTGCGGGGTCGTGCTGATTCGATCCTCTGCCTGTTTGCAACTATGATAGAATCCAACCGGTTGCCATCAAATTCAGCATTCCACTCAATGGTCATACCATTAGGATAATCCTGTGCAAAGACATCAATATGCCGGTATTGCGTGATAACAGTGTCAAGTTCAGCAACGGTTGTATTCAGATTTTCATTAAAAAACATTTCCGGGAAAGGTGGGCGACCTTGGGGAAAGGGAGGGCGAATGTCCTCATCCCTCCTTAACAAGGAATCCAGTTTATCATTGAGTGCCAGGATCGGGTCCTTTGAAAATGCCTGGACGAGTGCATGAATGCTGTCGCCGACAAGGTTCTTCCTCAGGTAAACTATATCTTCACGGGTTTCCAGTTTATTCACAACCACACCCAGGGCTTCATTCACGCTCCGGTTGAACTGGGCCTCCTTTACCTGGATGGCATTATTGATCCAGAAATACTGAACGGCTACAATCCCTGCCAGCGAGATGCAGATAAATGCAATGATGATATACAATACTTTCTTCTTCATTCCTGACCATTTCCGCATCAAATTTATAAAAATGAACCACTGTCGTTGTAAATATTAACCTTTCCTTCACCATATTTAACGCAACATTAACTTTTTATATGCCGGATTCCCTATAGATTTGCAATAAAAATCGGAGGTTCTATGATCAGAAAAACAAATTTCAGGGACATTCTCACAATTTTTGGACTATCCCTTGCATTGACCATCTTTATCACCCGGCCGGGTTTTTCCCAGGATACCACAAAGACAAAAGGGGACAAAAAAATCAAGATGGTAACAAGGATCGTTGAAGATAAGAATGGGAAAAGGGTTGAATTTGATACCACCATCAACCTGGATCGAAAACTGAAGCCCGGAGAAGAAAAGCAAATGATGCGGGAATTTGAGATTCGGATCAAGGACCTGGATGACCAGATGAAAGACCTTGAAGTCGAATTGAATGAGATAAGGCTTCCCGACAGCGGGATGATGGATTCTGTTCAACATCTGACGGAAAGAGTTATGAAGCTCCGGGGAGGCCCGGGTAATTTCCACTTCAGGCGCAATTTCAGTCCTCGGGCATTCAATTATAATTACAATTTCGACATGCCTGACCTTCCTGAACCTCCTCAGCCGTTCATCGAGGAGTTTAATGAAGAAAATTCTCCCGGAATGATTAATGAAGAAAGTTCCAGGATGTTTAAAGGGAGAAGTGAATCGCTGAACGACCTGCTGGGAGATATCCCGATGAACAATGTGAAAAGCTATTCGATCAAGGATACAAAAAATGGAAAGCGGATCACCATCGAATTAAATAACGAACCATTAATTGAACATCGCAGGGAAGTGATCATAATGAGATCTCCAAGACCGGAAATGAGGCACAGGCAAGGTCAGAGGCAACAGATGCAGAAAAGGATCATCATGAAAAATGAAGAATGAAGAATGAAAAGTGAAGAATTAGATTTGGTTAGAGGGAAATAATTCCCGGGGCGGCTGTGAAGCGGCCCTTTTTTTATAATAAAAAAGTAAATTTATTTTATCCCAATGATAAGTTAACTTGTCGTCCTAATCCTTCTTCAAAAATTCGAAATAGAGTAGATAATTGAATATCAATTTTCCCATTTTCAACTCTTGAAATATAACTTTTCTTAGTCCCTGTTTTATAGGCAAGTTCTTCCTGAGTGAGTTTAGCGTCTAATCTGGCTTCTTTTATTAATTCACCAATCATGAACGCGGTAGACCTATTTTCAAATGCATCCCTTATGGGTGTTCCAATCTTCCCGTATTTTATATCTAACAATTCATCGAATGTTTTTGCATCTTTTATTGCTTTCATGTTCACCTCCATCATTTTAATTTTTCTAGATAATATTCTTTCATAAGTTTTAAAGCATGGTCAATTTCCTTTTTTGGAGTTTTTTGTGTTTTCTTTTTGAACCCAGTAAGGAGTATTAC
>Ga0208566_1002401_pt1 | contig 10076 bp, 3 predicted proteins | sample PL_2010_150m_FD_184159 | JGI IMG/M metagenome (GOLD analysis project Ga0208566, IMG submission 184159) | Freshwater microbial communities from Powell Lake, British Columbia, Canada to study Microbial Dark Matter (Phase II) - PL_2010_150m... | ecosystem: Environmental > Aquatic > Freshwater > Lake... | reverse complement strand
GACGACCACCACGACTACGGCCAAACCGACGACCACCACGACTACGGCCAAACCGACGACCACCACGACTACGGCTAAACCGACGACGACCACGACCACAGCCAAGCCGACGACGACTACAACCACGGCCAAGCCGACGACGACTACAACCACGGCCAAGCCCACGACTACTACGACTGTTAAATCTACGACTACGACGACAAAGCCGCCTTCGGGAGGGCAATCCCAGCAACAGAATTCAGGTGGGCAGTCTCAGCAGCAGAGCTCTGGAGGGCAATCGCAACAACAGAATTCGGGTGGACAGTCTCAGCAACAAAATTCCGGGGGGCAGTCCCAGAAACAGGGTTCAGGCGGGCAGTCTCAACGCCAGTAACCAGGTGATCTATCCAGGAAGAAATTCTCGGATAGATTGGAACTTGACGTTGGGCAGAGAGGCTTTTCTGCGCATCGAGCGGGTTCACTGATGTATCGTTGAATATAGCGTGTCGGCGTGCAATATTTGATAATGTCGATAGGCGTCCTTTTTTGTAGTTCAACTTTAATTTTTAAGATAGGGAGAGTAGTCATGCGTCTTATTACGTTGCTTGTGGCATCAGCCATCGTTGCCTCGCCAGTGTTTGCCCAGCAAGCCCAGCGCTCCACCAATGCGCAAGGCGTGCAGATCCAGGGCAATACCGACATCAAGGCCAAGCAGGAGAACACCACGGCGGTAGCCGTGGGTGAAGGTAACGTGGCCAAGAATACTGCCGGCGCAATCAAGGGCGGCACCCAGATTCAGGGCAACACCAAAATCCAGGCTTCGCAAAAGAATGCCACTGCGGTGGCTGTAGGAAAAAACAATACCGCGACGAATGAAGCGGGTGTGATCGGCGGCAATTAATTTATTCGCTTCAGGTCAAAAAAAGCCGCCCTTGGGCGGCTTTCTTGTTGCAGCAGAGGCGATAATACGCACGAGATTTTTCCCCCTTGAAGTTCGCGAATTTTTACCCGAAACAATTAACAACCGGATGCCTGTTTAAGTGACTACAGAAGATAAATTAACCTTGGACTTGTTTGCCTCCCCGCCAGCCCAGGACGACCACAGCGATGACGGCGGGGTTCCCCCCGTTGAGCCTCCCCAGCTAGACCAGCCCGACGACCACTTCCCGCTGGCCGCCTACGCCGAGCGGGCCTATCTCGAATACGCGATGAGCGTGGTCAAGGGGCGCGCGCTGCCGCAGGTGGAGGACGGGCAAAAACCGGTGCAGCGGCGCATTCTTTACACCATGAAACGCCTCGGACTCGATCATCAGTCGAGGCACGTCAAGTCCGCGCGGGTGGTGGGCGATGTCATCGGCAAACTGCATCCGCACGGCGATAGCTCGGTATACGAAGCCGCGGTGCGCATGGCGCAGGATTTCACGCTGCGTTACCCGCTGGTGGACGGCCAAGGGAACTTCGGCAGCCGCGACGGCGACAATGCGGCGGCGATGCGTTATACGGAAGTACGGCTGACCCGCCTGGCCGACTTGCTGCTCTCCGAGATCGACCAGGGAACGGTCGATTACATCCCCAACTACGACGGCGCTTTCGAAGAGCCCACCTTGTTGCCTGCCCGTCTGCCGGTGTTGCTGCTCAACGGCGCGAGCGGCATTGCGGTGGGGATGGCGACCGACATTCCGCCGCACAACCTGCGCGAGATCGCCAATGCCTGCATCGCGCTGATCCAGAAGCCGGAAACGGACTTCGAGGCAGTGATGGAGATCGTCAGCGGGCCGGACTTTCCCGGCGGCGGACAGCTTATTTCCAGCCGCAGCGATATTCACAAAGCCTACAGCAGCGGGCGCGGCAGCTTGCGGGTGCGCGCCCGCTGGGAAATCGAGCATCTGGCGCGGGGCCAGTGGCGCATCATCGTCACCGAAGTGCCGCCCAACACCTCGACCCAGAAGCTGCTGACCGAGATCGAGGAATTGACCAATCCGAAAATCAAAAGCGGCAAGAAGGCGCTGACGACCGAACAATCCAACATGAAGGCGCTGATCCTGTCGGTGCTGGATACCGTGCGCGACGATTCGGACGGCGAGCATCCGGTGCGCATCATCATGGAACCGCGCTCGTCGCGGATGGCGCCGGACGACATGATGGCGGTGCTGCTCGCCCACACCTCGCTGGAAAACAATACCTCGATCAACATGGTGACCATCGGGCGCGACGGCAAGCCGCGCCAGAAAAGCCTGCTCGATGTGCTGCAGGAATGGTGTGCGTTCCGCTTCGAAGTAGTGACGCGCCGCACCCAGCATCGCCTGAACGAGGTGGATCGCCGCATCCACATCCTCGAAGGGCGGATGCTGGCCTTCCTGCGTATCGAGGAAGTGATCCGCACCATCCGCGAAGCCGACGAACCCAAGCGCGAATTGATGGCGAAGTTCGCGTTGAGCGAAATCCAGGCCGAAGACATCCTGGAAATCCGCTTGCGCCAGTTGGCCAGGCTCGAAGGCTTTAAGATCGAAAACGAACTCAAAGCGCTGCGCGAGGAATGCGACGGGCTGCGCCACATCCTCGCCGACGCAGGCGCCAAACAGGCCTTGGTGATCGGCGAGATCGAGCGCGACCGCGATGCCTACGGCGATGCGCGGCGCACCCTGGTCGAAGCCTCCGAGCGGGTGCAGCTGGAAAAAACCGTCCCCGACGAACCGGTCACGGTCATCGTCTCGCGCAACGGCTGGCTGCGCGCCCGCGCCAGCCACGGGGTGGATCTCTCCGGGGTCGGCTTCAAGGAAGGCGACGGGCTGCTGGCGGCCATCGAAACCCGCACCACCTGGCCGCTGGTGCTGCTCGACAGCGAAGGACGCGCCTATTCGCTGTCTCCGGCAGACCTGCCCAGCGGGCGCGGCGACGGCGTGCCGGCGGCATCCCTGATCGACCTGCCCAAGGGCGCGAAGATCGTCCGGGTGTTGTCGGACGAACCCGGCACCCGCTTCCTTTTCGCCAATAGCGCCGGTTACGGTTTCATCGCCAAACTCAGCGACCTGGTTTCGCGCCAGAAAGCCGGAAAAACCTTCATGACCCTCGAACCGGGCGAGAGCATCCTGGCCCCCGCCAGAGTGGCCGGCGAGTGGATCGCCGCGCTGTCCGGCAACGGCCGGCTGCTGATGTTCCCGTTGAGCGAAATGAAGGAAATGGTCAAGGGCAGGGGGATGGTCGTGATGGGGCTGGAGAAGGGCGAAGCGCTGCTGGCCGTCGCGGCGAGCGTCGCCTTCCCGCTCAAGATTGCCGGCGCCATCCGCGGCGGTCGCGAGGTGGTCTGCGAGGTCGGCGCGCAGGAAGCCGAGAAATACATGTTGCGCCGGGCGCGCAAGGGGTATTGGGTGGGGCTGAAGACTTTTGTCGCGAGCGGTTTCGCGTGAACCTGATGTTTGCTGTCTTCCCCAATGAACTTGCGATAAACCCAGATCGTTTATAGCCTAAAACCGATATTGCATAGTCAGGTACTATATTATCCGGCTTCGCCCACTCAAGAGAAGCAATCCCCGAATGCGAAAAGAAGTCAAAGAGAAGCCCAAATACGCTGTCGTGGCGGCCGTGCAACTGCCGAACGTCAGCGACGTCGAGTTCGAGGCATCGCTGGCCGAGCTGCGCGATCTGGCAAAGACACTGGGTTTCGCGATCACCGCCACCTTTACGCAGAAGCGCCCCAGCTTCGATACCACGGCCTACCTGGGCGCCGGAAAGCGCCAGGAGATACGCTCCTTCGTGGACAACGAACCCGATCCGGTCGAATTGGAGAGAACGCCGCAGGCCGCCGCCGATTCCAACGCCGGCAAGATCGACGTCGTCTTCGTCGATCACGAGATCTCGCCGTCGCAGGCGCGCAACCTCGAAATCGAGGTCGGCTGCGAGGTGATGGACCGCACCATGGTCATCCTCGAAATTTTCCACCGCCACGCCAGTTCCCGCGCCGCGCGCGCGCAGGTGGAAATCGCACGTCTCGGCTACATGGCGCCGCGCCTGCGCGAGGCGGCAAAGCTGGCCGGACCGCAAGGACGGCAGCGCAGCGGCAGCGGCGGCCGCGGTGCCGGCGAGTCGCACACCGAGTTGGACAAACGCAAGATTCGCGACCGCATTGCCGAACTACAGCTGGAGATCGCCGCGATGGATGTCGAGCGCAAGACCCAGCGCGCGCGGCGCCAGGAGCGCCAGGTACTCGCCAACGTGGCGCTGGTCGGCTACACCAACGCGGGCAAATCCACCCTGATGCGCGCGCTCACCGGCAGCGAGGTGCTGGTCGAAAACAAACTCTTCGCCACGCTCGACACCACCGTGCGCGCCCTCCAGCCCGAGAGCAGGCCGCGCGTGCTGGTCAGCGACACGGTCGGCTTCATCAAGAACCTGCCGCACGGGCTTGTCGCGTCGTTCAAGTCAACGCTCGAGGAGGCGCTCGATGCGTCGTTGCTGCTCCACGTCATCGATGCGAGCGATCCCGGGTTCGAACGGCAACTCGAGGTCACCGACAAGGTGCTGGACGAGATCGGCGCGAAGGACGTGCCGCGCATCCGCGTCTTCAACAAGATCGACCACGTCGGCGACGCGGCAGCGCAAGCCGAACGCGAAGCGGCACTGCGCGCTCAGTACCCCGATTGCATCGTGATGAGCGCGCGCCGTAGCGGCGATGTCGCGAAATTACGTGAGGCGACAGTCGCATTTTTCCAGCAGGGTCTCGTCGAGGCCGAGCTTTTCCTGCCCTGGTCGGCACAGCAGCTGCGCGGCGAAATCTTCGCGAGTTGTGAGGTGCTGGAGGAGCGCGCCGACGGTGAGGGGGCGTTCTTACGCATTCGCGGCGAGCGCGAGGCGGTGAAGAACCTGTGCGAGCGGTTCGGCCAAGCGCGATGAATTCCGCTTAGCCTAATCTTCTTGGGTACGTCGCCAAGGGAAGTAATGGCTACGCCCGAGTCGGTCCGCTAATCGGTTTTTCGCGACTAGGCAGAGACCCTGAATGGAGCAGTCTGTGAATCGCCCAAATCCACCTCGACATGATGCTCCTGGCGGTCATCCACCAAGGGAATCCGCCCTGATCCATCTTTTACCTCGGCACCGTCGACCGTCACGCGGATAACCTGCCCCGGCTTTTTACCGACGCGCTTGACGGTGATGTGGTAGAAGGTTTCGCGATAGCGGTAGTGGATTTTGTACGACGCCCAATGGGCAGGAATACATGGCGCGATGCGCAGATGATCCACTTCCAGATGCAGGCCCAGCAGGGTTTCCACGGTCAGCCGGTACATCCAGCCGGCCGCGCCGGTGTACCAGGTCCAACCGCCCCGACCGGTATGCGGCGGCGCAGCGTAAATATCCGCACATATCACGTACGGCTCGACCTTGTAGCGTTCGATCTGCTCCGGCGTACTGCCGTGGTTGACGGGATTGAGCATGGCGAACAATTCCCAGGCGCGTTCCCGGTCGCCCATCATTGCAAATGCCGTCGTCGCCCAAATCGCGGCATGGGTATATTGCCCGCCGTTCTCGCGCACGCCGGGCAGGTAGCCTTTGATATAACCGGGCTCCAGCGCCGATTTGTCGAAGGGCGGGTCTAGCAGTTGGATCAACTGCGTATCGCGGCGCACCAGGCGCTGATCCAGCGCCGCCATCGCCTGGCGGGAGCGGATGGGATCGCCGCCGCCCGAAATGACCGCCCAACTCTGGCTGATCGAATCGATTTGGCATTCCTCGTTGGATGACGAGCCCAAGGGGGTGCCGTCATCGAAATAGGCGCGCCGATACCAAGCGCCGTCCCAGGCATGGGCTTCGATGTTGTGGCGCAGCAGCTCAGCCTGCCCGCTGCAAACTTCGGCAAAGGCCTGGTCGTTGCGGCCACGCGCCAGGCCGGCAAACAGTTGCAGGTTCTCATAGAGGAACCACGCCAGCCAAACGCTCTCGCCCTTGCCGTCGCGACCGACCAGATTCATGCCGTCGTTCCAGTCGCCGCAGCCGATCAGCGGTAATTGATGTGCGCCAAAGCGCAATCCCTGTTTGATCGCCCGCACGCAATGTTCATAGAGGCTGGCCGCTTCGGCCGAACGTTGCGGCTGGTCATAGTAGGCCTCCTCATTAGGATTCAGCTCGCGCCCTTCGAGGAAATGGACCGACTCGTCGAGCACGCCGGTATCGCCGGTCGCCAGCACGTAACGACAGGTGGCATAGGGCAGCCACAGGTAGTCATCGGCGAAATGGGTGCGCACGCCTTGTCCGTTGGGCGGATGCCACCAGTGTTGCACGTCGCCCTGGAGGAACTGGCGCTCGGCGCAACGAAGCAACTGCTCGCGGGCGAGCCACGGTGTTGCATGGAGCAGCGCCATGCTGTCCTGCAATTGATCGCGGAAACCGTAGGCACCGCCGGACTGATAATACCCGCTGCGGCCCCACAGCCGGCAGGACAAGGTCTGGTAGACCAGCCAGCCGTTGGCCAGCACATCCAGCGCGGGATCGGGCGTCTCCACGTGCACCGCGCCCAAGGTGCGGTTCCAGTGTTCCCATACACCTTCCAGGGCCTGCCGGGCGCCGGCCGGTCCGCCGAAGCGCTGGATGAAATGTTGCGCTTCGGCGCTGTTGCGGGCCGCGCCGAAGACGAACACGATCTCGCGCTCTTGCCCGTCGGCCAGTTCGATGTGGGTCTGGATCGCGGCGCACGGATCGAGGCCCGCACCGGTCCTGCCCGACAAACGCTTGCGGCGCATCGCCGCCGGGCTGGCCAGCGAGCCGTTGCGGCCGATGAATTCGGTGCGGTTGCCGCTCATCGTGCGCTCCAGTTCGCTGACCTGCGCGAAGACCACCCGATTGGCGCATTCGCGGCCATAAGCATTGCGCGCAAACAGCGCGCCGCTGTGCGGGTCGGTTTCGGTGACAACGTGCATCAGGTTGGCGTGTCGCCACTCGCCGAGCACCAGCTCCCAATACCCGGTCAGCGACAATCGGCGCGGACGCCCCGAATGGTTGCGCAGCTTGACCACCGCGAATTTCACCGGGGCGTCCATGGCCACGTAGGTAAACAGTTCCGAGGCGATGCCGGCTTCGTAATGCTCGAACACGCTGTAGCCGAAGCCGTGCCGGCACACATGGCCGGAGCGGCTGCGGGCGGGCAACGGCGTCGGCGACCAGAACGCCCCGGTTTCCTCGTCGCGGATGTAGAGCGCCTCGCCGCTGCTGTCGCTGAGCGGGTCGTTGTGCCAAGTGGTCAGGCGGAACTCGTGCGCGTTTTCCACCCAGGTGTACGCGCTCCCGCTCTCGCTGACGACCGTGCCGATGTGCGGGCTGGCGATGACGTTGACCCACGGCGCCGGCGTGCGCTGACCCGGTTCGAGGGTGACGACGTATTCGCGCCCGTCGGGCGTGAAGCCCCCCAGTCCGTTGCAGAAAATGCGTTCGCGCGCCGCCAGCGGATGGGCCGGTTCAACGGCCGCTTGCAGCAATGGCTCGAAACGGTCGGACACGCGCTCTGCCGAGACGCGGCGTTCCACCTGATCGACCAAGGTTTCGGCGGTATAGGTGAATACGACGCGGGCGACGGTCTGGAACAAAACCCGGTCATCCTCGGAAAGCTCTTCGGCGCGCAGCACGAAGACTCCGCCCGGTTTGCCGATAATTTGCGCTTCGGGACCCGCGTTGATCAGCCCCATGATCTGGTCGTGCAGAATCGCCCGATAGCCCGAGAAATCCTCGTTGACGATCACCAGGTCTGCGGCCAGGCCCTTCATCCGCCAATAGGCATGGGCTTGCAGCACCTGTTTGAGCAAATCGATGCGGTTCAGGTCGCCGATGCGTATCAGCACGATCGGCAGATCGCCCGAGACGGAAAAACGCCATAGTCCGGATTGTCCGAGCAAGTTGCGGGCAATGATGCCGGGTGCGGCGCGGCGCAGGGCATTGCCGTAAATCACCGAGCTCGCCAGGCGGCCATAGAGCTGTGCATCGGCTTCGCTGGCGTTGAGGTGGCGCAGCACCTCCTGGCTTTGGAACCAGGCCATTTCAAAGGCACGTTCGACGAAGTGCCGATCGCAATATTTCTCCAGTAAAGCCAATGCGGCTTCGCGCGTGTCCGCGACACCGGAGATGATCTGCACAGTCGCCGATTCGTCGGGCGACAAGGTGAGGGTGCGGCGGATCGCCACGATGGGGTCGAGCACCGAACCTTCGGTGTTCGACAACGCCGACCAGCTGTCGCTGCTATCCAGTGCCAGCGGGTTGGCCGACGTTCTGCCCCGCCCGATGAATTTGGCGCGGTCGGTCTCGTAAGACGGCTCGTCGGCAGTTGCGCCTGGGGCGGCCAGCAGGTGAAACATCCACGGCACCTGTTCCCCCGGTGTGCGGCGGCGCCGCGTGCAGAGGATCGCCTGGCGCTCGGGGAGGATTTCGGTTTGCACGAACAGGTTGCTGAAAGAACGATGGGCCAGGTCGGCATTCAACGGCGCCAACACCACCTCCGCGTAACTCGTCACCTCGATATGACGGGTGCGGGACGACGAGTTGGTGAGCGTGACACGGCGGATCTCGACGTCGTCTTCAGGTGAAACGCTGATCTCGGTATGCGTTTCGATCGCCTGATCGCGCCGCCGGTATTCAGCGCGCGCCTGCACGAAGATCGCCTCGTAGTGGTCGGCCTGGCGCAGTGTCGGCTGATACGCGGTCGACCAATAGCGCCCGCTGTCGCGGTCGCGCAAATAAATGAAGGTACCCCAGCTATCGCAAGTGGCGTCTTCGCGCCAGCGGGTGACGGCGAGGTCGCGCCAGCGGCTGTAACCGCCGCCGGCATGGGTCGCCATGACGTGATACCTGCCGTTGGACAGCAGGTGAACCTCGGGTATCGGCGTGTTCGGGTCGCTAAATACGCGCATGATTGAACCGGCGTCGGCGTCGGCGGGGCGTGCGGCAGCGCTCACTTCAGCCGCGTGCGGGTGCAGGGTCGCGCCCTGCTTCGGCACCCGTTCCTGTAGCAATAATTCCGCCGCCCGCGCCAGCGGGGCTGACATGAAGCGGCGCTGCATCGGTTGGTCGAGCAAGACATGCGCAAAGGCCAACAGGCTCATGCCTTGATGGTGCGCCATGAAAGCCCGCACGATGGCATGATGCTTGCCGCGCGGCACCCGCGACGGTGTGTAATCGACCGCTTCGTAGAACCCATAGGCGCCGAGAAAGCCGGTGTCGGCCAGCGTCTGCAAATTGCGACACGCTTCCTGCGGCATCACCGTCAGTGCCAGTGCGCTGGCATACGGCGCGATGACCAGGTCGTCTCCCAAGCCGCGCTTGAAACCCAGCCCGGGTACGCCGAACGCCCGGTATTGATAGACGTGGCTGGCATCGGTGGCGTTGTAACAGGACTCGGAAATGCCCCAGGGTACCGCGCGTTGCCGGCCGTATTCGATCTGGCGCGCCACCGCGGCCTTGCAGGTCTGCTCCAGCAAGGTGTTCTGGTAACTCGGCATGATCAGTTGCGGCATGAGGTACTCGAACATCGAGCCGCTCCACGAAATCAAGCTCACGTCGCCGCCATGGCTGGTCAACAGGCGACCAAGCAGGAACCAATGCTTCTGCGGTACCTGCCCCTGCGCGATGAGCAGAAAACTGGCCAGCCGCGCTTCCGAGGCCAGCAGGTCATAGCAGGACGGATCGCGGCGCCGTTCGCCGACGTCGTAACCGATGCTCAGCAAGCCGCACGAGCTGTCGTAGAGAAATTCAAAATCCATCACTGCCAGTGCGCGGCAGCGCGCCACCAGATCGTCGACGATCGCTAGCCGCGCCACCGCGTTCTTAGCCCCGCTAGCGCCGGCTTCCGCCAGTGTCGGGATGTTGCTGAGCTGGTGCGGCCCGGACGCCAGGAATTCGAGGTCGTCGCGCAGTGCGCGGATTTGCCGGTCGAAGGCCTGCGTCCAGTAAACCAGTTCGCCCTCAATATCCGCCGGCAGCGATGCAGCCAGCCCCGCGCCGCCGCGCTGAATCTCAGCCAGTACGGTGGCGGCGGCAGCCAGGGTCGGTGGCGGATCGTTGTGGGTAAGTGACTGTAGGGTGTCCTGCAGCATCTTGATCTGCTTCGCAAGAACCGGCACCGG
>Ga0208566_1002400_pt1 | contig 10076 bp, 11 predicted proteins | sample PL_2010_150m_FD_184159 | JGI IMG/M metagenome (GOLD analysis project Ga0208566, IMG submission 184159) | Freshwater microbial communities from Powell Lake, British Columbia, Canada to study Microbial Dark Matter (Phase II) - PL_2010_150m... | ecosystem: Environmental > Aquatic > Freshwater >... | reverse complement strand
AACGTTATTCAAGAATTGAAGGTAACAACATGCTTGACCGTGAAGGCTATCGCCCGAACGTCGGCATTGTTCTGGTAAACGGCCGCAACGAGGTTTTCTGGGGTAAGCGTATCCGCGAGCATTCCTGGCAGTTTCCGCAGGGAGGCATAGACAAGGGCGAAACGCCCGAGCAGGCAATGTATCGCGAATTGCATGAAGAAGTCGGCCTGATGCCGGAACATGTCGAGATCCTTGGCCGTACCCGAGAGTGGCTGCGTTACGACGTGCCTCGGCATTGGGTGCGCCGCGAGTGGCGAAATACCTATAGAGGCCAAAAACAGATCTGGTTCCTGCTGCGCCTGATCGGCCGGGACTCGGACGTTTGTCTGCGTGCCAGCGATCACCCGGAATTCGACGCCTGGCGCTGGAGTGAGTACTGGATTCCGCTGGAGGCGGTAATCGGCTTCAAACGCAGCGTCTACCAACAAGCGCTCACCGAACTGGCCCGCCATTTATTTCTTCTTCCCGCCACGGGCAAGCCGGGATGGGATTCCCTGGTTTCCATCGAAAACTGACTCATGCTGGATCGATGCATCACCGAATTCGACAAAGCCCTGCGCACGATCTTTGCGCCGGCGCCCACGGTCCGGGAAATGCCGGGCGCGGAATTGCCGGAGGCGGCGTTGGATGAAGCTCAACGCAAACACACCGCTGCGTTGATGCGCGTCAATCATGTCGGGGAAATCTGTGCCCAGGCACTGTATCAGGGCCAGGCGCTGACTTCAGACGATCCCACCATTCAGCAGGCCCTTGCCAAGGCTGCCCAGGAAGAAACCGAACACCTGGCCTGGACCGAACGGCGCATCAAGGAATTGGGTGGCCGCAAGAGTCTGCTGAACCCGCTCTGGTATGGGGGCGCCTTGGCGTTCGGCATATTGGCGGGAAAGTTCGGCGATGCGTGGAACCTGGGATTCCTTGCCGAAACCGAGCGACAAGTCGAGGCCCACCTTGAAAGCCACAAGGCGCGGCTCGCCGCGGAGGATGGTCGAAGCTGGAAGATCCTTGAACAAATGCGTCTCGACGAGGTCAGTCACGCCGACACGGCGGTTCGGCTGGGTGCGCGGGATTTGCCGGCACCGGTGAAGCAAGTCATGTGGCTGGCGTCCAAGGCCATGACCAAGACCTCCTACTATCTCTGACGCGCAAGGGACGGTAAGTCCTGTTGTTCAAGCTTCGATGATTTCCCAATCGTGGGTAATTGCGGCTGTCTTGCCGAGCATGATCGACGCCGAGCAATATTTTTCCGCCGAGAGCTTTATCGCCCGTTCAATCGCTTCGGGCTTCAGATCCTTGCCCGTCAGGACGAAGTGCATGTGAATGCGCGTGAACACTTTGGGGTCGCTCTCGGATCGCTCGGCGCTCAATGTGACGTGGCAGGCCGAGATGTTCTGGCGCCCACGCTTAAGTATCATCACGACATCGAAGGCGCTGCAGCCGCCGGTTCCGGCCAATACGAGTTCCATGGGCCGCGGCGCCAGGTTGCGCCCTCCCGCGTCAGGCGCGCCATCCATCGCCACCAGGTGACCGCTGCCGGTCTCCGCCACAAAACTCATGCCGTCAAACCAGCTCACTTTGCATTCCATGGCGTCTCCTCCCGGCACTTGAATTGTTGCGATTGTAGCGGTCGTGTTCGAACGAATTCAGGCTGCCGTCCAAAACTGGCATCGCGATGCAACAATAGTAACCACGAGATCGATTTCAACGGGGGTCCTCTGGGCTAGGGATTATTCGCCGCCAGCTTGAATAGATAACAAATATTCAATTACTTAATTGACATTGTCGGCTCCACCGTGATTTATGTCACACGAATGGCAAAAAGTTCTTGCATTGCACAAATTTTTTCCGCATAATTTAGCCGAATTGAATGTGGTTAGCTGCGAAGCGTGTGTTGTGGATTGACCTTGACCTCATTCGACCCGCTGTCTCCTCCACCCTCCTCCTTTGGTGTGGATTAAGCGCGACCGCTACCGAGTCGCGCTTTTTTTCGTCCATTTCACTGTGGATTCGATTCGGGTTTGACACAGGCTGGGCCATTGTTTTAGAATGCGCGGTTTCCGAAATGAGCCTGCGAGCACATCCGAGCGCAGGCGCTGGATGCCGAGGAACCGATGAAAACCTTTTCTGCCAAGCCGCACGAGGTCAAGCGCGACTGGTTCGTTGTCGACGCAACCGACAAAGTGCTGGGACGTCTGGCCACCGCAATTGCAAGCCGCCTACGCGGCAAGCACAAGACTGAATTTACCCCGCATGTCGACACCGGCGATTTTATCGTCGTCGTCAATGTTGAAAAACTGCGTGTCACCGGCAACAAGGCCGAGGACAAGAACTATTATCGGCACACCGGCTACCCAGGCGGGATTCGCGAAACCAACTTTGCCAAGATGCAACAGCGCTTCCCCGGCCGCATCCTGGAAAAGGCCGTCAAGGGGATGCTGCCCAAGGGACCGCTGGGCTATGCGATGCTGAAGAAAATGAAATGCTACGCCGGCACAGAGCATCCTCACGCCGCGCAGCAACCAAAACAGTTGCTTGTTTGATAGGGATACCCATGGCAGCGAATTATTATTATGGTACCGGCCGTCGCAAGACCGCGATTGCACGAGTGTTCATGAAACAGGGTTCCGGCAAGTTTGTTGTCAATGACAAACCGGTCGATGAGTTCTTTTCACGCGAAACGGGGCGCATGGTCGTGCGGCAACCGCTCGAGCTGACTCAGCATGCGGGCACTTTCGATATCATGGTCAACGTCATCGGCGGCGGGGAGTCGGGTCAAGCCGGCGCTGTTCGTCATGGCATTACCCGCGCATTGATCACCTATGACGAGACGCTCAAGCCGGCGCTCTCCAAAGCGGGGTTCGTCACTCGCGACGCCCGCGAGGTCGAGCGCAAGAAGGTTGGATTCCACAAGGCGCGCCGCCGCAAACAGTTCTCCAAGCGTTAATCGGTTGCTGGTTTGCTGGTTCACAGAAGCCGCCTACGGGCGGCTTCTTCATCTGCTTCGGAACATTTTCGGCAGGCTCCGAGCTTGCTAGAGGCTTGAGGGTAGGATTACCATGCAAAGCTTGGTTCTTCGGAGGGACTCATGATCAAAGTAGGTATTGTCGGCGGCACGGGATATACGGGCGTCGAACTGTTGCGCCTGCTGGCACAGCATCCCGAAGTCGAACTGACGGCCATTACCTCCCGTGCCGAGGCGGGTAAGGCGGTTGCAGACATCTATCAGAACCTGCGCGGACGCGTCAATTGCAGTTTCACCGACCCCGGGCAGTCGCCGCTGCCAGCTTGCGACGCGGTGTTTTTCGCCACCCCGAACGGAATCGCCATGCGGCAGGCACCTGCCCTGCTAGATGCAGGTGTGCGGGTGATCGATCTGGCTGCGGACTTCCGCATCAGGGACGTTGCGCTGTGGGAGAAGTGGTATGGGATGTCCCATGCCAGCCCGGACTTGGTGGGCAAGGCGGTGTATGGCTTGCCAGAGGTCAATCGCGACAGGATCCGCGGCGCGCGCCTTGTCGCCAATCCTGGCTGCTACCCGACCGCAGTTCAACTCGGTTTGTTGCCTCTGGTGGAGGAGGGCTGTGTCGATATCGCTCACTTGATCGCCGACGCCAAGTCGGGAGTTTCCGGTGCAGGGCGCAAGGTGGAAACCCAGTTCCTGTTTGCCGAGGCGTCGGACAATTTCAAGGCCTACAACGTATCAGGACACCGGCACCTGCCCGAGATTTGCCAGGAACTGTCAATGATCGCCGGGCGGGAGGTGGGACTGACGTTCGTCCCCCACTTGACGCCAATCGTGCGCGGCATGCATGCGACGCTGTATGCGCGAATCACCAGAGAAACGGATTTTCAGGCCTTGTTCGAGCGGCGTTACGCCGCCGAGCCGTTCGTCGATGTATTGCCAGCGGGGAGCCATCCTGAGACTCGCTCGGTTCGTGCCGCCAACACCTGCCGGGTAGCTTTGCATAGGCCGCAAGGCGGAGATACCCTGGTGGTCTTGTCGGTAATCGACAACCTCGTCAAGGGTGCCGCCGGGCAAGCAGTCCAGAATATGAACCTGATGTTTGGTTTTGACGAGTGCGCTGGCCTTTCCCAAATTCCCGTATTGCCCTGAACCTGCGCCGGTGGCGCGGGCGTTTCGGGATTTCCGCGCCGCGCGTGGCGATCCGTACCCATGTGGCTTGGCACTGGCGCGTGTTGAGCGTGCTGGTGATCCTCGCCGCGACGCTGGCCCTGGCAAGCTGGGTGTACGACGCTGGCCGGCGCTTTGCGGGATTCGAACGCAGCCAGACAGAACAGGAACTCGATGTGCTGCACGTCAGGACGGACGAACTCGAAAAGGAGCTGGTCCGCCTGCGCAGCCTGGCCGACGCCAGCGAGAGCAAATTGCAGATTGAGTTGACCACCCAGCAACAACTTACTCGCCAGGTCAAGTTGCTGGAAGAGGAGAATGCCCGCCTCAAGGAGGATCTTTCGGTATTTGAAAACATTGCCATGGCCGAAGGCCGGGAGGGAAGCCTCAGTATCAATCGCTTGAGTGTCGCCCCCGACGTCAGCGGTACTCCGAACCTGTATCACTACCGGATGCTGGTAGTCCTGCAGGGGAGCAAGAAGGAGGTCGAGTTCAGGGGCAACCTGCAACTGATGCTCAACCTTCAGCAAGACGGCAAAAGTGTTATGATGCTCCTGCCACTCGCAACTGATCCGAATTCTCTCCAATATAACGTCAATTTCAAGCACTTCCGGCGACTTGACGGCAACTTTCGGGTTCCACCCGGCGCCCGCATCAAGACCGTCGAGGTTCGGTTGTTGCAGTCCGGTGTTCTGAAGGCGTCAAAAAGCGTCACATTGTAAAAAGGGGGAGCGCCATGTTTTCAAAGAAGTCCAACAAGCCAATGGGACGCATCGATAGTTTGATCGGCGCGGGTACCAAAGTTGTGGGCGATGTCACTTTCGAGGGCGGGTTGCGTGTTGACGGGGAGATCAAAGGCAATGTCATCAGCGCCTCGGGCGATCAGCATAGTTCGCTGGTGGTCAGCGAACATGCCCGCATCGAAGGTGAAATCAATGTCTCCCATCTGGTCATCAATGGAACCGTGATCGGGCCGGTGTTCTCCAGCGAATTGCTGGAACTTCAGTCGCATGCGCGAGTCACAGGGGATGTACAGTACAATACCATCGAGATCCATCTTGGTGCAGTTGTTCAAGGTCGTTTGGTCCATCAGGGAGCTACGGCCAAGACCATTGAGTTGAAGCTAGCTTCGAGCAATTGACTAAGACGATGAATGTCTGGATAATTTCAGCAATATCAAATTCCACAGGAGCAAAGAAATGAATGCACCGGTAGAGATGCCCATGCCGCTGTTGTTTACCGACAACGCCGCCAATAAAGTCAAGGAGTTGATCGCCGAAGAGGGCAATGCAGAGCTTAAATTGCGCGTATTCGTCAGCGGGGGCGGATGTTCCGGCTTCCAGTACGGCTTCACTTTTGACGAAGTCAAGAATGATGACGATACGGTACTTGAGAAAAGCGGCGTTACCTTGCTTATCGATCCGATGAGCTATCAGTATCTGGTCGGTGCGGAGATTGATTATTCGGAGGGTTTGGAAGGCGCGCAGTTCGTGATCAAGAATCCGAATGCGACCTCCACTTGCGGATGCGGTTCCTCCTTCTCAGCTTGACGCGAGTCATTGGCTATTGACAAAGGGACGCGTCGGCGTCCCTTTGTCATTCAGGCGGGATAGATTGCGCCGAGTACCCGCAGTCCACGCGCCCCCGTGACTTCGGGCAGATTGCCGGGAAGACCGGCAAGAGTGCGATGGGCAAGCCAGGCGAACGCTACTGCCTCGAGCCAGTCGGCGGGTTGGCCGAGGGTGTCCGTGGTCAGTACCTTGGCCTGCGGTAGCGCCGCGCTGATTTGTTCGATCATGACTGAATTGTGGACCCCGCCGCCGCAGATATAGATTTCTTCTACTGCTCCGCACCAACGCAGGATCGCTTGTTGTACCGCGGACACAGTCAGTGCCATGAGCGTTGCCTGAATATCCGCCGCAGACTCCTTGCCGGACAGGAAACCCCTCAACCAAGTCAGGTTGAATTGCTCGCGGCCGCAGCTCTTGGGCGGTCGCAATGCAAAGAATCCCTCTTCCAGCAAGCGTGCCAGCAGATCCGCTTGGATCGCGCCCGTTCTTGCCCAGCGGCCGCCTTCATCGAACCCAGCTCCAAGATGATGCTGTGCCCACGCGTCCAACAGCATATTGCCCGGTCCGCAATCGAAACCGAACGTCGGTTTGCCTGGGGCGAGGATGGTCAAATTGGCAATGCCGCCGAGGTTCAGAACGACGCGATGGGACCGGGGGTCCCGAAACAGGGCGGAATGGAAGGCGGGCACCAACGGTGCGCCCTGGCCCCCTGCGGCAATGTCGCGGCTGCGAAAGTCGGCGACGACGGTGATTCCGGTCAGTTCGGCCAGCAGTGCCGGATTGTTGAGTTGCAGCGTATACCCGTGTTGCGGCGCATGGCGGACAGTCTGTCCATGGCACCCTATGGCGCGCACCTCCGTGGCGGCCTTGCCGGCATTGTCGAACAGGGAGAGCGTCGTTTGGGCATAGAGGGTGGCCAAACGGTTGGCCAACAGCGCCGATTGATGGAGTTCGCCCAATCCCGGATGGTGCAATCGCAACAACTGTTCTCTCAGGTCCGCAGGATAGGACAAATAGGCAGTGGAGAGCAGTTGAGGGGTTACCCCGGCGAAATCAACCAGCGCTGCATCGACTCCATCCAGGCTGGTGCCTGACATCAGACCGACAAGCAGGTCAGACATCACGACGGACTCCGCTAGTCGAGCAGGGCGAGATTGCTGTCCTTGATGAGGTTGAGGTGATCCAGGTGGGGCTGGGCATATGCGTGAAACTTGGGCAACTGCATCGCTTCGAGGGGTGGCGCGCTTGGCAGCGCCATCGCCAGCGGATTCTGGAATACGCCATTGTTGCGGAACTCATAGTGCAGGTGCGGTCCAGTGGACCAGCCCGAGGAGCCGACATAGCCGATCACGTCACCTTGGGCGACGCGAGTGCCTTTCTTGATACCGGGGGCGAAACCAGAAAGGTGCCCATAGAGCGTGGTGTAGCGTCCCTGGTGGCGAAGAATCACGGCTCGTCCGTAACCGCCCTGATTGCCGACGAAGTCGACCACGCCATCCGCCGTTGACTTGACGCGTGTGCCGCTCGGTGCGCCGTAGTCGATGCCTTGATGGGCGCGCCATTTTTGCAGGATCGGGTGAAAACGGGAGGATGTGAAGCCTGAAGTGATGCGTGAAAATTCAAGCGGGGAGCGCAAGAAAGCCTTGCGGATGTTCTTGCCGTCGGCAGTGTAATAACCACCTTTTCCATCAACATTTTCATACCAGACCGCCCGGTAGGTCTTGCCGTTATTGAGGAATTCAGCCGCGAGTATACGGCCAGTGCGCGTCGGCCTGCCAAGATATGAGTAGGATTCGTAGATGACAGCAAAGCGGTCGCCCCGGCGCAAGTCGCGGTGGAAATCGATATCGCCCCCGAAAATGTCGGCGATTTGAGTGGCGACGCCGTCAGGCAAGCCGGCTGCGTCGGTGGCTCCGAACAAGGAGTAGCGGATCTCCCCTGACTTCATGAGCACCTGCGTTTCCAACTGCAGCGTTTGCTCCTTCGCCTGCAGTACGCCATCACGACGCTCGACAAATAGGGCACGATCCTTGCCGTTCAGGGGATAGATCAGCACCTGCAGTTCGCCGTTTTCAGCGACGTGGGCGGTCACCGGCTTGCCCGGACTCAATTGCCGGAAGATTGCCTGTGCGCCGAGGTTGTCGCGCAGAAATTGGAAAGCGGACTGGTCCTGGATCCCCAGGCGGGTCATCAGGCTGGCGACGCTATCGCCACGCTGGATGCGCTCCTCGCGTACGAATACCCCGTCGAATCTCTCCGCAGACAAATCGTGCGGCAAGGAAAGTTGCTCAATGATTGATTGCTGCGGCGCTTGCAAGTCAAGCGTCGATGGTGCCGTGCCGAAGGCCGCTACCATGCTTAGCAGCGATACCCCGGCAATTCCCAGTGTGGCCCAAAACGGCCCTGGCTTTGCGTTACGAAGGGTCTGGAGATGCGCTAGAATTCTGATTTTCTTGTTGATCATCAGGCGTTCGGCGAAAAAGTTCCGGCGAGTGTAGCAAAAATCGGGAACTGCCGATACGTTCAGAGACTCACCATCAACGCTTTGCGGGTATCCCGATGGACATTCAAACGCAACTCGCGCGCATCAAGCGCGGCAGCGACGAACTGCTGGTCGAAACCGAACTTGTCGACAAGTTGAAGAGCGGCCGCCCGTTGCGCATCAAGGCGGGCTTCGATCCGACCGCGCCGGATCTGCATCTTGGCCATACGGTGCTCATCAACAAGTTGAGGCATTTCCAGGAATTGGGTCATCACGTGATGTTCCTGATCGGCGACTTCACCGGAATGATTGGCGATCCAACCGGAAAGAATTCCACGCGGCCACCATTGTCGCGTGACCAGATACTTGATAACGCCAAGACATATCAGGAGCAGGTCTTCAAGATACTTGATCCGGAAAGGACGGAAGTATGCTTCAACTCCAGTTGGTTCGACCCGCTCGGCGCTGCCGGCATGATCCGGATCGCGGCGCTGCATACGGTGGCGAGAATGCTCGAACGCGACGATTTCTCCAAACGCTATGCCGCCAACCAGCCGATTGCCATCCACGAGTTTCTTTACCCCTTATGCCAGGGTTACGATTCGGTCGCAATGAAGGCGGATGTGGAACTCGGCGGGACCGACCAGAAGTTCAATCTGTTGGTCGGTCGCGAGCTGCAAAAGCACTATGGCCAGGCGCCGCAATGTGTTCTGATGATGCCGTTGCTGGAAGGTCTTGACGGGATTAACAAGATGTCCAAATCGCTAGGCAATTATGTCGGAATTGCCGAACCGGCCAAGGAGATATTCGGCAAGCTGATGTCCATTTCAGACGAACTGATGTGGCGCTATTTCGAACTACTGTCATTTCGTCCCGATGATGAGATCGCCGCATTCAAGCGTGCCACTGCGGAAGGACGTAATCCGCGCGATATCAAGGTTTTGCTGGCTCAGGAAATCGTCACCCGGTTCCATTCGGCTGCGGCGGCCGATGCGGCGTTGGCGGATTTCGTGGCGCGCTTTCAGCGTGGTGCCCTGCCCGATGATGTGCCTGAGGTGGTATTGGTGACGACCAGAGGAGTGCTGCCGATAGCGCAGGTCTTGAAGCAAGCAGGTTTGACAGCCAGCACTTCCGACGCACTGCGCATGATTGAGCAGGGAGGAGTGCGTCTCAATGGGGAAAAGATCGAGGATAAGGCTCTCGTATTGAAGTCGGGCGAGAGTTGTGTTCTGCAGGTCGGCAAGCGCAAATTTGCACGCGTTACGCTGTCTTGAATCCGGTGATTTGTCATCCCTTTGCCTTCGGATTGAAATATTTTCGCAAAAGAGTTGACCGTGCATTTTCGCTCTGTATAATGCGCCCTCTCGTTGCCTGGCAACATTGTTCTTTAACAATCAAACAACCGATAGGTGTGGGTACTTGGGAAGGTGTAATTGGTATTGGGTTCGTTTTCTGAGAATCGAAGGAAGCGAATGCGGGTCTGGGCTGAAAGGCTTGGATGAGTTGGGGAACTGACTTGAACTGCGACGGAAGTCACGATACTGATTGCGAGAGATATAAACCGAGTACTCACACGAAGAAGCAAGTTTCAGCAAGTAAGATTGCTGGGACCAGAAGATTCGTTTGAGAGAAGTACCAAGGAAGTACAGAGATTAAACTGAAGAGTTTGATCCTGGCTCAGATTGAACGCTGGCGGAATGCTTTACACATGCAAGTCGAGCGGCAGCGCGGGGGAGGGTAACCTTTTTTGGCGGCGAGCGGCGAACGGGTGAGTAACGTATCGGAACGTACCTATTTGTGGGGGATAACGCAGCGAAAGTTGTGCTAATACCGCATAAGTCCTGAGGGAGAAAGC
>Ga0208566_1002399_pt1 | contig 10077 bp, 9 predicted proteins | sample PL_2010_150m_FD_184159 | JGI IMG/M metagenome (GOLD analysis project Ga0208566, IMG submission 184159) | Freshwater microbial communities from Powell Lake, British Columbia, Canada to study Microbial Dark Matter (Phase II) - PL_2010_150m... | ecosystem: Environmental > Aquatic > Freshwater > Lake... | reverse complement strand
ATGGTGCCGCGTGCCGCCTACACCTGGGTGACCCGCCACATGAAGGGGCAGGTCAAGATTCCCCTGATCACCACCAACCGCATCAACGATCCGGGCGTGGCCGAAGCGGTGCTGGCGCGCGGCGATGCCGACATGGTGTCGATGGCCCGCCCCTTCCTCGCCGACGCTGATTTCGTGAACAAGGCCGCACAGAACCGCGCGGACGAGATCAACACCTGCATCGCCTGCAACCAGGCCTGCCTGGACCACATTTTTTCAATGAAGCTGTGTTCCTGCCTGGTCAACCCGCGCGCCTGCCATGAGACGGAAATCAATCTGCAGCCGGCCTCGGCCGTCAAGAAGATCGCGGTGGTCGGCGCCGGCCCGGCCGGGCTGGCCGCCGCCACCACGCTGGCCCAGCGCGGCCATCAGGTAACCTTGTACGATGCGGCGAATGAAATCGGCGGACAGTTCAACCTTGCTCGGCGGATTCCCGGGAAGGAGGAGTTCGCGGAGACCCTGCGCTACTTCGGCCGCATGCTGGAAATCAACAAGGTCACGGTGAAACTCGGCACCCGGGTCGGCGCGGATGACCTCAAGGGCTACGACCATATCGTCCTGGCTACGGGAATCGTGCCGCGTTCGCCGCCGATTCCGGGGATCGACCATGCCAAGGTCGCCAGCTACATCGAGATTGTCGAGGGCCGCAGGAATGCCGGCGCGAAAGTTGCAATCGTCGGGGCCGGCGGCATCGGCTTTGACGTCGCGGAACTGTTGACGCACGCCGGCGACCATCGCGACCCGATCGACGCCTACCGCAAGGAATGGGGCATCGACGCCAGCTTCGCCCAGCGCGGCGGGCTCGTCCCGCCGCAGATGCCAAAGGCCCGCCGCGAAGTCTGGCTGTTGCAGCGCAAGACCAGCAAGGTCGGCGAGGGCCTGGCCAAGACCACCGGTTGGGCTCGCCGCCTGCTGCTGCAAAAGCGCGGCGTGCAGATGATGTCGGCCGTTTCGTATGAAAAAATCGACGACGCGGGCCTGCATGTCACCGTAGACGGCAAGCCCCGCCTGCTCGACGCCGATACCGTGGTGATCTGCGCCGGCCAGGAGTCTCGCCGCGAATTGGTCGACGGGCTGACCAAGGCCGGAATTCCGCTGACGCTGATTGGCGGCGCCGACGTGGCTGCGGAGCTGGACGCCAAGCGCGCCATTGAGCAGGGGACGCAGGTGGCGCTGGGGTTGTAATGCGATCGTGAGGCGACCGCGTTGCTGACGCCATATTTCGCCTACGGCTCGAACATGAACGAAAGCTGGCAAGGTGGCTGCCGCCGCACCTCTCCTAAACTCCGCGGCGCCATGCTGTGGGCTGCGGGCTCAAGCAGCCGGGGCTGATTGCCCGCTACTCATGTTCTGCAGAACACTAGAGATTTCATCGCCCGATCGCATTTCGATGAGGGGACGGTGACGACTGAGTCCCTCCTTGAGGATCTCGAGGCCGTCTCCCTTGAAGTGGTCGAACTCCAATCCGAGACGGAAACAGTACGTTTCCCCGGAATACACCGAATAAGCCTGACGTGCCCTGATTTCGATTACCTGCTGTCGGCGGTCGCGATGAGCGGGCGGGATGGCCAGCAGCACGGCGACCGGGAGTTCGGTAAACACGTCGCGATGAATCAGCATGCCGGTGCCCACCAGGGTCAGATCATGAGTTCGCCCGTGGTAGGTCGGTCTATGCTCCGTCTCGTCGAAGATCAGCGCAATCTTCCAACTGACGCGATATCTCTGCAGAATACGATTGGTCGCCATCTCAAATGTGTCTGCCCAGAACCTCGATTCTTTGCAACTCCCTTGAAGGCCGATTCTCAGTCACCCGGAGAGGAAATGGTGTGAAGTAGTTCACAAGGCGGGGGTATTTGCGGTGAAGCCGGCCGCGACGCTTGCCAGCCCGGCGGGGCCTGGCGTACATTTCGAAAACGGTTTCATTCCTTTTGCCTTCCCATGCCGATCATCGACCCGACGCCCGAGAGCTTCAAGGCCATGTTCGTGGCGGTACCCGCCGACACTCGGGTTGTGATGCTCAACCTGTTGCAATTTCGCAAGCGCGCGGTCTATCGAAGCGACGACACGCAACCTTCGCGCAGCGGCACGGAAGCATATGCCGAGTACTCGCGACTGGCCGGCCCGTTCCTCAATGCGACGGGCGGAAGCGTAATCTGGCGTGGCAAGGCGCGACATGCCCTGATCGCGCCGGCGGAGGAAGCCTGGGATGAGGTGCTGTTGGTGGAATATCCGTCGATTGCCGCCTTCGGGGAGATGGTCACGTCAGAGGAATATCAGCGGATCGTCTTTCACAGGAGCGCCGCCCTGCTCGATTCACGCCTGATTGCGATGACGCCCGGGCCCACCATGGAACTGCCAGATACCCAATGACGCGTTACGTGCCGATGTCCGCGCCAACCGCGAGGAATGTCAGATGCAGGCGCTGGAACTGAAGATTCCGCCGCCCGTTGTGACATTCTTGATCGCCGGCGCGATGTGGGGCGTCTCCCCGGCCGATTCGTCCCCTGAAGCATTCCACATCCTTCGTGCGACTGCGGCGGCGGCCCTGGCCCTTCTTGGCGGCGCCATCGCACTTTCGGGAATGCTTGCTTTCCGGCGTGCCCGAACGACTTTCAGCCCCCACCGGCCGGAACGGGCATCCGCATTGGTAGCCACCGGCATCTACCGACATACCCGCAATCCGATGTACGTCGGACTACTGATGTGTTTGCTTGCCTGGAGTATCTTCCTGTTTTCGGCGGCGGCCCTGATCGGGCCGTTGATCTTCGTGTACTACATCGGCCGATTTCAAATTGCCCCGGAAGAACGCATGCTTTCGACCATCTTCGGCGCCGACTTCGCCGCATACTGCTCCCGAGTGCGCAGGTGGCTATGAGATCATGGGTGAGTCTGCAAGCCGTCCCGATTCTGCGTGGGGCGCAGCGTGGTTGCTCACTCGGTCCTGCGCACCACCAGGCTTTGCGTTGCCCGCCCGATCAACCCATGCTCGTCGAAGAGTTGTGACTCGGCAAGCCCGCAGCCGTCGGGCCCGATGTACGTTGCGGCGTCAACGCAGATCCATTCGCCCCGCGGCCGGCGCATGAGGTTGATCGTCAAATCGGAATTGACGAAGTTGTAGGACTTGAAGTCAAGGATCGCGCTGATGCCGTTCCCCGAATCTGCAGCCACCGCGACCCGTTGATATGCGCTCGGCGCCTCGGTGTCGACGAGCGGGTGGCGCAGACAAAACCAGATGGCGCAGGGGCCCCTGAAGAACTCTCCCCGAGCTACACGTGCCTCGACCAAATCCGCGTAGCCGACATGTCTGCCGGCAAACGGAAAGCTTGCCGGGGGTGACCTCTGCGGTCCCTGGGCCACCATGGGCAAAGGATGCCCCGGCAATCCGGCCGGGACAGCCACATCGTTTTCGCGTTGCGCCAGGGCAGTGAATCTGGCCACCTCTTTCCCTTCCGCAAGCAGGCGCGCGGAAAAGTGGCCAGTGTTGCGGCCGACGTAATCCTCCGCCACCTCTACGGCGATCTGGCCGATCGGCACCGGACGCAGCAAGTTGGCGGTGATCCGGGAGATATGCAAGAGGTTGTGCTTTGCCGCCGCCCGCTCGATGGCGCGGCAGACCAGGGCGATCGGGGGACCGGCGTGCTGGTGCCTGGGGTGCCAGGGGCCACGCGTCAGCAGACTGCTCTGGTAGTTGTCGCCGCCAAGCGCCGTATAGGCGCTGGAGGGCATTGGCTCAGATTTTGTCGTCACGTGCCAGTATCTTCATCGGCGGATGCCGAACTGCCCGGCTCGGACCAGGCGTTTCGCCGGTGCTTCGACGGCATCGTCACGGCTTATCGTGCTTCAACACTGCCGCGTGGCGCTTCAGATCCTCCAACCGGACGACCTCGAGCGCGGCCGCCGAGGTGGCTTCGAGTATCACTTGCGGCGCCATGCCCGCCTCCAACGCCTCCTGCCAGCGGGCGGAACACAGGCACCAGCGATCGCCCGGCTTCAATCCGGGAAATCCGAACTCTGGATGGGGCGTGGAGAGATCGTTGCCTCGGGCGCGGGAAAAGGCCAGGAAGCGATCGCTCATGATCGTGCAGACACCATGGTTGCCGACATCCTCGTCGGTGACCTGGCAGCAACCGGTCCGCAAAAAGCCGGTCATCGGACTGGTACTGCAGGTCTGCAATACGCCGCCAAGGACATTCGCCGATAGATCTTTCATGCAGACTCTCCGATACAGGCCGTGTGCGCCCACCGCGACGGTTCACTATAGCAAAATGGTCGACCATTCGGCTGGGATAATATGGCTGGACTCCCGAACGTCAATGGCTTGCGTGAAGTCTCGTCGAGGAGCATCGTGCAAGCGCCATCGGCGCGCATTGTCATGTCAGAATGGATGGCGGCGCGAATTGCAGGACCGAGTTGATCAACCTGGATAGGAAACCCCGCGATCTTCCGCGAAGGCTCATGAAGATACTGTTTGTCCATGCGAATTTTCCCGGCCAATACCGCTACCTGGCGGTAAGGCTGGCACAGGACCCGACGAACACGGTCGTGGCGATCATGGACGAGCGGAATGACGTCGCGGGTCGCGAACAGTTCGGCATACAGGTGCACAAGTACAAGCTTGCAAAGGTCGTGGCCAAGGCAATTCACCCTTACGTGGCCGAATTCGACGACGGGGTGCGTCGCGGCCAGCAAGTCGCACGGATCTGCGTCGGTCTTCGGCAGAAGGGATTTATTCCCGAGGTCATCTGCGTCCATCCGGGTTGGGGAAGCGCGCTCTATCTGAAGGATGTCTATCCCGAGAGCCGGGTCTTGACCTACTGCGAGTCCTACAATCCGGCGCCAAGAAGCCTGATTTCGATTTTGACCCCGAGTATCCGGGAAGCCTCGACACTTTGTTGCATGGCCGCACTTGGAACGCCATCAATCTTCTCAGCCTGGACAGTTGCGACTGGGGCCTGAGCCCGACCCGATGGCAATGGGGAATGCATCCCGCCGCATATCAGAAGAAGATCAGCGTCATTTTTGACGGACTCGATACTCACCGAGTCAAGCCCGATCCGGCGGCACGGCTGGTCCTGGCAGGCGGAGCACTCGCCCTGACGCGTTCTGACGAGGTAGTGACCTTTGTCAGCCGCGGACTTGAGCCGTTGCGTGGATGGCATTCATTCATCCGTTCGGTGCCGTCCATACTGGAGCGACACCCGAATGCCCGGATCTTGATCGTGGGAGGGGACGTCCCGGCATATGGCCGAGCGCCGCCGGGAACCACTTTCAAGCAAAAATACCTGGCCGAGGTAAGAGAAGGACTGGATATGGGACGCGTCCACTTTCTCGGAAAGATACCTTATGACCAATTCGTTCAAGTCCTCCAGGTTTCGTCGGCGCATGTCTACCTGACCTATCCGGCCGTACTTTCGTGGTCGATGATCGAAGCCATGGCGGCGGGGTGCCTGGTGATCGGATCGCGGACCGCACCGGTCGAGGAAGTCATCGAACACCGCCGCAACGGTTTGCTGGTGGATTTCTTTTCGCCCGCCGCGATCGCCGACGCGGTCGACGAGGTCCTTGGCCACCACGACAGGATGCAGGCAATTCGCGATCAGGCACGGCAGGACGCCATCGACCGGTACGACGTCACCGGCATTTGCCTGCCCCGGCAAATCGAACTCGTCCGAAGCCTGGCCGCCGGTCAATTTCCGCGGCCGTCAATCGGAGACCAACCGCGTTTCGACCGTGAATAGCGGATTCGCGTTCCGGTCCGGAGCCAGTTCGACCGCCGCCCGTTTCGAATCCTTCCCGCAGGACAGGTAGTGCCCGGTGAAGCTTTCCACCATTTCCTCACTCCATGATTCAGCGCTGAACCACTACCACGCGGCACGCTTTCCGGAAGCGCGAGCAGCGCTGAGCCAGGCACTGGTGCTTCTTCCGAGCCTCGCAGAGGCTCTTCAACTTCTTGCCGTCGTCGCGTTCGCCGGGAAGGATTACGTGCCGGCCCTGAGATTCATCGATCGCGCGATCGGGGTGGACCCCGGGAATTCGACTCACTACCAGAATGCCGGACCGATCCTGAAGGCTTTGCGCCGGTTCGACGACGCGCTGCTGGCAATTCGTCGCTCCGTCCTGATTGCGCCGGAGGTTGCCGGCAACTACAACAATCTCGGCACCCTGTTGCACGATTCCGGGAAGTATTCCGACGCCGTCGCCTGCTTCGACAGGGCCCGCGCCATCGATGCGAACGACCCGATCGTCGAATACAACGCCGGCGGCGTTTTTTGCGACTGGGGCAGGCTTGGGCAATCCGCACAGCGGCTCCAGCGGGCGCTATACCTTCGACCGGACTATGCGGAGGCTTACAATCGGCTGGGAAAGGTGTATCGCCTCGAACGTTTGCTTGGTGCCGCGGCCCGGTGCCACAGATGCGCCGTGGTACTGATGCCCGAGAATCCGGCTCCCTATGCCAATCTCGCCGGCATCTGCAAGTTGCACGCGCAGTCGGCGCAGGCGATCACGCTATACCGGCGCAGCCTTGCGATTCGCCCGGACTCGGCCGACACCTTTAGCAACATGCTCTTTGCCATGCAGTACTCCGACGAGCAAAGTTCGCAGGACATCGCGTCCGCCCACGAGTGCTATGGCGAACGTTTCGAGGCCCCGTTGCGGCAGGCTTGGTCGCCGCATTTGAATTCCCGTGATGCGGACAGGCCGCTCAAGATCGGATATGTCTCGGCCGACTTCAATTTGCACGCCACTTCGTATTTCATCGAACCCGTTTTTGCGCACCATGACGCCGCCAGGTTCGACATCCACTGCTACTCCAACAGCACTGTCCGTGACCATGTCACCGACCGCATGCGAGCCTCGGCCGGGCACTGGGTTGCCTGCCATTCGATGTCGGATGATCAGCTTGCACGCCAGATCAGGGAGGACTGCATCGACATCCTGGTCGACCTGAGCGGACATACGGCGGGGAATCGATTACTCGCCTTCGCCAGAAAACCGGCACCGATACAACTGACGTGGCTTGGATACTTCGGCCCGACCGGACTGGCGTCCATGGACTACCGGTTCACCGACGCCTGCATGGATCCCGTCGGCAACGGAGGCATCCACGAGGCGGAACGCCCATTGCGCCTGCCCCATTTCGCGCCATTTCAGCCGTTCGTCGAGAGTCCCCCGCTAAACCGGCTGCCGGCACTGGCTAGCGGCACACTGACCCTGGCATCACTCAACAACCTGGCGAAACTGAATCACCGGGTCGTGCGTTTGTGGGCAAGAATTCTTGCAGCGCTACCCGGGGCGAGGCTGATGTTATGCAACATCGGAGACGTCGAAACGCGGCAGCGGGTAACCGAAATCTTCGCCAGTTCGGGGATCAGCCCGGAACGGTTGTCCCTGCAGCCCTGGCTTCCCGTCGCCGACTATCTTGCCTTGCACCATGAAATCGATCTCGCACTTGATCCGTTTCCGTATAACGGAGGCGCCACGACCAGCCACTCGCTGTGGATGGGTGTCCCGGTCGTGACTCTGGCCGGAAGCCGGCCGGTAGCGCGGATTGGCGCATCATTGATGAACCGGGCGAAGCTGCCCGAGTTCGTCGTTGGCAGCGAGGAGGAGTACCTGGCGTGCGTCCTGCGTGTCGCCGGCAACCTTCCCGTGCTTGAAGAAATCCGGCTGGGTCTGCGCGACCGCCTGGTATCGAACGCCGATGCGTCGGCGGAGGCCATGACTCGTGCCGTGGAGCGCGCCTACAGGGATATCTGGCGTGCCTGGTGCGGTACCTGACCGCCGCGCGGCGGTCACCCCAGGCTCAAGCCACGCCGACATTCCCGGCGGTTGCCCCCGCTTCGACCGGGTACGCCTCGAGAAGCTTCAGCCGTTGGACTTTCCCGGAGGGACCGCGAGGAAGATCGTCCACAAAACGGAACAGTTTGGGGGTCTTGTAGGCGCCCAGTTCACGCCGGCAGTGTTCGCGCAGGTCGCCCTCGGCGCAGGCGACACCGGGCCGCAGGACCACGCAGGCGAGGATTTCCTGCCCGTACTGCGGGTCCGGGATACCGACTGCGGCGGCATCGCTGACCGCGGGATGGGTCAGCAGCGCTTCGTCGATTTCGCGCGGGGCGATATTCTCGCCGCCCTTGATAATCAACTCCTTGATACGCCCGGTGACGAAGACAAACCCGTCGTCGTCCATGTAGCCGAGGTCGCCGGTATGCAACCATCCGTCCGGCTCCAGTGTTCGCGCGGTCTCGACGGGGTCCTTGTAGTAGCAGGTCATCACGTTTGCGCCGCGCACCATGATTTCGCCGACCTCGTCGATCGGGCGCGTCGTGCCGCGGTCATTGACGATCTTGGCCTCGTTGCCGAAGGCGCGGCCGGGACTCCCGAGCTTGCGCTCCTCCACGGACAGCGGATTGGAAAAGCATGGGGCGGCAGTCTCGGTGAGCCCCATGGTCTCAATGATGCCGATGCCGAACTTCCGCTCGAAGGCGAGATGCTGCGATGGAGGCAGGGGGGCGGAAGCCGACCGGCAGAAACGGATTGTCGAGCCGTCCAGGCCCAGCGCTGTCGGGTCCGGGCCGTTGAGGAGGTAGGCGATCATGGTCGGTACGACATTAAGCCAGCTGCAGCGTTGCGTGATTGCCACCTGCCAGAAGTTGGTCGCGCTGAAGCGCTGCGGCAGCACCAGGCTGCCGCCGTGGATCAATGGGGAGACGGCGGTGACGATCTGCGCGTTGATGTGGTAGAGCGGCAGGACCGCCATCACCCGGTCCGCCGGACCGAGTTCATGCGCGGCGGAAACATATTCGCCCCCGGAGACCACGGCCCGCTGGGACAGCACGACGCCTTTCGGCTTGCCGGTGGTGCCGGAGGTGTACATCATCAGCGCGGCATCTTCCTCGGCAGGCGGCCTGACCATCCCCCACCCGGCGACTGCCGGCGGCAGGAACTCCTCGGCATCGACGTTGCATTCGACAATGCGCGGCGGTTTGGACAGGTGCCGGACCGCTTGCTGCACGCGCCCGAGCTGCTCGGGTGCCGCGAACAGGATTTCGGCATCGCTGTGCTCGAGCACATAGATCAATTGCGCCGGCTGGGCCAGAAGGTTGAGCGGGGTGACGCAATAGCCGCCGTACATCGCGCCGACGAACAGGCGGCAGGTCTGGTAGCCGTTGTGCATCAGCAGCGCCACCTTGGCGCCGGGCAGAACCCCCTGGTCCAGCAGGTATGCCGACAGGCGCCGCGATGCCGCCTGCAGGTCGCCGAAACTCATCGTCAGTCCGGCTTCCGGCGCGACCAGGTAGGTCGCTTCGGGGCGCCGGGACGCCTGGTCGTCGACCCGCGCCTGGATTGTGCGCAGCATCGACCTACCTTCCGTACTGGCTGAAATATTCGCCGAAGATGTCCTCCAGCAACGGCATCCGCTCGGGAATCCGGCGCGAGACTCGGGTGATGTTGAGGTAGTGCCGGTAGTTCATGTTGTCGGAGAAGTTGTTGCGTCCCCAGGTGCCGCAGCCCATCGACAGCGAAAACGGCAGCCCGTTGTCGAAACTGCCTCCGGTGGCGTAGCAATGGATCTGGTTGACGATCACTCGCGACACCGGCAGTTCGAGACCCAGGCGCAGGATATGCGCGTCGTCGGCGCTGTGGATGCCAACGGAGTGGCCAGCGCCCTGATAGGCATAGATGCGGGCGACGATGCTGCAGGCGTGATCGAAGTCGCGCGCCCGGTACACTGCCATCACCGGCGCCAGCTTCTCGCCGGAGAAGGGGCATTCGGGACCTGCCCCCTCTTCCCTGACCATCAGGAATGCGGCACGGGAAAGCTCCGGCCGTGCGAGGCCGGCCAGCGACGCGATGTTCGCTGTCGATTGCGCCGTGGTGCGCGGATTCAGCTTCCCGTTGTGCCACATGGTTTGCTGCAGCCGCGTCTTTTCGTCGTCGTCGAGCAGCACGCCGCCGACCGCGGACAACGCGTCCAGTGCGGCGTCATAGACCGCCCCGAGAATCACCACACTGTTCTCGGACGAGCAGCTGGTGGCG
>Ga0208566_1002398_pt1 | contig 10080 bp, 9 predicted proteins | sample PL_2010_150m_FD_184159 | JGI IMG/M metagenome (GOLD analysis project Ga0208566, IMG submission 184159) | Freshwater microbial communities from Powell Lake, British Columbia, Canada to study Microbial Dark Matter (Phase II) - PL_2010_150m... | ecosystem: Environmental > Aquatic > Freshwater > Lake... | reverse complement strand
GCTGAGATACAATCGGTTAGATATGAGAAGAGTGTTTAAAAAATAAAGAGGTACTGACCTCACCCCAACCCTCCTCCTAAATTAGGAGAGGGAGACATGGTGAGGTGGTGAGCCTGCCCCGTGTTTTTACGGGGGTCGAAAAATGTTTTTGATTAGTTTGTATTTTATTTTAAGTTGCACTTACCGCAAGGGGCGGTTCTATGAGAAAAATGATATTATTGAAATAAATAAAAGTTTTTAAAATAAAGGCAGAGTAACAGCTCTGACTATTTATTTATTCAAAATAAATAATTAAAAGGAGGAACAGATGTCCAATCTAAGAAGGTCCTTTCTTTTTATTCTCGCCGCAATTGTTCTAATCATAGCATATGGATGCAAGAAAGATGACAGTAATCCAACTGCATCTGGAGATGATCTGGTGGGAACGTGGGTTTTGACAAAAGTAATAGTGACAACTCCGCAAGGAAAAGTAAACTATACTCCACAGCAAGCAGGTATTACTATGACAGTAACATTAAGGAGTGATAAAACATATCAGCAGACGCAAACAACTAACGGGCAAACAACAAACGAGAGCGGTACATGGAGTGTTTCAAATGGTTCCATAATTGCAAATGCCACTACAGGAACTACAATGACTTTACCTTATCGAGTTAATGGAAATATCTTACAGCTAGATTCTACAACTACCGACCCTTCGACTGGAGCTGTATTACCTATGACACTTGAATATACTAAACAATAATTTTCCCGCATATGGAATATTTTTTAACCTTACCCAACCCCTCTCCTTTTTAAGGAGAGGGGTTCTCAAGATTCCCTTTCCTTTACTAGTTCCCTCTCCTTTACAAGGAGAGGGACAAAGGGTGAGGTCGAAAGAAATAGAAGTTAATCCGCGATTGCCACTGAAGCCGCATAGACATTAGCCGCACCGCATTCTAATAGAATCCTTCCACATTCCGAGGTTGTAGCCCCTGTAGTTATAACATCGTCTATCAACAGCACATTTTTATTTAGTAATAATTTATTGCGGCGGAGAGCGAAAGCATCTTTCATATTTTCTTTTCTCTCAACTAAGTTCATAGTTGTCTGTGTCTCCGTAAAACGGACGCGCTTTATCAATCTGCTTTTTACCGGAACAAGTAAAATCTTTTTCATTCCTTTTGCAATAAAATCTGATTGATTGTACCCGCGTTCCGCTCGCTTTAAGTGATGAAGAGGAATCGGAACGATCAAATCAATTTTCCATTCTTGAATTTTATCATTTACAGCAGCGGCTAATAATTTACCGAGGAAAATTCCGATACTGAATTTACCGTTGTACTTCAGATCGTGGATTATATCCTGAAGCTCTTTATCTTTCTCAAAAACAAAGAGGGAAGTAAATCCTTTTATGATCTTCTCATTCTTAAATTTTCTTGTGAATTCAATTTCGATTCTTTCACTATCGGCATGTTTTATTTTTGATAAACAAGAATTGCATACAACAACTTCTGTACTTGTAAGTTTGTATTTGCAAGAAGGACAGAAACGGGGAAGGAAAAAATCGGAAATGTCTGTTAGAAATTTCATCTAATTTTATTATGAGATTCCGTTCGCAATAAAATATTTACCGCACTTTTTATCACTAAGTTCAATATGATTAAAGAACCACAGCTTAATTCCTTTTAACTGTTCTAATCCAATCGTCTCTAGTCCTTTGCTGTAACGATCTGTTGAGGTGAGCATCTGTTTATAGAACCGGTCATGCTCAAGCTTATGAGAAATATAACCGGGGAATTTTGTTGACCGCATCAAATTTTCTTCGTTCTCAAAATGAACTTCAACAACTTCAAGGAGTTTATACAGATAATTTTGAATTATCTTTTTATCTGGGGAAATTATCTTATCATAAAGTTTATTAACTAATACCGCCATTGATTGATGCTGCTCGTCAATCGAGTTGACCCCAATAAGATCGTTTTTGGTAAGTTCAATGAAGTTCATTGCTGTGCCCATTTATAATATTGATGCTAAATCATTCCAGACCTTTTTCGTAAAAACCACTCAACAGCGAATAAAATGATAATTATTATAAGCACCCGCTCATCGGACCATAAATTATATTCTTTCTTAGTACCGGTTTCTTTTACGGGATTTCTATTTATCCCCCGCAGTTTATCAAGCAGATTAGAATAATTATCAATTGAATAATACTCACCGCCCGTTGATTTAGCAAGCGATTTTAAGAATGCGGGACGCATCCGCGTATCAATCTTTTCGATTTGTGTTTCGCTAAAGCTGAACCGCCCCATATCGGTTTTCATCTTCGTGCCATTTAAAAATGACGATGCTGAAAAGAGATAATCACCGGGTTCGTTTGGAGTAAATGTTGAATTGTAAATTCCGTTTCCGGCTGGTGCTAATGTTAGATCGAATTTCTTTTCACCTATTGAAATTTGTAATTCAATTTGTGCAGTATCAATCGGCGAGAAAGTATTATCATATAATTGTGCGATAAAATTCACTTCTTCATTTGGAGAATATATTTTTTTATCCGTTGAAACACTGAATTGTTTTTGCAGAGATGAAAGGTTGAGCCATTTTACAATGTCGTTAATAAAGTTATCAAAGAATTCGGGATGCTTCTCCGCAGTCTGCAATTGCCATTTCCAAATATCACCTGCTAAAATTACGAATGCTCTCTGCTTGCCTAAATTTCTTGTAACAACTAAAGGATTAGCGATTGGTATGTTCCTTACCTTAGATGAAACCAAAATATTGCTTCCCGGTTTTATCTGAATTTTTACTGCCGCTTGTGAGACGGGAGGCAGATTATTCCAAATTTCTTTTTTGTTATTAGCTGTAGAAAAAGAGGAAGAGTATAGATCGCTGTTAAGTTCCGGCAAAACTTGTATAAACTCTGTGTTGTTATTTTCTATAGTGAAAGGAAGAACATTCTCCAACAATTTCAACCGCCCGATATTAACGCCGTTTGAAAGCAAAATAAAAAACGGTTTGTTCAGATTATTGACAGCAGATAAAATCTTATCAATTAAATTCTGAGGCGAGCCGGAAGCGGGAAAGTCAATCAAGAATAAAACATCAGCGCTGTCTATTGCGGATGTTTTAACATCATTCAAAAATTTATTAGCGGAGATCTGTATTATTTTTTTTAGCTGTATGTTTTTATCAGTTGTTAACGCTTTTGAGATTGCAGAAACATCAGCCGATGGAGTGCCCGCAATTAGACAAACTTTTAACTTTGTATCCAATACATTCAAAAAAATTACTCTGTTGTTGTTTGATGTTGTTACTTCGCTGCTTAAGGGTGATACTGTAATGCTCAACTTTTTTTCACCGCCGTTTTCCGGTTTGTAATTAAAACTAATTTTATTCAATCCGGTTTCACTTAAGAGAATATCTTTTGTCTCTAACAGTTTATTCTCTTCATATAAAGCAACACGGGTATTGCTGCTGCCGAAACCAATATTTTTTATGGCTATCTCTATAGTAGTTGGTTTTTCCGCATAGATGGTGCTGTTGTACTGAACATTGTAAATAAGAATATCTTTCTTCTCTGTGGAATCACCTATCCCTATTGTGAAGATAGGTAATTGTAATTTTTCCACTTGATAGGAAGGATCATTCCCATCATTGATAATACCATCGCTAAGAATAACAGCAGAATTTACCGAGGCGCCTTTCTTTTTGATAAGATCAATAACCGAGGAGAAATTTGTTTGTGCTTCTCTGAAATTGAGTTTAGATGAACCGGCATCTTGAACAGAATCAACTTTCTTTCCGAAAAAAAACAATTGAGATCTTATCTCACTTTCGCCGGAAATTTTTTTAATTAGAGAGTTCACTTGTTCTAATCTTTTTAAACTATCCTTTGCAGCAAGTGAATTTGAATTATCTATAAATACGAGAGTCTTTGATTCAACATTAGAATGAATCATAACAGAAATAACCGGTTCGAAGATCATTATTAAAATCAGAATAAATATGAGAGCACGAAGAATGATCAGAAATGTTTTTAGTAATGCGGATACATTCGGGATGGTGTACTTATAAACGTAAAACGTGAAGGCAGATAATAAAAGTACAAAGAATAAAATTAGCCACGGGTTTACTGATGTTGATATGCTAAAAATTTCGGCAAGTATCATTCACTGTTCAGGACTTTTGTTTGTACAAATTTTCCAATTGCCATGATTTCATAGTATCATAAGTTTCGTAATCTGTCAAGTCAAAATGGATTGGCGTTACCGATACATAATTTTTCTGGACTGCATGCTGATCCGTTTCCAATGTAGAATCCGCTTGAACCAAGTTGCCCGTTAACCAGTAATATTTTTTTCCGTAAGGATCTTTTCGTTCCTCGTAAATATCATCCCATTTTGATTTACCTTGCTGCGTTAACATAACTCCGGCAATTTCTTCTTCAGGAAGATCGGGCACGTTCACATTCAATAATGTTCCGGTCTTTAATTTATTTTTTACGATCAGTTTAGTTAGTTCAAGAGAAATCTTAGCTGCGTATTCATAATGCTTCGGCTCGTGGCTTGTAACTGAAACTGCGATTGAAGGTACATCCATAATAGCCGCTTCTCTTGCTGCTGAAACTGTACCGGAATAAATAATATTAATTGCAGTATTCGATCCAAGATTTATTCCGCTAAGAACTATATCCGGTGGTTCTTTCATTATGTTTCTTATACCAATTTTTATACAGTCTGCGGGAGTTCCGTCAATCGCATAGCCGAAAAAATCTCCGTTCTTATAATATTCAGTGATTCGTAAAGGGAATTTCATTGTAATCGCATGACCAACAGCGCTTTGTTCTGTTCGCGGTGCAATTACAATTACTTCACCTAATTTCTTCATTTCATTTGCAAGAGCGCTTATTCCCGGTGAGTCTATTCCGTCATCGTTTGAGATTAGTATTTTCAATTTTTCCCTAAAGGTTAATGAGATATTTATTTCGTTTGTGTACAAATATACTGAATAGATGAGAAGCATTGAAATCATTTCTCTTATGCAAAGTAGAAAAGAAAATTCAAAATCTTATCCTAAAAAAGTTTAATTTTATCCGCGAGAAAAAATCTTAGACTTCCAATGCACTTAATAAAAATAATTTTAATTTCAATAATAATTGCGGTTCAAATAAAAGCTCAAACAGACACAACTACTTCTGCCGTAGAGATTTTTATTATAGATTCGTACATCACTCCGGAAACACCTAATAAGTTTGTTCTCTCTTTTTTCACCAGCGATAGTTCTACTTCTAAACTAATAATTATGGATAAAAAGATTTTCGATGTTTCAAAAAAGTTGTCTGAGAATCATAAAATTGAACTTGAGCTTAACAAACTGAATTTGGATTCGGCAATGTTTAAGTATGTTGTTGTTGCATACGATCGTAAAGGAAACGAAACCCGGAGCGAGGTTTATCATGTGGAACTTCCTAAAGGATTAATTATTTCCGAAGAGCAGGATGTTGGTATTTTCAGTGTTTGTCTTGGCGGAATTGTATTTGCAATACCATCTCCCGCATATTTATGGTCTAATAATGAACATCATTGGTCAATTAGTAAAGAGATTCCGCTCTTCTCATTTTATTCGGTTGGGTATAATTATCCTTCGGGTTATTTGGGCGTTGAATATTCATATATTTTTGATTCAGACCGTAAAAATTTTTTACGAGTAGGTTACAAACAAATAATTCAAGTCCCGCAAATAAAATATATCTCACCGGGCATAAATTATTTTACTGATTTTACCGGGTACAATGGATTAAGCACAGAACTTTCAATAGGTTTATTTCAGATCCAGAACACTTTTACTTTTTATACGCGTTACAGATATAATTTCCAATTACAGAATAACGGGACAGGTTTTCATGAATTTTTAATCGGTCTGTTCTCAAATTTCTTCTCACTAAATCTCTAGAACAAATTGAATAAGGGAAAAAATAGTTTTGTTGACCTCGGTTCAAGAGGACGGCTAAATAAGAATAATAAATTGAATGATCTTACCGGTAAAGAGTGGTTAAAATTTACTAAGAGCTGGTTCATACATCGTCCGCCGCGTAGAAAGGAAGATGAAATTTTACATCCAGCTAAATTTCCGGAATCGTTGGTAGAGGAGTTCATTAAATTTTTTACAAAGAAAAATGGATGGGTGTTAGATCCTTTTATGGGGACGGGAAGCACTCTAATTTCTGCTGCAGGAATTAATCGTAAGTCAGTTGGAATTGAGCTTAGCAAAAATTATTTCCGATCATCGTCAAAACGAATTTCAAAAAGGGGATTTGAGAAATCAGCTTTTCCGTTTAACGGCGACTCGCTTCATCTGAAGGAATTGTTATCTAAAAATGGATATGAAAAAATTCATTTTGATTATACCATCACTTCTCCTCCGTATTGGAATCAGCTTATGAGAAATTCATTGCGTCAAAAAAACAGAAAAGAGAAAGGACTTGATACAAAATATTCAATCAACAAAAATGATATTGGAAATATAAATTCTTACGAAGAATTTTTAGAAAAACAAGCACAAGTATTCGATCAAGTATATGATGTGACTAAGTCGAACGGTTACTTAACAATTATTACCAACAATGTTTATTTTGAGGGCAGACTTTACCCACTAGCATTCGATACAGCAATCTCATTAACAAAGCGCGGTGAAAAAAGCTGGGTGCTAAAAGACGAAAAGATCTGGCTTCAAGATGATAAAAAATTAATTGCACTTGGCGTTAACAATGCTTGGGTGGGTAACCGCCACCATCAATATTGTTTGATCTTTAGAAAAGAGAAATGATGGAGAATATTTTATCTGTAAGTGAAATAACCGGACTCATCAAACATACGCTTGAAGAAAACTTTTCCGAAGTGAATGTTATTGGTGAAATATCAAATTTCAAAGCACATGTTTCCGGACATTGGTATTTCACATTGAAAGATGCAAACGCTCAAGTAAGCTGTACAATGTGGCGGGGAATAAACAATTACGTTTTCTTTACTCCGCAAGACGGAATGAAAGTAATCATTACAGGAAAAATAACTGTTTATCCGCCGCGCGGAAGTTATCAAATTGATGTACGTTCAATGAAGCCGGCTGGAGTTGGTGAACTTCAAGCCGCATTTGAAAAACTTAAACAAAAACTTTCCGCTGAAGGGTTGTTCGATGAACAATACAAAAAACCAATTCCTAAGTTTTCTCAAAAAATTGGAATTGTAACTGCAATAGATGGCGCTGCATTTCAAGATATGAAAAGCATTGCTTCACGCCGTTATCCTCTAGTTGAATTAATAATTGCATCAAGCAAAGTCCAGGGAGAAGGGGCTGCTGAAGAAATTGTCGAATGTATTAAACTTCTCAATCGGCAAAAAGATGTTGATTTAATTATTGTGGGACGCGGCGGAGGATCATTAGAAGATTTGTGGGCGTTCAACGAAGAAATTGTTGCGCGTGCAATATTCGATTCGCAAATTCCAATCATCAGTGCAGTCGGGCATGAAATTGATTTTACTATTTCAGATTTTGTTGCTGATCTTCGAGCAGCAACTCCATCTGCAGCGATGGAGCTTGCAACACCAAGTAAAGATGAGCTCTTTGCTTTTATTGCTGAATTTTCCGATTATTTCCCGGAGAAAATGCTGGAAATCATTTCAAACTATAATGATGAAATTAATAAGACAATTTCTTCTTATGGATTCCGTGTACCGCTGGATATTGTTAAAAATAAAATTCAATTACTAGATAATTTAATTTACCGGTATCAAAACAATTTTGATATTAAACTTTCTGATCAGAAAAAAGGTTTGGAATTACTAGAGAGCAAAGTAGATTCTTTTAACATAGATAATGTTCTTAAAAGAGGTTTTTCAATTATAAAACAAAATGATAGATATATTACCCGTAAGAAAAATTTGGAAAAGGATAAATCGTTAGATATTAAATTCTATGACGGAGAAGTGAGAATAAAATGAGCAAGAAAAAAGAAAACAGTTTTGAAGAATCACTGAACAGACTTCAAGAAATTTCCAATTCACTTGAAAGCGGTGATATTGGATTAGAAGAATCAATCAAATTGTATGAAGAGGGAATTAATTTAGCTAAACTGTGCTGCACAACTTTGAAAGATGCTGAATTAAAAGTAACAGAGTTGAAAAAGCAATTGGAACAAAGTATCAAACAATAATTTTGTAAATGATAGGATATTATTAATGGTTGATGAATCGAAATACAAAGTTCTTTTTAAGGTTAATTCACCTGCAGATGTAAAAACATTATCCATAAACGATCTTAAAACACTTTGTGTAGAAATCCGCGAATATATGGTTGATGTAATTTCACAGATTGGCGGGCACTTTGGCGGCGGACTTGGTACTGTTGAACTTACTGTTGCGCTTCATAAAGTGTTTGATACTCCGAACGATCTGATCGTTTGGGATACAGGTCATCAAGCTTATCCGCATAAAATAATAACAGGAAGAAGAGACCAATTAAAAACAATTCGAAGACTAAACGGGATTAGCGGATTTCTAAAACGAACCGAAAGCGAATACGATGCATTTGGTGCCGGGCATGCTTCAACATCAATATCAGCCGCTCTTGGAATGGCTGTTGCACGTGACATTCAGAAGACAAATAAAAAAATTATTGCCGTAATCGGTGATGGTGCGATGACCGGTGGAATGGCTTACGAAGCGATGAATAATTCCGGTTTAATTAAAAGTAATTTAATTGTTGTGTTGAATGATAACAACATGTCGATCGCTCCAAATGTTTGGCAACTCTCAAATTATTTCAGCGAGATGATCGCTCATCCGGATTACAATAGATTCAAAGGTGCGATCTGGGATCTAACAGGAAAACTTGACAACTTTGGCGACAGAATTAGAAGAGTAACTGCACGAGTCGAATCCGGAATTAAATCTATGATCACGCCTGGTATGTTGTTCGAAGCTTTGGGATTTAGATATTTCGGACCGGTAAACGGACATAGTTTGGAACAACTAATTAAAATTTTTGAACAGATAAAAAATCTAAACGGACCAATTCTTGTTCATGCAACAAGTGAAAAAGGGAAAGGTTATAAACCGGCAGAGAATCATGTCCAGCGTTTACATGCGGCGACTCCATTTGATAAGGTAACAGGCGAGTCAATCAAGAAAGCAGGCGGAACTCCGGCCTATACAACAATTTTTGGTAATGCATTAGTTGAAATTGCAAAACAAAATCCAAAAGTGATTGGAATAACTGCTGCAATGCCCGATGGTACCGGGTTAGATATTTTTCAGAAAGAAATGCCTGAAAGATATTTTGATGTCGGAATTGCAGAAGAACACGCTGTAACTTTTGCTGCTGGAATGGCAACACAAGGAATTATTCCTGTGGTTGCTATTTATTCTACTTTTCTTCAACGTGCATTCGATCAAATGATTCACGATGTTGCTCTACAAAAACTTCATGTGGTTTTTGTTTTAGATCGTGCTGGATTAGTAGGTGCTGATGGACCGACCCACCATGGTGCATTTGATTTAACTTATCTGCGTTTGATTCCTAACATGGTAATCATGGCGCCGAAAGATGAAGCAGAGCTCCGCGATATGCTTTTCACTGCTGTTAATTATGAGAAAGGACCAATTGCAATTCGTTACCCGCGTGGTTCAGCTCTCGGAGTTCCAGTAAAAGATGGATTTACAGAAATGCAAATCGGCAAAGCTGAAAGATTGGTTAAAGGGCAAGATGTTGCTCTACTTGCAGTTGGAAATATGGTTGAGTATGCAAAAAAATCTTCTGAGAAATTATTGGCAGATGGTATTCGTTGCGAAATAATTAATATGCGGTTCATTAAACCTCTTGATGTTGATATGTTGAATGATGTAGTTACTCGATTTGAAAAAATTGTTACACTTGAAGAAAGTACAATTATAGGCGGATTTGGAACTGGTGTGCTGGAATATCTAGCCGAGAGAAATTTCAAGAATGATATTTTAAGAATTGGACTACCCGATAAATTTGTTGATCATGGAACTCAAGAAGAATTGCATAAGCAGTTAGGTATAGACCCGGACGGTATTGTGG
>Ga0208566_1002397_pt1 | contig 10081 bp, 6 predicted proteins | sample PL_2010_150m_FD_184159 | JGI IMG/M metagenome (GOLD analysis project Ga0208566, IMG submission 184159) | Freshwater microbial communities from Powell Lake, British Columbia, Canada to study Microbial Dark Matter (Phase II) - PL_2010_150m... | ecosystem: Environmental > Aquatic > Freshwater > Lake... | reverse complement strand
TGTTTGACGTTCCAGCCCAGATGCTGATGTCGATACCGTTCGGTCAGCGCCAACACTTCATCGACCGGCGCCCGTCGGTTCGAAACCTGCTCCAGCCGCCTATCAATCAACCCCTCCAGTCCTTCGGCTTCGTACCGAACCAGATACCGCCGGAAACTGCGCTCGCACATCCCCAACACCTGTGCCGCCTCGGCCTGTGTCAGCCGTCCTTCGTTCCATCCTTGGTACGCTTCTTCAAACCTCATCTTCCGAATCTCCTGTAGCACTTCCGTCCGTCTCATCTCGTACCCCCTTCGGGGCACTATGACAACCGGACAGATGTCGTGCTACAGCACCGGACAGATCACGAACTCGCAACAAAATGACCAGCGATTTTATCGAAGTTGGGCACAAGACGATATCATGTGCACCAACATGATATCGTTCATCGCCTGGAGTTTCAGTATGGCGCCGGACCTCGATAACATTCCAAGTCCAAGCTTATCGCCCAAGTTGGCTGAAGTAACGCTGGCAGAGATGGAAGGGGCTATCTCACTTCAGCAACAAGGCTTGCTGAAGGAAGCGAAGGCAATTTGCGACGGCATCCTGGCCAGTGATCCTATGCACGTCGGCGCATTGCACTTGCTTGGGATTCTTGAATATCAAATGGGAAGCCGCGACTTTGCAGCAGGCCTGGTGGCAAAGGCGATAGCAATAGTCCCTAACGACGCAGCCTATTACTCGAATCTCGGCAACGTGCTGCAGGAACTTGGGCGGTTCGACGATGCAGTGCTTAGTTTCGACCGAGCTATTCGGATCAAGTGCAACTTCGCGGAAGCCCATTACAACAGTGGCAATGCGCTGACTGAACTCAAGAAACTGGGCGCCGCAGTTGCTAGTTATGACAGAGCCATTGCCATCAAGTCTGACTACGCGGAAGCCTACTCCAATCGTGGCCTAATGCAGCAGGATCTCGGTAACTTCGCCGTCGCTATTGGGGATTACTACAGGGCGACCGCGATCAAGCCTGCCTTCGCGGACACCTACTCCAACCGTGGCAACGCCCTCAAGGAACTCAAACAGCTCGACGCGGCCGTTGTAAGTTACGAACGCGCCATTGCGATCAAATCCGACTATACCGTAACCTATTCCAACCGAGGCCTGGCGCTACAGGAACTTAAACAATTGGAAGCCGCCGTTGGCAGTTACGACTGCGCCGTTATCCTCAAACCGGACTTGGCGGAACCTTATTCCAATCGTGGCATCGCGTTACACGCACTCAATCGACTCGGCGCCGCCGCCAGTCACGACCGAGCTGTTGTCGTCAAACCCGACCTGGCAGAGGCTTGTTGGAACAAATCAATCGTGCTTCTATTGGATGGCGAACTTGGCAGTGGTTGGAAGCTGCATGAATGGCGATGGAAAGGAGCGGAAACGAGCAGAAATCATAGACGTCACTTCGCGCAGCCCCTCTGGCTCGGCGCAGAGCCGATACGTGGCAAGACCATCCTGCTGCATGCCGAGCAAGGCTTGGGCGACACCATCCAGTTTTGCCGCTATGCCAAATTAGTGGCTGCGCTGGGTGCGCGCGTCATTTTGGAAGTGCCGGCGCCGCTGGTTGACCTGCTCAACGGGCTGGAAGGCATTAGCAGGTTGATGGTGACAGGCACGCCGCTCCCGACCTTCGACTGTCACTGTCCGCTGCTCTCGCTACCGCTGGCCTTCAAGACCGACCTCACCAGCATTCCAGCCGGCCACGCCTATTTGAGTAGCGACCCCGACAAAGTGGCGATCTGGGCCGCCAGGCTGGGCGCCAAAATAAGGCCTCGCGTCGGGATGGTGTGGAGTGGTAGCGCGACGCACAGGAATGACCAAAACCGCAGCATCGCGCTGTCCCTCCTTCTGCAGTATTTGCCGGATGCCTTTGAATACGTGAGCATGCAGAAGGAAGTTCGCGATATTGACAAGGGCGCACTCGAACGCCATGGCAACATCAAACATTTTGGTTACGAGCTCAATGACTTCGCAGACACGGCGGCACTTTGCGAATTGATGGATGTGGTTATCAGTGTTGATACCAGTGTGGCCCACTTGAGTGGCGCGTTGGGCAAGAGAACCTGGGTGTTGCTTCCCTATGTGCCCGACTGGCGTTGGCTTCTGGACCGAGACGACAGCCCGTGGTATCCGTCGATAAGGCTATACAGACAGGACGCCGACGTCGATTGGATGCCTGTTCTCGAGAGGGTCAAAGCAGAATTGACAGCACTTCCTGTTGAATCTACGTAGTGATGGACAAGTGGCTCGATACGTAGTGTGCGCCACCCAGAGACAGCCTCTCACAGATTTCACTCACCCTGTTCTCTGATGGTTGGTCGAATCCGCAATCGATATTGCCGCCATGCTGAGAATCCATGTTCCAAGAGAAGCTGGTAAATTGATATTGAGTGACACAAGTTCGCCCGAGTAGCAGCTGAGACAACTCTCAACATGCCACGTAATCTCAAGAACACCACCACTCCAAAGTCCGCGGTCCATGCTGTGACAGAGCAGGCACCGGCATCATTGGCAGAAGCAATGGCGCTTCACCGTCGAGGACTCTTGGCCGAAGCGCAGGTAGTCTATGAAGATATTCTCAGTGCGCGGCCTGAACACTTTGAAACCGTGCGTCTCCGTGGCGTTCTTGCATTACAAACAGGACACCATAATCTCGCGGCAGAATTGATCAGGCGGGGTATATCAATCAACCCTGCCCACGCTGGTTCCTACTCAAATCTTGGATTTGCACTGAGAAAACTCAAACAACTTGAAGCAGCAGTGGCGAGCTACGATCGAGCCGTCGCCGCCACGCCGGACTTTGCTGAAGCTTACTACAATTGCGGTATTGCACTCATGGAGTTGAATCGACCAGAAGCCGCGATCGCGAGTTACGACCGTGCCATTGAGCTTAAGGTTGGCTATGCCGAGTCGTACTGCGACCGCGGCCTCGCATTAATGGAACTCAAACAACCGAAAGCTGCAGCGGCGAGTTACGAGCAAGCCATAGCCATCAAGTCCGACTTTCCGGAAGCCTATTACAACCGCGGTATCGCACTCGAGAAACTGTGTCGACCACAAGCGGCGGTCGCTAGTTACGGCCGGGCCATTGCCATCCGGAACGACTTGGCTGAGGCATACTCGAACCGTGGCAATGTGCTAAAGGAGCTTGCGCAACTGGATGCCGCGGTCGCGAGTTTCGACCAAGCGATTGCCATCCGTTCAGCTTACGCCGAAGCGTACGTAAATCGAGGAATGTCGCTGCACGACCTCAGGAGGCTCGATTCCGCGATTGCGAACTATGACAGAGCGATTGCGGTCAGACCGGATTTTGCGGAGGCACATCTAAATAAGTCGTTGGCACTGCTATTGGGTGGCGACTTTGAAGCAGGCTGGCCACTTTACGAGTGGCGATGGGACGGTTCAGAAACGAGCAAGAGGCATAAACGCAACTTTTCACGACCGATTTGGCTCGGAAATGAGCCACTAGACGGAAAGACCATACTGCTCCATTGCGAGCAAGGATTCGGCGACACAATCCAGTTTTGTCGTTATGTCCAACTTGTCGCTGTTCTCGGTGCCAGGATCATCCTGGAAGTGCCGGAGCCACTGGCTGGCGTATTGACACCACTGGATGGCGTGAGCGAGCTGATAGTCAAAGGCGCACCGCTGCCGGTATTTGACTACCATTGCCCACTTCTCACGCTGCCTCTCGCATTCAAGACCAGACTCACCAGCATTCCCAGCAGTAACGCGTACTTGAGTTCTAACGGCGACCGGGTGCGCGCCTGGACGGCAAGGTTAGGCAGAAAGACCAAACCGCGCGTCGGGATCGTATGGTCTGGAAACGACCAACACAGGAACGACCGTAGCCGCAGCATCGCCTTATCATCGCTTCTTCAGCATCTTCCGGACGCCTTCGAATACGTCAGCTTGCAGAAGGAAGTGCGCGACATTGATCGGGCGACGCTTGGAGCTCACGGCGAAGTCCGACACTTCGGCGAAGCCCTCGTCGATTTTTCTGATACCGCTGCACTATGTGAGTTGATGGACGTGGTAATCAGCGTCGATACCAGCGTCGCTCATCTGAGTGGCGCACTGGGAAGGCGAACCTGGGTTATGCTTCCCTATGTACCAGACTGGCGGTGGTTGTTGGACCGCGACGACAGCCCTTGGTATCCGTCCGCAAGACTATACCGACAGGACGCGGACCGCAAATGGGCTTCGGTGTTTGAGAGAGTCAGAACCGACCTGATTGCGTTGATTGCGTGACGCTATCAGTTCACGGCAAGAAGATCGTCTTGAAATCTGCGGTTCCCCGGCGCGTCCCTAAGTTGAGTGACTCGCGAACCGAATTGAGCGGTTCCCGAACGACACCGCCGGCGCTCCAGAATCGCGCCCGCCGTCCGCGCAAGCCGACGCCAGTCACCGGGACCTGTTTCACGATGTGATATAGTATTCCGGACTCTGCAACGCCAAAGGCTCTCCCTTGCCGCCGCCTTCCCCTCCGGAAACCAAGAACCCGATCCAGGTCATCGAGCGCATGATGAAGCTGCTCGACGTGTTGTCCTATTTTCACGAGCCGGTCAGCCTCAAGCAGCTCGCCCTGGAAACCGGACTGCATCCGTCGACCGCCCATCGCATCCTCGGTTCCATGACCGCCAATGGCTTCGTCGAACGCGTCGAACCAGGTACATACCAACTCGGCATTCGCCTCCTGGAGCTTGGCAATCTGGTCAAATCGCGCATCAACATCCGCGATTCGGCGATGCCGCTGATGCAGCGGCTGCACCGGGAGATCGGCGAAAGCGTGAATCTGGGGGTCAGGCAGGGTGACGAGATCGTTTATGTCGAGCGAACCTCGAGCGGGCGTTCATCGGTGCGTGTCGTGCACCTGGTCGGTGCGCGCGCGCCGTTGCATGTCACCGCAGTCGGCAAGCTGTTTCTGGTCGCAGACGGCGTCCAGAAAGTTCGGGAGTACGCCAAGCGGACCGGATTGCCGGGTTTGACGCCGGCGTCGCTGACCACGCTGACCGCGCTCGAAAGGGAACTTGAGCGCGTGAGGAGGCACGGCGTGGCTTTCGACAATGAGGAAATCGAGCAAGGGCTGCGCTGCATCGCCGCACCAATCCGCGACGATTCCGGCGAATTGGTGGCGGGCCTGTCGGTCTCCGCGCCCGCAGACCGGCACAACCCCGATTGGGCGACCCTCGTGCGCAACGCGGCCGATGAAATCTCGGCTGCGATCGGTTACGTTAAAACCGTCCGATAGGTCGCGGACCACTGCCGGGCGGAGCCGCCGGGCAGACAGGCTCAGCCCGAGACCGGAAGCCTTGTCAGCGCTGCGGTTTCAACCCAGCGCTTGATCCGGTTGGCGTCGCCGATGCGCGTCATCCTTCCGAGCGAATCGAGCAGGACGATGATCGTCGGCTTGTTGTTCAGCCACGCCTGCATCACCAGACACTTGCCCGCCTCATTGATGTAACCGGTCTTGGACAGACCGATTTCCCAGGACGCACTTTTTACGAGGCTATTGGTATTGTGGAACGCCTGTGTCCGGCCGCCGATCCTGACTTCGTATTCGGTGGCGGTGGTGAATTCGCGGATCAATGGGTACTGGTGGGCAACCGCCACCAGCTTGACCAGGTCGCGCGCGCTGGAAACATTCGCCGCGGTGAGGCCGGTCGGATCCGAGAACTGCGTATCCTGCAGACCCAGTTCATTCGCTTTGCGGTTCATCGCCGCGATGAATGCATCCCGCCCACCGGGATAATTGCTCGCCAGCGACGACGCGGCGCGGTTTTCCGAAGACATCAAGGCCAGCCGCAGCATGTCTTCACGATTCAGGTTGGTGCCAACTCGGAGCCGCGAGTGGGTGCCCTTCAGCGTATCCACGTCATCTTCGCTGATCGTCAGCATCTCGCTGAGATTTGGCCGGCCATCCAGCGTCACCATGGCCGTCATCAGCTTGGTGATAGAGGCAATCGGCAACACCGCGCCGGCGTTCTTCTCGAAGAGGACCGTGCCTGTCGATTGATCCAGGACCAAGGCCGCAGCCGACTGAACGACGAGATGCGATGCATCGTGAACAGTGGCCTTCCCGCTGCGCTTCCTGACGAGTAGCTTATGTGGCTGCTTCTTGACTGCAGCAGCCTTCTTCTTCTGCGGGGCCTGCGAATACGCCAGCGCCAGATTCGGCCCGGCGGCCAGGGCCAAGCCCAAACACGCGAACAATACCAACGAAGCTCTATTCATACTGTGTTCGCTCTCCCGTGCCTTCTTGGTGCGCTTAGTCTGCGAAGTAACCCTTGGTACGCAATTCTCGGCACAGTGTAGCAGCGGATGCCCCTGTCGACAATAGTCAATAACGGCATTCGAACCGATTAATTAACCAGTTGCCTGGGTTTATTGATCTTATATCTGAAGAAAAGCCTGGACTTCATGCTGCCGTGCCTGCGTGTCGCGGTAGCCAAGGTCGATCAGCGCCTTGGTGTACGGAGGCTCGAACAGCAGATAACTGGTGAGCGCGCCGCCATGCCTGTTCATCGCGCCAATATTGCCCAGCAATGCCCTGACCGGCCACGGGAGGCTCTTGGCATAGCGCGCGGCGATGTGGTCGAGACGCTCCGACGGGGCGATGACCAGCACGTTGATGGGCCGCAGGGAAATGCCATGCTGAAGTTGAACTTCCTCCGGAATCAGGCTCAGCGTGTGGTTGATTCGCTGGATGCGTTCGAGGTCTACCGAGAGGCTGTCCAGGAAGATGCTTGAAAGCGCGTGGCCCGCGATCTGCGCCAGAGACGGATAATTTTCGCTCGGCTCGCGGAAACTCTCGGGTGTGCTCATACGCCCGGCGCCGACTACCAGGATTTTGTCTGCGCCCAAATGGATCGCCGGCGAGATCGGCGCGACCTGTCGCATTGAACCGTCGCCGAAGTACTCCCGGTTGATCTTGACCGCGGGAAAAATGAACGGGATCGCGCTTGAGGCCATCAGGTGATCCAACCCGAGGCGGACGCGTGCGCCGAATCGCTGCGAGCGCTGCCAGGGCTCGAGATCGCTGTGTCCCTGGAAGAAGCTGACGCTCTGGCCTGAGTTGTAGCCGGAACAGGTCAGGCTGACGCAATGCAGCGATCGCCTGGCAATGGCGGCTTCGATGCGGTTGAAATCGAGATGATGGGTCAACAGCTGGCGCAGAGGGGAGTTGTCGAGCAGGGAGCGCGGTCCGCGCTTTACCAGCCAGCCGCCGAGCAGGGCGCCCAGCCAACGCAAGCCCGTCGCTCCGATGCCGAAAGCGTCGGCGCGATAGACATCCCCGGCGTGGAAGTTGCGCCAGATTTCCACGAGTTGCAGGACCCCGTTGCCGAAGTCCTCGGCGGTCGTCGCCAGGGATGCGGCGTTGATGGCGCCCGCGGATGTGCCGCAAAGAATGGGGAACGGATTCCGGCTTGGGTCCGGCAACATTTCGCGTATCGCGGCCAGCACTCCGACCTGATAGGCGGCGCGAGCCCCGCCGCCCGTGAGTACCAAGGCGGTCCTGGATTCGGCATCGGCCGCCTCGGAGTTGGTGGCGGAAATCATCGATTGCCTGGTGGCCGATGCTCTGTGTGGCTCAGCGAGGGGTCCTTGCCTGTTGCTGCCCTACCTCGGTCGACAACAGGGCAGCGACATTGACGATACGTCGCACCGTCGCGGTCGGGGTCAGGATGTGCACCGGACGGGCCGCGCCGAGCAACAGCGGGCCGACCGTCAGCCCATCGCCGGCAGCTGTCTTGAGCAGGTTGAAGGCGATATTTGCGGCGTCGAGGGTCGGCATTACCAGCAGGTTGGCCTGGCCCGTCAACTGCGACTTGGGAAACACCTGGTTGCGGATTTCCTCGGACAACGCGGCATCACCGTGCATCTCTCCTTCGACCTCCAGCTTCGGCGCCGATTGCTTCAGTATCACCAAAGCGCGGCGCATCTTAACAGCGGTCGGCGTATCCTCGGCGCCAAAGCTCGAATGCGACAGCAGCGCCACCTTGGGGATCAGGCCGAAGCGGCGGACTTCCTCGGCCGCCAGCAATGTCATCTCGGCAATCTGTTCGGCGGTCGGATCGTAGTTGACGTGCGTATCGCAGATGAACAGCGTCCGATTGGGCAGGACCAGCATGTTCATCGCGTAGAAGTGGTCGATGCCGGTTCTTCGGCCGATGGCGACGTCGATGTAACGCAGGTGTTGCGAATGCTTGCCGAAAGTTCCGCACAGTATCCCGTCGGCATGATTGTGGCGCAACAGCATGGCGCCGATCAGGGTGGTCTTGCGGCGCATTTCGCGCTTGGCGTATTCGACGCCCGTGCCATTGCGGCAAGTCAGGTCGTAGTAGTCTTGCCATAATTCCTTGTAGCGCGGATCCGAGTCCGGATTGATCTGTTCAAAATGTTCTCCGGCACGAATGCGCAGGCCGGACCTGGCAATGCGCGCCTCCATCACATCCGGGCGGCCGATCAGGATTGGCCGGGCCAGGCTTTCGTCGACGACGGTCTGCACTGCGCGCAGTACTCGCTCATCCTCACCTTCGCAGAACACGATGCGTGCCGGTGTCTTCTTTGCGGCGGCGAACACCGGGCGCATCAGCAAGCCGGTGTGATAGACAAAATCATTCAATTGCTGGCGGTACGCTTCGAGATCGGCCAGCGGTCGTGAGGCCACGCCGGACTTCATTGCCGCCTCCGCCACAGCGGACGCGATCTTGACGATCAAACGCGGATCGAAAGGGCCGGGGATCAGATAATCAGGTCCGAATTTGAGCGCTTCGCCGTCAAAGGTTGAGGTCATCATGTCGGATTGCTCGGCGTGCGCCAGATCGGCAATGGCATGCACGGCGGCCAGTTTCATCGGCTCATTGATGGTGGTGGCGCCAACATCCAGTGCCCCGCGGAAAACGAACGGAAAGCACAAGGCGTTGTTGACCTGGTTCGGATAGTCCGAGCGCCCGGTCGCGATCACCACGTCCGGGCGGACGGCTTTGGCCTCGGCGGGCAATATTTCCGGCACCGGATTGGCCAATGCCAGGATCAGCGGTCTTGCGGCCATGGTCTTGACCATCTCGGGTTTCAGGACCCCGCCTGCGGAAACCCCGAGGAAGATATCGGTTCCGGGCATGATGTCTGCCAATGTGCGCGCCTCTGTCTGTCGAGCGTATTTTGCTTTCGACGGGTCAAGATTGGCATCACGGCCCACGTACACAACGCCCTTGCTGTCCGTGATGTAGGCGTTGCCCGGGTTGAGGCCGAGACTTACCAGCAGGTCGAGACAAGCGATGGCCGCGGCACCGGCGCCTGAACACACCAGCTTGACGTCTTCGATGCGCTTGTCCACAACGCGTAGTCCATTCAATATGGCGGCGCCGGTGATGATCGCCGTGCCGTGCTGATCATCGTGGAATACCGGAATCTTGAGGCGCTCGCGCAAGTGCTTCTCGACATAGAAACACTCCGGTGCCTTGATATCCTCGAGATTGATGCCACCAAACGTCGGTTCAAGCGAAGCAATGATGTCCACAAGCTTTTGCGGATCGGTTTCATTGATTTCGATGTCAAAAACATCGATGCCGGCAAATTTCTTGAACAGCACACCCTTGCCCTCCATCACCGGCTTTCCGGCCAGGGCGCCGATGTTCCCCAGGCCCAGCACGGCGGTCCCGTTGGTGATGACGGCAACCAGATTGCCACGCGAGGTGTATTGGTAGGCGTTGGCCGGATCCCTGGCGATTTCGTCGCAGGCCGCCGCGACGCCCGGCGTATAGGCAAGCGACAGGTCCTGCTGGTTGGTGACCGCCTTGGTCGGCGTGACCGATATCTTTCCCGGTTTTGGCAGCCGATGGTATTCAAGTGCGGCGGCGCGAATTCTTTCATCCATGATCATCTATCTCCGTTCAAACATAGCAAATCTTCTGCGACACCACGACCGACCTTGCCGCTTTGTGACTATTGTATAGCGGCTTGCCGACACATTGCCGGAAAAGCCGCCGGCGCGCAGTCCCTGACAATTGCATGGGGTTGCTGAAACACCATTACAATATTGGGC